>MDTE01165521.1_pt1 | contig 109265 bp, 88 predicted proteins | sample 811231 | NCBI WGS metagenome assembly MDTE01 (sample SAMN05326651, study PRJNA326480) | marine metagenome | isolation source: seawater | place: Indian Ocean: Red Sea | collected 2010 | reverse complement strand
TTACGACCAGCGCTGTAAGATTGGGTAGACGCGAGCGCATAAGTGTTGCCGCTAACATTTATAAGTGACTGAAACTCTGAGAGTCCCGTAATTCCACTTGGGTTGCTGGCTTTGGTCACTTCCGTAATAGGAGATCCATCATCGGGGATAGTATAGGTGATTATATTCGAACCTACTGCTAGTACGTATGTATCCTCAGCGATCTTTAAAAGAGAGGGATAATAACCTCCTGGACTACCTACTGTGGAATCCGCTAGCGCAAGTGTTGTTTCGTTGAGATTTACACTGTTCGATATCTGATTAGTCAAAACGGGGTTGCCGGCAGCATTGTAAATGGCGTTTTCGGCGACTTCGACAGTTAACACCTCGTTGTTGTTTACAACTCCGGAAAGTCCTATTCCCAGTGTATAGACATTTCCCGAAGCGGAAATGCTGGTGGGAGTGGTGCTTGTGAGGTTTGCCCAGCCACCTGACATGGAAAAAACGAAGTCACTTGCTTCAAGGTTGCCACTGCCGCCACTGGTACTATAAACGGCCTCAGAAAGGGTGACGGCTATTGTACTGTTATCAGCGGCTAGAGCAACAGAGGTAATAGTAGGGTAACTATTATTCCAAATATTTGTGATTGTGTTGTTTTTACTACCGATGACATAATCACCGCTAATAGAAACACTATGTACATCTTTTTTCACTTTAGCGGACTGATTCCAATCGGTCCCGGTTCGTCTAACGGTAATTACATGCTCACTACCTGCCACAACAAGGTTGTCACCATCAATATCAACGGATGATCCGCCTAAAACATAGCCACCTCCCGTTTCAAATGTGTCCTCACCATTCCAATCAGTATTGTCACGCTTAAAAACGTAAGCATGACTGTAATTTATAGACCATTGATTTTGAGGTTGACCTCTCGTTACGACGGCATAATCACCATCGATAGCAACAGATGCACCAAAAAATGTACCACTAAGGGGGGAGGAATATGTATAGGGACCACCGCTAAAAGCATTAATTTTAGCTTCCTGATTCCAGCTTGTTCCACTACGTTTGAATATGTAGGCCGATCCAGTAGCACTAGCACCATCATCGTCAAATGGCGCTCCTACAATAGCGTAATCACCATCAATATCAACATCATAACCAAAATAATCAACAGATGCAGGATCGTTCGCAAAGATCTCTTGCTGCTCGCTCCAGGTTGTACCACTTCGGACAAAGATAACGGCAGCCCCTTGTCTATCCTTATTATTGGGGGATGTACCGTTGCCATCATCTAAACGAGCACCTATTATGACATAATCGCCTGAGATGGAAACGGACTCGCCGAAGCTATTTTTGTTTGAAGAGCTTGAGCCACTAGTCATTTGGGGATTAGTCTGGACAAGCCTTCCTTGTTGGCTCCAGGTTGTGCCGTCACGGACAAAAACGAAGGCCGCTCCTTCTAGATTATTTTGAGAACCACCACCAGTAGCATTACAGTAAGCGCCCACAACAATACTATTTCCATCAATATCAACAGACCAAGCAAAATACATGTATTGGTTAAGATCGGAATTAGGGACGGTTAATTTTTGCTCCAGTTCCCAACTAGAGCCATTGCGTTTATATACGTAAGCGGCACCTCTGTGATCTTGCCCGTCTATTTCCTGATAAGGGTCAGATACCACAGCATAATCGCCATCGATGGCAGATCGATAGCCAAAACCATTTGTAGTTGCTCCATCGGGCACATCAATTGTGAATTCAGGAAGCTGGGCTAAGGCAATGCCATTCAAAATGGAAAGAAAAACAGGAAGGAGAGAATTTTTCAAGGAGCTTTGCAAATTATTTTCCAGGGAAAGGTGGGGGGTTACCGAAATCAGTAGGGTTCTGTTCAGGTCCAGCGTTTAAAGCAGCACCAGCCACAAAACCACTTCCTACAAGTATGAGTCCTCCTGCTCCTAAGGAAAGAGGAACAACGTTTGCCGTCGCAAATGTCAGGGCTTTACCGACAAAATCTCCCTGAGCAAGGGAAAGGATGTTTTCTGAGAAATGGCCTTCAGGAGGAGTTGCTCCCAGAAGTTCCCAGGTCATAACCTTTATTATTTCCGGTACATTCTCTGCTGATCCTTTATACCACCGGTTTACCCGATTATCGGCTGGGCGAGGGTCTCCTGTTAATACCTGATGGGTCCTGTCATATACTGTGGATAGCCACTTCTTTTCTTGATCATTATCCGAGCTAACCTCAGGACTTAATAAATACAGGAACATATTTCCAGAGATTGTGATGGCACCTGTAGAGTCTGTACCTGTTTTTTTGATGCGGGTTAGATCAAGAGCAATAACCTGACTCACGCCGGCTCTGTCTGCTACATCAAAGCCGCAATCGATTTCATCACAAGCCCAAGATTCATCAATTATGGTACCGAGTATTGCATCGGCAATTAAAGTACTGCCTTCACTGAAGTTTCCTGTTGCCTCAGCTTCACGTCTGATATAATCGGAAATAGTAAAAAGCTCTAATCGGTTGAATTCAGGTGCATCAAGAGGAACAATACCAACAGTTTTGTCCTGAGGAAAAATAAAGCTCGTCAAAATGGAAAGTATGCAAGTAAAAAAGATACGCAAAGTATGAAGGTTCCTTGAGCTTGGAGACTCCTTAGAAGCTAGTTATCCCAGCCTCCATTTTTTCTCTATTGATAATAATATCAACTTCTTGCTGAAGTTCTATGAATTTGGAGTCGTTGATAAAGTTGGAAAATATGGGATTGACTTTCCAGGAAAGGAAATTAATATCATCTCCAAAACCCCGAAAACCTCTATTAATTGCTTTTTGAAGCATATCCATACTTAATTCTTTTTCACCTTTTATGGCATAGATTTGGGCAACAACATAGTAGGGCCTATATATGTCAGATCCAGCATTAATTCGTTTTTGCACCCTTAATTCTATTTCAGAAAGAATTTGCTCTGACTGTCCCTTTTTACCTATCCTGGAAAGCATGTCTGCATGGTATAACTTACTGTAGTCTGTTGGAAAGGGGGTCTTGTCAGCATACTCAAGTCCTTCTTGGAAGTCCCCGTTCATGTAATGATAAATACTCCACAGATCATTAATGGATTTGTCATTTTTTCTTACTTCTAATAGATCCGTAATTCCTTTTTTTGCTTGTTCAAAATCTTTGGAGTTGATGTAGTGTTGGATCAACATACTTCGGCATCGAAAACCTTGATTGAACTTCTGAATACCAATTCTGATATATTCCATTCCTCTATCACTTTCATCCATCATAAAATATACCTGTGCACGGTGCCAGTCAGCTTGAAGGCTATAGGGATTTAAAGGATAACTTCTTTCTTGCCAACGCAAGGCCTCACTTAAATTTCCTAGTTCAATATAGGTATTACCAACATTGGCAATAGCGTCATAATAACCTGGTTTTAATTCGGTGGCTCTGATATTGTTCTTTATGGATGCGTTTCCATTGCTTTGTGCATAATCCAGAAGGGCTCTTGCCTTATATGCTTCGGCAAGATTTTTATTAATGGAAAGTGCTTTATTAATAGAAGAAAGACCTTTTTCTAGATCTTTTGGATTTTGAGTGATAATGAAAATTTGACCGTAGGCATTGCCGAGTTCAGCGTAAACTAATGCATATTCAGGATCAAGCTGTATGGCCTTATTATATTGTTCTATAGCTGAATTATATCCTTCAAAGGAGTAGCTATAGTAATGGTTAAGTCCTTCCCGATAGTATTGGTAGGCTTCTGTGTTAATGGTAGGGCTTTCCGAAATGGCACTTATCTCATTATCAGTTAATTCAGCTGTGAGGGCTGATGCTATATTCTGTGCAATATCACTTTGTACTGCAAAAATATCATTGAGTTCTTTGTCATAAGTATTCGTCCAAAGGTGATCATCCGTTAGTACGTCAATTAGCTGCACCACTACTCTAACTCTATTCTTTTCTCTTCTAATTGAACCCTCAAGAATTGTATTTACATCCAATTCTCCTGCAATATCAAGAACAGACTTAGTTGTCCCATCATATTGTAACACTGAAGTTCGGGCAATTACTCTTAGCCCTCGGATTTCTGAAAGTTTACTAATAATATCTTCTGTTATGCCTTGAGCAAAATGATCATTCCCTGTTGCATCGGTGATTGTATCAAAAGGCAGAACCGCTATAGAACGAGATTTTTCTGAGCTTGTAGATTTCTTTGTCATTAAGAAGACAAATCCAACAACGGCCATGACTAAAATGGCAAGATAAGTAATTACCTTGGTTTTCTGCTTTTTTCCATCATCTGGGGTTTTATGATTTAGATTATCTGAATAGCTTTTACCTTGGTTTCTTCTTTCTTTTTCTCTGGGAAAGGTGGGGTCAGACTTTTGGCGTCTATCCTGCCAGGGTAAAATAACTTTATAGACGTCAGGGCTATAGGTAATATTTTTGAGATTTTTCTTGCCAATGGGTCGAAAAGTTAAATCACTCTTATTCATTACTTGTCGGTAAACATCTTCTGTAATGCAGATACCTCCAGGATCAGCAAAAGGTTCAATTCTTGATGCAATATTTACCCCATCTCCATAAGCGTCATTATCCATTATTTCGACATCACCCAGATGAATTCCAATGCGTAAATGAATTCTTTGATTGACATGTCTTGTGGAGTTGAATTTTGCTAGTTTTTCTTGAATCCTTATTCCGCAGTCAAGTGCAATAAGAACACTATCGAATTGAGAGAAGAATCCATCACCTATAGTTTTAATTTGCCGGCCACCGAATTCCTCAAGAATATTGTTTACAATGCTTTGCTGTTCTTTAAGAAGTTTTAAAGTATTGGCTTCATTTTTTTGCATTAACTCAGAATAATTCACCATATCTGTGAACATGATGGCGGCTAAACGTCTGTCTCTATTTTCTTGTTGCGTCAATTATATCTACTTTTTGTTTGAGAAAAGTTAATAAAATTGGAAAATTTTTGGAAGTTTTCAAGAAATACTAATAAACAAGCATTGAAACCAAGATATCATTTTAGCACAAATCTTTTTTTAATAGTCTTAATATAAAATTTATTCATTTTATTTCTATTCCATTTGATTCAATTTCACAGTTTTCATTGAAAGCTAACTAAGTAGTGACCTTGGGCTAAATGCTGACTAAATTCAGAAGGAATGTTTGTTGATTATGTAAAAATCAAGATCTCGTCTGGAAATGGTGGTAATGGATGTGTAAGTTTCCGAAGAGAGAAATTTTTGCCCAAAGGTGGTCCTGATGGTGGAAATGGAGGCAAAGGAGGGAATGTGATTTTTAAAGTCGATACACAACTCCATACTCTTCAAGATATAAAATATCGGAAATCTTATCGTGCTCAAAATGGTTCTGATGGATCAAGTAGTAATAAGACGGGAGCAAATGGTATTGATGTTACTATTTTAGTTCCATCTGGTACAACAATACGCAACAAAGAAAAAAATAATTTATCAGTTGACCTTATTGATGAGAAGGATAGTTTCTGTGGGGCTACGGGTGGTGTTGGTGGAAGAGGGAATGCTTCATTCGCTACATCAACCCATCAATCTCCCCGGGAGTTTGAAAAAGGTCAACCTGGTGAAGAATTTATCTATGAACTAGAATTAAAGCTTCTTGCTGATGTGGGATTGATAGGATTTCCCAATGTAGGGAAATCAACTCTTCTATCTAAGCTATCTGCTGCTCGTCCAAAAATTGCCGATTATCCCTTTACAACACTACAGCCTCATTTAGGAATAGTTAAATATGGCGAATTTGATTCGTTTGTGATGGTTGATATTCCTGGTTTAATCAAAGGTGCTAGTGATGGAAAGGGAATGGGAATTCGTTTCCTTCGTCATATTGAAAGAACAACTGTTTTAGCTATTTTAGTAGATGTGCTTGATGAAAAACCTGATCTTACAATCTCTATACTCCTTAATGAGTTGAAAAATCATAATGCAAAACTTTTAGACAGGCCAAGAGTGATAGTTTTTACCAAATCAGATTTATTAGCCCCAGATTCAAAAATGGAAAAATTAATTAATGGAGAAGAAGTTTTGTTCATCTCAAGTGTTTCAGGAAAAGGAATTCCAAAACTTATTTCGACACTTAGCAAACTTTGTCATAATTGATGATTAAATTTGAAAGTTAAATAGTGGGGAAAAATCATCAATTAGAATTGGTGTGCTATTGTTATTGACATAGTTGAAATGAAAAATACTGAAATAAAAGAAAACAACCGATGGGCTAAAATCGAGGATATGATTGGTAAGGCTGAAAACCTAATACTTTCAACTCATATCAATCCAGATGGTGATGGGATTGGGTCCCAACTTGCTATGGCTTCTTATCTAAAAAAATTGGGAAAGAAATTTATTATTCTTAATCCATCTCCTGTTTCTTATGAGATTCAATTTTTGAGTGAATATGCTGATTTTTTACATTATGATAGATCAACTCACAAATATCTTTTACCATTAGCTGATCTTGTTATTGTTCTTGATATTGGAGATTATAATAGACTTGGGTATTTAGGGGAAGACCTATTGGAAGTAGGACTCCAGATGGTTTCTATAGATCATCATCCTCACCAAGAACCTAATAAATTTTCTTATGCTATACATGATACTTCAGCATGTTCTACAGGATTCCTAATATTTGATTATCTAAAATATGTTTATGGTACAACGGATTCTCTTTCAAAAGAAGCAGCCGATGGTCTTTATGTTGCACTTATGACAGATACTGGCTCATTTAGATTTAGTAATGCTGATGCAGATTCGCATGAGATGGCATCAGAACTAATTCGTTTAGGAGTAAAACCTCACGAATTATATCAGAAAGTATATGAATCTTTACCTTTAGAGAAGGTTAAATTATTAGCTCTTGCTTTGGGAAAAATTCATATGGCTGGCCATGGAAAACTTGCTTGGTTTGTAATTACTGAAGATATGATTAAAGATGCTGGAGCTAGTAAAGAGCACGTTAGTGGATTTACAGATACTGTTCGCTCAATTCAAGGTGTTGAAGTAGCAATAATGATTCATGAGCTTTCTGAAAATAAAACCAGACTTAATTTTCGATCAAAAGGCAAAGTAAAAATTAATGGATTAGCAAGAAAGTTTGGTGGAGGTGGACATCAATTTGCTGCGGGAGCGTTAGTAGATAAACCATTAGATATTGTTCGGGAAGCTATTGTAGCTGAAGGAGTATCAGAGATTGAACATCAGTTGAAGAAAGATTTTTAGATGGAAATAATAATAGCGAGAGACGCAGGTTACTGTTTTGGTGTTAGAGATGCTGTAAATCTTGCATATGAAACCGCCAATGAATTTGGGGAAGTTTATATGCTAGGAGATATAGTTCACAATGAACGTGTTGTAGAAGATTTATCGAATTCTGGTACAAAAGTTGTTGAATCTCTAGATAAAGTTCCTAATGATAAACCTGTGTTGTTCAGAGCTCATGGTACTTCTGAAGAGGTTTGGAAAGTTGCTAAGGAAAAAGGATTGAATATAATTGATGCGACTTGCCCATTAGTACAAGAGATTCATGATGAAGTGGAGAAGCTTGAAAAAGATGGAAGGCAAATTATTATTATTGGTGACCATGGTCATGATGAAGTCATTGGTATTATGAGCCATGCAAAAAATCCTTTAGTCATTGCCACTACTGAAGAAGCTAATGATTTACGAAAAATAAAACGTGCAGGCGTTGTTAGTCAATCTACTCAAACTATTGAAAATGTTCAGGCAATAATCAATATATTAATGACAAAAATTTTTGATCTTCATTTTATTAATACTATTTGTTTTCCTACTAAGAGAAATCAAGAGCAAATAAAAGAATTGGCAAATGATTGTGATGTAATGTTAATAATAGGTTCTTTTACGAGTGCTAATTCTAAACGTTTGACGGAACTTGCATTAAAGATTAATCCTAAAACATATCAAGTGACATGTGCTGATGATATAAATTATAAATGGTTTAATAAATCAAAAAAAGTTGGGATATCTGCTGGGGCATCTACCCCAGATTATCTCATTAAAGAAGTTTATGATAAACTTGCTATGTTGTCATCTAATAATAAGGAGGTATTTAAAGATGGATAAAGGGTCCTTTGAAGTTAAAGTCGGATTGGCTGAAATGCTAAAAGGTGGGGTGATTATGGATGTCACTACAGCTAAACAAGCAAAAATTGCTGAAGATGCTGGAGCCGTTTCAGTGATGGCTCTTGAAAGAATTCCAGCTGATATACGCGCTGATGGGGGTATCGCCCGTATGTCAAGTCCCCAAGTAATTAAAGAAATACAGGAAACTGTTTCTATCCCAGTGATGGCAAAATGTCGGATAGGTCATTTTGCTGAAGCCCAAATCTTACAGTCATTAGAAGTAGATTTTGTAGATGAAAGTGAGGTCCTTACTCCAGCTGATGAATTCAATCATATTGACAAACATGCATTCAAAGTTCCTTTTGTTTGTGGATGTCGGGATCTTGGTGAAGCCCTTAGAAGAATAGGGGAAGGAGCAGCAATGATTAGAACCAAAGGTGAAGCTGGAAGTGGCAATATTGTTGAAGCTGTTAGGCATATGCGTCAAGTACAAAAGGATATTAGATCTTTGACAGTTCTTTCTGAAGATGAACTTATGTCTCGCTCTAAAGAACTTGGAGCTCCTTATACTTTAGTAAAGCAAGTTGCTAAACTTGGGAAATTACCTGTTCCTAATTTTGCAGCTGGAGGAGTAGCAACGCCTGCTGATGCATCTCTTATGATGCAACTTGGAGCTGAAAGTGTTTTTGTTGGGTCAGGTATATTTAAATCTGAAGATCCAGAAGCAAGAGCAAAAGCTATTGTTCAATCGGTTACTAACTATGATGATCCAGCAAAATTAGCAGAAGTATCCCAGGGTCTCCAGACAGCTATGGAAGGTCTTGACATAGCGGATATTCCTGAAGAACAGAGAATGCAAGAAAGAGGGTGGTAGTGAGGCATATTGGAGTCCTTGGTCTGCAAGGAGCATATGCTAAACATTTTGCTATGCTTAATTCTTTAAATATTAAACCAATAAATGTCCGATATTCAGATGAATTAGAAAGATGTGATGGTCTTATAATTCCTGGTGGTGAGTCCACAACGATAACCAAATTATTAGAAGTGAATGAACTTTTTGATCCTTTAGTTCAATTTGCTAAGGATAAACCAGTTTTTGGAACTTGTGCTGGCATGATACTAATGGCAAAAAGTGTTGATGATAAAAGAGTTCAGACCTTAAATCTTATCGATATCTTTGTTGATAGAAATGGGTATGGACGGCAAGTTCATTCTTTTATTAATGATCTAGATGTTAAGTTGGATGGAAATTCATTTTCAATGAGAGGATTTTTTATTAGAGCGCCAAGGATTTTAAAAACGGGAGATAATGTCGAAATTCTTTCGTCAATGAACAAAGAGCCTGTTTTAGTTCGCCAGGGTCACCATATCGCTTGTTCATTCCATCCAGAACTAACGAATGAATGTCGTATTCACCAATATTTTACAACCCTATCAACGGAATTATCAATTGCCTAATAATAAAAAAATTCTTGATCAAATAAATTCCCCTTTTGATCTACGTTCTCTATCACTGGAAGACTTAAAGGTACTTTCAGATGATATTCGTGAGAAAATAATTGAAGTTGTTGAAGAGAAAGGCGGACATTTTTCATCTCCTTTGGGTGTTGTTGATCTTACTGTTGCACTACATAAAATTTTTGATACTCCTAAAGATCTTATTCTATGGGATGTTGGTCACCAATGTTATGCACATAAGATAATCACTGGACGAAATCAAGCTTTTCAAACACTTAGACAATATGAAGGTATAAGTGGTTTCTGTAAACGGGATGAAAGTGAATTTGATGTTTTTGGTGCTGGTCATGCAAGTACATCAGTATCTGCTGCACTTGGCATGGCAAGGGCAAGAGATTTAAAAGGAGAAAAAAATAAGGTTATTGCAGTTATTGGTGATGGTTCAATGTCTGGTGGTCTAGCTTATGAAGGTCTGAACAATGCTGGGGTATTGCCTAGCCAATTTCTTGTAGTACTGAATGATAACCGAATGTCAATCTCTCCTACTGTTGGTGCTCTATCACGTTATTTGACAAAATTGGTAACGAATCCACTATACAATCGGGTTAGAGATAAGATATGGGACCTTACAGGTGTACTTCCAGGTGTCTCAAAAAAGGTTGTTCGTAGATTGGCTCATTCCATTCAGGAAGGTCTTAAGCATTTTTTAGTCCCTGGTATGATTTTTGAAGAGCTTGGACTACGATATTTTGGTCCAATCGATGGACACAATATGGATGAGATGTTAGAAACGTTTCAGAATCTCAAAAGTGCAAGTTACCCAGCTGTTGTACATGTCTTGACCAGAAAAGGAATTGGTAAAGAAAAAGCTGAGGAAGATCCCTTGAAATACTATTCTCTTTCTGGCAATAGTAATGGAGAGTTAATTAATCCACCTGCACCTGATTATAGTAACACTTTTGGTAGTATAGTATGCCAGCTTGCTTCTAAAGATAAAGATATTGTTGCAGTTGTTGCGGCTATGCGTGAGGGTACAGGGCTTGTTCCATTTGCTGAAAAGTTTCCTGAACGTTTTTTTGACAGTGGGATTGCTGAGGGGCATGCTGTAACCTTTGCTGGAGGTCTTTCAGCATCAGGTCTTAAACCTATAGTTGCAATATATTCTACTTTTTTACAGCGAAGCTATGATATGATTATTCATGATATAGCTCTGCAAAACTTGCCAGTACTTTTTTGTATTGATAGAGGGGGCGTTGTTGGACCTGATGGTCCTACACATCATGGAGTTTTTGATTTTAGTTTTTTAAGATCTATACCAGGCATGGCTATTGCTGCTCCTAAAAATGGTAATGAGCTTAGAGATTTAATGTATACAGGTCTTAATCTATGGAATGGACCTTTTGCTATCAGATATCCTAAAACGTCATCAATCCTATTTGACAATGAAAAAGAGCCTGAAGCAATTAAAGTAGGTACTTGGGAAATTCTTAAAAAAGGTGATGAAATAGTCATACTTGCTGTAGGAAGCATGGTTGAAGAGGCTAAAAATGCTATAGAAAATTTTAATATTGATGGGATTACTCCACAATTAGTAAATGCCCGATTTGTAAAACCCTTGGATGAAGAAATGTTAGATGAAATATCACAGAACTTTTCTTTTGTTTTTACTATTGAAGAGGGAGCACTTGAAGGTGGTTTTGGTTCAGCTATTCTTACATCTCTTAATTCTAGAAATTATAGTGGTAAAGTATTTAATATTGGAATCCCAGATGAATTTGTTGATCATGGTGATCGCAGAAGGCTACTTTCTGACTTAGGCTTGACTTCTGAAAAAATTGCCGATGCTTTATCAAAAATTGCTAAATCAAACTCTGTTGTTTAACGATATAAAACATTAATGAATTCAGCAATTTTAGCTGCTATTGGTCTTGCTGCTTTTTATGCGGGATTTAGGTACTATTCTAATTGGTTGCACAGGGGTTTATATAAGACCGATCCAGAACTTCAAACCCCATCGCATGAGTTCCAGGACAACATAGATTTTGTACCAACAAAACGTCATATACTTTTTGGTCATCATTTTACTTCGATTGCTGGTGCTGCCCCAATCATTGGTCCATGTGTTGCAGCTTATTGGGGTTGGTTTCCTGCGTGCTTATGGATAATACTTGGTAGTATTTTTGTTGGAGCTGCTCATGATTTTGGTGCTTTGATTGTGAGTCTCCGAGAGAAAGGTCGGAGTATCGCGGATATAAGTAGTAAAATCATGGGTGACAAAGCTAGAATAATGTTTTTATTATTTGTTTTAATGTTCATTTGGCTAGTTCTTGCTGTTTTTGCTATGGCTATTGCGGATCTTTTTGTAACTGTTCCTAGCACAGTGATACCAATTAATGTCCAAATAGTACTTGCGATTAGTATCGGTTGGTTAATATATAAAAAAGGGACAAATACATTCCTACCATCAATTATTGCTCTTATTCTCTTATATTTATTTATCTGGGTTGGAAGTAAAGCGCCAATCAGTTTTGAGGTTATGGGCGGCTTGTCTAGATCTGAGGCTTCTAATATATGGATTATAGTACTGTTCATTTATTCTGGAATAGCAAGTTTATTACCAGTATGGTTTCTACTTCAACCTAGAGATTATATCAATAGTCATCAACTTTTAGTAGGATTAGGACTTCTCTATATAGGTATTTTTTATGTTAGACCTATTATTGAAGCACCAGCCATAAGATTAACAGTTGATCAGGGAGCGCCTCCTATGCTTCCGCTTTTGTTTGTTACAATAGCTTGTGGAGCAATTAGTGGATTCCATGGTCTCGTAGCTTCTGGAACGACTTCTAAACAAGTTGGTCGCATAAAAGATGCACGACTAATTGGTTATGGAAGTATGCTTGGAGAAGGTACTTTAGCTTTGGCGTCAACAATTGCTGCCGTTGCGGGTATTTCTCTAGTTGCAGCATGTAATTTACCAACTCAAGGTAATGTCCAAGATTTGTCTTGGGCCGTTTATTATGATACTTGGGCAAATGCAAGTGGAAATAAGGCTGCTGCATTTGTTTTAGGCGGTGGTGCACTAATTCAAGAACTAGGGATCCCATCCGATTTGGCAAAAACACTAATGGCTGTTTTAGTTATTTCTTTTGCTGCTACTACTCTTGACACAGCTACACGAATTCAAAGATTTGTTTTATCTGAATTAGGAACTGCTTCAAAAGTTAAAATATTAGAAAATAGATATTTTGCAACGGTTATTGCGATTCTTCCGGCTTTTATTCTTACTATGTGGAACGTTGATGATCCTGTCACAGGATCATCAACACAGGCTGGCTGGATTCTATGGCCTATATTTGGAGCTAGCAATCAGATGCTAGCCGCTTTTACTTTTATGGTACTTACTTTATACTTTTGGCAATTAAAAAGGCCAGTTCTCCCAATATTTATACCAATGATATTAGTTATGTTAACAACTTTAATTACCATTATTTTAAAAACTATTAATTTTGCTGGAAGCAATCCACTTCTATTTCTGCTTTGCTTAATTCTTATTCTATTAATAGGTTGGATGATAATGGAAGGATTAAAAACTATAAAAAAGTCACGATTTAACACCATTGATATGAAATGAATCCTACTTTATTATAGGAACATATTAAGATTAAATAAGTTTATTAAAAAAATACTAGATGTTAAAATATGAAAATTGCAAGTGAAGTCTAAAAGAAGCAAATTAATGGTTTATTAAACGAAGAAAAAACCCATGTTGCTAAAAAACAAAAATAATTTTTATAGTATTAAAGCATATATTTATTTATGCTTTAAATTTTCTAGCATCAATTATTAAAGTGTTAATAAAAAGTTAACATAGGATAAATATGAATAAGAAATTTGCATCTGTAATTATTGCTATTTCATTGCTGATGATTGTTTGGGTTGGATTAGGATTCGAAGGCAATGAACTTCCTTATGTAACTATTCAAGATTTGGTTGAAAGAAAAACTATTAAACCTGGCAAGCGCTTTCGACTTGGAGGAAATGTGATGGAGGGATCCATCTCAAGGAGTAAAGAAGACCCTTTAGCTCTTTCCTTTGTACTTACTCAAGAAAAAGAAGAATTGTTTGTTAATTACCATAAGATTGTTCCCGATATGTTTAAAGATGGTTCCGAGGTTATTATTGAAGGTTTTTATGATGGTCGAACATTTTACGCTGACAATCTTATGACAAAATGTGCTTCAAGATATGAAGGTGATTTACGTCAAGCTGAAAAATCAATTTAATTTGTTTCATAGAATTATTTTAAGATAATATGCCTATATATGGCTCCTCACTTCTCAGTCTAAGTTTAGGATTGAGTTTCATCACTATCTTTCTTATCGGACTATTTATCCGTCGGGGGGATATTAGATTTTTCTTTGTAGCACAGAGGACCAGTCTTTCTGTATCTTTTTTGGTAGCACTTTCTACAGTAACACTATTAGCGGGCCTTCTGAATAGTAATTTTGATATTGATTATGTTGCAAAATATACATCAATAGGTACTCCTACAATTTATAAATTCACAGCTTTGTGGGCTGGTCAGTCAGGATCTTTACTTTTTTGGTTATTTGTTCTTTGTTCCTATTCTGCTGTAGTTATCATTCAAAATAGAAATAGACATAAAGAATTAATGCCATACGTAATTATAACTCTCACAGTAATTCAAATTTTCTTCCTTTTGATGGTAAACTTTGTTGCAAATCCTTATGCTCCAGTAAAAACAGATTTTGTAATACAAGATGGTTTAGGATTAAATCCATTACTTCAAAATCCAACAATGGCAATTCATCCTCCTATGCTTTATTTAGGTTATGTTGGTTTTTCAGTTCCATTTGCTTTTGCAATAGCTGCTCTTTGGTCCAGACAACTTGATGCTGTTTGGGTTAAAACAATAAGAGCGTGGACACTTTTCACTTGGTTAACTCTTGGTATAGGTATTTTACTTGGCGGATGGTGGGCTTATAATGAACTTGGTTGGGGAGGTTACTGGGCATGGGATCCTGTTGAAAATGCTTCTTTTATGCCATGGCTAACTGGAACTGCATTTATTCACAGTATCATTATCCAAGAAAAGAAGAATATGCTGAAAGTCTGGAATATGATCTTGATTCTTTTAACATTTTTACTTTGTATTTTTGGAACTTTTTTAACTAGAAGTGGAATAGTATCTTCTGTCCATTCTTTTACTCAATCATCTCTTGGTCCAATGTTCCTCGGTTTTGTGGTATTCATTCTAACTGTATCAGTATATCTTTTACTTTCAAGACTTAATGATCTAAAAACTGAAAAAAGTATGGAATCATTTGTATCAAGAGAGAGTGGTTTTCTATTTAATAATGTTATTTTTGTAAGCATTTGCTTTGCTGTGTTTTGGGGTACAATGTTTCCTGTTATATCTGAAGCTTTTACCGGAACACAGATTACAGTAGGTGCCCCGTTTTTTAATCAAATAACAATACCTATTGGTTTGATTTTATTAATGCTTACAGGAATTGGTCCACTTTTAGCTTGGCGAAGAACATCTAGAGAGAGTCTAATTAAAAATTTCTCTATTCCGATATTATTGGGATCAGTAGCTATGATGGTTGGATTAATAATGGGGGTTAGAAAAATATATCCTATAGTTACTATTTTCCTTACCGCCTTTGTTGCTACTGCTATTTTTTCTGAATTTTCAAGAGGAATAATTGTTCGCCAACGGAAATTTGATGAAAATGTAGTGCAGGCTTTCAAAAAAATGATTTCAAAGAACCGATCTAGATATGGTGGATACATTGTTCATATTGGCATCGTTTTTATGTTTGTTGGTTTTATTGGTAAAGCTTTTGATAAGGATCGTGAATGGTCTTTATCAGTAGGTGATGAAGTGCAAATAGCTGGCTACACAGTTAAACTCTCTGGCTTAGAAGAAGAAGAGAGGCAAAATCATTATGCGTGGATTGCTGAACTTGATGTTGTTAAAGAAGATAGGCTAGTAGCTAAGTTATTACCTGAAAAAAGAATTTATTTCCATAAAAATCCTAATCCAGACCGCAGGCAGCCTCATAGTGAATTATCCCTTCATTCAACATGGAGAGAAGATGTATATTCAGTTTTTGGAGGTATAGACGTTGACAATCAGTTATTATCAATTAAGATTATGGTTAATCGTTTAGTTCGATTTGTATGGCTTGGTGGTTATGTTCTCCTCTTTGGAACGGTTATAGCACTTTGGCCTAGTCGCCTTAAAGAGGAGATTTGATTTTGTTCGCCGTTTTTATGATTTTTGCAACGTTTCTTATTGTCTTTGGCTTTTTGGTTCAACCTCTTTTTCTTCCTAAAAAGGAAAGTCGAGAAGAAGATAAGTCAAAAATAGTTGTCCTAAAAATTCTGAAAGAATCTATTTATAAACAGATAAAAGAATTAGAAATGGAATATGAAATGGGAACTGTCTCACCCTCTGATTTTCGAAGAAATAGACATGAACTTAAACTTGAAGCATCTTCAATAATGGATAAGATTGAATCGCTAGGAAAAAGAACTGCTTTAGATTAGTGCTTTCTTTAATTAATGTAACTAAAAGATTCGGTTATAGGACCGTTTTAAATAAAGTTAATTTAGACCTTAAGCTAGGAGAAACTGTGGGTCTATTAGGAAAGAATGGTTCTGGAAAATCTACTTTATTGAGAATTATTGCCCAGATCCTATCTTGTGATATGGGTTCAATTCTATGGGAAGATAAACCATTATTGAGTGGAAATTCAGACAATAGAAGATTTTTACTTTATGTTGGACATGATCCTGGTTTATATCCTCCTTTATCTGCTATAGAGAATCTTGAAATTATTGCTAATATTTATGATGAAGATTCGTCAAAAAAAAATATAGAAAAACATTTAAGAAAAGTTGGTTTAGATTCTTCGTTTCAAGGTCCAATAAGAGAGTTTTCAAAAGGAATGCTTCAGCGTCTTTCGTTAGCAAAGGCATCAATGATTTCTTGGAAGTTGCTACTTTTAGATGAACCTACCGCAGCTTTAGACAGTGACGGTATAGATTTACTTTCGCAAATGATTCAGAATTGGAAGAAAGAAGGAAGGTCTCAACTTATTGTATCTCATGACAAACTTTGGATTTCGAACCATGCAGATAGGATTCTTGTATTGGACAATGGTCAAATTAACTAATAGTAGAATTTTATTATTCATTTAGAGCTTATATGATAGGTATTTTGCTTAAAAAAGATTTGCTTGTTGAGGTTAAAAGCCGTGAAATATTAATCTCAATGATAGCATTTGGTATTGCTGTTACTTTGTTATATGCATTTTCATTTCGCCCTTCTCCAGAATTAGTTTTAGTTTTTGCTCCGGGGTTAATGTGGACCCTTTTTCTTTTTATTAGCACTTTAGCAATACACCGCTCTCATAGTTTAGAGAAAGAATTTGATGCTTTTTCTTTAATGCTTTCAGCTCCAATTAATAGGAGTAAATTATTTATCAGTAAATGTTTATGCTCTTTGATTTTTCTTATTATATCACAGGCAATACTTATGCCTGTTTTCGCACTTTTTCTTCAAATACCATCTTTTGGCAACATTAGTCAGTTAATAGGGGTTTTTTTCCTTGTTGACTTAGGAATAAGTTTTTCAGGAAGTCTTATCTCTGGCGCTGTAATGAGAGCGAGGGGAAATGAATTTTTGTTGCCATTACTATTATATCCAATAGTAACCCCGCTTATGATTAGTGCCGTAAAGAGTACAGCTGCAATAATGTCATCAGCCGAAATGATTGAATGGAAACTTTGGTTTCAAATTATATTAACTTATGATATAGTTTTTGGGTTACTGGGTTTATTAAGCTATGATTATGTAACTGAGGAATAATGAACTCTTTTCATTCAACGTTAAAGATAAAAATTTTTGTTTCAATTATTATAATACTTTGCCTATTGGTATTGTATTTAGTGCTTTTTGCAACTAGAATTGATCCCCAGCAGCAAATGGCGCAAAAGATATTTTATTATCATGTTCCTTCAGCTTGGACAGCCGGATTGTCTTACCTTTTTGTAGCGATGTTTGGATTAATTTATCTTTTAAAAAAGGATGAAAAATGGGATTATTTCAGCTATGCATCAGCTGAAATAGGTACTCTTTTTTGTGCTTTAGTACTTATTACTGGGCCAATTTGGGCTAAGCCAATTTGGGGGTCAGCCTGGAGTTGGGAGCCACGCCTAACAACTGTTCTAATCATGTTCCTTATATATATAGGTTATTTTTTGCTTCGAAATTTTGGTGAGGTTAATGAACGAATGCGAAGAATTTCGGCTGTAATTGGGATTCTAGCTTTTGCAAATGTTCCGATCATTTATTTATCAGTTAAATTCTGGAATCAGGAAGCCCAACTTCATCCTCAACCTGCTATGGGGAGTCAGCCAGATGATGTTTATTGGACCTTTATTTTATCTCTCATATCATTTACCTTACTTTTAATTTATCTTTTTTCTTATAGAGTTCATGTGCTAAGACTTAAAGCAAAACTATTTAGTGATCGTTATGACTTATAAATATTTGGGCTTCCTACTGTCAGCAATTTTAGTGGTTGCAATTTTCATTTTAGGTTGGGTTTATTTCCTTTGTCGCAGTGAAAAAAAAATTATAGATCAGTATAAGGAATTCGAATCAAAGGGATAACAATGATCTTAGGATGTTTATTTGATTCTGAAAAACTTTTTATTTTTGAATATTAGATCTGAAAAAAATATCATAAGAATTTTTAAGAATGAATTAGAACATTCTAAACTTGTTTTTAATGGATCTTCTGGACTCTTAGCTGTTTCTGGCGGGGTTGATTCTGTCGTTATGGCGCATCTTTTTTTATCTTTTAAAAAGAAGTTCAAACTTAATTTGGCAATTGTACATTTGAATCATTGTTCTAGAAATGGAGATTCTGATCAAGATGAAAGCTTTGTCCGGCAGCTAGCTGATTCTATAGATGTTCCATTTTTTTCAGAGCGTTGGGAATCTCATCAAAAATCAAATTTTGAAGAAAATGCAAGAAAGAAAAGATATGCTTTTTTTGAATCTAAAAGATCTGAGATGAACTATGATTGGATATCTACAGCCCATCAAGCTAATGATCAATCCGAAACAATATTAATGCGTTTAATTAATGGAAGTAGTTACCGAGGTTTATTAGGTATTTCTAAAGAAAAAGGTAAGTTGTTTCGACCACTACTTGGATTCTCAAAACAAGAATTGATTAATTATTCTAAAGTAAATGGTTTACGGTTCCGATATGACAATACAAACGATGATAATTATTATGATCGAAATAGAATCCGCAATACGATAATTCCAAAAATAGAAATTATAAATCCAAACTTTAATGAAACTGTAGTTAGAACCATTAGAAATTTTAATGAAATTAATTGTTTGATTGAGGAACAAGTAAGGAGTGTTTATTCGAAATTAGTTTCAATTAGCGAAGAAGGATATTTTAAAATAAATTGTAAAGGACTGAAAAATATTCCCTTGTTGATACAAAAAGAACTTATAAGGACTATAGCTAATTGTGATGAGGAGATTTGGCGTGGATATATTTGGGATGAACTACATAACTTCTTACTTTATTCATCAACTGGAAATATTCTAAAGATTTCCAATAAAATTAGAATCCTGAAGGATAGAGATTATTTTTTAATAAGGGAAATATCTACTGCTGAAAATAGCTCTCATATTTTTCCGAAAAATTCTTTCCCACCATTTCAAATTGATTTTTCTAGATTTAGCTTTTCAATGGCATTTGCAAAACAAGAAATTCATTTTTCTAATGACCCTACAATTGAATTCATTAATTATAATAGACTTAAAGGTTCACTTCTTTTGAGAAAATGGAAAGAAGGTGATCGTATGATTCCTCTAGGCATGAAAAATCAAAAAAAGATTAGTGATATTCTAATTGATGAAAAAATAAATAGATTCAATAAAGAGGATCAATATGTTTTGACTTCCAATGATGAGATAGTTTGGTTGTGTGGCCTACGTTTAGATGATCGTTTTAAAGTTTCTGACTCAACCTCAAGTGTAGTAAAAATTAATTGGTTCAAGAAATAATGTTGAAGGAACTATTCTCAGAAATAACAATTAAAAGGAGAGTTAAAGAAATAGCTAACTCTATAAATTCCGATTATCACGGGAAGGTTCCTGTTCTTATAGGAATTTTAAAAGGGAGCTTTATATTTTTTTCTGACTTAATTAGGGAAATAAAAATTGATTGTGAAATAGATTTCATGAAGGTTTCAAGTTATAGAGGGTCTCAATCAAAAGGTTCCGTTAATCTTGAATCTAACTTCTCAATAGATGTAAGGGGAAGAGATGTAATTATTGTTGAGGATGTCATAGATTCTGGTTTAACAATCAATTATTTAATTAATCTACTTAATGAATTAGATCCTTCTTCAGTGGTAGTAGCAAGTTTGCTTTTCAAAAATGAGGTTGCCCAACTAAATTCCAAGCCTAAATATATTTGTTTCGAGACCTCACAGGATTATGTTGTTGGATATGGGTTAGATTATAATCAAAAGATGAGAAATCTCAAATCAATCAAAGTCTTAGATAAATTGGATAAATAAAGTGAGTGAAACTAAAAAAGATAATAAAAACTCTAATCAAAAGAATTCCGATTCTGACAATCAGAGTTTTCAGTGGAAACAGGCTGGTAAAACATCCCTTGTTTGGGTAGTTATTCTCATCTCAGCTATTTTTCTTTCAAACCTTTTTACAGCAAACAAGAGAAATGAAATTGAAATACAATATTTTGAATATCAAAAATTTCTTAATTCCGGGGCTATTTTAGAAGCTGAAGTAATTGAAAATGAATTTCATGGAAAACTTAAAGAACCTCAGGATTTAATGAGAGATGGTCAAAAAGTAGGAGAGTATACTAATTTTCTTGTTACTCTTCCTTTTGTAAATGAATCAGTACTTGCTGAATGGGATAAATTTTCTGTGCTTTATAGCTTTAAAGAGCGAAAGGTTGATTGGTTCAGTTATCTTCTTAGTATGGCACCTTGGTTACTTCTAATTATTTTTTGGATTTTTATTATGAAAAGAATGCAAGGTGGCGTAGGAGGAGGAAACAGTCTATTTAATTTTGGCAGAAGTCGTGCTCGTCTTTGGGTAGAAGATAAACCTAAGATTAATTTTGATAGAGTAGCTGGTTGTCAAGAGGCTAAACAAGAGCTTAGTGAGATAATTACCTTTTTAAAAAATCCTGAACAATACCAAAAGCTAGGGGGACGTATTCCAAAGGGAGTTTTGTTGTTGGGTCCTCCTGGAACGGGTAAGACCCTGCTTGCAAGAGCTGTTGCGGGTGAGGCTGGTGTCCCATTTTTTAGTCTTAGTGGTGCTGATTTTGTTGAGATGTTTGTGGGAGTTGGAGCTTCTCGTGTTCGAGACCTCTTTGAACAAGGGAAAAAGAATGCACCTTCAATTATATTTATTGATGAAATTGATGCGGTTGGTCGTCATCGAGGAGCGGGCCTAGGTGGAGGTCATGATGAGAGAGAACAAACACTTAATGCTTTATTAGTAGAAATGGATGGGTTTGAATCTTCAACAAATATTATTCTTATCGCAGCTACAAATCGTCCAGATGTACTCGATAGTGCTCTTCTTAGACCAGGTAGATTTGACCGTCAAGTAGTTGTTGATATTCCTGATTTAAGAGGTAGAAAAGGAATATTTGAAGTGCATACCAATGATATCCCATTAGCTAAGGATGTTAATATTGAAATTCTTGCAAAGGGTACTCCAGGGCTTGTAGGTGCTGATATTGAAAATCTTGTTAATGAAGCATCTCTGCTAGCTGCACGTGATGGAAAATCAAAAGTTTCTATGGATGACTTTGAAGCTGCAAAAGACAAAGTAATGATGGGTGTTGAGAGAAAAAGTATGATATTAAGTGATGAAGAAAAACAGTTAACAGCCTATCATGAGTCTGGTCATGCTTTAGTTGCGAGACTTTTACCACAAGCAGATCCTGTTCATAAAGTATCAATTATTCCTCGTGGTCGTGCCTTAGGTATAACAGCTCAATTACCGATGGATGAAAAACATAATTATTCACAATCATATATTAATACACGTTTAAGAGTTTTATTAGGAGGACGTGCAGCAGAACAATTAGTATTTAATGAGCTTACAACTGGAGCTGGTAATGATATAGAAGTAGCTACTGAGATGGCTCGCAAAATGGTTTGTGAATGGGGAATGAGTAATGCGATGGGGCCATTAGCGTTTGGCAAAAAAGATGAAGAAGTTTTCCTCGGTCGTGACATTGCAAATAACCGAGATTATAGTGATTCAACAGCATTAAAAATTGATGAAGAAGTTTTCCGAATTATTCGAGAAGCTGAGGATGAAGCAATTAAACTTCTACATAATAATGAAGAAGTTCTACATCGTCTTGCAAAAGAGTTGCTAAAGCACGAAACAATTGATGGTAATGATTTGGATAAAATTTTAGATGGTAAAACTTTGAGACGTCGTAAAAAATCTGCTAATAAATCAAAACAAAAAAGAAAAAATGTCTCCCAAAGAAAACCAAAGAAAAAGAAATTGGCGGAAGAGTCTGCCCAATAGCAATCTTTCCTAAGCTTCCGCTATAATGTAGTGGATTCAAATAAAAAAATAAACCTAGGAAGCCTGTTGAATGAAAACAGGACATTGATTATGGGAGTACTTAATTTTACTCCTGATTCCTTTTCTGATGGCGGAAAGTTTTTTTCCAAAGAATCCGCTCTTGATCATGTGGCTCAAATGATTGAAGAAGGAGCTGATATTGTTGATGTTGGTGGTGAATCATCTCGACCTGGAGCTGAACCAGTAAGTGAGATAGAGGAATTAAAAAGGGTAGTGCCCATTATTGAAGAAATAGCTTCAAGGTTTTCAGTTCCTATTTCGATTGATACCTATAAAGCATCAGTAGCTAAAACATGCATAGAAATGGGAGCTTCTATTATAAATGATATTTCTGCAATGAGATTTGACCCCAAAATGATTAAAGTAGCCAAGGACTCTAATGCATTTCTAATTCTTATGCATATGAAAGGAAATCCAAAAAATATGCAAGATTTACCTGATTATAATGATGTAATTTCTGAGATACTTTCATTTTTCAAAGAAAGGATTCATGAAATAAAAAATGGAAAGATAGATATCAATAAAATAATTATTGATCCTGGCATAGGTTTTGGTAAGTCAATAATGCATAATTATACTATTATAAGAGATCTAAAAAAATTAGATGTTTTTGATGTTCCTATACTAATTGGAACATCAAGAAAATCTTTTTTGGGTAAAACTCTTAATTTACCTGAGATGGAACGATTAGAAGGTACCGCTGCCTCAATTACTGCGGCTGTTTTAAATGGCGCTCGGATTGTCAGAGTCCACGATGTTAAAGAAATGAAACGTGTTGTTAAAGTAACTGATTCAATAAAGAATATAGGCCTCATGTCATGACACTTTTTAAAGTTGGTTTTCTAACAGTTACTGTATTAGACATTATTGATATTTTATTAGTAACATGGCTTTTTATTAAACTATATACTTATTTTCGTGGAACACGGGCAGGCCAAATGCTTGTTGGAATAATAATTATTCTTTTGTCATCATTTGTTTTTCGAGCTATTGGGATGAGTGGCATGACATGGATAGTTGATCAGATTCAAACTGTATGGGTGGTAGCTTTTGTTATACTTTTTCAACCTGAATTAAGAAGATTAATGATCTATGTTGGGACAAATCCTTTCTTTCAGCGTCTTTTTAGAGTAGGGAGTTCTTCCACTATTGATGCTGTAGTACACTCATCGGTTCAGTTGCAACAAAAAGGATGGGGTGCTTTAATTGTTTTACAAAGAGATGCAGGTCTAAAAAATATAAAAGAAGCGGGAACATCAGTTAAGGCTGAAGTAAGTTCTCCTCTTTTAGTGTCAATTTTCAATCCTCAATCTCCCTTACATGATGGGGCTGTAATTATTCAGAATAATATTATTGAAGCAGCACAATGCATTTTACCTCTAACTGAAAGTGATATGATTGATCCTGAAATGGGAACACGGCATAGAGCGGCGTTAGGGATTAGTGAGGAAACTGATGTTATTGTTATTGTCGTTTCTGAAGAAAAAAGTAGAATTTCAGTCGCTGTTAATGGGGTGTTTCAACTTGATCTTGATGAATATTCATTAAAACGTTTCTTAGATGAGAATCTTTTTGTCAGTTCAGGTGAGTAGTTTCATTAGCTTAATTATCTGTAATTTTATTATAGTGGTTTATGGATTTATCAGAGCAAAAAGAAGTTTTTCAAGATCTAGATAAACGATATAATGATCTTAGGGGGTACCTTTGACCTTGTCTCAGTTAACTCAAAACTTTCTAAGCTAAAAAAAGAAACTTTATCCAAGGATTTTTGGGAAAACAATGCTTCAGCTCAATCTATTCTGAAACAAATTTCTATATATGAAAAAGAAATTGAACTCTGGGATGGAGCAGAACGAAAAAAAGAAGATTGTGAAGTCTATCTAGCTTTTCTAGACGATGATAAAGATCTAGAATCTTCAAATGAGTTTGTTTCGGAATTATCTAAATTTCAAAAGATTGTAGACCAGCTAGAGCTTCGTCTTACATTAAGTGAAACTGAAGATGCTAATGATGCAATCCTTACAATACACCCTGGTGCTGGTGGAACTGAATCACAAGATTGGGCTGAAATGTTATACCGAATGTATAGTAGATGGATAGAGAGGAAGGGTTTCGAAAGTTCAGTTATTGATTTTCAGCCGGGAGATGAGGCTGGATTAAAAGATATTACTATAGAAATAAACGGTGAATATGCCTATGGTCTTCTTAAAGCTGAGGTCGGTGTGCATCGACTAGTTAGAATATCTCCTTTTGATGCTTCTAAACGTCGACATACATCGTTTGCTTCCGTTTTCGTATATCCTTCTACTGATGAAGAAATAGAAGTTGAAATTAGGCCCGAGGAAATTAGAGTTGATACTTATCGTGCTAGTGGTGCTGGTGGACAACATGTTAATAAGACAGATTCAGCAGTTCGTATTACTCATAATTCATCTGGGATTGTTGTTCAATGTCAAAATGAAAGATCTCAACATAAAAATAAAGCTAGTGCGATGAAAATTTTGAAAGCAAAATTATATCAAAAATATCTTGAAGAACAAGCTGAGTCAATTAAAGAACTAGAAAGTAAAAAAACTGATATAGGTTGGGGTAGCCAGATTAGATCATATGTTTTTCATCCTTATACAATGGTGAAGGATCATAGAACAAAACTTGAAGTTGGTGATGGTAAAAAGGTAATGGATGGTGATTTAGATGACTTTATTAAAGCATTTCTATTATTTTCGTCTAATTATAAACCTTCAAAATAAACAATGGAGAATTAGGTATGTCATCTAATAAGGAACTAAGCTTGAAACAAATCATGGATTTTCGAAAAGCAAAAATAGAAAAGTTTTTAGAAATGGGTATTAATCCCTATCCTTATTCATTTGAAAAAAATAATAATTCTCTTGAGATCATTGAAAATTATGATGAATTAAAAGATTCTAGTGTTTCTATTGCTGGAAGAATTATATCTATTCGTAAAATGGGTAAAGCTTCTTTTTTTCATGTTCAAGATCAGCAAGCAAAAATTCAGGTTTACATTAAACGTGATGATATCGGTGAAAATCAATATTCAATGTTTAAGTTTTTAGATATAGGTGACATTGTGGGTGTAATTGGAAAAGTATTTAAGACAAATACAAAGGAAATAAGTATTAATTGTGATGAGATTCAACTCTTGTCAAAAAGTATTCGCCCTCTTCCAGGAGGTAAAGAAAAGGATGGAGAAGTCTATAATGCTTTTCAAGATAAAGAGCAACGTTATAGAAATAGATATATTGATTTAATTGTGAATCCAAATGTAAAGAAAGATTTTATTAATCGTGCGAAAATAATATCCTCAATTAGGTCTTTTTTAGATAATAATAGTTTTCTTGAAGTAGAAACTCCGATTTTACAGCAAATCTATGGTGGAGCTTTTGCTAGACCTTTTATTACTAAACATAATGCACTTAATCAAAATTTTTTCTTGAGAATTTCAGATGAACTATACTTAAAACGTCTTGTCGCTGGTGGTTTGGATGGGGTTTATGAAATATCAAAAGTATTTCGTAATGAAGGTATAGATCGCAATCATAATCCTGAGTTTACCATGCTTGAATTTTATAAAGCCTACGTTGATTATTTTTTTATGATGGATTTTGTAGAATTGCTAATTAGAGCTGTTGCTAAAGAGACTGGTATTACTAATATTAACATAGCTGATCAAGATATAGATCTTAACGAGCCATTTGATCGAGTATCATTTATGGATTCGCTTAATAATGCTATTGGTGAGGATTTAACTTTTGCTTCAGAAGAGGATTTAAAGAAGCTTTGTTCTAAGAAACATATTGAACTTGAAAAAGGTGCACATCTCGGTAGGATATATGAAGTACTTATGCGAGAATTTGTTGAGCCAAAACTTTTACGGCCAACTTTTGTTATTGATTATCCTAAAGTTATTTCACCTTTAGCCAAAATTAAACGTGATGGTAATAAGGATGTTGTTGAGAGGTTTGAGCTTTTCGTCGGTGGTGCTGAACTTGCTAATGCTTTTAGTGAATTAAATGATCCTATTGATCAAAGAGAGCGGTTTGAAACTCAGGTAAAATTGAAAGATAAAGGAGACCAAGAGGCACATAGTTTTGATGAGGATTTTTTACAATCAGTTGAGATTGGCATGCCACCAATGGGAGGAGTAGGAATAGGTATTGATAGGTTAGTTATGTTGCTAACAGGGAAGGTAAATATAAAGGATGTAATCTTATTCCCAACAATGCGTCCTCAAGATGATGAGTAATAATGAATCTTTTATCCCTAATTGCTCGTCGACATATAGCCTCTAGTCATAATCTGAGTTTTATTTCCTTTGTAAGTTATCTCTCCATAGCTGGTTTAACTATAGGTATAACTGTACTGATTCTAACTCTAGGTATACTTAAAGGATTTGAAAAAGAAGTCCAAGAAAAAATCATTGGTTTTGATGGTCATATACGGATAAGCGGATTTCTTGGTAATCCTTTATCTGATTATCAGCCCCAACTTGATTCTATTCTAGCAAGTATTCCTGAAGTTTCAGGAAGGTTACCATATATACATCATGCTGCTACAGTGCGTCTTTTTGGAAAGACTGAAGCTGTTTTTGTAGAGGCTTTTGACCCAAGCGTTGCTGAGAATGTTCTCCAGACGAGTAAAAGTCTAATAGATGGAAATTTTAATTTAATTGATACTGAATCAAAAAAGCCTGGTATAATTATTGGTAAAGTATTGGCAGATAAATTAAAAGTAAAGAATATTGGTCAATTAATTAATATAATGGACTTGACATCTATTGGAAAACCTGGAAGAGCTCCTAGGATTATGCAATGTGAGATTAGTGGAATATATAAGACTGGGCTAAATGAATATGATGAGTCTATAGTCTATATTGATTTGAAGTCAGCTCAACGTCTTTTTAATTATGAAAATCTAGTTACAGGTGAAATTCTTTCATTAAAAACTCTATTAGATACTGAAGATGTATCCGATGTTTTAAATGAAAATCTTAATTATCCATTAATGTCATCAACTTGGAAAGAGCGACATAGCAATCTTTTTGAATGGTTGTCTTTGCAAAAATATCCAATTACAGTTGTTTTTGCGCTGATAGCACTTGTTGCAGTTTTAAATATTATGTCATCACTGACAATGATTGTTATGGAAAAGAATAAAGATATTGCAATAATGCGAGCGATGGGATTTTCAAGAAAGAATATTTCTCAATTATTCTTTCTTGAAGGAGGAATAGTTGGTTTTTGCGGTGTAGTTTTAGGTGCCCTTTTGGCATTATTTCTTGGTTGGATCCAAACAAGATTTAACATTTTTTCAATCCCAGAAGAAGTTTATTTTATGAGTAACCTACCCATAGATATTGCTTTATCACATATTTTAACTGTTGGCTTTTTTGGTCTATTGGCGGCTATAATTGCAAGTCTTTATCCAGCCTGGAAAGCATCTGGAGTAGAACCAGCTAAAGCTATTAGATACGAATGATTGGATTTGAATTTTGGATGGCTATTAGGATGCTTCTTTCCAGAAAGAAAGTAGGTTTTATATCTTGGAGTGGTTTTATATCAATTATAGGAGTGTCAGTAGGATGTTTTGCTTTAATTGTTTCTATTGCTGTACTTAATGGATTTGAACAAGAGGTTCGTAATAAGATAATAGGTTTTGAAGCTGAAATTCGATTAACTCCTTTAAAAAAGGAATTAAGGTTAAAGGATTTGATCCAGTTAGATGAAATTAACGGTATTCATTCATATTCGCCCTTTTTAGATAGAAAGGCTCTGGCAATCTCTCCTAATGGACGTCACTTGGTTAAAGTTAAAAGTATAATTAAAGAGCGCTTAACAACTGTCTACAATATTGAAGGTCTTGAATCGGAAAATACAGAGAAAAGTAAAAAGGCCGTTTATTTAGGTAAGGGGATTGCTGATCGCTTAGGAATTCAAAAAGGTGATAAGTTTCGATTAATTAATCCCCTTGACAATCAGCTTTATTTAGGAATGCCTTCGATTTTAGATGGTCAAATTTCGGGTGTTTTTGAAACTCGAATTTTAGATTTTGACCAGAAATATGTTCTTATTCCATTAGAATCTGGTCAAGAGCTATTCAAGACAGAAAATAATATTGATGGAGTGGATATTCGTTTAGATAAAAATGTAAAAAGAGATGATGTTAAAGAAGATTTGAACAAAAATTTTGGAGAAAATGTTTCTATTTCATATTGGGAAAATTTGCATCAGACACTATTTAAGGCAATGAGAATGGAGAAGATAGGAAGTATAGTTATCCTTAGTCTTATAGTTATAGTCGCTTGCTTTAATATTGCTTCTACATTAACCATGCTCATGATGGAAAAAATCCGGGAAATTGGAATATTAAGGGCTATTGGTTTTTCTCAATCGAAAATATCCAATTTGTTTCGCCTTCAGGGTTTATTTATTGGTGTTTTAGGATTATTCTTAGGAAGTTGTTCTGGTTTTTTATTTGTTGTGACTCAAAATAAATTTGGCTTTATTCGCTTGCCAGAAACAATATATTTTGTGGAGAAATTGCCTGTGGTTATAACATTTTTTGATATATCAATAATTCTTTTAATAGGGATGTTATTGGTTTTTTTATCTGTGAATTTTCCATCAATGGAAGTAAAAAAATTAGTACCATCTAAAGCCATTAAATTTGAAAAATGATATTAAAAGCAGAGAAAATTAAAAAAAGTTATTCTACTAGTGGTGAATTATTACAAATTCTAAAAGGATTAGATTTTCAAATTAGTAAAGGAGAAATGATTTCAATTACTGGACCTTCAGGATGTGGAAAGTCCACTCTATTAAATATTCTTGGTACTCTTGATTCTCCTGATTCAGGGACACTTGAAATTTGTGGAAAAAAAGTTTTTAGCCTTGATGATAACTCTATATCTAAGCTCAGAATGGAAAAAATAGGCTTTGTTTTTCAGTTTCATCACTTATTACCGGAATTTACAGTTTTAGAGAATCTCATGATTCCACAAAGATTAATGAAAGTAAATGAAAAAAAAGCTAAAGATAGATCTTTGGAACTTTTAGATAAAGTAGGGCTGAGTTTTAGAGCCAATCATCGGCCGGCAACTATTTCGGGAGGTGAAAGGCAAAGAGTTGCAGTTTTGAGAGCATTAGCTAATTCTCCCAGTATTGTTTTGGCTGATGAACCAACTGGAAATTTAGATCTGGAATCGGCTTCACATTTGATGGATATGATTGCATCTCTTGCTGATACATTTGACAAAGCTTTCGTTATCGCTACTCATAATCCTTCAGTGGCAATGATTTGTAAAAAGAATCTAGAAATTTCAAATGGACTTCTTAAAAATATATCAAAAGTGAGTTGATTCAGCTATAGATGAAAAGTAAATTCCATATAATATTTTTAATGAAATGAAAGAAAATTTTTCAAAAAGAGTTCAAGCTGTAATGAAATTTGCTAAAGAAGAAGCGATTCAGCTTGGTCATAGTTATGTTGGATCTGAGCACTTGCTTCTTGGTATAATTAAAGAAAGTTCGGGTAGGGCTGTAGAAATCCTTGAAGACCTCGGATGTGATTTAGAGGAAGTTCGATTGATGATTGAGGATATGGTAAAGCCAGCTGGTGGAACTATGACTCTTGGCCATCTTCCTCTAACAAGACGCGCTGAACGAATTCTCCGAAATACATTTACTGAAGCTTCGAATCTAAATGCAACTATTGCGGATGACTACCATCTACTTCTTGCAATTCTTCAAGAGACAGAAGGTGTTGCTTTTGACGTATTAACTGCTTTTGAAGTTAATTACACATCCGTCATTGAATTACTTAAAAAAGATATTACTTCTACACCTTCTCCTAAGACAAAAAGTCAATCAGCTATAAAAAAATCTAAGACACCAGCTTTAGATCATTTTAGTCGTGATATTACAGTGCTTGCTCGAGATGGTCAGTTGGATCCTGTCATAGGTAGAATGAATGAAATAGAAAGAGTGGCGCAAATCCTTTGTAGAAGGAAAAAAAACAATCCTGTGCTCATTGGTGAGCCCGGCGTAGGTAAAACAGCAATTGTTGAAGGCCTTGCCCAAAGAATTAACAACAGGGATGTCCCACGTTTATTGCATAATAAACGAATTGTAGCTCTTGACTTAGCTGGGATTGTTGCTGGGACAAAATATAGAGGTCAGTTTGAGGAAAGAATGAAAGCTATTATGACTGAATTAGAGTCAGCTAAAGACATAATTCTTTTTATCGATGAACTACATACTATTGTTGGAGCTGGTAGTGCTTCAGGTTCATTGGATGCCTCAAATATGTTTAAGCCAGCATTGTCAAGGGGGGAAATTCATTGTGTAGGTGCAACAACTCTTGATGAATATCGGAAAAATATTGAAAAAGATGGTGCTTTGGAAAGGCGTTTTCAAAAGGTGACCGTTAGTCCTCCAACAATAAAGGAATCTGTATCAATCCTTCAAGGATTGCGAGGCCGATATGAGAAGCATCATAATGTAAAATTTACTAATGACGCAATTCAAGCTTGTGTCGATTTAAGTCATAGATATATAACAGATAAATTTCTTCCTGATAAAGCTATTGATGTATTAGATGAAGCAGGAGCTAGATTACATCTTCAAAATTTAAATGTTCCAAATGAAGTAGTTGAGCTTGAGCTAGAAATAGAGAAGATTCGATCTGAAAAAGATGCCGTAGTATCCAGTCAGCAGTTTGAAAAGGCTGCTAGTTTAAGAGATAAAGAAAGGATGTTGCTAAAGTCCCTTGAATTAGCTCAGAAGACATGGACAAAAGAGGAAACAAAACATCCACCATCAGTTAATGAAAAAGATATAGCTGATGTTGTTTCAATGATGACTGGCATCCCTATTTCAGAAGTAGCTGAAAAAGAATCGGAAAAATTATTAAAAATGGGGGAAAGTCTTAAAGAATTTATTATAGGACAAGATACTGCAATAAACACTCTTACAAAAGCAATCCAACGAGCTAGGGCGGGTTTAAAAAACCCTCTCAGGCCTATAGGAGTATTCCTCTTTCTTGGCCCTACAGGTGTAGGTAAAACAGAGACCGCTAAAGTTTTGACTAAACATCTTTTCTTACATGATGATTCTTTAATCAAGATCGATATGTCAGAGTATATGGAGAGATTTGCTGTATCTCGTCTTATAGGCGCTCCTCCGGGTTATGTTGGATATGAAGAAGGAGGTGAACTCACTGAGAGGGTAAGAAGAAATCCCTATTCAGTTATTCTTCTTGATGAGATTGAGAAGGCTCACTCTGATGTTTTTAACATTCTTTTACAGCTTTTAGATGAAGGTGTACTTACAGATAGTATGGGAAGAAAAGTTGATTTTAGAAATACTATAATCATCCTCACCTCAAATATTGGTACTCGTGGATTTGGTAAAATTGGTACATATGGTTTTGGAGATTCTTCTGGTGATGAAGACTTTGATGTTATAAGTGATCGTGTAATTGATAAAGTAAAAGAAATTTTCAATCCAGAATTCGTTAATAGAATAGATGAATCAATAGTGTTTAAACCACTTGGAAAATCTAGTGTTTTAAAAATAATTAATCTTCAGCTTCGAGATTTGTTCAATAATTTGAAAGCTAAAAAGATGAAACTGAAAGTTACTTCAGCTGCAAAGAATCTTCTTTTAGAAGAAGGGTTTAGTGATGAATTTGGTGCGAGGCCAATGCGTAGACAAATTCAATCTGCTATAGAAGGGCCTTTGTCAGAATTAATCCTTCAGGGAAAATTTTCTGAAGGAGATACAGTTAAAGTGGATGCAATAAAAGAGTCGATAAATATAATTAAACTTCAAAAAAAACAAAAGAAATCTGCTCGTAAAACTTCCAAATCACTTCCAGAGGGCAAAAAGGCTGACAAATAGTCATAAATAGTTTCCTCTAAAATATAACAAAAGATGCCAAAAAGTCTACCATTTTTAGTTGGCACGTTATTTGCAAATTAATAGTTCATCTAGAGAATTATTTAAAAAGATTTTAAGGAGTTATAAGATATGTCAAAAATTATTGGAATTGATCTTGGTACAACAAATTCTTGTGTTGCAGTAATGGAAGGTGGTGAACCAAAGGTTATTACAAACCCTGAAGGAGGACGAACTACTCCATCTGTAGTGGCCTTTTCAAAGGATGGTGAGCGGTTGGTTGGTCAACCAGCTAAACGCCAAGCGGTAACTAATCCTAACAATACTATTTATTCAATCAAGCGTTTTATGGGTCGTGAATATAATGAAGTTAAAACTGAGATTTCCGAAGTGCCTTATGATGTAAAAAAAGGTGCTTCTGGAGCTGTAGAAGTTGAGATTGAAGGTAAAACATATGTTCCACCTGAAATAAGTGCAATGGTTCTCCAAAAGCTGCGTCAAACTGCTGAAGAATATTTAGGCTCATCAGTTAGCGAAGCGGTTATAACTGTTCCTGCATATTTTAATGACTCTCAGCGTCAAGCAACTAAAGATGCTGGAAAAATTGCTGGATTAAATGTTAAAAGAATAATAAATGAACCAACAGCTGCCGCCCTTGCTTACGGTATGGATAAAACAAATGATCAAAAAGTAGCTGTATTTGATCTAGGTGGAGGAACTTTTGATATTTCAATTCTAGATGTAATGGATGTTGATGGAGAGAAATCCATTGAAGTATTAGCTTCAAATGGGGATGGTCATCTTGGTGGGGATGATTTTGACCAAAGAATCATAGATTGGATGGCTGAGGAGTTTAAGAAAAGTGAAGGTATTAATTTAAAAGAAGATCCTATGGCACTTCAACGTTTGAAAGAAGCCGCAGAATCTGCAAAGCGTGAACTTTCTTCATCTAAACAGACTGACATTAACTTACCTTTTGTTACAGCTGATTCGACTGGTCCAAAGCACCTTAATATGTCTCTTACAAGGGCAAAGTTTGAAGAATTGGTTGATGATTTAATTGAGAGGACAAGAAAACCATGTGAACAAGCACTTAAAGATGCTGGAGTAAAGCCTGCGGATATTAATGATGTTATTCTAGTTGGAGGATCTATTCGTATACCAAAGGTTCAAGATGTTGTAAAAGAGATCTTTGGTAAAGAACCAAATAGAGGGGTAAATCCTGATGAAGTAGTAGCTATGGGTGCTGGTATTCAAGGAGGTATTCTTGGAGGGGAAGTTGAAGATGTTTTACTTTTAGATGTTACACCTCTGTCCTTGGGAATTGAAACACTTGGGGGAGTATTTACTAAACTTATTGATAGGAATACTACCATTCCAACTAAGAAGAGTCAAATTTTTTCTACAGCAGCCGACAGTCAACCTTCTGTAGAAATCCACGTACTTCAAGGAGAGAGAGAAATGGCTGTCTATAATAAGACTATAGGGAAATTTCATCTCGATGGAATACCACCAGCACCTCGTGGTGTTCCTCAGATTGAAGTAACATTCGATATTGATGCGAATGGTATCTTAAATGTTGGAGCTCAAGATAAGGCAACAGGTAAAGAGCAGAGTATAAGAATTGAAGCTTCTAGTGGTCTTAGTCAAGAAGAAGTTGAAATGATGGTTGATGATGCAAAAAAACATGAATCAGAAGATAAAGAAAAACGAGAGGCAGTTGATATAAACAATCAAGCGGATCAACTCATTTATCAAACAGAAAAAAACCTCAAAGAGTTTGAGGGAAAACTCAATGAAAGTGATAAAAAAACATTAGAAGAATCTGTTCAAAATTTAAAGGATGCTTCTTCGGGTTCAAGTGTTGAGGATATTAAAACAGCTACAGATAATTTGAATACTGCTTGGAATGAAATTGCTGCAAAAATGTATGAAAATTCTAAAGAAGAGACTCAAGCTCAAGAACCTCCCGATAATTCAGGGGAAACCAAAAATGAAGATGACAAAGAAATTGAGGATGCTGATTTTGAAGTAGTAGATGATAAATAGTAGCTTTAGATAATCAAAAATAAATGGCGGACAGGTTATGTTCGCCATTTTTGTATTTAATATTATAAAAAGGTAAATTTGCTTTGGAGAAGAATTGTAGTGCGTAGAAAAACTAAAGCTCTCTTCATTCTGACTTTTATCTTAGCTTTGCTAGTTGGGAGCGTTTTTTATATTGTAATGGTTCCAGGAAAATGGACCGATGAAATTGTAGAATATGTTAACCAGTCTCATCTTTTAAGAAACGGTTGGGAACTTTCTGTTTCCGATCTAGATGGTCAATTAATTTCCAATATTAAGATTGAGAATGTCTATCTAAGAAAAAAGGATTCTTCTATTGTATTATTTTGCGAAAGGAGTGTCTTGAATCTTGATTTTACTCAGATACTTTCTGGTAAATGGGCATTATCAAATCTTTTAATGGATAATTTGTTAATAACATTAAATCAAGATGATGATTCTAAAAATTATAAAACGAACTTTATTGAAGAATTAGCGGAAAGTGGTTTGCGTGTCAAATATTTTTCAATAAATCAATCATCAATTAGAGTGCATCAGCAATTAAAAGAACAACTATATAGTTTTGATGCATCTGGAAAAATAAACTCTAATGATGAAAATCTTGATATTAGCTTGTCCTCAGCTAAGTTTCATGATTTTCAATCGGATTTAGATTTAAATATTAAGGAAGGAAAACTATCTTTTGATCAAACCAATATTTCAGCAAAAGGAATAATTGGCACATTAAACGGATACGACGTTACAATAGATGGTACTGGTGGAATTAAAGAGGACAAAAATTTATCTTTACAAATAGCCGTTAATGAAGTTCATTTGAATGATTTTGGGATAGGAAGAATTTCTGAGATAGTTAATACATCAAAGGTTAATATTGGAATAAATATTAAATCAGACTCCAATTCTAATTATTTTGAAGGTAGCTTGATTGATGGGGAAACATCAAAACTTATTTCTGATTTAAAATCTATATTTCATATTAATGATGAAGGTATTCAATTTTCTGATGCTATGATTAATTTTGGAGGAGCTCAATTTTCTGGCAATGGTCGCTTTCAAAAACAGTCTCATATATTACTACATTTAAATGTATCAAATTTGAATTTGGAAAATTTTGGTTTATCAGTACACTCAACAAATATAAAAGGTTTAACGTCTTTCAATATTGAATTAGATAAATTCAACCAAATTAATGCTATTACATCCGATATAGATCTAAAGAATGACGACTATCCAAATCCAGAGTTTTTAGGTGCTTCAGGCAAAATTGATTATAGAAAAGGTATCCTATCCATTCAAGATTCTTTAATAATTAATTTAGGTCTGGGAAAACTTCAAGCATTTGGTGGGATTAATTTAGAGCAGAATAAAACAGATTTAAATTTTGTAATTAAAAATACAGATCTTGGTTTTGTTTCAACTCTAGCGGGGTTAAAAGAAAGTCCAAAAGGTCTTGCTTATGGCACTATAAAATTTTCAGGTTTTCTTGATAATCCATCAGTTAAAGGCAATTTAACTTTTAACAAGATTTCTTATGGTGAAATCAATTTGTCATCATTTAAGTCAAGTTTCATAATTAATTCAATACAAGAGACTCGACATGGTTCACTTTCAGCTGAAACCGGAAATAGCATGTTTGGAGATATAAATATTGATGATAGTTCGTTAAATCTTTATTTCATGGGAGATACTATTCTTATAGCTAATGCCAGTGCTTCATCTGATAAACAGTATATCCGTCTATCAGGAAAAATATTAGGTTTTAATACAATCCAAATTGATCAGATTCAATCTACTTTAAATGACCAGTTTATATCTAACCTAGAACCTTTTTCAATATATCATTATCAAGGTAGGACTAAGTTTGGGCCAGCTTTTTTAAAGATAAATGAAGGCTCGCTTGAAACTAATTTAGAACTTCAGAATGGTTTGCTAGATAATGGACATTTTCAAATGGTAAACGTTGATTTAAAAGGGATTGGAGAACTAGTGGGTAAGACATTACCTGTCTCTGGCTCTGCTTTTGCTGATTTTACAGCAATGACTATTAATGATGTTTTTTCTTTTGAAGGTTCCCTCCAAATTAGGGACGGAATCTGGGAAGAAATGAAATTTGATGATCTTTTATTTACCTCTTCTATTAAAGGTAATGATATAACAATAAAAGAGATGCAACTCCGAAAGGGAGAGGATTTAGTTCTTGATATATCAGGTTTCTATGAAGCCTTAACTGAAACGGGAAATTTTATTTATCCAAATCCTAATGGGAAAATTGGTTTTAGTAGTAGTTTAAAAAATTTCGATCTAACTCTTTTATCCCCATATTTGCCGAATTGGTGGAAACTCAAGGGTAATGCAACAGGTAGTTTTGCTATGGGTGGAACTGCGTCAGCTTCAGAAGTTAATTTTTCTTTAAATATAGATGAGGCTGAATTCTCTCGTTTAAAAGCACAAAAGGTTAAAATGAATGGACGTTATTCAGACCATCGAGTTTACTTTGAAGATCTTATTACTCTTACAAGGACTGGTATATATCGTGGAGAAGGATATCTTCCGATAGACTTTGATTTAATTAAACACGATGAAGATCGGTGGATTGAATCAGAACCAGTATCAATGAATTTTAATTCTCAATCATCTTCAATGGAATTTCTTTCACCTTATTTTACATATATTGACTCAATTACTGGAGACATAGATATATCATTAAATATTCAAGGTACGCCTAAGAAACCAATCAGAAATGGAGAAATTGAAATAAATAATGGAAATATTTTTTATACTTTGCTTGATATACCTATTTCTGGACTTAATGGCCGAGCCTTGCTAAAAGATAATAAGTTGATTATAGAAAAACTAACGGCAACGTCAAATATACCTAAAGATACAAATTGGGGTCAGACTCTCCGTTCTAATATTGCAAGGGTTTCTGGAGGAAAAATTGTTTTAGAAAAAAAAGTGAAAAAAAAGGATAATTTGCACATAAAGGGTAGTATGGACATGACCACCTTTTTCCAACCTAATCTCGCTTTTTTGATTAATGGTGAAAATATATATATTCGGACTCTATTAGCAGAAATTGAAGGTGTGGGAGATATTGATCTATCTATAACTGGGAAGGATACAATTAATATAGCTGGAGATATTATACCTGATGAAGCGGTATTGAGAATGGAATTCAGAGGTGGGCAAGATTATACGGAAATACAAGATGGTAATAGTACTGTTTTTAATTACAGGTTAAATTTTCCAATCAGTGACAAACTTTTTGTAAAAAATAGTCAAATTGATGCAGAAGTTTCGGGCAACATGTCAATTCAAAAAAATGGGAATGAGCCATATCAATATGCGGGTGAACTCGAAGTAGTAGATGGAAAATTTTACTATTTTTCAGATGTATTTAATATTCAAGAAGGGAATCTTGCTTTTGATCCTACCGAATTAAATCCTAGGCTAAATATTGAAGCAACTACAGAAATTTCTGGTGAAGAAATCTTAGTTTCATTAACAGGAGAATTAAATGATCCTGTACTTGTTTTACAACACAGTAACAATTTTTTCAGCCAAGAAGATCTTCTTCAGTTGCTTACTCTGCAGAAACGTTTTGATGATAATACAGCTGATAATATAGGTCGTCAGTCAGCTTTCCTATTTGGGAAGTTGTTAGAGAATGAACTAGAAAAAAATTTAGCAAGATCAAACCCTCTCTTTGATCAAATTGACATTGAAGGTTCTACCGCTTTTATTGATCCATTAGGAGAGGAGAATGTGGCTGTAAAGGTTGGTACTCGATTAACTTCAAATCTATCATTAAGTTATAAACGAAGTTTTTCACTTGCTAATCCTGATCAGGTTGGAGTTGAATACCGTCTCAATCGTAATGTGTCATTAGTTGTAACCTATGATGATGATGGACAAGTACATCTAAAATATAGACGTAAATATAGATTCTAATTTGATTTCAAAAAATTTTAAGTACTTAATACTTTTTGTATTTGCTATAAATACACCTGTAACTACTAAGGGACAAATATCAACTAAAAAATATTTTGTTGGGTCTATAATTTTTGAAGGTAATAATTCTATAGTATCAAAGGAATTAAAAGAGATACTAAAGTTGAAAGAGCCACAATTGTGGAAAACAACTGAGTTTAACCGTAGATCTCTTAAGCTAGATGCTTTTAATATTAGGAATTATTATATATCAAAAGGTTTCCTTGATGTATCTGTAGAAGAAAGTTTTAATACTCAGGAAGATAATAGTGCGACAATTATTTTTAATATAAATGAAGGTTTAAGGTCTACCGTTAGGTCTGTTATAATTAAAGGTAATGATTCAATTGAAAGACTTCAAATTCTACGATTATTAGGTTTGAGAATTGACCATCCACTTAACTTGACTGGTATGTCACATAATTACAAGGACTTAGAGTTTGAATATCATAGAATCGGGAAACTTTTTTTTTCTATGGAACATAGCTACATATCAGGAGAAAACATTGATTTAACACTATTAATTGAAGAAGGTCCAGATACTTATATCGATTCAGTAATATTTAACGGTTTAAAAGAAGTGGATACATTATTTGTTTCTCGAGAGTTAGCTTTTAATAGTGGTGATCGCTATAATTCAGAAAGAATACAACTATCTGAACGTCAGTTATTTGAAACGTCACTATTTTCTCTCGTTGATATTATTCCAAGTAACAGTAAACGAGGTAATAATTGGGTTAATGTCAATGTAGATTTAAGAGAGCTAAGTAAGAGAGATCTATTGATTGAACCAGGTTTTGCCCATATTCCTTCTAGCAGTTCAGGAGGAGAACCAGTATCAGGAATTGAAGGTGCTATTAGATTGGTTGATCGTAATATATATAATACTGGAATTAGATTAGGGTTAAGAAGTAGTATTGATTTACCTATAGATGCTTTAGTTAATCGAGGGACAGTGCCAGCAATATTTAGATCGGATCTTTCATTAACTAATAATTGGGTATTAAAATTAAGGGCTCCTAATACATTAAAATTTTTTGTGGATCGTGGGCCTGAACTTTTACGTGTAGATGAACCTATCTTGAGATATGGTATGGAATGGAATGGAATTAGAAGATACTCTAGTCAATCATTTCTAAGGGGGGGGTTAAGTTGGACCAGAATTATATCTGATAGGATGTCTTTTGAAGAGCAAGCAAAAGAACAACAAAGGAGCTTATCCTTGAAGTTTAGACATCGTGAGTTAGATAATCTAATTACTCCAAATGATGGCTGGTCGCTAACTATAGACTCTGAAATTGTGGGTTGGTTGCTTGGTGGAACACATGACTATTATAAATTTGATTTTGATTATAGAAACTATAAATCACTTCCTCAAAAACGTGTATTTGCATTCAGAACAAAAATAGGAAGGATGGATCGACTTAGTGAAAAGTCACCTTATATCCCAACCTATGATCTATTTTATTTAGGAGGAAGTACAAGTTTGAGGGGATGGCCTGCCCAACGTTATCTAACAAAAATAGTTGATGAAATTGAACGTCCAGTTGGTGGGTTAATCAAAGTTCTAATTAGTGCTGAATTAAGGATGCCTTTAAATTCAGTTTTTGGCATGGATTTTTTCATTGATGGAGGAATTTTAGCAACTTCTTTAGGTGATTTATCTGAGCAAGTTGATTATTGGCAAAAAGGACAAGGATGGAACTATGGTGCTGAATTGACAATAAGTACACCCTTAGGACCAATAAGATTTTATTACGCAATTCCTCTAAATTCTAATAAGAAGGGTATTTTTAATCTTGGTGTCCCTTATGCATTTTAGAAATAGGAACTTTTTTATTTTTTTAACGTTAAAATTCATTAAAATCGGTGTGCATGAGACTATCAAAATTGTATATTTCATCTGCTTTTACAAGGATTATATAATTAAATGAATCAAAAGTTAATCAAAGTTTTTTTTATACTACTTTTTTTGATGGGTTGTTCTAATGATTCACCCGATAAAATACTTGCAGAAAGCAAAATAATGATAACCAAACTGGAATATTCTGAAGCTCTTGAAAAGTTGGAAAAACTTGTAGAGAATTACCCTCAATCTATAGAAGCTGCTGAAGGACAATATATGATTGGAGATACTTACATTGCTTATAATAAAAATTTTGAAGTTGCTCTTAAAGAATATAGAAAAGTTGTAGATAATTACCCTGAATCAAAATTTGCAATCAATGCCCAATTTATGATAGGCTATGTATTTGCGAACTTTTTAAATGACTATAATTCAGCTCGTATAGAATACGAAACTTTTCTTGAACTTTTCTCTTCTAAAGCTGATAGTGGTCTTGTTGAATCTGTTAAATTCGAATTGAGGAACCTTGGTAAAGATTTAAATGAAATTCCTCAGTTAAAACATATATCTCCCTAAGAATTTAAATGACAGATTTTAGTTTAACTGAACTTAACGAAAAAATTTCTAGGAAGTCTAATTTCGTAAAACCATTATTGGATTCAATTGAAAAAGTAATTGTTGGTCAAAAAGAAATTGTTAATAAAATAATAATTGGTCTTCTTTCTAATGGTCATATTCTTCTTGAGGGTGTTCCCGGACTTGCTAAGACTACTATTATAAGAACTGTTGCACAGTTAATTGATACTAAGTTCCAAAGAATTCAATTTACTCCAGATATGCTTCCAGCTGATTTAATTGGAACTTTAATTTACAATCAAAAAACTGGTTCATTTGAGACTAAACAGGGGCCTATATTTGCTAATATTATTTTAGCTGATGAAATAAATAGATCTCCAGCAAAAGTTCAAAGTGCTCTTCTTGAGTCAATGCAAGAGCGACAAATTACTATTGGAGAACAGACTTTTCCTCTTGATGACCCCTTCCTTGTCTTTGCTACCCAAAATCCTATTGAGCAAGAAGGAACCTATCCTCTTCCTGAGGCACAGGTAGATCGATTTATGATGAAACTCAGAGTAAACTATCCTTCTGAACAGGAAGAGTTAGAAATTCTACGAAAAGTTTCTATGGGGAATGAGAATAGTAGTTTGTCTGCTGTAATTAACACTAAAGAAATTAGGGATGCTAGAAATATTGTTAATGAAATTTATGTAGATGAAAAAATTGAAAAATATGTAATTAATCTAATTCTAGCGACTAGAGATCCTAGAAAATATAATCTTGGTGAAATTTCAAATTTAATTGCTTATGGTTGCTCTCCTCGTGCTACAATATTTTTGATTTTAGCCTCTAGAGCAAGAGCATTTCTTGAAGGTCGTGGTTATGTTATTCCTGAGGATATTCGATATGTTGGGTTTGACATTTTACGTCATAGAATTATTCCTACATATGAAGCTGAAGCTGAAGAAGTTTCTTCTGAAGAATTGGTTCAGAGACTTTTTGATTCAATAGAAGTTCCATAATTACAGGTATGATTCCAGCCGAAATTCTTAAAAAAGTTCGTCATATAGAAATTAGATCACGTAGTTTAGTAAACGATATTTTCGGTGGTGAATATCATAGTGTCTTTAAAGGTCGAGGTATGACCTTTTCAGAAGTTAGAGAATATCAACCTGGAGATGACATTCGCCTTATAGATTGGAATGTAACCGCGCGCTATAATGCACCTTTCGTAAAAATTTATGAAGAAGAAAGAGAATTAACAGTTTTTATTATTTATGATGCAAGTCGTTCTGGCCATTTTGGTACTCATTCTAAATTTAAATCGGAAATAGCTGCTGAGATTGGAGCTGTTCTTGGATTCTCCGCAATAAAAAATAATGATAAGGTAGGATTATTAATTTTTTCCGATAAAGTTGAAAGATTTGTTCCTCCTAAAAAAGGTTCTTCTCATGTTTTACGTGTTGTAAGAGAATTAATTTATCATAAGGCTGAAGGAAGAGGGACAAATATTAATTCTGCTCTAAATTATCTTTTAAGAGTAGCAAATCGTAGAAGTGTTGTTTTTCTAATTTCAGATTTTATGGGTAGTAAAATCAGTAAAACTCTAAAAATTGTAAATAAAAAACATGATTTAATTGGTGTTAAGGTATTTGATTCTAGTGAAATCAATATTCCAGAAGTCGGCTTAGTCAAAGTGCATGATGCTGAGACTGAAGAAACCTTTTGGCTAGATACTACTTCATATAAAGCAAGGAAGGCTTACGCTAAATTTATTAAGGAGCAAGAAAATAAATTTTCAAAAGAATGTAAACGGTTAAAATTCGACCTTATTCCTATTTCTACAAATACTGATTATGTTGAGCCAATGATATCTTATTTTAAGACCAGGGAGAGACGTTATTGAAATTTCATTTATATATATATATATTGTTTTTTAATAATTCTTGGATGTGTTGAAAAAAATAAAAACCCCAGTGATTTTCATATTTATGGAGAATTAGATACGACTGATGTTTCTATAGGTGATATTATAAGTTTTGAAATTTGGGCTAAGGGAATCGGATCTAGGAAAATTGAATTTCCTCCTTTAATTATTGATGATGACAATATAATTATTACTGAACGTAACAACCTTGTAAATGAGTTTAAAGATGACATTGGAATTGAATTTCAGTTAACATTTTGGGATACAGGTAATTTTGAGATCCCTCCTTATAGTTTTCCTGTTTTAAATGAAGCAGGAAAAGAACTTATATATTCTATCCAACCTGACCCATCACAAGTCAGAGTTCATTCTCTTTTATCTGAGTCCCAGATGACATTAAGAGATTTAAAACCTCCTGTACCTATTCCTCTTATGGTTCCTTGGAAAACTATTCTATCGGTTTTAGGTATAATATTTTCTTTTCTGGGGCTTTTATGGATGTGGAAAAAGCGGATCCATGATCAACCCAAAAAATTAGATATACAAATTCCAAACCGTCTACCATATGAAATTGCTATGGATAAGCTTGAGATATTAAAAAATGAGAATCCTTCTGATTCAGAAACGTTTAAAAAATATTATGAGGAGTTATCTTATTTAGTCCGTGAATATATAGAGAATCAATATTTTTTAAGAGCAATGGAAATGACAACCACAGAAATTGAAAAAACAAAATTTTACTTTCCTATTTCGGAAGAAAAACTTGATAAAATTATTTTAATTTTGAAACGTGCAGACCTCACAAAATTTGCTAAATTTGTGCCTAGCATTTCATCTTATAATGAAGATTTGCTAGTTATTGATGAGTTTCTAAAATTAACTAGGCTCTCGTGGATTACTAAAAATAATGGAGTTAAACCAATGGAGGTTGTATGATTGAGATCAGGAATCTAACAAAACGTTACGGTTCATTTTTGGCTGTAGATGATATCTCCTTTAATGTTGAACAGGGAAAAATTCTTGGTTTTTTAGGACCTAATGGTGCTGGAAAAACAACTACCATGAGAATAGTAACAGGTTTTATGCCAGCTACTAATGGTACCATCGAAGTTTCAGGCTATAATGTCCAAAATGATCCTATTGAAGTGAAACGACGTATCGGCTATCTTCCAGAGACGCCACCACTTTATGTTGATATGACCGTTGAAGAGTATCTTGGTTTTGCAGCAAAGATAAAACAGATCTCATCAAGAGAAGTAACTAATAAAATAAACTTAGCTTGTGAAAAGGTTGCCATAACTGATGTGAAAAAAAAGGTAATCAAGACACTCTCAAAAGGATATAAACAGAGAGTTGGATTAGCACAGGCAATAATTCATGACCCTGAAGTTTTGATCCTAGATGAACCCACTATTGGTCTTGATCCTATACAAATTAGAGAAGTAAGAGAATTAATTAAATCTCTTGCTGGAAACCATACCATTGTTCTTTCAACTCATATTTTACCTGAAGTAGGAATGACATGTGATGAAGTCGTAATTATTCGGAAGGGAAAAATAATTGCAAAAGATACTCCTGATGGTTTAGCACGATCTTTACAAGGATCTGAGAAAATGACTGTAGTTGTTGAAGGGCCTTTAGATGATATATGCTCAGTTGTAAATGAAACTAAAGGAGTTTCAGAAATTTTAGATTCTTATTCTGGTAATGGGCAGACTTCTTTGATTCTAAAATGTGATTTTAAACATCATGTTAGACAAGCTCTATCAAGAAGTTTTTCAGAAAAAGATTGGAGTTTATTAGAAATGAAAGTAGAAGAAGCGACACTTGAGGATGTTTTTATCCGAATGATGTCTGAATCAGAAGGTGCAAAATCATGAATAATATTATTACAATTTTTAACCGAGAGTTCAAATCATATTTTTCATCTCCAATAGCTTATGTGGTTATAGGGCTTTTTCTTGTATTAACTGGGGTGTTCTTTTATTTGTTGACATCCTCTTTTTTGCAATATGCTGCTAATCTTCAATGGCAAGCAGCAAGGATGCGCCAACCAGCTCCGCCTGTAAATGTGAATCATATGATTATTAGACCTCTATTTTCAAATATAAGTGTAATCACCCTTTTTGTTGTTCCTATGATTACGATGAGAAGTTTTTCTGATGATAAAAAAACTGGGACACTTGAACTTTTATTAACATCACCTGTTACGACAACTCATATTGTGATAGGTAAATTTTTAGCAGCATTTGCTTTGTATGTTATCATGGCTTTATTGACGTGGGTATATCCTTTGGTGATTATACTCTTTGGTGACCCAGATATTTTGCCTGTAGCCATAGCATACATTGGTATTATAGGTATGGGAGCTGCTTCCGTAGGCATTGGTGTTTGGATATCTTCCATGACAGAGAATCAAATAATTTCTGCTATGGGTACTTTTGTAGCTCTTCTCTTTCTATGGTTAGTTGGTTGGTTTGCAAACTTTTCATCAGGAGCAATGAGTGGTTTCTTTCAATATCTTTCAATCGTGGAACACTTTGAAGACTTTTCTAAAGGAATTTTTGACACAGGTCACTTGATGTATTACGTTTCGATTTGCGGAATTACCCTTTTTCTAGCTCATCAATCTATTGAAAGTTTGAGATGGAGGTCTTGATGAAATCTAAAAAACTTTGGAGAGGTTCATCTTATGATGGACTAGGTATTCTTTTCTTGGGTTGGCTTTATGGTGCTTCCATTGTTCAATTTGATTGGTTAGCATGGATACTCATAATTATTGGTTTAATTCTTTTCCTTTTTCCTTTATTTGCCAATTTTCAAGAAGTTATTAATAGAATAAAGTCTAAAAGGACTCAACTTGGTGCAAACGCAGCGTTGGTTATAGTTCTTGTTTTAGTTATTATTGGCCTGCTTGATTATTTGAGTATTCGCCATTCTTGGAGAGTTGACACAACTTCTCAACAAGAATTTTCCCTTTCTGAACAAACTGTCAATATACTTCGTAATCTTGATCGTGAGGTTACCTTAGTTTCGTTTGTAGGTGATGCTGAAACACGTCAAATGGAAGATAGAATGGTAGAGTACAGTCATTATTCAGGAAAATTTAATTTTGAGATTATAGATCCTATTAAGGAACCAGAAAGGGTAAGAGAATTTTTTGGCCCTGAAAAACAATATCTTGATCTACCAACTTTGGTGCTTAAAACGGATCTAAAGGATGAAGAGATAAATAGTACAGATGAGGAAGATATTACAAATGCATTAATAAAAGTTACTCGCGATGAGTTACGAAAGGTTTATTTTTTACAAGGTCATGGAGAAAAAGCAATATTTCCAGATGAGCCAGGAATGGCAAGTGCACAATTAGTAAAAGATGAGCTCGAAAAGCAACATTTTCAAGTTGACATTCTTAATCTTTTTCAACAGGAAGAAGTTCCAAAGGATGCAGATGTCATTGTAATTGCTGGACCGTTAAAGCAATTTGCTGAAAATGAAATAGATGCCTTAAGGAGATTCCTGAAAAAGGGAGGTAATCTCCTAGCTATGCTTGATCCTGAAACAAATAGCAATGTTGAAGATCTATTTTCAGATTGGAATGTTAGGTTTAATGGGGATATGGTGCTAGAGTCACATTCTAGTTTTGTTCTTACATCATCGGGTTTGAACCGACAGAGTAGCGTTAGTTTTGCACCTACCGCAGCTGAGTATGGTGATCATATGATTACCAAAAACTTTAGATTTGCAACTTCGTTTGTTAAAGCCCAATCCTTAAGCAAAATCAATGAAGAGAATGTTGATTCCAACATTAATGGACTTGTATTTACTAGTCCAAATAGCTGGGGAGAAACTGATTTAAAAATGTTGTTTGAAGAAAACCAAGCATCTGTAGATGATGCTGATATAGAAGGACCTACTACACTCGCTATGGCAATTGAAAAGGAAGATTCTGTAAAAACCCGTTTGGTCGTTGTTGGTGATTCTGATTTTGCTGCTGATGTTTACGTCTCTCAGGCACCTGGTAACATGGATTTTTTTCTAAATATAGTTAGTTGGCTAGCTGAAGAAGAAGATTTGATTTCAGTTAGACCAAAGCAACCAGAGAACAGATCACTTACTATGACAATGCGGCAACAAAAATTGACCCTCTTTTTTCTTATAATTCTTTTACCAATAATAGCTGTAAGACTAGGTATTCTTGTTTATATGAAAAGAACCTAATTAATACTATGAATAAAACTTTAATACTTGCTGTTGTTGCTATTGCTTTAGGATTATTTGTCTACTTTTATGAGATTGAAGGTGGAAAAGAGCGTGAAAAGTTGGAGGCTTTTGAATCTTCTCTATTAAAGATTGAAGATGATGATATTCAATCTGTAACACTAATCCAGCAAGAAGGTAATTTAATCAAATACCAACGGTTAGGAGATAGCTGGGAAATTATTCAGCCAATTCGCACAAGTGTAGAGGAGTCAGCTATTAATGGAAATTATTCAGCTTTTATCAATGCGAATATAAAACGGAGACTTAATGTCACTAAGGAAAAATTAAAAAACTATGGTTTACAACCAGAAAATGTAGAGGTGATAATTGAATCTAAAGATGGCAAAATATTAGATTTATTAATTGGTGATCAATCTCCCACTCGTGGTGATCTATTTGTAGCCTTCAGGGATTCAAATACAATTTTTATTTCTTCAGATAACCTCAAAACTCAATCTGAAAAAACTCTCTTTGAACTTAGGGATAAAAAAATTGCACATTTTAACAAAGATGATGTCCGAAGGATTGAATTAATAACTAAAACTCATACTATTTTATTTGAAAAAGATGATGAAACTTGGTTTATGAGGACTCCTAATCTTCCTGTTGAGGAAACTCGAATTAATGGTTTTCTCAGTAGTTTAACTAATTATTCTGCAAAGTCGTTTATTGCTGAAAATTTTGAAGATAAGGCAAAGTTTGGATTTAATAATCCAGAAGCAAGGGTAAAGCTTAATCTAGGAGAAGAAATGGCTTTAAAAGAGATAATTATTGGAAGTGCATTAAATGAAGGTGGTGAAGATGTAGAATTTTATGGTTATGAGTCAGGTAGATCACCGGTTTTCACAATTCGGCAATCAACAAAAGATGATTTAGATCGTTCTCCATTCTATTTCCAAGATAAGCAGCTTGCCCGTTTTGAAAAAGAAACTGTGAATAAAATCCGCATTTCAGGAGCTTATCAAATCACACTAATTCCTGAAGACACTCTTGGTTGGTATGTCCATAGTGATTCAAGTTTTAAAGTAAATGATTCAGATATAAACCGCATTTTTTCGGCAATAGAAGGAGTTAGTGCTTCCGAACTTATTTCTAATAATTTAGATAAAAATAGTGATTACGGATTTCAAGATCCATTTCTTGAAATAGTAATAAATGATACCTCTAATAATTCAGTTGGATTCATTATAGGTAATGCTGATGATGACAATGATCGTTATGCCTTGTCCAAAGGTTTTGATAGAGTTTATTTAACAAATATTTTTCAAGTTGAACGTATAATAGATTGGATTGAGGAGATTTTAGGATCTGAAGAAGAGCAAAAATCTGATTAAAAATATTCATACCAAGAATTATATTTTTCTATACTATTAATATAATTATCATAGCTCCTGAAGCATTAGAAAGTAAGTTTACCATATCGTTAGTTATTATTTTACTTCCTGATACCAAGTTTGCATCTTTTTTGCAATGTTTAGACTTTTCTAATCTCTTTCCACATTTACTACAGGAATATGTAGCTTGAATTGTTGCTCCAAGAACTGAGTCAAAAATGCTTGCGGTAAACCCTGCTAATAATACTAGTAATGTTTCAACACTACTTTGAAGAAAATATTGTGCTGATAGGCCGATTATTAATGCACCAAAAAGAGAACCAATAGTCCCAAAAAGAGTAATACCTCCTGAAACACCGGGTTTTAACTTTCGAAAAGAGATGCAATTCCTAGGTGCCATTTTAGAAAAAATACCGATCTCCGTGGCCCAAGTATCAGCTGTAGCTGATGCCACACTTGCTAAAAAAGCAATGTATAGAATTTCTGATGGGTTATATAGCCATAAAATGGAAATTAACATTGGAACACCTCCATTGGCATAGACTTGGACTAAATCTCGGTTGGAATTTTTAGTAAAGGATTCAAATTCTTGATATTTATCATTTTTTAGTACTTTTGAAAGTAATGAAGATGTAAGGAAAAATAATCCTATTGGCACAATAAATTTCCACCCTCCACTTCCAAATATAAATAAGCCCATAATAAATGCACCCAATGCACCATCGATGGTTAAGATATTAATCTTGATGAATAATAGTATTAAAAGAAAAGAAATTAGAGCCCAAATATAAAATATTGTTATTTCACCATTATTAGTCATGAAAAAATATAGATCATAGGTTATTGCAGAGATTATTGGAACAGAAAGATTATCAGATCCAGAATCAGATAACATTTCTGCAAAAGTTGATATTAATCCAACTATAAAACATAAAGGAAATAGAAAATTAAACTCTAAAGGATCTATACCAGATAGATTTCTGTAAAGCATTGTGCCAAAATATGTTAATAAAATTGAAATAATTCCCATTCCTAGACTACCTTGAATTGACTTTTTGTCACGCCAAGGTTGAAATAGATGAGGGCTTTCAAAATTTTCTCCGATTAGTGCTGCTGTTGTATCAGCAAATGTTAGAATTAGAAGAGAAATTTGGAATGTTATTTGGCGATCCCACCAAAAGATGCATAGTAAAACATAAGCTAACGGAAAATAGACAGTACCGTAAGTTTTTCTTTTTGTTGAATGAATTCCTTCCAAAAATTTAGTTTTAATTGCAAATAGATTAATCAATAAAAATATAAGACCAAGAATAGTTGGAGGGATATTGCTAACAAAAATAAAAGGAGATGTTAAGGCCATAGAACCCACAAGAACATGAACTAGTTTTCTATTGACTTCAGGTTTCCAACCCAATTTAATTCTAATTAATTCACTTAATCCAATAAGTCCAATAATTCCAAAAAATAAAACAATGAATGATATCCAATCATTTCTGAACGGTGATATAATGGGAAGCATGATTAAAAGATAAGTGAACCAAGTAAATAAGATCAAACAATTTTAGTTTCAATAGAAAAAGAAAAATTCATTAGTTTATTTTTTTAATTAAATTTTATTATTAGGTGAAGATTGCAGTAGAAAATTAAAATTTTATAATTTATAATAACGAGTATAATATGAAGATAATTTATTTTACAATTAGTTCATTATTGTTTTTGTCATTTCAATTTTCTTCAGACTCATTTAAAGTCTATACTCAATTGATTAGTGGCTCTGATCAAATTATTGAAATGGCTCCAATAACTGGCGGAAACTTTCTAATGGGAAGTCCAGAAAATGAAGTCGGTAGAAGAACTGATGAAGGTCCAATTCAGGATATTCAAATTGATGATTTTTGGATGAGTACTTTAGAAATATCATGGGATTTATACGAACTTTTTTTATATAGAGAGATTGATAGTTTCGATCAACCTCGAGGTCATTTAGAACTAAGTATTGATGGTATATCATCAGCAACAATGCCTTATTTAAACCTGAATAAATCAGGTTACCCTGTCACAAATATTACTCAGTATGCAGCATCCCAGTTTTGTAAATGGCTTAGTGCAAAGACAGGTTACTTTTATCGCCTTCCCACAGAAGCAGAATGGGAATATGCCTGTCGAGCTGGAACAAATGGTATGTACTCATTTTCTTTGGACGTTTTCAGTCTTGAAGATGTAGCATGGTTTAAGGGTAATAGTCATCTTCGTATTCATAAAAGTGGCTATAAAGAGCCAAATCCATTTGGTCTTTTTGATATGCATGGTAATGTTTCGGAATGGGTGTTAGATGGCTATACGAAAAAGGGTTATTTTTCTAAAGACCATTTGAAGATTTCAAAAAGCCTTTACCCTCGTGTAGTGAGAGGAGGTTCATTCAGGGATGATCCAAACAAACTCCGTTCAGCGGCTCGTGATTTTTCCCGAAAAAGTTGGAAAAAACAAGACCCTCAATCTCCAAAGAGTTTATGGTGGCATACAGATGCTCCACATATTGGGTTCCGAATTGTACGTCCAAAAGTTGTACCTTTAAAGTATGACATGGAACAATATTGGATTAGTCCTATACAAGAATATTAAAGAAAAAAGGTTAAAACATGAACAAAGAGAAGGAAATTAATCGTAGAAAATTTATTGAAAAATCAGGTAAAATTGCTACAGCTGGAGTTCTATTTAATGTTCTTCCTTCAACATCAACTGCAAAAAGTTTTGAAGGAGAAATTAAAGTTGTTGTAATTGGTTGCGGTGGTCGTGGAACTGGAGCCGCACATCAAGCTATTTTAGCTGATCCTGATGTTAGAATTGTAGCTTTAGCGGATGTTTTTAAAGATCAAGCTCAAGCATGTTATGAAAATTTATTAAATCGTTATGGAAATTCTCGGCAATTAAAAGTTAATGAAGAAACTATATTTGTAGGATTTGATTCTTATAAAAATGCTATTGATATGGCGGATGTAGTAATACTGACAACTCCTCCTGGTTTTAGACCCCTTCATTTTGAGTATGCCGTAGAAAAAAATAAACAGGTTTTTATGGAAAAACCTTTAGCTACAGATGTGGTTGGGATAAAAAAGATACTTGAGCTTGGTAAAAAAGCTGCGATTAAAAAATTAAATGTTGTTGTTGGTCTTCAGCGCCATTATCAGCGTAACTATAGAGAAGTAAAAAAAATAATAGATAGAAATAAAATCGGAAAAATTATTTCTGGACAGGTATATTGGAATAGTGGTGGTGTTTGGGTCCGAGAAAGAAAAATTAATCAGACAGAATTAGAATATCAAATGCGGAATTGGTATTATTTTAATTGGATATGCGGTGATCATATTGTTGAACAACATATCCATAATATAGATGTCGCTAATTGGTTTATTGGAGACATTCCTATTTCAGCTCAAGGTATGGGAGGTCGTGAAGTTAGAAAAGGTTCAGAATATGGTCAAATTTTTGATCATCATTTTGTTGAGTTTACTTATCCAAATGGACAGATAATTGCTAGTCAATGTAGACATCAGAAAAGATGTATGAACCGTGTTGATGAGGTATTTCAAGCCACCAAGGGAACAGTTCATGTTAATAGTGGAAATTATGGATTAGTTTCTTCCAATAAGGGTAAGGAAATCTACAGTCATGAGGGAGAAAATGATATAAATCCATATCAACAGGAACATAATGAGCTTTTCTCATCAATAAGAAAAGGTGATTACAAATATAATGATGTAGAAATGGGTGCTAATAGCACTATGACAGCTATACTTGGAAGAATGGCTACTTATTCTGGGCAAGTAATAACTTGGGATGAAGCTATGGCTTCAAATCTGAATTTAGTCCCGGAACTACATTCGTTTAATGATCCAGCACCAGTTCTTCCTGATGAAGAAGGGAATTATCCTATACCAATACCTGGGAAAACAACTTTTGTCTAAAATAAGGGGTTATAAAATGAAACGAAGAGACTTTTTGAAAAAAAGCACGGCAGGAGTGGCATTGCCTATCATTAGTTCAGCTTCACTTGGTGCTGCTTCAAAAAATAAACCAAATATAAAAAGTAATACTTTTAACCTGAATTATGCTCCTCATTTTGGGATGTTTTCACAAAACGCAGGAGAAGACTTTATTGATCAATTACAGTTTATGTATGATCAGGGGTTTCGTGCTATTGAAGATAATGGTATGAAAAATCGTTCAAAATCAGATCAAAATAAGATTGCAAAAAAAATGGCGCGTTTAGGTATGACTATGGGAGTTTTCGTCGCAAACAATATTTATTGGAATGAGCCAAATCTAACCACTGGAGATAAGGTTTTTCAAGATGAATTTGTTAAGGATATTAAAGATTCTATTGAGGTTGCCAAGAGGGTTAATGCGACTTGGATGACTGTGGTGCCAGGTCATGTAGACCTAACTAAAGAGATGGGATATCAAACCGCAAATGTTGTTGAAGCACTGAGGCGGGCTAGTGATATTTTAGAGCCTCATGGATTAATTATTGTAATCGAACCTCTTAATTGGTGGGCCAATCATGCTGGTCAATTTCTTTCAAAAATTCCTCAAGCATATGAAATTTGCCGTGCTGTAAATAGTCCTTCCTGTAAAATACTTTTTGATATTTATCATCAACAAATTACAGAAGGGAATTTAATCCCAAATATTGATAAGGCTTGGAAAGAAACCGCTTATTTTCAGATTGGAGACAATCCTGGTAGGAAAGAGCCTACAACTGGAGAAATAAATTATCTTAATGTTTTTAAACATATTCATAAAAAAGGATATAAAGGTATCATGGGTATGGAGCATGGAAATGCTCAAAAAGGCAAATCTGGGGAACTGGCAGTAATTAATGCTTATAGAAATGTAGATAGATTCTAATTTAGTTCCAGTGACACCATGAATTTAGATCTGTTCCAATAGGAGATCCAGCTGGTGGAGCTAAGGGTTTATTAATAGCTATTGAGGAAGTGTCTTTTTCAAATTTATCTATAATGGTGATTGCATGTTTATAATGTGCTAAAAGGCTATTATTTCGTTGTCGTTTCTGTTTTTGGATTAGCCATTTTTTCAAACCTGCAATTTTCGCCATTGTTTCAGCTTTTACTTGATTTGTTGAGTTTTTATTGCCGACAAGATTCATCAAGTTGTAAAGTGTAACCATGTCTACTACTCGTTGAATTTCACCATTCATCCCATTTTTTCGATCAGTATACCAAGTCATATTAAGGACTTTCTTAATTACTTCACTTAAACTTGGGTTATTAGAATCTCTTGCATGATATTCTACCAGACGAGCAGCTCTTTCATTTTGTAGGATCATTTGCAAAGTCAATTCAGATGCTGTTTCAGCGGCCGCTAATGCATCAAAAGCAACGCCTGTGTGAACATTAAATGTTTCGCGTGTTCTAGGATATCCGAATGCCCTTGGAGGTAGAAGTCCCAATACATTTTCAGGTATAGAGAGGTTCTCTATATTAATTGTTTGAAGCAGAGCATTTAAGGCTCTTCGTTGTTCTTTAGCTTCCACGATTTGAACTATGGGTTGCCCATCATTTTTTAGCGCATATCTAAATTCTAGTCCTCCTAATATTTTGGAACAGGCTATTACTTGGTAGCGATGATGAAGATAAAGAGGAACCAAAACGTCTTCTAATGATGAAAAGGGAGTCCCATTTCTTATATTGTTTTTTCCAAAATTAGATAATGCAATACGTCTTACTATCATTATATGATTGAGTTGATCTATAGCATTTCCACCATTATCCCATAGATGGGCTTGAGGATGAGCACTTCCTTGAGGTCGAGCATCTTGATCTGTGATAAACCAAAGACCTTGTTCCCAAGCATTCCTAAGGATTTTTTCTAGTTCTTTATTCTCATTTGTTCCTGTTGGAAAATCTCTATATGCGTAATTAATAGCTACTTTATCCCACTCACCTATGGATTTGTCATAAGCTTGTGACCAATCAAGAGACCCATCGGATCGTATTTTCATGTAAGGATGTGGATAATCCATTACTGAAGCTCTGCCTTGGGAACTAGAAATAAAGTTGTGAGGTAGTCCAAGGGTATGACCAATTTCATGAGCAACAAGTTGACTAAGTCTTGACAAAGCTATTTTTTTCATTGCATCAGGAATTATTTCTTGATTTTCATATGGAGCCAAAAGTCCTTCTGCAAGTAGATAATCTTGACGGAGACGAAGAGAACCCAGAGTTACATGTCCTTTAATTATTTCGCCAGTTCGAGGATCCGTAATCGAACTTCCATATGACCATCCACGGGTTGCTCGATGTACCCAATTCACAACATTATATCGAATATCCATGGGGTCAGCATTTTCAGGTAGGATTTTTACGATGAAACCATTTCTATAACCCGCTTCTTCAAAAGCTTGATTCCACCATCTAGCACCATCAAAAGCGGCAGATCTAATAGGTTCAGGAATACTTCTGTCAATATAATAAACGATAGGTTCAATCGGTTCACCAGCTCGTTTAGAAGGATCCTTACGCTCCAATCGATGACGATAGATTATTTTATTGCTAATTCTATCATCTAATGGTGCAGAATAATTATAGTATGTTAGCCCATTTACCCCAGCTCGAGGATCGAACTTTCTAAGTTTGTAACCATTTTCTGGAAGTTCAGCAAATGCATGGTGTTGGCGAACTGTAATAGCGGAAGGAGAAGGTGCAACTTCTCGAATAAATTTTCCTTTTGCCATACCGACAAAAGTCTGAATGACCTCAAATATTGAATTTTTTGGGAAAGCCCGAATATCATAAATGGCTGACCTTGTCATATCTAGTTTATAATCACCCTGTTTTGTTTCTTTTAATTGGCCAGATACATTATGCGCATCTCTTAACAAAAACTTAGTTGCATTAATAAGCACTTTTTTCCCAGTCTCAGCTTCTACGAGAAAGCCCCATATAGTAGATTCAGCAAATGCATCCTTAACTGCTTTCTTTTCAAATATGTCTTTTGAATCAGATCGATAAGTATAATTTTTTTCAATCATCAAAATTTTCGGCCCAAACCTCCGAAATTCTATGGCATGACTTCCACCTAGTTGAGCTCTATCCAGTCCAATATCATTAGAGCCGACACCTGTTGATAAGGATCTAATGTAAAGAAATTCCTTGTTAAACTTTTCTATTTCAATAAATATTTCTCCCGATTTGTTATCATAATAAATATCTACGAAACCATTATGATATTTCATTCCATTTGTTTTTTGTTCAATAGTAGGAAAATCTTCTCCGAAAAGAATAGGAATAAATATATATATAATTAGAATTAATCGATTTGCTCTTACAGGCATAATTAATGCCTCCTAAAAAAATTATTTGATATTTAAGTTCATGATTCCCAAGCTGGACATGCAAGGTTTTTATAATCACACCATTCACAATGTACGCCTGTTATTGGTTCAAAGTAGGAGGCACGTATATTTTGTGCCACTTCCTTAATTTTATTTTGGATCATAAGGAGCTCAGGCTTTGTGAAAGAATGACTATGTTTTGGTTGTTTTTTATCTCGAAGGAAATAAAGGGTCGCGCTCTCTGGAATACCTTTTAGTGAGCCTTTGTCATGCTCCTGTAAAAAAATGCAGTAAATTGCTAGCTGTATACTGTCTTTTGCCGATGAAGACTTCTTACTTGTTTTGTAATCGACAACCTTTTTTCCGGAAGTTCCGTTATCTATTCTATCTATTTTTCCTCTAATCCTTACATCATCTATATCAAAAACAAATTCATATTCCGTTGCTAGTACGTCAGGTTTATCTTTACTGCAGATTTCAACATATCTTTTCAGAATCTCTACAGCTTGCTCTTTAAACTTTCTTTTCCTAATAGAATATTCAAATTCGACTGACTCCCACTCTTTATTTAGAATGTCAATTATTTTTTGTTCACTTAATTCTCCTTTGGTTTCATGGAAATTCTCCAAAACTTTATGGATTATACTTCCAAAAATTAATGTAGGGTTATTTGGTTTTGGTGGAATTTTATCAATTTGTTGAAACCTATATTTTAATGGGCATTGGATATAAGTCTCTATTGAGCTAGCTGAAAGTGAAAGCCTTTTATTTATATCAGGGATAAAATCTTCTTCTAATTCATTTTTGAGGGTTAATTCCCATTCTTTATTACCTAATTCTACTGATTCTCCAATACTGATTCTATTAATTATATCAAGTGCTTTAACAAAATTTTTTGCATTTGAGAAATCATTTTGTGCAATAGCCCTTTGAAGTTTTTCTTGATATTGGTTACGAAGATTCATTTTCCAAGGCCAGATTTTCCTGCTGATTCCATATTATATTCCTCAACAAGTAATTTATCCATTTTTTTTATAAATGGAGAAGTTGCTTTTGAAGGTGCTAATAGAAATAATCGTTCTTTAGCTCTTGTAATAGCAACATACATTAGTCTTCTTTCTTCTTGAAAATGATGATCCCGATCTGTTAGTTTTGAATAACCACAATAGTTCAGCCATTCATCTGGGAAACAATTTTTTGACTTGTCAGGGCGAAAGGACATTGGAAAACTTACTGAACGGTTAAATGGGATAAATACAACTGGAAATTCACTACCTTTAGCGGAATGTATAGTTTGTATCTGAACAGCGTTGGTTTTTAACGTAAGAGGAGGTAACTCAACTGGCCAATCTCGATCAGTCATCATTAATTCAAGATAATTATTAAATCGTTTCAACCCATGTTTTTTTTCCTCTCGTGTAAAATCTTTAGCTAATTTTATTAAATATGCAAAATTCAATAGGGCAACTTGATCATCGTAATTATATCTTTTTACTAGTTTTTTAAGAAGGCCTGTTTTTTCTGAGATTTCCCAAACTAATTCATCAGCATATTTTTTTTTATAATCAATTGATAGAATTATTTCGATTAACCATTTTACTATTGAGGGTAAATCATCATTAATTGACTTCAACAAAGCAAATCTCGGTTCTTTTTCATGAAGGTCAAATTTATTGAAAAGGTCAAAAGCAACTCTTTCACCAGCTGTTTCTCGAATAACACGGTATAGAGCAATATCTTGATATTTTCCATTTCCAACTATTTGACACCATGCTACTATTGATTTAATCAATGGAATTTCAAAAAACTTTCGAAAATCAGCATTTACTGGGATATTTGCCTCTAGTAAACTTTCTGATAATCCACGGGCTTGATTTCTTGTTCTGCAAAGTACAGCTATGTCTTCGTATTCATAATCTTTACTATTTAATTTCCTAATCTGGTCAATAATTATATCAGCATGGTTTTTGTTTTCAGCCCAAAAAAGGGTAGGTATAGAACCTTCCTTTTTATCGTGGGATACAAGAGTCTTTAATTGTCTTTCACTATTATCTTTAATTATATTATTGGCAACGTCTAAAATTTGTTGATGTGAACGAAAATTAATTTCCAAAGGTATACTAGAAAATTTTTTGTTTGTCCCGTACATTCTTTTGAAAACTTCAATATTATAAGATGAAGCTCCACGAAAACTATATATAACTTGATCATCATCACCCACAACAGTAACACTTTTTCTTTTTCCTGATAATAGACTTACGACCTCATTTAATGCATGGTTGTTATCTTGAAACTCATCAACTATAATATGACGAAACCGATTCTGACATATATTTAGAACTTTTTTATTAGAACTAAGTAAATGATGAGCTTTTAAAATCATATCACCGTAGTCTAGAATATTCCTTTTTGTTTTAATTTGATTGAAATGGATGAATATTCTTTTCAAATCATTGATTTGGGCCAGAATTTCTTTGTTTTCTTCTTGGATTAGTAGAGTATTAGGATTTATTAATTCATCGGCACATCGGTTGAAAAAAGGCAAGAAATTATTTATTACGGCCTTTTCTGGGTTGAGTGCAAATTCTGATGATTCGAAAGGACCTAATTCATCGAAAGCTTCTAGCAATAAATACACTGCTTCACTCTGATTTAATATTCGTGGATTATATGATGTATCTCCAAATTCTTTTACTATGTTAAAGCAAATACTGTGAAACGTACCAATTTGTATTTTCTCGCCAAGAGGACCAATTTCTTTAACAATCTTTTCTTTCATTTCTTGAGTTGCTCGTTCTGTATAGGTGATGAGTAAAATATGGTGAGGTTTTACATGATATTTATTTATTAGGTATGCAACTCTTTTAATAAGTGTAAAGGTTTTGCCTGTTCCGGCACCTGCAATTATCATAAGCGGTGATGTAGTATGAGATACAGCTTTTTTTTGTTGAGATGTCAGTGTAATCATTAATTAAAAATTACTTAGAATGATTAGTAGAAAGAAGTCTCTATACAATTTATTTTATTTTAATTTTTTTGATAAAATTTTATTAACCTTTTTAGGAAATTAATAGTCTAAATAGAAATACTCTATGAATGATAGCTACCTAATAAAAAGGTTTCAAAATGGGGAAAAAGAGGCATTTGATGAACTTGTTAACAAACACTATCAAGAAACATGCAATTTATTCATTCGACTGTCTGGGAATAGAATGGATGCTAATGATTTGTGTCAAGAAACTTTCATTCGTGTTTATCGGTATATTAAAAAATTTAAATTTGAATCAAAATTTTCAACGTGGCTCTATCGGATTGCAATCAATGTTTTTAAAAGTTATCATAGAAAATTGAAGATTCGAAAGGTATTTTCATTTGAAGAACAAGCTGAACTTGCTATAGTGGAAGATGAGGAAAATCCTCGTGAGATTGACCCGGAATTATGGAATGCAATTAATACACTCCCTAATAAGCAAAAAATGATTATTACTTTAAGGATTTTTCAAGAGCTTCCTTTTAAAGATGTATCTGCAATTCTTAACATTAGTGAAAATAGTGCAAAGGTTAATTATCATCATGCGATCAAAAATCTGAGGAAGAAAGTTCAAGATTGATGAAATTAGAAAAAAGATTGAAAGAATTAAAAAGAATGAATTGGGTTCAAGGAATTCCTGATTCCTTTATATCTGATCTAAAAAATGAACTTATTGTCCGAAATCGTAAGCGACAAGATCTAATAAATTCCATTTCAGCATTCATGATTATATTTGCGATAGGATTAGGTTTTTATTTGAAAAATCTAAATGTTAATGATTATGATATGTCACAAATCATTATTGATTTGAGTGGAGAAGTTGATTCAGATTTTATTTTTGAAGAAGAAGAATTTGTTTTTGCATCCATAGATTATCTTATTGATGATATAGACCTCATAGAATCAGGTTGGGAGCTTATTGATGATTTTACACTATATGAACATTTTGAAAGAAGAGAGATAAATTCTTTTGAGGAGAGATCATGAAAAAAACTTCAGTTATATTAATTATTTTGACAACAGTTATTAATGCTAATCCTGCAATAGGTCAAAAGTTATCATATGGTAGTCCTGAGAGAAGACTAGAGATGATGAAAATGTGGAAGATGACTGAAATATTAGAATTGTCAGAAGAGCAGGCAAGTAGATTCTTCCCAAGGTACAATTCCTTAGAAAAAGAACTTAAAAATATTAGTGTAAAACAGAGAGAATTATTAATTAAAATGAAAAAATTGACAGGTAAAAAAAATGGTATTACAGAAAAAGAGCTAGAAAACATTGTCAGTAAAATTTCTAATTTGGAGGAAGATAAAAAAGAAAAGAAAAAGAAGTTTTTTGAAGGTTTAGATCAAGTTCTTTCAACTGATCAAATGGCAAAATATTATGGGTTTGAAATTTGGTTTAAGGAAGAACTTCGCCAAGGGTTAAAAAAAAGGGGTGAAATTGGAAGCTATGGTAAGTTTGATAGACGGGACAATGAATTGCGTGACAAAAAGAAAATGAAAAAACAGCGATAAAGACACTGGTTTTCTAAAAAAAAAAGCAGATTATTATAATTACAAGATTTTAATAATTATTTTTAGATTATTACCGTATTTTGACAAAGAAAGATAAATTTTATGTTTAATAAATTTTCCTACAGTAAATCTTTGAAATTCTTTAGAGTATATTTTATCCTATTAGTTTTAATTATCTCGGTTTTATCAGCTCAAAGAAATGGTGGTAGACGCTGGGGAGGTCAACAAACTCAAATGAAGGATGCTCCAAAAATTGGGGTCATTTTTGGAGCTGTAGTTGATTCTGCTTCAGGTGAACCAGTACCTTATGCTTCTATCTCTGTTATTAATGAGAGAGGTGGCACCATCGTTACGGGTGGTATAACTAAGGAGAATGGTGAATTTCATATTAAAGAGATTCCTTTAGGCCGACATTTAATTGTAATCGAATATATTGGTTATGCTCCAAAAAAGATTGGTCCTTTAACTTTTATTCCTTTTGGTGATAATGTGACCACTCATAACTTGGAAACAATACCACTTGTTCAAAAAGTATTACAGTTAGGTGAGGTTGATGTAATGGCTGAACGCCCAATGTTCATACAGACAGCTCAAAAAAGAGTTTTTTCTGCTGAAAAAAATACTCTTTCAACAGGTGGGTCAGCGATTGATGTTTTGCGTCAGGTCCCTGGTGTTGAAGTCGATATGGATGACAATGTGAGTCTGAGGGGAAGTTCTCAAGTCAATATTATGATTGATGGCAAGCCATCTACTATTGCTGGAGGTGATATAAAATCTTTATTACAAAGTATTCCTTCGGCAAATATTGCTGATATAGAAGTAATGACTAACCCTGGTGCTAAATATGATCCTGAAGGTATGGCGGGGATTATTAATATAGTTCTTAAAGAAAATAAATTTGCTGGATTTAATGGTAATCTTAATACTAGTGCTAATTCAAGAGGTGGTTCTAATGTTTCAGGACAAGTTAATTGGCGAACGCTTTCCTTCAATACTTTTGCCAATGTAGGTATTAGGCAAAGTGTTCGTGAGTTCTCAGGCGATTCTTATCGAATTTATAATTTTGATTCATATAATAATATTTTAGAGCAAGACAATAAAGGAAAAAGGAATGGAGAAAACCTTTTCTTGAAAACAGGTTTTGAATATTTTATTGATCCAACGCAATCTTTGGCTCTTTCCGCAACAATTAATGGAGGTGATAGAACTAATGGAGATCTTACTAACAGTTATGAGAGTGGGCTTTTTTATTCCGAATACTATAGAGATACAGATGGCTTGACTGATAGAGGAGGATATGATTTAAATATTAGCTATGACAAAAAATATAAAAATCCTAAGCAGAAACTTACGTCATTTATTAGTTATTCTTTAGGTGAAAATGATGGGTCAAGTGAGTATTGGACTACTCCTCAGACTGGCTTTGAGAAAGTTGTAAGTGAAAATCGAGCAAAAAATGGAAATGAAGGTCAAGATTTGAACTTTGATTTTCAAACTGATTATGTTCATCCTTTTGAAAATGGAAATATCATGGAAATTGGTTTTAATAGTAGATTTCGTAATCGAGATGATAGTCAATTAGCTTATATATTTGATATAAAAGAGGAAATGATAAAGGACGATAGTCTCTCTAATCGATTTCTTTATGATGAAAATATAAATGCTGCATATTTACAATATTCTACATCATTAGGTATTCTAGGTATAACTATTGGTGGTCGTTATGAGAATGTTTCTATGAGTTCAAAGCTAATCAACACGAATCAGACTTTTGAAAATCCATATAATAGTTTTTTCCCAAGCATTTCAATGTCAGCTGGCTCTCCTCAATTATTACAAGTTCAAGCTAGCTATTCAAAGAGGGTGAATCGACCACGTTCAAGACAGCTAAATCCTTTTACTACTCGTCAAGACATGCAAAATATTAGACGAGGAAATCCTTTTTTAAAGCCCGAATATATTGATTCTTATGAAGTAAATATTGGTCGTTTTTCAAAAGGATTTTCTATTACTGCGGGTCCTTATTATCGATATACAACAGATAAAATTCAACGACACAAAGAATTTACTGATAGTGGAATCTCTATTGCCACTTATGAAAATATAAGTGAGGAAGAAAGTAAAGGATTGGAATATACATTAATTGGATCCCTAGGAAGAAAATTTAGACTTATGTTTAGTGGAAGTATTTATTGGGATGAGATAAATACTGATATTTATGGTGAGGATTACAACAATACTGCTAAAGGTCAAAGATATAATACTAATCTTACTTGGAATATAAATTCTACAACAGAACTTATGTTTTTCATGTTTTATAGACCCGCTAAAAAATTAGCTATTGGGGAAATGGGCCCTATGTCCTTTTCTGCTTTATCAATGAAGAAAAAAATGTTTGATGAAAAACTTAATTTGTCACTTAGAGTGGGCGATCCTTTTGATCTCACTGGTTTCCATTTTGAGCTTTGGGGAGACAATTGGTCCCAAGTAAGTAATAGGGATTTTTTCAGTAGGGCAATAACTCTTTCCTTTGAGTATAAATTTGGTAAAATAGAAGACCGTAGTCGTTATAATCGGAATAGACAAAGTAATGGGCAAGGAGATAGAGGTGATTTTGAGATTTTTTAACAATTTAACTTTCATTCTTTTTTGAAGAACTTTATTTAATAAAAGCCGTTTTATACAATGAGCAATCTTACCTCGGTTTTTGAAAAATGGGAGCCAGTTATTGGTCTCGAGGTGCATGCACAACTATCTACAAATTCTAAAATGTTTTGTGGTTGCAAAAACATGTATGGTTCAAAACCAAATAGTAATATCTGTCCAACATGCCTTGGTCTCCCTGGGGCTTTGCCGGTGGCGAATGCTGAAGCTATTAAATATGCTTTAAAACTTGGTATTGCATTGGGAAGTAATATTACTAAGTTTTCTCGATTTGCTCGAAAAAATTATTTTTATCCGGACCTTACTAAAGGTTATCAAATTTCTCAATATGATGAACCAATTTGTCAAGGGGGAAAAGTAACTATTCGAAAAAATGGTTTTGCAAAAAATATTGAACTTACACGTATTCATCTTGAAGAAGATGCTGGTAAATCTATACACGCCAAAAGCGGAAATGGAACTCAAGTAGACTTTAACAGATGCGGTGTTCCATTAGTAGAAATAGTTACTGAGCCGGTAATACAAAACCCTTATGAAGCAAGGGTTTATCTAGGTCGACTTAAACAAATACTTGAATATTTAGATATTTGTGACTGTAATTTGGAGGAAGGGAAATTTAGATGTGATGCTAACGTGTCAATTCGCCCAAAAGGTGAAAGTCAATTAGGTACGAAAACGGAAATGAAAAATATGAATTCTTTTCGTGGAGTAGAGCGTGGATTATCTAATGAAATTATTCGTCAAGCAAAAATTTTGGAAAATGGTGATCAAGTAGAGCAAGTTACTTTACTTTGGAATGAAACTACTCAGAGAGCTGAAATAATGCGTACTAAAGAGGACGCACATGACTATCGTTATTTCCCAGATCCTGATCTAGTTCCATTGTTGGTTAGTGATGGTGATTTAATTGAAGCCAAGGCCAGTATTTCCGAACTTCCTTTTGAAAAAGAAGAAAGATTTGTTAAAGAATATGACCTTCGATTAGAAGATGCATTGATTTTGACTTCAGATTATGAGCTATCCAATTATTATGAAAAATCAGTTAGATCGGGAGCTAGTCCGGATCATGCGGCAAAATGGATTCTTGGGGAAGTTTTAGGGATTATTAATGATGAAAATATAACTATTGACACATTTGGAGTTACTCCTGATAGGTTTGCTGGCCTTTTGATATCTATCAAAATGGGGAAAATAAATAATCATACTGGAAAAGAAGTCCTAAGGAAAATGCTTTTAAATGCTCTTACAGCTGATGAAATTATTCAACAGGAGGGATTGATTCAGGTCTCTGATAAAACATCTCTTGGTAAAATTGTTTTAACAATATTAAAGGAAAATCCCGGTGAATTACAACGTTACCGTTCAGGCAAAAAAGCTTTATTTGGTTTCTTTATGGGAGAAGTAATGAAAGTTACTAAAGGGAAGTCAGATCCTAAAATATTAAAAGATGTTCTAATTTCAGCTTTGGAAGCTAGTAAATAGATTTTATAGAATAAAATATTGTAGATGTGTAAACTGTGAAATATCTGTTATTTCGATCACTACAAGTTATGGCACTATTATCAGTTCTCTCAGGCCTCTATTTGGGAGTACGTGATAGGAACTTAATACTTGAAGTTCAATCTCTTGTGGGTGGTGTAACTATCTTTTATTTTGCTCATTGGGCTAATGAGAGATGGGGTAAATAATGTTTATTGAATACACTTTATGTCCAATTAATTATACAATAGGAGGAAAAAATGCCTGTTTGGGATAATATAAAAAAAAATATTAAAGAAGTAGGAAGTGTTGCGGCTGAGAAGGCTGAAGAACTTGGTAAAGTTGCTGCCTCAAAAACAGAAGAATTGACTAAGGTTGGTAAGGTGAAACTCGAGATTCATCAATTAGAACGTGACCTTGAACAATGTTTTGCGAGTATTGGAAATTTTGTTTTTGATTCTACAGATATAGAAAATGTTTCAAATTTCACAGGCAACGATAAATTTTTTAAGTATGTGAAAGAAGCAAAAAATATTAAAGAGGAAATAATAAAGAAGGAAAATCGTTTAGAAGATATTAGAAATGAATATAGTAATAACCAAGATGGAAAAGAAGAAGAGGAGTCAGAAGCAAAACCATTGAACAAATGAAGTCTATAAAATGGATACTTTTATTGCTAGTTCATTACTTGGTTAATTATCGTTGTATATTTTACCTTGTAGCATAAAATTCTTGAAAGCTTATCCAATGGAATCATGAAATTTTTTAATCGAAAAAGAAAGCCTCGTGGAAGCATGCGGTTTGTTATAATTAGAGATGACAATGATATTAACGTGCAACAATGGTCTTTATCTCAAAGTTCTTTTATTGTAACATCGATTTTAATTATCATTATATGTACAGTGCTGTTATCTTTTACAGCTGAAGTAATGACTCGTTATTTGTACCAGTCTAAGTTAAAAGATATTCGAGAAAAAAATTCATCACTCGTATCTATGTTTGCGGATCTTCAATCAAACTTAAGTAATATTCAAGATGAGATGGATCAGCTGGAAAAAAAAGATAAGGCACTTAGAACCTATGCAAATCTTCCACCTATTGATAAGGATATTCGACAAGTAGGTATTGGAGGATATACAGATATAAGAAAATCTAATTTAAGTAAACTACTTCCTGGAATTGAAGAAAAGATAAATAATATTGAAATGGATATTAGTGAATTAGCTCGAAAAGTACGATTAGAGAAGGAAAGCTATGCTGCCATTTATAATACTATAAAGGATAACTCTCAGAAATTGACTTCAATTCCTTCAATTAGACCTTTAAATGGTGGTTATCTTAATACTGGTATAGGGTATAGAAATGACCCTTTTACAGGAGAAAAAAGATTTCATCATGGGTTAGATATTTCAGCTAATACAGGCACTATAGTTTATGCCACAGCTAATGGTAAAGTAGTTTCAGCTGGAACAATGGGTAATTATGGAAAAACAATAAAAATTAACCATGGTTATGGTTATCATACATTTTATGCTCATTTACATGAGATTTCTGTTAAGAGGGGACAAAAGATATTGAGAGGGGACATTATTGGTCAAGTGGGAAACACTGGAAGATCAACAGCAAGCCATTTACACTATGAAGTTCATTATTTGGGTACTCCTCAGGATCCTGAACATTATTTTCTTGCAAGAGATTTGAGATAGAAAACCACACCCATTTATTAGCAGTATTCTGAAATTTTTTCGATCAAAAAACTAATTTTATATTATGAAAACATATTATATAGAAACATATGGTTGTCAAATGAATGTTGCTGATTCTGAGTTAGTGGCTGGACTTTTGAAACAATCTGGTTATACGCCAACTAATTCTGAAGCTGATGCTAACGCTATTTTTCTAAATACATGTGCTATTAGAGAGCATGCTGAAGATAAGATTCATTCTCGACTTGGAACTCTGAAAAAATTAAAAAAAGAAAGACCGGAAATATTAATCGGGATTCTTGGTTGCATGGCTCAACATGTAAAAGATGATATTTTATACAATAAATCATATGTTGATTTTGTTCTTGGGCCTGATTCTTATAGACATCTTCCAAGTTTGTTAAAGCGCCAGGAGTACAAAAGAGACTCTATCGTTGATACACGACTTTCTAAATTCGAAGTATATGAGAACCTTTTTCCATCAAGAAAGGAAGGTGTTAATGCATGGGTTTCAATTATGAGAGGTTGTGATAAGTTTTGTACTTTCTGTATAGTACCATTTACTAGAGGTAGAGAACGTAGTCGGAACCTTAAAAGTATAATTGAAGAAGTCGAACAAGCTGTTGACGAAGGTTTTTTAGAAATAACTTTGCTTGGACAAAATGTTAATTCTTATAAATCAAATAAAACACGATTTCCCGAGTTATTAAACTCTATTTCAGAAATTAAAGGTGTGAAGAGGATCAGATTTACATCGCCGCATCCTAAAGATATTAATGATGAAATGCTCTTTGTTATGAGAGATAAATCGAATATCTGTAACTCAGTTCACTTGCCTTTACAAGCTGGATCTGATCGAATTTTAAAAAAGATGAATCGTACATATACAAAATCTGAATTTATCCACTTAGCTGAACATATAAGGAATGTACTTCCTAATTGTGGTCTTTCAACTGATATTATTGCTGGTTTTCCCAGTGAAACAGATAAAGATTTTGAAGATACATTGGATGTAATGGAACAGATAATATTTGATTCCGCATTTACATTTAAATATTCTCCAAGACCAGGGACAAAAGCAACTGAGTATAGTAATCATATTTCAGAAAAAGTTAAAGATGATCGTTTGCAAAAATTAATTAAGCTCCAGCAAAGTCATACAATAAAAAGGAATGAAAAAGAAATTAGTAAAGTTGTAAAAGTATTAGTGGAAAAAAATAGTAAGAAATCGAATCAACAGTGGGCTGGAAGGACTGATGCTAATAAATGGGTGATTTTTCCTAAAAAAGACACCCAAATTGGAGATTTTGTGAATGTCAAGATAGTTGATGCTCGAGGTATATCACTCTTTGGAGAATTAGATGAAAAAAAGGAAATAAGTAGTGCGATTATTTAAGTTGTTTTTTGGAACCTTGGTTTTACTTGCTATGCTTTGGATTCTTATGAAAAACACAGAAACTGTGGGTATAGATTTAATTTTTAGAAAATTCGAAGATGTTCCAGTTGCTATTATGTTAATTGTTACTATTGGTTTTGGAGTGTTGATTGGTTATATAATGGCTTTATCTGTTGTTTTAACAAATAAGGCCGAATCTCGTGCACTGCGAATGCATAATAGGAAATTAGCTGATGAAATTAATTCCTTAAGGAATATTACAGTTAATGAAGGAATAATTGAGGCTAATGAAGAGGAAGAATAGTGAATTTCAATCTCTTTCACCGCAAAAAAGATTCCAGCATTTTATATATTGAAGCTCTCGAGGCACTTTTGCTAGATGATAGTGATGGTGCTTTTGAGAAGCTTCGAGAGTTAATACGGGAAGACACAGAAAATATAAGAGCTTATTTGAAGTTGGGCGATATTTTTAGGTTAAGATCCCAAGCTAATCAGGCTATTAAGATCCATAGATCATTGACATTCCGACGGCATCTTTCTGTTGCGATGAAAATTGATATATATAAAAGTCTTTCTTTAGATTACTATGAAGTTGGTAGATTTGATAGAGCTGAAGACAGTGCTAATCGCATATTAAAATTTGACAGAAAAAACCGATGGGCCTTGGAGTTTTTAATTGATATTTCTGAAAAAATGAAACGTTGGGAAATTGCGACAAAGTATCTCAAACGTCTAGATAAAGTAATACAGCGTTCTGACTTTAGAAAACATTCCTATTATTTTCTTATGCAAGGACTGGAACGGGATGATGATGGTCTGTTTAAAGAGGCTAAAGGATTTTATAATAAAGCTATAAAACAGGATAGTTCTTATGCTAATCCATATCTTCATTTAGGAAATCTTGAACAGAAATCTGGAAATCTTGAATCTGCTGTTGCTAATTGGATTATTTTTGCTAAAAAATCGACAACGGATGCTGGAAAAGAAATCTATGATTATATTGAAAAAGCCTTATTTGAACTTGGTCGTTTTGGAGAAGTGGAAGATTTTTATAGTAGTTTAATAGATAAAAATGAAAAGAATATCCAAGCAATTGCTGGACTTGTTAATGTGTTAGCTGCCAAAGGGGACTTTTCTGGAGCAGAATCTATTTTAAATGATAATATTAGTAAAGAGAAAGAATCTATAAGTCTTCGATTAACAAAATTGAAATTAGAGTTAAGGAATAAAAAAGAAGATGCATTATGTAGTCAGATTGATGAAATAGTATTACTAATGGAAGGTATTCAATGATAATATTGAAAAGGGTTCTTTTTTTTAGTTCAATACTAGTTTCTCTTCAATCCCAGGATTTGTCTGATTTGTTTAGAGAAGTAGAAACAGGAAATATTCAGGAGGTAAGAAATATTATTCCTGACCTCAGGTCAAAATATCCTAATAGTGATTCGGTTGCTTTTCTTGCAGCTTTAGTTAAGGAGCGGGCTGAAGAAGCAATAATTGCATATAAATCTATAGTTCAAAATTATCCTGATTCTCCATATACTGATGATGCGATTGCAAAAATTGGAGAATATCTTTATGCAAGAGGTTTGTATACTCAGGCTAGTAGAGAAATGTCAAGGCTTCCCAGAGAATATCCTACGTCTGAACATCTGCAGAGAGCAATAGATCTCCAAATTAATTCCCTTTTGGCTATTGGCGAAAATGATAGTGCTCGCTATTATGTTAATAGATACGGTATAATTTTCCCTTCACTTGATTTCAATTACGATTTTTCATCAGATAGTCCATTAGCTACTAGACCCTTAGGAGATACTAGTTTTACACCTTTATCAGAAGGAATGCGGAAAGCATTTACAAAATCAACAAAGTATAAAACTGATTTGAAACCATCTAGTGTGGTAGAAGATCGAAATTTACTAAAAGATTCGCGCGAATCTTTTCCATCATCAAAACTTGTTGAAAATAACACTTTGAAATCTTTTCCAGTTTCCAAACCATTTGTAGTTCAAGTTGGTGCATTTGGTGCGAAAAACAATGCATTAAGGCAAGTCCAAAGGTTGGAAGAGAGTGGTTTTGATGCTGAAGTGTGGCCGGTAACTGTAAAGGGAAAAAATTTTTTTGCTGTCCAAATAATTCGCTTTAGTACGAGATCTAAAGCTGAAGCAATTGGTCGCAGATTAAAAAAAGAATTAAATCTAAGTTATCTTGTTGTCAATCGTCCAGAGTCTTAATAATATTTGGGAATGATTGCGAGGCTGGTGCCCGCCGCGGTCTTCAAAACCGTTGTCCCCGCGAAGAGTGGGGAGGTGAGTTCGATTCTCACACGTTCCCGCTCAACTTTCCAAAGGTTTAACAAGTTGCATTTTATTTAAAAATGAAGATTCAAGAAAATATTTCAGCAAACCTTTTCCATTCTTTGAAAGAGAAAGTTCGAAATTATTTTATACGATTTAAGCATTACAGTCATTGGAAGATTTTTCTTAGTACAATAACTATAATATTCATCATTTTATTTTGGACGATTACTAATTATTATCATGATAGAGAAAGAGTCTCAAAAAGATCTATCGCTATTCTTCCTTTTATAAATCTAAATCACGATAATGAAAATGGATATTTTGCTGATGGAATGACAGATGAAATTATAAGTAAACTATCCAAAATCAGTGATATAATGACAATTGCAAGAAACTCAGTTTTTCAATATAAGGACACACAAAAGAACATTAGTACAATTTCCGAAGAGCTTGGAGTTGCTGTACTCTTTAAAGGAAGTTCTCTAATTGATAAAGATAAAATTATAATCTCAGGAGAATTAATTGAATCACGGACAGGATCTACTCTATGGGAAAAAACATTTGATAATAAGATAGATGATATTTTTGATGTTCAACAAGTATTAGTAGAAATGATTGCCAAGACATTAAATGCAAATCTATCAAATAAAGAAAAAACAATATTAAATTTAAAACCTACGCAAAGTCTTAAGGCTTATAATTACTACCTTAATGGAAGATCAGAATATTTTAAGAATACTTTTAAGGCTTTAGAGAAATCTATAGTTTATTTTAAACAGGCTCTTAATTTTGATCCATCCTTTGCTCTTGCATATAATGGTATGGCTGATTCTTATAGTAAGATGTTCCTAATAAATCACGATCAGTTAAATGCCGAATTATCTTTGCAAGCATCAACAAGAACTTTGCTAATAGATAATAATATTCCTGAAGCATATAGTTCTCGGGCACTAATTATGAATTCTTTAGGCCGTATTACTGAATCAATTGAATTATTTAATAAGGCTAGGAAACTAGGACTACCTTCTGAGTTTTTGAACTTAGAAGTTAACTATTTGGATACTGGCAATTTAAGTGAAGCTCTAAAACATCAAATGAGAATTAATAATAATGATCCGAAAAATTCTCGACATTTAATGAAACTAGGGTGGATATATCAATCTTTAGAGGCTTATGATGATTTTAATTTAATGATTAATAAAGCTATAGATAGGAAACCGAATGATATTCTTTTGCATTCGGTGTTAATTCATCAATTCTGCTTTGAGGGAAGATGGGATGAGGCAAGGATGATGGTTGAACGGCTTTTAAAACTATATCCAAGAAGCAATTATGCTAATGAACTGGCAACTGACTTTTTTCTTTTCTCAAGAGATTTTAATAGAGCACTTCTGCATCTACAGAAACTACAATATATGAATTTTAATCAAAAAACCGCATTATCTTTTCTTCTTTATAGAAAGTGGGGTAAATCTTGGGCAACTCCTTTACTTGAAGAAATAATTGATTCAAAATTAGAAAATATCAATCAAGGTGGTGACGTTTCATCATTAACTCGTTTAAATCTTTCTTTAGCCTACTCAGCAATTGGAGATAAGGAATCAGCGATTGAATGGCTTGAGAATTCTGTAACTAAAGGTTGGATACATTATAAATTAATTGAGATAGATCCTCGTTTTGATATAATTCGCCAAGATCCTCGATATCAGGCTGAAATAGAAAAGATGAAATCAATGGTTTATAAAGAGCGTATGGAATCAGGTTATAATGGAATGAAAAAGCTATAAATCATTTTAAAAAGTATTAATATTAAAATTTCTAGATCACAAAATTTTTTTCTTTGTCTCCTTTTTCCAATAATGGGTCAACACTTTGATAATACAAAAATGATTGGGAAAAGACCAGTTGAATGGCAAGTATCCGATTGGTTTAATTCAGAACCTATAAGTTTAAAATCATTAAGAGGTGGAGTTATTATGGTGCGTTGGTGGACAGGACCTCATTGTCAATTCTGTATTGCTTCATCTACCGCATTAAATGAATTCTACAATGAATTTGATAAAATGGGTTTGACAATCATTGGGTTTTATCATCACAAATCACTTGAGCCAATTAATAAGGGAAAGGTAGAAAATAATATTAAAACTCTAGGGTTTAAATTTCCAGTGGCGATTGATTATGATTGGAAAACTTTGAGAAGCTGGTGGTTGCAAGGTGGTCCGAGAGAATTTACATCTGTGACTTTTTTGATTGATCGTAAAGGGTTGGTTAGGTTTGTCCACCCTGGCGGTAAATATGAGAAAAATGATAATTCATATAAATTAATTCGCTCACTTATAAAATCTTTATTAGATGAAAAAGTCTGATTCAGTCAAAATTCCGACATAAATTCTTTTATTATTAATTAAGGATAGATAAATGATACCTACAATTATTGGAAGTGTTATTGGCATTATAGTTTGCCTAAGCCTCGTTTACATTACTCGTTGGATTTCTGATTCTGTCGATTCATCAGATCGTGATAATCAGTAATTAAGAGAATGAGAAAACTATTTCTCGCTAGTTTCTTACTTGTTGGAGGAACAATGGCCCAGGATCAAAAAATGTTTTGGGATGGATATGATTGGGCCCAATTATCAGACAGAACAGGTTCAACTCCTCGGTTTGAATATCTAGTAAAGTCATCCTATCTAAATGGTATTCAGGATGGTCGCCTATATGATTATTATAAATTATGGACTTTAGACTCAGTTTTAGTTACACAATCTTTAAAGCCGGAATTGGATGATTATTTATCTACAGCAGAATTGATACGTTCACTTGACAATTTCTATGAAGAACCTTTAAAACAATATATTCCTATTGCTTCAGCGATTTTAATTGTAAATATGATTGCACAAGGTCAGCCAAGTTCCATAGTTGAAAATTATATACAAAAAAGTAAAGATTGGATTAACCGCCTTACAATAGAATTTCAGAATCAGGATAAATATCTTCTAATGAGAAAAAAAATAGAAGCAAAAAAGAAGAATTAGTTTTTTATTTTATCCGAATTAGGCCACCAAATGGACTCCAAGCAAATACGCGATTATCATTGCGAAAGGTAAGCCGACTTATGTGGTAGCGGAAATTATGATCCATCGATTTATTGAATTTGTAATTATAGCCCCGAATAGACATTTGACCATTAGTAAGAATGGGGTCATAAGGATGTATGTGAACTATTTTTTTTTGGCTTACAATAAAATCATCTGAATTGGACTCAGTTATAAACCCTTCGAGTTCAGTTATTCCTCTGCCAGAAAAATTATCAACTTGCACTACAACATAGAGCATGTCATCATTAACTACTCGAAGGCGGACATCTATATCAAAGAGAGATTTAGAATCAGAAGATATAGCTAGATTTAAAAAGAATGGAAGGAGTATGTATATTTTCACGGTTTCAATTTATTGAAAGGTAACTACCATGTCAACCCTAGTTGAAAGAGTTAAAATTTCTTAATTTTTTGTATTAATTCATTTATGACTGAAAAAGAATTTAATGATCTTCTTTATTATTTCGAGGGGAAAGTAAAAATAAATAAGATTATCAAAAGTGAGGATAATTGGTTCGCATTAGGGGAATTGTTGAATAACAATACTAAAGAAGATTTGCTAGATAACTTTTCTAAATTTCCAATTAATATTGATATTACAGAACAAGATAGCACTGTATGGATTAAGGTTAAAGATACTCCTATTGTTCTTAAACAAAAAACATTCCTAGCCATCCCAAGAATAAACATTTGTTTATTCTTTTTGACTCTATTAACGACATTAATGGCTGGGACTTTAATGGAAGGTGGAAATCCAATATCTTTATCAGATATTAGATTAGGTTTTCCATTTTCAGCTACTTTATTACTTATTTTAGGATGTCATGAGTTTGGTCACTACTATTATGGTAAAAAAAATAATGTTGATGTTACTTTGCCATACTTTATTCCTGCACCAACTTTTATAGGTACTCTTGGAGCCGTAATTAGGATAAAAAGTCCTATACCACATAGAAAAGCATTGCTTGAAATTGGAGCTTCTGGTCCTATAGCAGGATTTATTGTTGCTGTCCCAATTCTTTTTATTGGATTGCATTTGTCAAATATTGTAGAAAAAGCGCCTGGAGGGTCAATAATTCTTGGTGAATCTCTTATTATGAAAATGGCAACTTTTCTTGTATTCCCAGGTTTAGGAGAAACTCAGGATATTATGTTACACTCAGTTGCATTTGCTGCGTGGATAGGCTTACTTGTTACAATGCTTAATCTACTACCTATTGGACAGTTAGATGGTGGGCATATTGCTTATGCAATTTTAGGAAAAGATCATGATAAATTAGCTAAATGGACATTTTTAATGTTGATACCTCTTAGCTTTTTTTCATTTAATTGGTTGTTATGGGGTGGTCTCATACTCCTTTTAATGAGAACAGTAAAACATCCTCCAATTTTAGATATGAGTGAGAAACTTTCTAGAAAACAAGAAATAATAGGTATAGTCAGTTTATTAATTTTCATACTTTGTTTTATGCCTAGACCTTTCGGTTAATTAAATGATTATGGTACTAAGATTATTTTTATTTTTTTTACCATTATTGGTTATAAGCCAAACTAGGGTAGGAGATTGGGAGTCGTATACTTCTTCATTGATTGTTAGAGAAACGATAGAAATAGATAATCTTTTAGTATCTGCAACTTCTGGTGGAATTCTCATTTACAATAGGGATACTATGACATTTGAATCAATTACAAACATTGATGGTTTGGTTGAAACAGATTTATCTGTAATAGATATTGATAAAACAGGTAATCTTTGGCTCGGATCCAATGAACCTAATGGTGTAATACAAGTATATGATTTGAAGAATAGACAGCCAATAAAAACTTTTAATTTTGATCTTTGGGAAATAACAGCTTTATCAGTTAGTGACTCTATTGTTTTCTCTGCTTATTCAAAAGATGGCGAATGGGGAATTCTTGAATTTGTATTGCAAGAAGGCGAGTTTAGATATAGACAAATATATAAACCATCTGAAGAAAATCTCGATAGGATATCAAGCATAGTTTTAATTGGTGAGAACTTATATGTAGGAACAAATAAAGGTTTGTTTTTTGGAAACTACAGGAAATACATTCTAAACTATCCTCAGAATTGGGATAAAATTGAACAGCTTCAAAATAAGAATATCTCTAAACTAAAAAAAGACAACAAAGGAATATTAGCTATTGCAGATGGAGAAATATGGAGAATTAATCAAAGAGTTAATCTGTTAAATAATAACTATAGTGGAAGGACATATGTTAGAGATGTTGCTGAAGATAACAATGGAAGACTAACTTTATTGACAAAATGGAAATTAATAAACTACTCTCAATCAGGACAATTATTGGAAACTTGGAATTCTAGGCATGAGCCAATAAGTTTCTCTAAACTTGACGATGAAAGTTATGTTGTTTCTTCTAAGAGAGGGTTAGCTATATGGAGACCTGATAGAGATAATTTTGAATGGCATCTCCCAAATGGACCTGTAAGTAATATTTATACGGCAATGTTTGTTATGAATGATGGAAGACTAGTAGCAGCTGGTCCCGAAGGGATTTCTATTTTGAATAATAATGGATGGTATAACCTTATCCCTTCTGAAGAAAAATGGGCCGTTTTTAATCATGGAGTTGAAGACTATAAAGGGTTTGTAGCGGATACCGCTCAATTTCGCACTGCAAGAGTTTGGTCAATGTTAGAATACGATGATGGTCTCTGGATTTCCCTGCAAGGAGTTTTTCCATCTAGAAATAACTTCAATGAACCTATTGGAGGAGGGATAGTTAATTTTTTTCCTGATGATCCAGGTGCAATGGTTATTTATGATACAACTGCTGGACAAATTTATCCAGCAAATGAAATGGGCTATATGAATGTTAGGGGATTGGCACTAGATAATGAATCATTTCTGTGGGTTTCAAACTTTGGAAGTAGTGATCTTGATAATAAAATAATGGTTAAAGATAATCAGGGGAATTGGCTGCAAGTTCCACAGATTGGAAATGGTGGAATTAGTCAAAAAATTAATAATCCAACAGATATTATCAGGCCTGAAAAAAAAATTGCTATAATTGGGACTAGTAAAGATGATGGATTATTTGTTTTAGAAATGGATAAAGATTCTGATGATGATGGGACACCTGATGTTATTGATATAGATAGTGATGGAGATGGAATATTAGATTCTGAAGATACTGATGATGATAATGATGGAATACCTGACGAACAAGATTTAATTCCAGCTAAGTGGAGAAACTATTCAACTATTCATGGTCTCTCTGACAATTCAATATGGTCTTTAGATATAGATTCAAAGGGTGAAATTTGGGCCCTTACTGCTCGTGGATTGCAACGTCTTGATTTTAATGAATCTTTTACTAATTTGTCACCTTTTTTCTTTACCTACTTTGCGGGAGTCCCATTTGGTGAGGGATCAAAGATTAAAATTGATGGACGTGACAATATATGGATTTCATCAATTACTCAAGGCCTTTATGTCCTACTTGAAAATTCAACACCTTGGCCTGATTGGGGTGGTTTTAGAAAAGATAATAGCATGTTGCTGTCAGATGAAGTAACTGCTGTGGCTTTTGATTATATTAGAGGCCTAGCATATATTGCAACATCTAAGGGAATTAATAGTTTAAGAGTTCCTTTTGCTGATAAGAAAAAATCATTTTCTTCCCTCAAAGTTTTCCCCAGTCCATATAGGATCCCTTCTATTGAGCCTATGGTATTAGATGGTTTAAAAGATGAATCATCATTAAAGATAATGACTTTATCTGGAGAAGTTATCCGAGAAATAAAATATACTTCATCTGCTGTGCAAGGTTATCAGGCTTTTTGGGATGGTAAGACAAAAGAAGGTAAATGGGTGAGTACAGGTGTATATCTAATAGCAGTATATTCTAAAAATGGTGAGTCGAGTGTTATAAAGATAGCTGTAATACGGGAATAATTAATTCCTATAGAAAATTTTCATGATCTTATACATAACTATTGATTTATTTTTTGATAACTACTATTTCAATTAATTCTTCTATTTTTTCTAATTATAAAATTATTTTAATTATTTTTTTGTTGCTGATCTGTATAGAAAAAAAATAACCAATAAGAACAATATAATTCCAAGCCATTCAAGTCCATTAATATTTGGCCACCAATTATTATTTGCTGTAATAAATATAGGAATTGCCACAAGGATTCCCATAAGAGCTTCTCCAGTAATAAATCCTGATGCCATAAGAAGACCACGTTTTTCTGAAACATCATTATTTTCAATTTTCTTTGATAAATGAGATATCATTCCTCCTAAAAATATGGGAGTTGAGAGTTCTATAGGAAGGTATATGCCAACGGCCACTGCAAGGACAGGAATACGGAAATTAGACCCCTTCTTTTCTTGCCATATATCAAGCATAATAATTATTAACCCTATAAATGCGCCAAATATTATCATATTCCATGGAAGATTTCCATTGAAGACGCCATCAGCAACTGATTTCATCAGAGTTGCCTGTGGAGCTGACAAAGTTGGTGATCCAATAATGTAAGCTGTATGAAGTACATCCAAAACTAAACCAAGTACTAAAGCACTAGACAGTACTCCAACAACTTGCATTACTTGTTGTTTCCATGGTGTTGCACCAACTATATATCCCGTTTTTAGGTCTTGCATATTATCACCGCCAATTGCGGCTGCACAGCATACAACTGCCCCTACAAGAATTGCACTTGCGGCCCCAACACCTGAGCCCGTACCCAAAAAAGCTAAAAGCAGAAGAGATGTAAAAAGTATTGTAGCAATTGTAACTCCTGAAACTGGATTGTTTGATGAACCCACAACTCCAGCCATATGAGAGGCAACAGCTGAAAATAGAAATCCGAAGATCATCATTACTAATGATATCAATACTGCTAAAGGTATAGACTGCAGAACTTCTAAATAAATTAAGAATACAGGTATTAAAAGTACCATAAGCCCGATAAAGACATAATTCATTGGAAGATCTCGTTCCTTCCGATCTAACTCTAAACCTACCTTTGCCTGCTTTAAAGCATCTAAACTTGATTTTATACCTTGGATTACGGATTTACTAAGTTTAATTAGAGACCAAATACCACCAATAACCATGGCACCTACACCAAGATATCTTATGCGGGTATTCCATATATTACCAGCAGCTTCAATAGGATCCCCTTCGAAACCATAAATAAATGAATAAATAGGAATTGCTACAAACCATGATATTAGACCACCTGTAAAGACTAGGATCGCAATATTTCTTCCCACTATATATCCTACTGATAGTAGGGCTGGTGATAGTTCAGTACCTATTCCAAATATGGCACCACCTATAGATTTAGCTCCATCAATAGCTGAATGCCACATGGAAAATCCTTGTTGACATAATTTCATAAAACTTCCGATTAATGCTGAGAAGCCAATAGTTTTTATCCCAGCATAAGAGTTCGATGATTGAGAAGATCTTGCTTCATTCCCAGCTTTAAGGACTTCAGCTGTAGCTATTCCCTCAGGATATTGTAGTTTTGCATGAATGATTAATGCTCTTCGAAGTGGTACAGTAAATAGGATCCCAATTAGACCACCTATTGCTGAAATTTTGGCTATTTCTATATAATCAAAAGAGGTCCAATAGCCCATAAGAACAAGTGCGGGGATTGTGAATATTACACCTGCAGCAAGTGACTCACCCGCTGAGGCTGCCGTTTGAACAATATTATTTTCAAGAATATTAGATTTGCGAAAAAAATTAAGTATTCCCATTGAAATAACTGCTGCAGGAATAGATGCTGAAACTGTCATCCCAGCAAAAAGGCCTAAATAGGCATTTGCGCCTGCAAGTAATGCAGAAAGAAGGATGCCAAGGATTATGGCCTTTATTGTTATTTCTGGAAAAGTATTATTAGTATTTGTCATATCATCTTCCCTTAGATTCATTTGAAAGCTATAGTAATAAACATCATGTTTGCAAGTAATTGAGCTTTTATAAAGCTTGAGTGTTTATAGATGAAGCTATTAAATTAATTAATACATAAGGGGTGCTTTCCATAGTTGGGATGCTGAGAAAAAACCCTTAGAACCTGCACTGGATAATGCCAGCGAAGGGATGAAATTTTGATAAACAGATTTAAATCTTTCACCAATCGAATTAAACCATACTTTCTTGTACTAATTCCTATTTGTTTAATGTCTCAATCAAATGATATCTTAGTAAGAGGGATAATCATTAATGATTCTACTAATGAGCCAATGTCTAATGTTAATATTATTGCTGGAAATGAAGGTGCCACATCAGGAAGTGAAGGACGATTCTCCATTATGTTGGGTATAGAAAACCCAATTGTCATTTCTCATATAGGTTTTTATCCTGTATCCATAAAGGCATCACCTGAATTTATAACGATAAGGTTAATTCCTAAGGTTCTTATTGGTGAAAATATTGTAGTTATGGGGGCGTTATATGAGGAGCCATTAAGGAATATTTCAACTAGTGTTACTATTCGTAATCGCGAGTTTTTAAAAGAAAAAAATGAATCACATGTTCAAGTCATAATGGAAACTATTCCTAATGTTAATTTTGCGGGAGGAACTTCAAGGCCTAGATATTTTCAAATTCGTGGAATTGGTGAAAGAAGTCATTATGCTGGTGAAGGTCCGCCTAATTTCTCAGTTGGATTTATTATGGATGATTTAGATCTGAGTGGCTTGGGAATGGCGGGGTTTATATTTGATCTTGCGCAGGTTGAAATTTTTAAGGGTCCTCAATCATCTATATTTGGTCCTAATTCTATGGCAGGTCTTATTTCATTAAAATCGGTTGATCCAACTGATAAATTTGATGCATCAGCAAGGATTACTTTTGGCTCTTCTTTAATTAACAGAAGAGAAGCTTTTGTAAGCGGCCCTATAAACTCTAAGCTAGCTTTTCGATTGTCATACCTTTCAAGTTTTGGAAGTGGTTTCAGAAATAATATTTTTAATAATATATTTACCAGTAATGCTCGAGATGAGACTTTACTACGATGTAAACTTAAATTTACCCCAACAGAACGAATCGTCATTTTAGCAACTTTATTTAGATCAGTGCTTGATAATGGATATGATGTCTGGGCTCCTGATAATAATGTGCTTTTTAAAACTTATTCTAATGATTTAGGAAAAGATTCTCAATTCACAGATGGATTATCTGTTCGAACAACAATTGCTTTTGATAAGAATATAAAATTGACTTCTATTTCTGCCTTATCTCAAATTGATCTTACGCATAGTTATGATAGTGACTGGGGAAATGATCAGTTTTGGAGTTCTTTCCCTTATAATTTTAATGCGGAAGAAGAAGGTTGGGACTATGAGTTTTTTGATGAAAATCTCCGGAAAAGATCAACCGTTACACAAGAACTTCGTCTTAATTGGAATAGATTAATTGTTGGTGCTTATGCAAAACTCATGATAGAGAGTGATAATGCTTCTGGCTGGTTATATGGCGGAGAAGCAACAGAAATTACATCTCAACATGATTTTAAAGTTAAAGCCGCATATATACAGTTTGAAGTTCCTTTTAATAAAAAAATAAATTTAAAAATAAATACCCGAATTGAATCTAATAGAATTAATTATAACGGTACAGCTTTGGGATATAATGAAAATTTTGATTTAGTTCAGATAAACCCTATTAATTATTCAACAAACCACAATCTTTTGGGTGGACGTTTTTCGTTTAACTATTTTTTAACAAATAATTCTACTGTTTTTTCATCTATGTCTTGGGGGTACAAAGCTGGTGGAGTTAATCAGCACCCATATTTATCTAATAATAATCGTCTTTTTTCTCCAGAGTACATTCTTAATGCTGAAGTAGGTTATAGATTAATGGCTGAAAAAATTAATTTTAATTCGGTCCTGTTTTCTGCTCGCCGCTTTGATCAGCAGGTTTCAATTTCAAGTCAACAAAAAGAAGGAGATCCAAATAGTTTCTTTTATTACACAGCAAATGCGACCTCTGGCTCTCTCAATGGTTTAGAAATTGAAGGAATTCTTCATTTAACTAGAACAATTTCTATAACTTCTGATTTAGGATTATTATCAACTATAGTGGATCCTTTCACTTATAATAGTGGGAATGAACAATCAACTACATTAGGAGGTAGAGGGGCTTCTCATGCACCGAGCTATTCATATGCTATGGGAATAAATTATCATAATGATTCAGGTCTTTTTTTTCATATTGAGTTAATTGGAAAGGATCAATTCTATTTTTCAGATAGCCATAATGGGACTTCTAATAGATATGAAATCATTAATGCTCACATAGGTTATATTAAAGGTGCCTGGTCACTAAAACTATGGGGTAGGAATATTTTTGATGAACGTTATGCTAATAGGGGCTTCTATTTTGGCTTAGAACCTCCTTCATATAAAGATAAACTATATGTTAGCTGGGGGGATCCAATCCATTACGGTTTAACATTAGGAATATCTCTATAAACTTCATTTTATTAGCTTAAGTTTTTTTAGTTTAGGCTCTATAACAAACTTGCAGTAAGGTGCTGTTGGATTGTTATTAAAATAATCTTGATGGTAATTTTCAGCTAAATAGAATTCACCAATTGGTTTAATTTCTGTGACAATAGGATTTTTAAATTGTTTTGATTTATCGGCTTTTTGCATTGACTTTTTTGCTGTTTTGAACTGGTTTTCATTATGGGTATAAATACCAGATCTATACTGGGTTCCAATATCCGCACCTTGTCGATTAAGTGTAGTTGGATCATGGGACTTCCAAAATACTTCAAGAATTTCTGAAAATGAAATTTCATTTGGATTAAATGTTATTTGTGCTACTTCAGCATGACCAGTTTTCCCAGTGCAAACATCCTCATAAGAAGGATTTTTTACATGACCGTCAGTATAACCTGCTACTACATCAACTACACCATTAATTCGTTCAAATACAGCCTCAACGCACCAGAAACATCCAGCACCTAAAGTAGCTTTTTCCATAGTATCCATTTTTTCTTCTCCGATTGTTAATGTAATTATGGAGATGATTGCAAAAATTATTTGTTTCACTTATTTATTAAACTTTAGTTTATTATTAAAGATACTAACATAAGAAATCTTTTTATGCTAATTAAAATAATTAGAAATCATCAAAATCGGGAAAGATAAAATCCATTAAATTACTTTATTAAAAAGAATAAAAGTAAAATATAAAGAAAAACTTTAATAAAAGATTTTCTTTATATTGTAATTTCAATTATTATAATAACAAATTTTAAATAATGATATTTATTCCAATTTAGACGTTTCTTTGTCCGTAATACTTCTCTTGTTAACTTTCACCTGATCTTGGAATAATAAAATATGTCAAAAGTATGTGAAATATGCGGTAAAGGACCTAAAACGGGAAACAGTGTTAGTCATGCAAATAATAAAAATCGTCGTAGGTGGCTTCCAAATCTGCAACGTGTTAAAGCCCAAATTAATGGTTCTGTTAAAAGAGTTCGCGTTTGTACTTCTTGTATTAGATCTGGAAAAGTACTAAAAGCGGTATAATCTTTTTTTACAAAAGGTAAAAACTCGTACGTTTTAGGCGTTTGTATTATCTTTTTCTTAGATTTTTTATCTGTCTGAAAAAAACAAATTATTCATTATTTTAATTTTGCTTTTATTAATAAAAGAAACCTCTATTGATTAAGTTAATAGAATAAAACTAAGATTCGGGTCAGGCAAACATGAAAAAACACAAACCTTCTTTAGCATCAATTGATCCAGAAGTAATTTTGAAGGATTCTTCTGAAAATATTAAAGAATATATTTCACTCTTAGAAGAACAAATAGAACATCTAAGAGATATTGGATTAGCTCTTTCAAAAGAAAAAGATATGCCAGTTCTTTTGGAAATGATTTTAGAAGAAACTAGAAGAATTACAAATTGTGATGGAAGAACTTTGTATATGATGACTGATGATAACCGGTTAAAATTTGAAATTGTTCGAACAGATTCCCTAAAATTTCATATGGGTGGTACTAGTGGGGAAGAGATCCCATTTTATCCAGTAAAGCTATATACAGAAGAAGGTAAGCCTAACCATGCTATGATTGCTGCTCATGCGGGACTAACTGGCGAGGCCATTAATATACCTGATGCTTATAAAGCTGACGGGTTTGATTTTTCAGGTACCAAAATGTTTGATGAAAAAACTGGTTATCATTCAAAATCTTTTCTTACTGTTCCTCTCACCAATCATCTCGATGAAATTATTGGAGTAATACAATTACTTAATGCGCAAAATCCAGAAACTGGAGAGGTTATACCTTTTTCTGAAGAAGCTCAGAAATTAGTTGAATCTCTTTGTTCACAAGCTGCTGTTGCTATAACAAATAAACAACTTATTGAACAATTAGAAGAGTTGTTTGAGGCTTTTATAAAACTTATAGCTACTGCAATTGATAAAAAATCGCCCTATACTGGAGGCCATTGTACAAGAGTTCCAGTGCTAACAATGATGCTAGCTGATGCCGTAGAAAATGTTAATTATGGTCCCTATCAAAATTTTTCTATGACTGATGAAGAAAGATATGAACTTTATATTGCTGGTTGGCTGCATGATTGTGGGAAAGTAGCGACACCAACTCATGTTGTGGATAAAGGTACAAAACTTGAAACAATTTTTGATCGTATAGACACTATAAACACAAGATTTGAAGTACTTAAACGTGATGCAAAGATTGATTATCTCCAAAAAATGTTGGATGTAAAACCATCTAATAAGGATGAAAAAAAATTAAAAAATGAATATAAATCTAAGCTTCGCAAGATAAAGAAAGATCAAATGTTCATACAGGCCTGTAATATTGGAGGCGAGTATATGGCTAAAGAATTACAAGAACAGGTGGTAAAAATTAGCAAATATCCTTACCGTCAAAATGGTAAAAAACTACCATTTCTTTCTAAGGAAGAGGTTCGAAACTTAAATATTCCTAAAGGCACTCTTTTGCCGGAAGAGAGGCAGATTATTAATGATCATATTGTAATTACAATTGATATGTTAAATCAATTACCCTATCCCAAACATTTAAAGAATGTACCAGAATTTGCTGGTGGTCATCATGAAAAGTTAGATGGCACAGGCTATCCTCAAGGTTTAACTCATGATGAAATGTCACCTCAAGCAAAAATTATGGCTATTGCTGATGTATATGAAGCATTGACAGCCGCGGATAGACCTTATAAAGACGGGAAAAAACTATCATTAGCGATGCGAATAATGGGTTTTATGAGAGATGACTATCATATAGATCCCGACCTTTTTGAAATTTTTGTTAAAGAAGGTGTATATAATAAATATGCTAAGGAACATGTAAAGCAGACTCAAATAGATGATGTAGATCAGGGGTCAATTTTGGGTTGAAAACAAAAAAACTTACCTCCATGGATAGAAATAGCCTTAAGAATTATCTTTTTGAAATTCAGGACTTTATTGATTTAAATCTTGACAAGGGTGAAGATATTGACAATTTTTTAGATAATACTGACATTTTTGATGAATTTGAAAAAGTACTTCCAGATGAGGAATATCCTGTTTTCGTAATTTCAATTCTTAACAAAATTCGTAGTGAGTATATCATTAATAGGATGCTCGATGTAATTGAAACTTCTATTAAGAAATAACTTCCAAATAATTATTAATTATTACTGTTCCTTTATTTATATGATAAAAATCAATTTATGATTTCTGATCCAATAATTTTTCTTTTTATAATTGTGTTAGCATTGGTTCTTTTTGTAAAAGAAGTATTCCCATTAGATGTTACAGCATTAGCTCTTCTAGTTATTCTTCTCTTTGCTGGATTTTTAACACTTGATGAAGCAATATCAGGTTTCAGTAATAAGGCTGTTTTAACTGTAGCTTTGATGTTCATTCTAAGTTCTTCATTAGTAAAAACCGGATTTGTAGAAGTGATGGCCGAACAACTGAGTATTTTAGGAGGAAATAAATGGGTTAGCATTTCACTGTTTCTAATAACAACTAGCTTTGTATCTGCTTTTATTAATAATACAGCTGCTGTTGCAATTTTTATTCCTCTAGCACTTAATCTTAGTCGTCGTTTTCAAATATCACCATCAAAAATTTTAATTCCACTATCTTATGCAGGAATATATGGTGGAACAATGACGCTAATTGGTACTTCTACGAACTTATTAGTTAGTTCAATGGCTGAAGAATATGGAATTATTCCATTTACTATGTTTGAATTCTTTAAAATGGGAGTTGTATTCTTTTTCGTAGGTACTATTTACAATTTGATCATTACACCCAAATTATTACCTTCTCGTGTTGGTATTTCATCACTAACACGAAGCTATCACATGTCTCCCTATCTTACAGAACTTAAAATTGATGCTAAATCTCCATTGGTTGGTTCAACTCTTTTACATAGACAAATAAGTTTAAAATATGATGTAACAGTACTTGTAATAATTCGTGAAAATGTACGTTTTGAACAAAATCTAAGAAACTTTATTCTTCAAAAAGATGATGTTTTGCTAGTAAGAGGTACATTAGACAATTTTATGACTTTTAGGGATGAAGAAAAACTTCTTCTCCTTACAGATATGAAAATGAATCAATCAGAACTTGCCGGAGAAGAGAATACAGTGGTCGAAGGTCTCGTTACGCAGAATTCTCAACTTATAGGTATGACATTAAAAGAACTAAATTTCAGAAAATCATTTAGTGCTTTTGTTTTAGCTGTTAGACGAGAAGGAAGAACATTAAGAGAAAAGATAGCTAGGATAAGATTGCATTTCGGTGACACTTTATTAATTTTTCTACCTAAAGATCATATAGGAAATATGTTGAACAATCCAGATCTTGCTATTCTCCAAGAACATAAAGTTCAATTACATAAGGTACGATTGTGGTGGCTTTCAGTTGCAGTAATTCCTATAATGATGATTACAGCAGCTTTTGGGTGGATAGATATTCTCCAAGCTGCATTATTGGCCGTTGTTTTGTTACTGATTGTGAATAGTATTACTATTCAAGAGGCTTATCGATCTATAAATTGGTCTGTAGTTATTCTTATTGCTGCTTTTGTACCTGTTGGCATAGCCATGGAACGTTCTGGAACAGCATCTTATTTGGCATCAATTATTGTTCAAGTTGGCAACTATTTTTCTTCTGAGACAGCTCCACATGTGGCACTTTCACTTTTCTTTCTTCTTGCTGTTATTTTAACCGCTCTAATGTCTAACAGTACAGCCGCAATTGTTTTAGTGCCAGTAGCACTTGCAGTATCACAAACTTTAGATGTAGAGCCAAGAAGTTTTTTATTTGCTGTATGCTTTGGTGCATCTACATCATTCATGACACCAATGGGATATCAGACTAATCTTATGGTATATGGTCCTGGTCGCTATCGTTTCAGTGATTTTATGAAAGCTGGAGCCCCTTTAAATATCATTTTTTGGATTTTAGGCACTTTCTTTATTCCTATCTTTTGGCCATTCTAAATATTTTATTAAATTTGATATAATTCTAATCTAATGGTAAAACTTTCACCTTCAATTTTAGCGGCTGATTTTTCAAACCTTTCAAAGATAGTAAAACAATGCAAAGAAGGTGGAGCATCCATGTTACATATTGATGTCATGGATGGACACTTTGTTCCAAATATTTCCATGGGACCAATGGTTGTTAAAGGAATTCGAAGTATCACTAAGAAAAAATTAGATGTTCATCTAATGATAGAGAATCCAGAGAGATATATCAATAGTTTTGCTAAGTCAGGTGCTGATATAATCACTGTACATATTGAAACATGTAAGAATGCTGATTCTGTTATAAATCAAATAAAAGATGAAGGGTTAAGTCCTGGCATTACACTTCGTCCGGATACTCCTCTAGAGAGAATTGAAGATTATCTTGAGTATGTAGATTTAATTCTAGTGATGTCGGTTGAACCTGGTTTTGGAGGACAAACCTTTTTGCCTCATATGATGTCAAGGATATCAGAAGTAAAGAAGCTTGTTCAAGGACTGGATAACAATAGGCCTGAAATTTCAGTAGATGGAGATGTGAAACTAGATAATGCTAAAGAAGTCTTAGCAGCAGGTGCTAATATACTTGTTTCTGGTACTGGTATTTTCGGGACATCAAATCCAGTTGAAACAATGAGGAAATTTTTATCTTATGGATAAAAAATGTTTTTCAAGTGCAAAGATTTGATTTTAAGGTTACCTTCTAGTTTTCTATTAATTATATTTATAAATGATTATTCATATTGCCACAGATCATGCCGGTTATGATTTAAAAAACGATATAAAAAATTATCTTTTAAAAAAAGGTTATGAAGTCATTGATCATGGTGCATTTCAATATGAAGCTGATGACGATTATCCAGATTTTATTTTCCCATGTGCTAAAGCTGTGGCATCTGACAAAAACAGCAAAGGTATAATTTTAGGTGGTTCTGGCCAAGGAGAAGCAATGGCTGCAAATCGATTAAAGGGTATTAGAGCAGCCGTATATTATGGATCAGAAGCAGATATACCTCTTTTGTCTCGACAGCATAATAATTCGAATATTCTCTCAATTGGGTCTAGGTTTGTTTCGAAAGATCAAATACTTTTTGTTTTGGATAAGTGGATAACTGAACCTTTTTCAGGCGGAAGGCATCAAAGACGAATTGATAAACTTGACATTTAAATTATCTATTTACTACCTTAAAAAGGTAAATGCTTAAAAATTATCTTTCTTATGAAAGTTTATTTAAAGATTCTTTTTCCTCTATGGATTGAATTTTTTTCCAATCATTTTTAGTGTTCATATTAGTTAATTGTTCATGCCAAGATTCCAAATTTACTTTTTTCGCGCGACTATTTTTTACTAGTTCTTGTAAGCTTAGAGATTGATTGTTAATCCTTTCATTTATCTTATTTACAAGAGTTTTTTTATATAAAGCGCATGTTACTTGATTGATTCCATTTACAGTAGGTAAAATAATGTCAACCTTATCATCCCTTTCAATCCAAATTCTTTCTAACAAGTTTTTTCTTAAACGAGGTAGATCGCATGACAATAAAAGGTTCCATTTATATTCTGAATTATAAAGCAATCTATATAGACCAAAAATAGGACCTTGAGAATCTGTTTCATCAGATAAAAAAGGTTTTTTCATTAGATTAGGTTTTGATTTACCTATAACTATTCTTTTTTCAAAATTAGAGCAAGCGTACCAAAGTCTATCAAGCACTGAGATATCACCAATTTTCACATTCCATTTTGGTGAACCAAAACGTTGACTTTCCCCTCCGATAAGAATCCCAGCTTTAGCAGGGATAGAATTAGTTTTTTTCATTAGACTAAAGAAAAAAATGTATCCTTTAGGTTAAAGTTTCGTCAATTTAATGTGTTACCTGAGAGATTGATTTATAATCGTGTATCATTTCTCTCTATTATTAGATTAGATTCCTTGAATATATTGATTTTTTTTCAAGGATTAAATATTATTAATTTTATTTATATAATAGGTAGTTCAAGTAATAATAAATTTCAATTATTTTTATGAATAAAATTACACAAAGAATATTTAGATTTTTATTTTTGGTTCTTTTTTTGAATCTAGTGACTCCATTTATTGCTTTTTCTATTGAGAAAAAATTTCAACCTTATATTCTTGTTGGTGAAACTGGAAAGGATTTTGAGGGAACTGAAGAATTAATTATTCAAAAATTTTTCATGAATCATGTTGAAATAATTGGAAAGTATCGACCTGTTGATGATCCAAGTCGTTTTATATTTTTTATCACAACTAAGCAATTAAAAAAGGCATCAAGAAATGGAGGGGAAAATGGTCTCTTTTTGGGTGTTTTGCACCTAGCTTTAGATCTAAATAATGAAAAGGTGTATCTATCAATCCAAAATATTGATTATTGGGGAAATTTATTTTTAGGAGATGATTATGATAAGGTACAAAAAGCGACAACCGAGTTCAAATTAGAATTGCCAAAACTGCTTCCCAAAATGAGAGGTAGGTTTATGCGATCTTTTGGAACTGTTAATCCACTATCAATTGATAAACTACAGAAATATCAATATATGAAACGTTTTCCAACAATAGATCAAATGATTGAGATTGGAAGTTTTGATAATCATTCGGATGCTGTAAGATCCGTTAATTATGGACTTTCAATTTCTGAGGATTTAACTAAACTTTTTCAATATGATGTAATTAAAAAAAATGCTACGTTATTTGGAGTTCGAATTTCTCAAGAAAAAGAAATTGCTGATATTTTAGATATTCATGATCCTAAAGCAACACCTTTTTATCCGTGGCAAATTGCTGTAGTAGATGGTCGGGTTTTCTCTCCTGCTCCACTGTTTAAAATTCCAGCGGGTTTTCCAGATATTTCGAAGATTCAAATCTTTAAATTAAGGAAGCTTGTGAAGGATATTGAACTATCAATTTCTAACCTAAAGAATAATTGGAAAAACCCTTAATTGTTATGTAATAATCGAATGCTAAGTTCTTTATAGAAACCTTAGGTAATGGATTGTAAAAGAAAAACTTCGTTAATGAGAAGAATTGTTCAATTTCCAAATAAGCCATGTTAATAAATATTATTTTTTGGATAACCCAGAGAAAATGGCTTCTTATAGCCTTGGTTTTGGGGATAGTTCTATACTTTCTTCCAACTCCTCAAGGTTTGACTCTTAATGGATATAGAACTGTTATTATCTTATTGATAACCATCTTACTCATTATTTTTGAGCCGATTCCTCTTCCTGCTGTAGCTATGTTAATACTAGCTTTTCAAGTATTTTTTGGAATAGCTACTCCAAATGAAGTGGCAGCATCTTTTATGAGTGATGCAGTTTTTTTTATTATGGGATCACTAATGATGGCTGTAGCTATTGTTTCACAAGGATTAGATACGAGACTTGCTCTTGCTATTATTAATGTTACAGGGCATCATACAATTAGGATTGTTATTGGATTTGTATCATTTTGTGCAATTCTTTCATCATTTATTGGAGAGCATACTGTTACAGCAATGATGATGCCTGTAGGACTTACTCTTGTTAGGCATTCAAGCGATGATCCTAAAAAAATAGTTAAATTAACTTCACTGATTCTTTTTTCTATAGCTTATGGTAGTGCTATGGGATCCATTGGTACTCCATCTGGTGGAGGTAGAAATGTGATTATGTTAGGCTACCTCTCTCAATTTGAAATGGGGAATCTTTCATATTTACAATGGATGAAGTATACATATCCAATTTTACTTGTAGAAATTCCATTTGCTATAATTCTTTTATGGTGGACCTTCAAGCCGGAAAAAAAAATTCTTGATTCAGCTGTAAGAAAACTTAAGGTTCAAGTTGCTAAATCTGGGAAAATTACAGGTCGTCAGATTGCATCCATAAGTATTTTTTTATTAGTATTTCTTGGATGGGTTTTTCTTAGCCCAAGTCTAGGTCTTGGAATTATTTCGCTTTTTGGAGTTGTATTATATCTTTCTTTTGGACTAGTAGATTGGAAGGAAATAAATCGCAATACAAATTGGGGTGTAATTATGCTATTTGGCTCAGCAATTTCACTTGGATTTCAGATGAAAGATACTGGAGCTGCTATTTGGGTCGCTTCTGAATTAATTGATGGTCTTAAAATTCTTAGCAATGATATCAATTTTATTCGTTCATTCGTATCAATTTTTGTGACTGTTGGATTAACTAACGTTCTTAGCAGTTCTGCTACAGTTTCGGTTTTGGGGCCTATTGTATTAAATATGGGTGGAGACGCTATAATTATTGCTCTTTCTACAGCTATGGCATCTGCATTTGCATACCTTACAGTAGTTGCTTCTCCAACTTGTATGATAATACATTCTAGTGGATTAGTTAGGTCTTCTGATTATTTACGATGTGGTTGGAAAATGACGATAATGTCTATAATTGTTTTGTTAATTTTTATTCATCTATTTTGGCCATTGTTCTCTTAATTTTACATTGAGAAAAAATCCAAGAAATATTCATAGCTAAGAAGAGGTAATATAATTGTGAATTTTCTTTTAGCAGTAAGTAGTGAAAAATACTCAGAACCTACGTTAAGAATAGGAAGCCAAATTGCAGAATCATTCAAAGCAAAGTTAACTATTGTTTATGTTGGACCAAAACCCAAGGAATTATTTGCTGGAAAAGTTTCTTTTGCCCGAGAATCTTTTGCAAAATGGCAGATCTATCACCCTGGAATCGAAGTGCTTCATTGGGCCTTTAATTCTTTGCAATCCTATGGATATTTAGACAAAAATAGTAAAGATATCTTTAACCCAATAAATATGGTTGAAGGTAGGGATAGGTATCGCATGATTTTGCCAAGCAGATATGGTAAAGAAGTTGATTTTATATTACGTGAAGGAAACATCATAGATCAACTCCGAAAAGAATGTAATGAGGAGAATTATACTATTTCAATTATTGGTGGTAGTAAGGGACGAAATATGGCCCATGATTTAATTCAATATATTCCAACTTCGGTATTTGTCATGGAAAATGTCAATTTAGATAAAAAATACAGTTTAATTATTTGCGTGGATGATTCTTCAGCAACAAAAAGAGCTGTACGTTTTGGTGCCATTATTGCAAAACAAATGGGAATGTCAGTAACCTTGTTAACAGTTTCTAGGAGTAAACATTTTGGCTACGATTATTTAGAGTCAGCAAAGTCTGCAGCTTTGCATTTAGACTCTCTTAGATTGCCTTATGATCAAAAATTTATTAGTGGTGATCCGGTTACAACTTTTATTGATATAGCTGGAGAAGACCACATAATTGTGATGGGTTCATCATCGCGTTCAACTTTCGCAAAGTTTCTTATGGGTAGCAAACCTATTAAGACGCTTCAAAAAGCAAAGTGTCCAATTTTAATAGTTAAAGGATAGAAATGAAAAAAGATGATTGGAAAAAAAAATACGGAGAGTGGGCTTTGATTACTGGCGCATCTGCTGGAATAGGAGAAGAATTTTGTATTCAGCTTGCTGAAAGAGGTATGAATATTATTTCTGTTGCTAGGAGAAAAGATCGTTTAGAGAAACTAGGTAATAAACTCAAATCGGATTATGGTGTCAGAACTTTAGAGCTCTCAATTGATCTTTTAAATGCTGAAGCTCTAAACAATATTGAAAAAAAAATAGAGGGTCTAGACATTGGGTTTTTAGTAAACAACGCGGGTTTTGGACAACTTGGGAAGTTTCATAAAAATAGTACAACAAGAGATGAAGAAATGATCCGATTAAATTGTATTGTCCCCATTACTTTAACACATAAGTTTTTACCTAAAATGGTTGAACGTAGAAAAGGAGGAATAATTTTTTTATCTTCTACATCAGCGTATCAGGCCACACCATATTTTACAGTTTATAGTGCGACTAAAGTTTTCAACCTTTATTTAGGTGAAGGACTGTGGGAAGAATATCGAAAAAAAGGAGTCGATGTAATGGCTCTTTCTCCAGGTTATACAAATACAGAATTTCAAAAATCAGCAGGATTAACTGAAAATTCAAGAGGTGTTCTTTGGGACCAACCAAATAATGTGGTTAAAACAGCATTAAAAAATATTGGAAAAAAACAATCAATTATTCATGGAAGAATTAATCGTCTTTTTGCCATGTCAAATCGATTATCTCCCAGGAAATGGAGTACTATAATTGCAGGAAAAGTTTGCAGGTCAAATTCTTGATATTAAAATGTACAATATAAAATTATAAACCTTTGTTATTAATAGTTAATATCCTTAAAAAAACAATATATAAAATTGATTGAATTAATACTTCAGTTGATAGATAATTCTCACTTTTTATTTATTCATTTTGCGATAGCTTTATTTCCATGTTCTTTTTTTCTTGATCTAATTTCCATTTTATTAAAGAATAAATCGGCAGAAATTGGTAGTTGGTGGTGTCTTCTTTTAGGGGCTTTTGGGTCAATTTTTTCTATTTTAACGGGATTTATGGCTGATAGTATTTATGGTCATATGTCTTTACCCTTTCCAATTTTTAGCACACATGGATTTGTACAAATTATTGCTAGTTTTATGTTTTGGGTCTTATTGTTATGGCGATTAAAGAATAAAAATGATCTTCCTAAAGGTAAATTTCGTAAATACTATATTGTTTTTGAGGCTTTAGCTGTAGCGATATTTATTTATGGTGGCCATCTTGGTGCTATTCTATCAGGAAGAATATAAGGTAAATATCTATTGGAATTTCAACACATACTTTGTCACTATTCAGAGATTGGTCTTAAGGGAAAGAATCGGAAATATTTTGAAGATCAACTTAGGAAAAATATTTTTGATTCAATTCTTCCTTTATATCCTAATTCAATAAATTCTGTGAAGCGATACTATGGTAGATTAGTTATAGAGCTAAACAATTCATCTAATAATAAAAATACTATCATTAACCATTTAAAAGAAGTTATTGGACTTTCATATTGTGCTCCTGCTATTCAATCTATTCAAGATATTGATAGTTTAAAAATTGATGCATACAAATTATTATCTAGTTTGAATTTCCAGACTTTTAGAATTACAGCGCGATGTGGGAGTAGTAATTCTAATCTTAGAGTACAGAATATAAATGAGGAAGTGGGGGCATATATTGTTAATGGTCTAAACAAAAAGGTCCAATTAAAAATGCCCGAGGTTAATTGTAGGATTGATCTATTTGAGAATAAAGCTTTTATTTATCATAAAAGAATTTTAGGAAGAGGTGGTCTTCCAGTAGGGGTAAGCGGTAAGATCATTGCTATGATTTCTGGAGGAATTGACTCTCCTGTTAGTGCATATCTTGCTATGAAGAGAGGTGCTAAAATTATTTTTGTACATTTTCACTCTGTTCCCTATACAACACCTTCCTCTATTGAAAAGGTTAGAGAAATGATTCTAACCTTAAATAAATTTCATATTAAATCAATACTTTATCTTGTAGAGTTAGCTCCAATTCAAAAACAGATTATGGAAAATACTGTAGGGAAATATCGAGTTTTGCTATACCGTCGCTTTATGCTAAGGATTACAGAAAAAATAGCAAGCAAGGAAAATGTAAAAGGAGTTTTAACCGGAGAATCCTTAGGTCAGGTAGCATCTCAAACTCTTGAGAATATGGAAGCAGTTGGAAAAATTTGTGCTCTCCCCATTTTTCGACCTTTAATTGGTTTTGACAAGCAAGAGATAATTGATAAGGCTAAGGATATTGGTACTTATGATATTTCAATTCAACCAGACCAAGACTGTTGCTCACTTTTTACTCCTAAGAATCCAGCGACAAAAGCTTCATCTGAGCAATTAGATGTTCAAGAAAGAAAACTAAACGTGGATTTTCTTTTAAAAAAGGCCCTTGATTCTGCAAAAAGAGAAATAATCTAAAAAAGGATAAAGATTTTTACCATAATCCTTGTCTTTATTTTTTCTTAGAGTATCGAATTTCGGTGATTGCATGAAATAGAATGGTGGTCATTACTATAAAACCTCCTACAAGTGTCCATTTACCAGGATATTCTGTATATATGAGAAATACCCAAATAGGATTTAGAATGGGTTCCAGACTTGTGATTAAAACAGCATCAATAGCTCGAACTTTTTGAATTGCTCTAGCGTAAAGAACATAAGAAATACCTAGTTGAAAAACTCCCATTATAGTTAACATTACTATTCCTTTATAATCAGGGAGTTGTTCACAAAAAAAGAATGGTAGACATATAATTGCAGTAAGAAAATTGCCCAACAAGACCGACTCTGAAGGTGACTTTCTTTTTTGTCGACGAAGAAAAAGTGTCATCCAAGCAAATGTTAAACCACTAATTGTTGCTAACATATTTCCAATTAATCCTTCAGGGGATAGGTTTTCAAAGAAAAAAATTATTATTCCAATAATTACAATAATAACTATATACAATTCTCGAATTTCAAATTTTTCTTTAAGAAACCAGGGTCCAAAAATTATAATATATATAGGTGCGGTATACATTAGTAGAACAACATTTGCAGCAGCAGTCATTTTGTTCGCTAATACATAAAGGATAACAGTAGCGGAGTAACAAATAGCACCTCCTATTTGATAAATTGACCAAGTTAGTTTAGGCTTACCAAGTGCGAACCATATAATGATACCAGCAATAAAACTTCTTGTTCCAGCAATTGCCATTGGATTCCATATAATTCCTTTTATTAGAATTCCACCAGTACTCCATAATAAAGCGGTAATAATTAGCATTGAGTAAAAAAGAGATTGTTTAGGATATATTGCTTTCATGGGCTTATTAATATATGATGTTTAAAACCATTCCGTAAATCGAAATTCATTTTTATTTAATCTGATGGTAAATTCCAATGTTAAAACAAAAATAATTTTATTGAAAAAGGGGTCATTTGTGAAATGGGATAAAAATAAATTTCTGAAAGAGTTAAGGAAAAATTGTTCAAGAGAAGTTGCAAAAGTAGGTGAAACACTTTGTAATTTTTCTGAAAAAGATTCCGACGAGGTTTCTTGGGGAAGAGGGGATGAATATGGAACAATGACTTATAAATCAAAATCAGATTTTGGATTGATTTCCGTATTTCAGATTACATCAAGAGGGCAAATTAAATTTTGTTTGAACCTTCTAAGACAAAAGGATGTGCCAAAAAATATTTTACGTGACTATGTTATTAAATTAGAATCTAATTTTATTAGAGACTACGATCCGATTAATTATCCTGTCGATAGTTTTGAAAATATGAGTGAATTATTTACTACTGGAGCACAGTTAGATAAGTTAATTCATTGTATAGAGGGAATTGCATATAGACTTAGACAGTGAAAAATTAATTTCATTATTCACTGCTCTTAATTCTCCAAGTTAGATCTACTCCGATTTTATTAAAAATTGTCAGAAAGGAGTTTATTTGACATACATAATATGGCTTATTTTCTTTTCAATCATTTTCTTTTTTTGTGGAGTTCTTTTCTGGACTCTTAGGAGTTATGAAAGTCTAAATCCAGAAGATACTTCAGATACGGAAGAATGGATATGTCCATCCTGTAGTTTCAATGTTCAGGTTGGGACTGAATGTATTTATTGTGGAGAAAAGAAACCTGTTGAACCATAATATAAGAAAAAAACTCATTTATGAACCCGTCACATTTTTAACCAATATTCCATTGATAATTTTGGCAACTATTTACGGCTATAGTATATTAGGTATTTATTATAAAACTTTACATCTATTCCATTTTAATTTTGCGGGGTCCTTTTTTTCTCTAGCTCTAGCCTCTTTTCTTGGAGCAATTTTTCATGGATTTGGACCTCATTTTAGAACGGTAATTAGAGAACGGGTTTGGAAATTTGTTTTAATTTGTCTTGGCTTGGCATTTTTTTTTAATTTAAATGCTGCATTTTCTGTTATGTTATCCAAAGAGATATATACTATCTACTTTTTCTTTTGCGTACTAGGTTTAGTAGCTTTTTTATTTCAAACTTTTAAGTTTAATGGATTCGGTCATTCTATTAAATTTTTTACTATATCTCATTTATTGATTATTATTATTTTTTTACTGCTTACAATACAAAGTTTTGATAGAGGATATTTTTATATTTTACTAAGTTGTTTATTAACAACTATAGCAGGATCTCTATGGATGACAGGTTGGTCCTTAAGTAAAAAATTTAATAACAATGATTTATTCCATTTGATCCAAATTCTAAGCATTTGGTTGATATATCGTGGTATAATTCTTATTAATGATTCCCATTTTATTAGCATAATATAAAGTGTTTTTAGATTTTAGGTATTTGTCGTTATAATTTTAGTATTGAAATTTATGTTATGAAAACAACAATAAAGAAAATAAGTCCTTACACAAGAGAGATTACTATTTTAATTCCATGGGAAGATTTAGAATCTGCTTTTGAATTACATATCCGTAGTTTTATTCAAAAAATAAAACTACCTGGCTTTAGAAAAGGTAAAGTTCCACGCAAAATTTTGGCCCAAAAGTTTGGACCTGAGATTGAAGCCGAATTTGCTCAAAATTCAATAGAAATTCACTATGCTGAAGCCCTTCATGAGCATAAAGTAGTTCCTGTTAATAGAGCTAAAATTGATGACCTGAATTTTTCAGAGGGTTCAAGTTTAAGTTTTAAGGCAACTCTTGAAGTAGAGCCTGAGGTGAAACTTCCTAAGTATAATAAAAAGATGAAACTTAAGAAAAATAATTATATTCCAGATGAAAAAGATGTAGATAGTAATATTGAAGAGTTTAGGCGCCAATTTTCAGAATTAAAAACTATTGAAACTGAATCTAAAGATAATGATATTCTGCTCGTGGATATGCAGGAGATTGATTCTTCTGGAGTCCCACTTATTGGCAAGAAAATTGAAGATCGATATCTTAAGATTGGTGAGGGCGTTTTTGGTGGGCAGAATCTAAATAATTTGACTGGTTTAAAATCTCAGGATAAAACAATAATTGAAATTAAAGGAAGTAAGATTGATGAATCCGCCAGATATCAAGTGACAGTTAAAAATGTTCAAGAAGAAATTTTACCTGAACTTAATGATGAATTCATTAAGAAACTTGATAGTGATGCTACAGATCTATCATCATTTAGAAAGAATGTACAAAATCATATTCAGCAACGTCTTGATAGAGAAGCTGAAGGACAATTAAATGAGGAAATTATTGAATACTTCATTCAATCAACAAAAATTGAGCCTCCTCCCTCAATGGTAGACAATATGATTGAGAATGCTGTAGAGAAGGCAAAATCTAATAACAATGAAACTTTTGATGAAGAAGACTATCGTTTAAAGTCTCGTCCTTCTGTTTTACGAAGTGTTAAATGGTATCTTATTAGAAAAGAGCTTATAAAAAGAGAAGAATTGACTGTTTCAGACGAACAGATTTCTGATCGCATCCAAAAATTCCTTGCTTCCTCCAAAGATGAGAAAGGACAAATTCGCCGATTTTATAAAAAGTCTTCAAATAGAGAAAGATTAAGAGAAGATCTGCTGGATGATCTACTTTTTAACAGATTAAAAGATAATGCAAAACTAACAGAAGTTACTATTACTACAGCTGAATTACGAAAACAGCAAAACTTATCTCATGAGGAGTATAGTTAAATATGATTGAAAAATCTCAGATTGTGCCTATTGTAGTTGAACAAACAGGAAGAATGGAGAGAGCCTATGATATTTATTCTAGGCTATTGAAAGAACGGATAGTTTTTATTGGTACACCAATTGATGATACAATAGCCTCTTTAACAATTGCACAGCTTCTTTTCCTAGAAGCTGAGAATCCAGATAAAGATATTTCTATATATATTAATTCTCCGGGGGGTTCTGTAACTGCTGGGCTTGGAATTATGGATACAATGGATTATATAAAACCTGATATTGCGACAATTTGCATGGGGCAGGCATCCAGTATGGGGGCAGTATTATTAGCTGCAGGCAAAAAAGGAAAACGTTCAGCCTTACCTAATTCAAGGATAATGATTCACCAACCATGGGCTGGAATGCAGGGTACAGCAAGTGATATTCAAATTCATGCACAAGAACTTTTAATTATGAAAGATCGTTTAAATTCTATACTTGCAAGAAAGACTGGTCAAAAACTAAAAAAAATTGCTACTGATACAGATAGAGATTTTTTTATGAACTCAAAAGAAGCTAAAGCTTATGGTGTCGTAGATTCAGTGTTAAAGAAACGGTGATTTTTATCACAAATTATAGATTTTATATTAATTAAATTGGTTTTTAGGTGTTTACTTAGATTATGAATAATGCCTTCAAACTATTTATTTTTTTCTTGTCTGGTCTACTTCTTGCTGAGCGTCCTCTCCCAAAAAGGATGAACAAGAAAGTCCAATCATTCAAATACAAAAAATTTGAAGATGAAAATTCTGTTCTAATTCGATCAAAAAGGTTCTCCAAAAAAAATAATTCTTTTGTACAAACTAATTTTGCTTCAATTGTATTGATCGATTCTTCTCTCAATGGTTATGGTCTAGTTTCAGGTTATACAACTCCTCTTTCTTATAATCCAAATCAAGGTTTTGTATTGGCCTATAGACAGTGGATACCTGATGATCCAGAAAAATCTGGTTATATTGGTTCAGCATTTTCTGATGATGGGGAAAGATTTATAATATATAATCGTCTAAATATAGATGAGCCAGGAGAAGTAATGGGTCGTTATCCCAGTGCTGTGGCTGGTCCATCTTATCCATATGTTATTTGGAATGAATATACTTCTCCATCTACTGGAGGAGGACAGTATGGTGGTCGACCTATATACACTTGGGATCAGTTCTACTATGGTGGAGGTTCGTTCTTTTCGCCACCAATAGATTTGAATAATGGGTGCAATCCTCTCCCTTGCGATCCTCCTGACAATTGGATAGGTTCATTGAGTTTGTCCTATAAAGATGCAAGTCCTGTCATTAATGCCATTTATTCCCAATGGTCAAGCTCAACAATGAATGCTAATGACACTTCGGGATCTTCAAATCGTTGGTTATATCATTCAAGCAATAATATTTCGGGGTATTTTTCTTTTGAAGACGCATATCTTTTATTTAACAATGAAGATTTTAGAGCCGGCGGATTTACATCAAATGCGACCATAAATATAAATGATAATGGTATTGGTTATGCAGCAGTATCAACATATTTTAAAGATGAAATCACAGATTCTGCTCATACTATTTTAATTCGAAAATCAGATGATTATGGTAAGACATGGAGTGGTGATGGAGGATCCGGGCTTAACAATACCGATTATTATTTTATTCCCAGTAAAATATTAAGAGAAAAGTTTTTTGGTGACAATCTAATGATTAAAGGGTTCCTTGATACTTCAGGTGATTCAATTGTTTTTGATAATCCTTTTGTTACGTATGAGGTTGATGTCTTAGCTGAACCATTAGGAGGGATACACCTTTTCGCAACTGTAATTCCATCTTCATCTGACGGTATTTATCCTGGAATTGATAATTCTTGTGGTATTTATCATTTTTTCAATAAAGACCCATCTGATCCTGAAGGATGGGAAGTAAGTTTTATAGCTTCTATGCAGGTTTCATTTCTTTTTGATGATAACTGGAGAAGGATTTATCCTTCGGCAGCTATTAGTCAAAATAATCCAAAGATTCTTTTTGTATCGTATATGGCTTTATCCGACACTACAGCAACTAATTTTAACTATGATGTGTTTGTTCAAAGATCTATAGATGGTGGAAAAAATTGGGAAATGCCGATCAATGTTACTCAGACTTCTCAGCTTGGTGAAGATGAAGTTTATCCTCAGCTTGCCTCTATTGCAAATGATGATCAGGCATATATTATTTTTCAGAGTCCAGATTACAGTTTAATTACAGTTGACCCTCCTAATGATCAAGCTGATTTTATGAATAGAATTTATTTCGCAAAGGTTAATTTTAAACCATTAAGTACTGATTTGAATCATTTCATTCCTCAAACAATTCAATTATTCCCAAACTATCCTAATCCATTTAATCCTGTTACCACAATTAGTTTTTCTTTAAATAAATCATCGGAAATTTCAATAACAGTTTATGATATTTTAGGTAATCACATTACGACCTTATCAAAAGGTGTTTTTCCTGCGGGTCATCATGAAGTAGTTTGGAATGCTGGTGATTTCTCAGCGGGTATTTATGTTTGCCAAATAAGTTCTGATTATATCACTAAAACTCAAAAAATGATTCTTTTGAAATGATAATTACCTAGTTCTAAGAAGTTAATATTTTTTTCAATATTGATAAACTTTGCTTTTGAATGGAGAAGTAATGAAAAGACTTAAAATAAGTATATATTTTATTATAGGAATGTTCGTATTTCTTTTTGCGGATGATCAATTTTTAAAAAAAGGAAACATTAGAAATTTCCCTAAACTTCAAAGCAAATCAGGTAAAATGTCTAAAGCATTAGCACAAAAAATTGCTGTTGCTGACACTCAAACAATTTTCTTTGATGATCTTGAATCTGGAGTTAGTAATTGGGATGCACAAGGTACGTGGAAGGTAACTACTGAAAAATCAAATAGCCCAACTCATAGCTTTTATCACAGCATGGAAGGGCCAGCTAAAGACACATTGACAAGTCCTGAAATTAATTTGCCTAATATTGATGATGAATTAGAGACGCTTCATTTTTCTTTTGCCGTTTGGGCTGAAATGTTAGATGCTGCCGATACTAGTGGGTCCTTACTCAAATATTATAGACTTTTAATTAAAGATATGGATCAATCAATTCGTGGATATTCAAATGAATGGATTAAGTATTTAGATTCGCCAGATATTGATGTAGTAGGCGATGATTATAAACTTAAGTTTAAGTTGCTTTATAGATTGGAATCAAAAGATGGCTTACCATATAATGATGATGGCTGTAGTGTAGATGGATGGGACGCTGGGAATGTTCAAATATCCAATAATGGTGGTATATCATGGCTACCACTTGAAGGTACACCTGCTTATGGTTGCCAAAGTTGTTTTGGTTTTCGTCACAATCTTAACAAATGTGATGAGCCAGGCTGGACTGACGCAATTGATGATTGGGTTGATGCTGAGTTTGATCTAAGTGGTTTTGCTGGAGACACAATTAGAGTAAGGTTCGCATTTGCTTCAGATCCTGGCTGGAGTACTATCGATGATCCAACGCTTTACAGAAGTGGCTATTTTGTAGATGAGATTCTTATATCAAATAGTTCAGATACTTTATTATATGACAATGCTGATGATAAAATAGAACTACAACCTGTAGGTGGGTCGCATTGGAATGCAAATGAATTTAATGGTTTTGAAGGATCAAAGTCATGGTGGGCGGGATCTGAATTAAGTGCTCCTTCGTATGCAATAACTTATGATTATGGTGAAGATAGCAGACCAGGTACTTATGGTTGGGAAATTTATGGTCCTGGAAGCCCATTTAATGAATTGACAAATACAGAGTTAGATCTTTCTCAATGGGCTGGAAAGAGAGTACGGTTAGCATGGGAGTTTAAAGCAGATAGTTCAAGTACTTCGGAGAATGGTAAGGGTTTGTATATTGATGATTTACATGTCTGGAGAAAAACTTTAGCAGAAACAGCTCCTGTTCCTACTGGATTAAGTGCTGTAACTAGTGGTGGCGCTGTTGAACTTAATTGGGATAAGGTCCCTAGTGGTAATTTAGATGGAGAGATTTCATATGATGATGAAAGCTTTGAAGATGCCATTTATATGACATCTGGATCGGGAGTTTGTGGCACCATTTTTGAAATGCCTTTTGGCTCTTCAGCTAATGTGACAAAAGTTAAAATAGTTGGTTCTGAATCGGCTAATTCGGTTGCTATTTATGGCTATGAAGTAATAGGAGGTGAGCCAGCCGATGATCCTTCTTACGATACTACGATGTCACGAGAAGTTGGAATATGGAATGAAATAGATGTAGAATGGAATTTTGAAGGTGATTTTTTGATTGCACAAGAGATTGATAGTACAATTCATATTCCATTGGATACTAATGCTATACCAAGTAGTCAGTCATGGTCAAAGTTAGGTAACGGTTCTTGGGAGACATGGCGAAGTATAGCAAACAACAATGGTCTTCCTGATGGTGAATGGGGAATTCGTACGGAGGTGATAACAACTGGGGGTCAAGAAGCTCAATATAATGTTTATAGACATGGTCCTGGCGAAGTATTTATTGAACCTTTACCTAATGGTACATATTTAGATGAAACAACTTTTATTGATTCATTAGTTCAAGTTGCTGTTGATTATACTTATGCTATTACATCTATATTTAATTCTGGAAGAAATGACGAAACGGAAAGTAATTTATCTTCTTCTATTACTATCAGGCCGAGATCTGACACCGTTAAAGAAGTTGCTTATGATGACGGCACTTCAGAAACAGGTGTGACATCTCTTGGTGATAATAGTTGGTATGCTGTACGTTTTGCGTCAAATATTTACCCCATTACTCTCGTTGCACTTAAATATCATGCTCGAACAACTGGCGGTTTGACATATCTAACTGTTTTTGATGATGATGGAGAAAATGGACTACCTGGCAATCAAATAGGTGCAACTCTTATTTTTCCCAATGTCACGCAGGGATGGAATGTTAAAGATGTATCCGGTGCTGGATTGTCAATCTTAGACGGTGATTTTTATGTTGCATGGGGAGAGACAGATGCTTCTCCACCTCTTAGTATTGATACGGATAGTAATTCTAGAAACCACAGTTATTATTTTACTGAAGTAGATGGTTGGAAATTAATATCCAACCTTGGCTATGAAGGAGATCTTTTAATTCGAACAGCAATAGATATTGAAAGTGCTAATATTAATGAAACTGTTGCTTTTCCTAACAAGTTTTCACTTAGTCAGAATATGCCAAATCCTTTTAATCCTGAAACACTTATTAGTTTTGAAGTGGCTACTGAAGGCAGAGTTCAAATTCGACTATATGATGTTACCGGTAGAGAAGTTAAAAAATTACATGATCAGTATATTATGCCTGGGACGTATAATTATTTTCTTAATGGTAGAGACCTACCTTCCGGTATTTATTTCTATAGGATGGAAGCTCAAGGTTTTACATCTACAAAGAAACTTCTTTTAGTCAGATAATTTTTTGATGAAGAAATCTATTTTTATAATATTTGGTCTTTTTTCTTTTCTTTATTCTCAAGTTAAATTGCCACAATTCCAAAATAATTCTATTAGGGTGTATTTTGATGAAAGTATAGATATTAATGAAGTTAATAAATCAAAATCTAAATCTGGTATAAAGGATGTTGATGATTTTTTACATACTTTTGGTGATTTTAAAATTACTCAATGGTTACCAAAAGCATCAGAAAAGGATAAAGTTGACGATGTATTGCTTAATCGCTTCTATGATATAAAATTTGAAAAAGATTCCTTTGATTTAGAAATTATTAAGAATGGATTGGAAGCAAAATCTTCTATCAAAGTTGCTGAATATATTCCTCGTCATATATTTGAATATAAACCCAATGATCCATTCTTGAGAAATCAATGGCATTTAAAAAATATAAAGGCTGAAGAAGCATGGAGTTTATGGAACACTGGAAGTGGTGAAGTTCCTGGAGATTGTACAATAGTTGTAAGTATTGTAGATAGTGGTTGTCAATGGGATCACCCTGATTTAGTAGAAAATCTATGGAATAATCTAAAAGAAGATGCTGATGGTGATGGTCATACAATTGAGTTAATAAATGGTAAGTGGGAGCTTGACCCTGGAGATCTAAATGATATTGATGATGATGGAAATGGATATATTGACGATCTAATTGGTTGGGATATTTCAGGGACAACTTCTGGAAACGACCCTGACAATAATCCTATGGCACCTCCTGAACCTGGTTCAACCAATGGAAATGTACATGGTACACACGTAGCTGGTATAGTTGCAGCATCAACAGATAACGGGTTAGGTATTTCTAGCATTGGTTTTTCAATAAAACATATGCCAGTTAAAGTCCAATATGATGAGAATCCATCAGATTCTACATTTGAAGGTGGTGGTTCTCAAGGTGTTCTTTATTCAGCTAAAGCTGGAGCTAACATTATCAATTTAAGCTGGGGAAGTGGTGGTAGATCTTCTTCTGAGCAAGCACTATATAAAAATATTCGTGAAAATTATGGTTCAATAGTTGTAGCAGCGGCAGGAAATTCCAATTCTGATGAATTTCACTATCCTTCGGCATACAGTAGTGTTATTGCTGTTGCCTCTTCAAACTCAAATGATAAAAAGAGCGGATTCTCAAATTATGGTAAATGGGTTGATATAATTGCTCCAGGCTCTGGGATATTGAGTACAGTCTATAATGAAAATTATGAATCTTGGAGTGGAACATCAATGGCTTCTCCTTTAGTTGCTGGAGCCCTAGGTCTGATTTGGTCTTATTACCCAAATGAATCTGCCGAGAGAATCGAGCAGATGTTGTTTAAAGGAGCGGATGACATTTATGAGAAGAATCAAAACTATAATGGTGAGCTTGGAAGTGGTCGGCTAAATGTATTCCGTAGTATTGCTAGTGGAACTCTTCCACAATTAAAGGTGGCATCATATTCTGTGCAAGCTGAGGATGATGATGATGAAATTCTAAATCCTGGCGAAGTAGGTTTTTTGAGAGTTGTCCTAGAGAATGAAGACGGTTGGGCTGATGCGTCAGATATTTATGCCAAAATTAGCACTGATCATTGGGCTGTTACTTTATTAGATAGCGAAGCAGTTTTTCCTAATATAAAATCAGGAAATAGTGGGGTAAATGTTGTTGACCGTTTCAAGTTTCAAATTGATGAAAATATGATCCCTGAGCAAATTCCTTTTTATATGACAATCAGTGCTTCTGGTAGCGGAACAGCAAAATATTTTGAAACCATTAATTTTTTTGTCAAAGTTACTTTGGATCAAATTGGATTTCCTGTTTCGTTTGAAAAACCTATTCGAACTTCCCCTACAATAATTGACATTGATGGTGACAAAGAAAAAGAACTGATCTTTGGCTCAGATGATAAAAACCTTTACGTCTTAGATTCGCGGGGAAAAATTAAGTGGATTTTTGAGGCAGGTAGAAATATTCGATCGACTCCAGCTTTTGGAGATGTTGATGGTAATGACTCTATTGACTTGGTTTTTGGATCCATGGATAATTTTCTCTATATCTTGGATAATAAGGGAGCAATTATAACTTCATATGAGTCTGATGGAATGATTATTTCGTCTCCTTCCCTCTCAGATCTTGATTATGATGGTGATCTTGAAATAATTTTCCCAATCTTTGAAAAAAAACTATACGTAATACATCATGACGGAACTGATTTTGGTAATTTTCCTATACCATTGGAAGGTTCATTATTTTCAGGGACAGCTATTGGAGATATAGATAGGGATGGTGGACTAGATATTGTTTTAGGGACTTGGGAGAATAAGATATATGTCTTTACAGTTGATGGGGCTATACCAAGTGGTTTTCCTTTTGAAACAGGAGGTAAGATTTCAACTGATCCAGCGTTAGCAGATTTAACAGGAGATGGAAACCTTGAAATTATTTTTGGCTCTGACGATGAAAATCTTTATATAATTGATTGGAAAGGAAAATTAATAAGTAATTATTATGTCGGAGATAAAATCCAAAGTTCCCCAATTATTGACGATCTTGACAATAATGGTGAATTAGAAATCATATTTGGTGCGAACAATGGAAATCTTTATGCGGTTAATTTTCGAGAAGATGCTCTAATAGATCTTCCAGGTTGGCCAATTTCATTAGGATCTACTCCTATTAAAGGTTCTCCCGTATCTTTTGATTTAAACAATAATGGTATTGCTGAAGTAATTGCTTCAGCTTCTGAAGGCCTGTTGTTTGCTGTTGAATTCGATGGTAGTATAGCTCCTAATTTTCCTGTAAATAATTTTGGCTCTAATGAATTGTCTTTTAGTGTAGATGATATTGATGGTGATGGTGATGCCGAGATTGCTACCGTCTCATCAACAAAACTAGCTTTAATTGATGTGAAAACTCAATATGGCTTAGGGCAATACTGGTTCATGTATAGAGGTGGATATTATAGAACTGGCATGATGGATAAGATGATGCTTCCCATAGCTAAAGAAATTATTAATATTCCTGAAGAATTTTCTGTTTCAAATAATTTTCCAAATCCATTTAACCCTAGAACTTCTTTTAGAATAAGTCTACCATCAAGTGAGTATGTTAATATTAATATCTATGATTTAACTGGAAAATTAATAAGCACTTTATATGAAAAAGAAATGGTTGGTGGAGTCCACCTTCTTGATTGGAATGGGAAATTAGCAACTGGGAATATTGCACCAGCTGGTGTTTATTTGCTTAGTGTAAAGGCTGGCAAAAACCATTCAGTTAGAAAAATAACTTTGTTAAAATAATTTATTTATTATTCATTCAATATTTTCACAATTAATAAATTGAGACCTTTAAATTAGGTATGGACAGATTTAACCATTTATTTTTTATGTTACTTTCTGTAGCATTTGCTTATGAATGTCCTAACGAAACTGTTTTTTATATAGATCTTGACTCTACAAGCTCAACATTTGGAAAAGAAGTCTCAGCTGGTCAATGTGGATGCTTGAGTTTTAGCCAGGATATTTCTGGTAGTGATTCATCAGTTATTATTTCTTTAAATTTATTTGAGAATGAACCTTCGCGAGGTTTTCAATTTACGATTGCGCAAGAATCTATGGGTGCCCTTGATTACCAGTGGTCAAAAACCACTGGTAAGTCAAAAGATTGGGATGTGTGGGATTTTAAAAACCCTGATGGATCGGTTGCTCTTTTAGGTACTGACTTGGAAGGGAAACAAACCAATTCTGGAAATAATGATATTTTTCTAGATGTCATGTATAAAATTGTTAAGAAACCTCCTACTAAAATTTCATTTTATTTGCGTTCTGACAAAGCTCTTATTCTTTCTGATGTCGATGGAGAAAATTTACTTTGTTCATATCCATCAATTGATATGCCAGCAATTTTTGAGGTAAATTGGCTTTCATCTCAAATTATAAAGTCTAAATTTCCCGATCGTTTTATACTATATCCTAATTATCCCAATCCATTTAATCCTTCTACTACAATTTCTTTTGATCTTCCATATGATTCAGATGTCAGAGTTTTTATATATGATATTATCGGAAGAAATATTGCAGTTTTAATAGAAAATAAAATGATAGCTGGCAAGCATTCTATTCAATGGAATGGTCTAACTAAACTAGGTGAATCAGTTCCTAGTGGCATATATTATGTAGTGATTAATGCTGGTAAATTTTCACAAACGAATAAGATGACCTTTTTGAGGTAGAATGATGAAAAGTTTAAAATTAATTGTTATAATTGCATTATTTCTTTCATCGATTTTACTATCACAAACTACATATAATACTGTTGCTGATATCGAAGAACAATGGCGCAAGTATACTTCATACCAAAAAGATGAACTTAAGAGCTTTTGTGATTTTCTCTTTAATGAAGGCCATTTTGAAAGATGTGTTGTAGCAAGTTTTAGATTTTTGTTTTTATATCCTGATGATCCATTAACTCCTAATGTTTATTATAAGATTGGAAGGAGCTATGAGGAGCAAGGAAAATTAAAATTAGCTGCAGAGTATTTCCAAAAAGTAAAAAATGAAGTCAAACCGAATACTTCAGAGTTTAGGGCAGCTAGGTACAGACTAATTTATATTAATCTTATGCAAGGTAATTTTGATACTGTTTCTACAATGATTGGAACAACTGAAGATCCATATTTAATTACATTAGATGGATATGCTAGTTTTAATAATGTTGATTTTAAATCGGGGAAGGAAAAGTTTAGCAAAGCCAGAAAAATTTTTAAATCGAAAAAACATCGTAGAAATTTAACAGTTCTAATGCGTGCATGCGATAATGCTGAAAAACTCCCCAACTTAGACCCAATTAGAACCGGCCTTTTTGGCATCTTTCCCGGAGGAGGTAGAGTTTATTTAAATGAATATATTGAAGCAACTGGAACCTTCATTGCAATGATGGCCTTAGGTGTACAGCTTTTTAACAATACTCCAACCTTATTTGCAAAGTGGATTCCTAGAATTACTTTTATTAGTCTATATGGTGGTAGTATATGGGGTTCTATGAGGGGTATAGAGCATGCAAATTTGGAACGTGAGATTAGATATGCAAAGAGAGTTCAGGAGCGCTATAGCCCTAAAATATTTTTAGATTTTCCCGAACCTATTTCTTTAGTTATACAATAATAAAAAATAGTTTGCCTACGAAGGTAAATGCTAACTAATTTTGTTTGCTCGAATGTATCTGAATTTATGGAATAGATTAACCATTGTTCTTTACTTTCGATAATTAGCTTTTTGAAAATTGGTATACGTATGGTGATGAGCTATAGTAGGAATTAACCTCGACAAGAGTGTTAAATAAATAAATAACAAACAAACCTAACAATGGAGAGTTTGATCCTGGCTCAGGACTAACGCTGGCGGCGTGCCTAATACATGCAAGTCTAGGAGAACATTCCCTTCGGGGAATTATTAAACTGGCGGACGGGTGAGTAATGCATAGGCAACCTGCCCTAGAGACTGGGATAACCCTTTGAAAGAAGGGCTAATACCGGATAATGCAGCGGACCCTAATGGGTACAGTTGTTAAAGTGGGTTTCGGCTCACACTTTAGGATGGGCCTATGTTCGATTAGCTAGTTGGTAAGGTAACGGCTTACCAAGGCGATGATCGATAGCTGGTCTGAGAGGATGATCAGCCACACTGGGATTGAGATACGGCCCAGACCACCACGGTGGGCAGCAGTAAGGAATTTTGCGCAATGGGGGAAACCCTGACGCAGCAACGCCGCGTGACCGATGAAGCTTCTAGGAGCGTAAAGGTCT
>MDTE01135914.1_pt1 | contig 109333 bp, 107 predicted proteins | sample 811231 | NCBI WGS metagenome assembly MDTE01 (sample SAMN05326651, study PRJNA326480) | marine metagenome | isolation source: seawater | place: Indian Ocean: Red Sea | collected 2010 | reverse complement strand
TTCATCAGATGATTCTGTGGTTTCAGTAGATTCATCAGATGATTCTGTGGTTTCAGTAGATTCATCAGATGATTCTGGATCATCAACTTTACTTACACTTAGTCCAATACGTTTACGATCAGCTTCAATCCGAAGAATTTTGACGTTTATTACTTGGCCCTCTTCTACAACTTCATTAGGATGAGAAATTTGTTCATTAGTTAGTTCTGAAATGTGAATTAAACCTTCAACAGTATCTTCGATTTTAGCAAAAGCACCAAAATTAGTAATTTTTGTAATAGTAGCTTGAACAATATCTCCAGATGTATAGTTTTGAGAGACTGTTTCCCAAGGTTCAGGAGTAAGTCTTTTAATGCTTAGTGCAATTTTATTATTTTCTTCATCAACATTAAGTATATAAACATCAACTTGTTGCCCAATTTTAACTACATCTTCCGGATGTTTAACAGTATTCCATGATAATTCAGAAATATGCACTAATCCATCTGATCCACCAAGATCAACAAAAGCACCAAAACTACTTATACCAATGATGTATCCCTGTTTTACTTCACCTACACTAAGTTGACTGATAATTTCTGATTTTTGTTTTTCACGTTCAATTTTTGCGGCTTCTCTTTCAGAAAGAATAGCACGATTTTTAGGACGCGTTACTTCAATAGGTTTTAATGTAATTGTTTTACCTAAAAACTCTTTCTTTTTTTTGTCTATTTCATCAGCATAAGCTTGGTCAAATGAGTCATCTTGATTATCAAAAGATTTACAAATATCTCTTGGTACAGTAACGAGTTGGGAAACAGGCACGAATCCTTGTATACCAAGTACTTCGATAACTAGACCACCTTTATTGAACCCAGTAATTGTTCCGTCAACAGATAAATTTTGATCCATTTTTTCTTGCAGATCTTGCCAGCCTCTTTCACCTAAACTTTTATCTATAGATATTATAGTTGGTGATTTAGGAGATTCATTTTTAACAACTACAGCAGTAATCGAATCACCTACTTTTGGTGTATCCATATTGTTTTGTTCTAATGTGCGCATTTCATTTATAGGGACTAATGCTTCAGATTTTTGGCCAATATTAACTATCAGGCCATCAGAGTCAGTACTAACAACAACCCCTTCAACTATATCGCCTCTATGAATCGATTTTAGTGATTCAACAGAATCTAATAATTCTTCCATAGATAAATGATCTAAGGAATCGTCTGTATCGTTATTTTCAATATTATTTATTTCTTGCAATTTATATTTTTACCTACTTTTGTTGAAAAAAAATTACTAATTAATCAATTCAACGGATATTTTATCAATATTTTAGCATCAGTCGTTGGATTAAGGAACCGATTGAAAGTGTAATTATGAAGTTTTTTAAAATGATTCAAAAATAACGGATATATATATAAATATTGAGAGCAGAAATGAAATCCCCTGGCGGTGACCTCTTTTCCCACACCCTTGCGAGAGCAGTATCGAAGGCGCTAAAACATTTCACTACCGTGTTCGAGATGGGAACGGGTGGTACAGTTTTGCTAAAACCACCAAGGGAATACCATTATATTTTATTAGAGAATATATGGCAATAATATATGCCATCTTGACCTGATAAAATCACGATGATATTATCGAAAGACCCGATTTATTTTTTAATTTCTAATCATATAAACTACCAGGAGACAATTATGGATAACGATCAATTAGTAACGATTTCTGAAGCTGCTGATTTAAAACTTAAGGAATTACTAGATGAACATTCTGACCAGGGATCATATTTAAGAATGATGATAATGCCTAATTCACAAGGTGGTTATCAATATGCTCTTGGAATTGAAGAAAATGAAGGTGATGGAGATTTGCTAATTGACGGAACCGGCGATATAAAAGTTTTAATTGATTCAAACGCTTCTGAGCTTATTAAAGGTACAGAAATTGATTATGTTGACGGTTTGATGAGAAGTGGATTTGTAATTTCGAATCCTAACTTGCCAGTTTCTTCTGGTGGAGGTGGCTGTGGAGGTGGTGGAGGCGGTTGTGCTTGTGGAAATGATAGTGCTGGGGGTGGTTGCGGTAGTGCCGGCGGTGGTTGTGGTAGTGCCGGCGGTGGTTGTGGTAGCGGAGGCTGTGGAGGTGGTTGTGGCGGACACTAATAATATAGTTAATTAAAAATAAATACTTATTTTTAGGATTTTATTGATTTTATATTAGTTAATTTCTGCTACCAAATCTATTTCTACTGCAGCACCTAATGGTAGTGATGCAACTCCCACAGCTGATCTTGCATGGAATCCAATATCTTCAAATATCTCCACGAATAAATCAGATGCACCATTCGCAATTACGGGATGTTCTTTAAAATCTGCAGTTGCGTTTACCATTACCAATAATTTAACAATTTTTTTAATGTTATCTAAGCTGCCAATTTTTGATTTAATTGATCCTAGTGTTGCTAAAGCAGCTTTTTTTGCTGCAATATACCCTTCTTCGTTTGATATAGATTCACCTAATTTACCAACTATAATTTCTCCTGATTCATTTTTAGGTAAATGACCAGCCGTAAAAATTAATTTTGACTTTTGTGTGATTACTGCTGGAACATAATTAGCAAGTGGTGGTGCTTCATCGGGAAGTTGATATCCTAATTTAGCTAATTTTTCATCAATAGTGCTCATTATTACCTCATTAATTTTTTAATTCAAAAATGGTTTCAATTTCAACAGGGATTTCGAAAGGTAAACTACCCATCCCTATAGAAGTTCGTGAATGTATACCTGATTCTCCAAATATTTCTGTAAATAAATTTGAACATGCGTCTATAATTTTTGAATGGTTTTCGAAATTATAAGTGCTATTAATCATTCCAAAAACACGTATAACCCGATTGATTTTATTTAAGTTGCCGGTATGTTTTTTAACTTGAGACAAGATGTTTAAACCAACAGAATATGAAGCAGCAATAGCATCTTCTTCTGAGATAGACAAATTTGGTTTACCTGAATATGGTGTTTTGTCATCTCTTAATCCTGGACCATTACCAGATACAAATAATAAATCACCTGTTTCTACAATGGGTACATAATTTGCTACAGGATTAGGTGGATTAGGAAGTATTATATTTAATTTTTTTAATATATTTTCAGGATTTTTCATTTAATTAGTTTTGATAGTAAGTATTTCGGTAGGATTTTTAATGATTAGGTTATGGATATCTGGTTCAGAGATATTTTTTTCTCTCATTCTAGGAATCATATTTTCCATAATATGATGATATCCATGACCACCATATTTTGCTAATCTACTTTTACAGAAAACGTCTTGCCCTGTAACTATTCTCTCAGAGTATCCATTATTAATTAGGAATTGAATAAAATCAATTCTAGCTCCATCAGAAACCATGTCGAGATGAGATAAGGGATAATAAGAAGATTCCCATCCAAACAAATCATATTCCAAATAGGTACCTAACTTTGCCAATTCTAATAAAGTATCATGGTCTTGTATAGTACGTTCAATATGTCCCATAACGACTCGAGACAAATCTGCACCGGCTTCAGAAAGAATTTTAATAATTTCAAATGGAGATTTTTCGTTTCGTCCAGGATGAATCAAAATACTAGCACCAGTCTGAGATTGAGCAATTGCAGATGCTTCGAGGACTTTGTGTTCATTTTTGGTTAAAGGCCAACTACAACCAATTTCACCAATGATTCCACATTTAATTCCAGTATCACCAACGCCAATTTTGATTTCATTTGTGATTTCATCAGCAATATCATTAATATTTTTCTTGTCCATATTATGGGGATGTACAGAATCTACATAGTAACCCGCACCCATTATTATATTAATTCCAGTAAGCCTAGCAATTCTAGATAAAGCATAAGGGTCACGACCAATACCTATTGTAGTAGCATCAATTATTGATCTACCACCATGGCCTTTAAATAGTAATAATTCTTCAACTGCAACATTTTCATCAGCTAACAGTAGATTATCTTGGTTGCGGAAGTGATCATAACGGACCCATCCCAAGTTTTCCATAGTTACAGGTTGAAAAGCCTTGAATCTTTCAGAAGCTTCAGAAGGCGGATTAAACATACAAACAAAGTCTATTAATATATGTTCATGTGTAGTAGTAGGGCCAACATCAGATGGATTTATTTTACCTAAAACAGTTTGCACAAATTTAGAATTAGAATCTGAATTATCTTTATTTGTAAACAAATCTTACTCCTAGTAGTATATATCTTATAATTAATCACAATATATATTTACATGCAATATAATGTTGTGAATAAATCCAGATCTTTTATAAAGATTTTCAGAAATTATAAAATGATAAAAAATATACAGAATGAATCAGAAAGAATTTGCAATGCAGTTCAATCTTTTGTTGATTCTCTTACACCAGAATCAAAAAATTATGCAATTTTAGATTTTAATTCTAAAGAGAGATTCAATTGGCATTATATTCCTAAACCACGTAAAGGATTGAGTTTATTAAACATGAGTGATCATGAAAAATTAAGTGCCTTCAAACTACTAGAAGCATTGTTAAGTCCCTCTGGTTTTAGTTCTGCAAAAAATATTATTGAGCACGAAATAATTTTGGGAAAGATTGAAGGATCAAAAAACATTTCTAAATTCGATAGAGATCCTATGTTATATTATTTTACTATATTTTTGTTAAATAAAGATTACAACACATTCGGAATTAGAATTGAAGGACATCATCTTTCAATTAACATTTCAGTTTATGAAAAAAATATTATTTCGGTAACTCCAAATTTCTTCGGTGCTAATCCTGCTCATGTAGAAACAAAAAATAAAAAAGTATTCAAAATATTAAATAATGAAGAAGATATATCTAATGATATATTTCATAGTTTAAATTCTAAGCAATTATCTAAAGCAATAATTTATGATGAAGCACCTGATGACTTAATAACAAAGACTGATTTTCAGATAAATATTAATGCTGATGTTGGATTATCTATTGATTTGATGACAAATAACCAAATTAAAAAATTGTATAATTTAATCAAAGTTTACACATCTCGCAGTCCTGTTTTTTATTCTCATAATTTATTTGATAAATTAAAAAGCGTATCCCCAGAAAAAATATATTTTGGTTGGGCTGGCAGCCCAAAATTTGGTGAAGGTAATTATTATAGAATTTCTACACCATTAATATTTATTGAATATGATAATACACAAGATAGTGCAAATCATATACATTCTGTCTTAAGATATAGAAATAATGATTTTGGAGCGAATACTCTCATTGAGCATTATCAAAAAGAACATTAATAATAATTATTGGTTAGTGTTTTTCAAATCATTAATTCGTAAAAATATTTCAGATGCAGTTTGGGGTCCTATAGCAAAAGCATAATCATCCGCACTATTTCTGACATAATATATTCCGTCAACATATTCATAAAAAAGCAATGTAATTGGCAATATCCCAGAGCCAGCTTTAGTATCAATTCTGATTACTACATTAGGATCTTTTTCAAGCACATTAGAGATTTCTTCTTCAGAAATAAAACCTTCAGCCAAGAAATTTTGGAATTTAAATTGAAAATTTATAGCAACAGATAAATTAGCTTCGTATGAAGTTGATCCGTCTGTAACTTGATATTGAGATTGTCCAACCTCAACTAATGAAAATGTTTGGTCAGGGTACATAAAAGTAATGGATGAAATTTTATCAGTAGGTACCTTACAAATTGTAGGATCGATCCAAGAACCTATATCAGCTGTAAATATATCCGAAATAGGACAATGAATACTATAGACATTATCATCGTTTGGCCTTCTGAAATAACAACGTTTTACTCTATCTGAATAAGGCGCATAAACATTTTCACCAATTGGTGCATATTTTGTATCACCTACTATTAATTCTTCAATTAATTCTTCTTTGGCATATAATTTTACGGATGTACCGTTCTCAGGAGTCACTCCCATTTGAGGATGATTATCTGGATTAATGGAGTTTAATACAGCGGTATCTAACAAAGATATAGAATCCCATAAAGTTTTTAACATTGGTTCATATACCGGGTAAGAATTAATTGTCCATTTAGAATCTTTTTTAACTAATAAAGCTTGAGCTCCAAAAGCAGAAAATGAAATTTCATCGATATTATCTGTGTTGGTTTCTGGGTTAGCAGAAAAAACATTAGCAGAATCTTGTGGATCATAGGTAGAAAGAAATCCTAATACCGATACAAAAAGTATAGCAAGAATTATTAGAATGTATCTTTTAATCATCACGTTTATATGTCCTCTGAGTAGATATTCTGCGATAAATTAATCTAATTAGCCCAATGATAATAATAATAGCAGGAACACCAATTATATTAGAATATCTAGTAAGTTGTTCTTCCGATTTACTTTCATAGAGTAGTTTTCGTAGAGAAGCACCTTTTGATCGAATAGATACTAAAGAATCTTTCTGTCCTAACCAATCTAGCCAATTAATACCTAATGCTAAATGTTGTGGATAATTTTGAATAATGCCATCATCAAATAATTGAGAATCACCAATTACTATCATTCGAAATTGATTTTGTGCATCTATGTCACAATCATTTTGTCCAGGTGGACAACGTTTACCGGAAACAGCCACAGCCATTAGAGTTTCAGATTTTTCTATATCTGAAACAGTTTTTAATCTGTCAGAATTGGGTGAAAGATCAACATACATTGAATCAACGGCACCATTTTCAGTGGTTTTCATTAATTCAATATGTTCAACCTGAATATTGTTTGAATCTATTTGATTAATAGAAATCGAACTACCCCAAGGTATAACAGCTGTAGTTATTCCTCCAGAAATTTTCTTTTCAACAGCATTGATTCTGGGCCAATATGGATATGGTAAACTTACAGTTCCCTGTTGAGTAGGAAATGGTAAAATCTCATTCGCTTTCTGATCAAAAACTATATTATCTTCAACAGTTACACCATATTTTGTTAGATATTCTGAAAGGCTAAAATAATTTGGGAGTCCAGATAAAGAAGAGGTTTCAATATTAACTGAATCAATTAAAAACAAAGATTTACCACCATTAGCAAAATATTCATCTAAAGCAAAACGCATTTCATTTGAAACAAATTGTCCATGAGCAGGTACTACTAACATTTGTACATCTGAAAAATCTGGAATTCCAGCTTGATTTTCTGGAACTTCACGAATACTGTAAATTTCTGTTAATGCTAATCTAAAATTTCTGAAAGGTGCTACTGCTGGGTCGGGATTTTCAGTTCTAAATAAGAAGGATACTTTTGTTCTTTCTTTTTTAGTGAGTTTAAATATCTTACTCATTAATTGATACTCTAAACCGTCAATAGATTGAATTAATGGTATGTATTCAAGGTTATTTGAATATGTTAAAGCAAAGCCTAACCATCCAATTTTTACTTTTAGCTCCCCTTCACTTCTATCACTGAATTGAACTGGTGGCACAAAGAAATTATTTGCTATAACCCTTTCATCATCATTCACATCAGGATATCTTTTTATGATTTTAACATTGCCATTGGAAGCAGCAACAACACCATCTAAGAAATCATTTACATCTCTAGAAACGATAGCATTTTGTGCAGATGGTTCTTTTGAAGAAAAGTAGTGAATTGTTACTATATCGTCTAATTCAGATAATAATTTTACAGAAGCTGGGCTCAATGTATACAGTTGATTTTCAGTAAGGTCTATTTTACCTCTAATAGAGTTTCCAAACCATCCAACTAATATGATTAAGAAAACAAAAAATCCTACAGATATTTGTAGAATTTGATATGACCTTGATTTATGGCTAACAATTTTGCTTTTTATAACTAAGTATGAAGCACTTAAAAATGTCAGAATAAGTGCAGTGAAATATAATATATCACGTAATTCAATAATACCTCTACTAATTCCAGCAAAATGGATCAATGGACTTAATGTTTGGAATAATAATGCAACGTTAGTAGGCATTGCATAAGTTACAAAAGGTAATCCAGATACCATAAGAGCAGAAATTACTACTAATGATATTATAAATGAAACAATTTGGTTTCTAGTTAAACTAGAAGCAAATAATCCAATAGATATAAAGGAAGAAGTTAAAAACAACGTTCCAAGATATTGTGCGAATATAGCACCTTCATCTAAATCACCAAAAAACTGTAGAGAAATTGGAATAGTAGCAGTAAGTAATATTGCAATAGTAACAAATGCAAATGCAGCAAAAAATTTACCAACAATAACTACCCACGACTTGATAGGTTGGGTTAGTAATATTTCTAATGTTCCATCACGTAATTCTTCTGAAATTAAACGCATACTTGCAGCAGAGATAAATATAGCTAAAATCCAGGGAAGTATTGTGAACATAGCTCGCAAAGATGCTTCTTGAGTAGTTTGAATACTCCCAAAAAAAGAAAAAGATAATGATGCACAAAAAATTACTAATAGGATATATCCAGTAGGCTGGTCAAAATAACCCTTAAGGTCTTTTTTAGCTATTTGTAAAATCAAATTTAATGTCATTTATTTACTCTGTTAATACAGGTTCGCCATACTCCAAAGTTGCACGACGAAATAGATCTTCAAGACGGCCTGGATTTTTATGTAGATCCCATAATATCCATTTTTTATTTACACAAAGATTGAATAATTTATCTCTTAAATCAAAACCAGGTTCACATTTAATTGAAAACGTTTTAATATTATTTTCTTCAGTTGACAAATTAATTGCTTTGATATTACCTAAATCCAGAATAGATTTTTGTATATTTTCTGATGTATCACCTTCAATCTGAATTTCTATATCTGCGTCAATTGATTGATTTTTTAATTCATCAACAGTACCATTTGCAACTAAATTACCTTTTGAAATTAGTACAATTTCATCACACATTGCTTCAACTTCAGGTAAAACATGTGTACTAATTAGAACGGTACGCTCAGTACCTAATGATTTAATTAAGTTTCTGATAACGATTCTTTGATTAGGGTCTAAGCCTTCTGTGGGTTCATCTAAAATTAATATAGGTGGCTTATGTAGAATAGCTTGGGCAAGACCAACTCTTTGTCTATAACCTTTAGAACATTGATTAATGGGTCTATTATAAACAGCTTCTAAACCAGCTTCTTCTATAGTTCTAGCTATATTAGATTTAAAAGTTTTAGAATCTAATCCACGTAATTTGGCAATAAAATATAAATATTCACGAACTAAAAACTCACCATAGATTGGATTATTTTCAGGGAGATACCCAATTTGTTTTCTAGTTTCTAAATCATTTTCTTGGTTATCAATACCGTTAACAAGAATATTTCCAGAATCAGGTGTATAGAAAGAGGTGATTATTCTGTTAGTGGTAGTTTTTCCACTTCCATTCGGCCCTAAGAATCCTACTACTTTACCTTGAGGCACAACAAATGAAACATTATTTACAGCTTTGTTAATACCGAAAGATTTATTAATATTATTTACTTGTATAGCTGGAATTGAATTTGACATATATGATTAATAACGATTAGTTTTATAGAAAAGTTAGTAAAATTAATATTAATACAGAATATAGGTTTAGTCACCTATTTTGATATTTTTTCATAAATTGCGGTAGGGTTTATAGGTAAAGTATTATATCTAACTCCTATACAATCCAAAACTGCATTCGTGATTGCTGGCATTGGAGTAATAATACTAGATTCTCCAACACCACGTACTCCAAATGGGTGTCCAGGATTAAATTTTTCAATAATAAGAGTATCTATACCAGGTATATCTAACGATATTGGCATACGATAATCTAAAAATGTTGAATTGATCATCTTACCTTCATTATTATTGAAATATTCTTCATTCAGAGCCCAACCTATACCTTGGGCTGTACCACCTTGCATTTGACCTTCAACATAATTTGGATGAATTGCTTTACCTGCATCTTGCAAGACAGTAATTTTTGATATATCAATTTTGCCAGTATCTTTATCAATCGATAAATCAACAATATGAGCAGCAAACGAACCACCAGCACCAGCGGGATTAATATTAGCAGAACCTACAATAGGACCTCCTGTTTGATTAGAAGATGCAGCAATTTCATTAAATGATAATTTTTGTTTAGGATTTGATGTGTTTTCTATACAACCTTTACGATAGATAAGTTTTGAGGATTCAACTTGTAACAATATTGAAGCTCTTTCTAGCATTTGTTTTTTAATGTCTTTCCCTGCCTCAATAGCTGCCCAACCAGATTTAAAGGCAACACCACTACCACCAGTATTTGATGTGTAGCCAATAGCATCGGTATCTCCAATTTGGGGATTAATATTTTCAACTGGTATATGTAAAATTTCAGCTAATTGTTGTGCAACAACAGTTCTCGACCCACCTATGTCAACAGATCCTTCAATTAAACTAATATTCCCATCAGGTAAAACATTAGCAATAGCACATGCTGGACCGCTACCATTACCCCAGAAACCTATCGCAATTCCACGACCTGTACTTTTATCTTTTTTAGATTTATAGTGGGTGCTATTTTTAATTGCCAAAAGTATTTCTTCAGCACCTATTGGAGGATTAATCAAACCATTTACACGACGAACTCCTTCTTTAGAAACATTGTTTAAGCGAAATTCTAAAGGATTAATATTTAGTTTATTAGCTACGTCATCAACAAGAGATTCTATACCAAAAGTTACAATGGGAGCACCTGGAGCTCTATACGCAGAAGAGGTAGGCTTGTTAACTGAGACGTCATATCCTTCAACAAATATATTAGGAATGTTGTATGGTACAAAAGAAGAAGCAGCAGCACCTCCTAGTGGTGCACCTTGAAATGCGCCACCTTCCATAAAAAATTTAACTTTTGCTGCTACAATTTTATTTTGAGTGATCCCAATTGTAACATCTAACTTTGCAGCAGAAGTAGGTCCGGTAGCTTCTAAAACTTCAGATCTAGACATAATAACTTTAACTGGTCTTAAAGATTTTTTCGATAAAATTGCTGCAAGTGGTTCAAGATATGACCTAAGTTTACCACCAAAACCTCCTCCAATTTCCATTGGTACTATTCTAATAGATGAAATTGGTAAATTTAAAATTTTTGAAACTTGATCGCGAATACCAAAATGACCTTGACTACTACACCATATAGTAAGTTTATTATCATTATTCCATATCGCAGTAGCATTTTGAGGTTCAATGTAACCTTGATGAACTGTGTTAGTAGAATAACTGTCAGAAAATATTTTTTCACAATTATTTATTGCTGAAGAATAATCACCTAAACTTAACTGCATATGGTTAGTGATGTTGTGTGAAGAAAATTTATCTTCTATGTGTACAGGTGGAGTAAAACCTTCATGTAATTGTGGTGAATTTGGAGCGAGAGATTCATCAATATTATTAACAGATTTTAAAATTTTGAATTTAATTTTGACTAAATCTAAAATTTCTTGTGATGTATGAATATTAGAGCTAGCAACTGCTAAAATTGGATGTCCTACATAAAAAACCTTGTCTCTTGCTAAAACATTTTCAGTTATTAATTTTGACGCAACCTCTGTATATCCAGCATTTGAAGATGTAACGAATGCGGAAGCATTATTTTGATTGTCGTCGATATTTTGCAAGTCTTTATAAGTGACTAAAGCTTTACAGTCTGGATGTTTAATAGCTGCAGTAATATCAATATTTTCAATGATAGCATGAGCATATGGACTTCTTAAAACTTTTCCATACAGCATACCTGGAAATTGTTGATCAGCTCCATATTTAGCTTTACCAGTAACTTTATCAATACCATCATGTCTAAGAGGTGAATTGCCAATAGATGAAAAATTATTTTTTGTGACAGTATTAGCCATTGTAACCTCGTGTGGGATAATATTTATCTATATATTATTTATAAAATTAAATTACAATTCAATTAATAAATATTAAATTATTTATTTTTTTATAAAAAATCAGAATAATAGAATCAGTAATTATATGAAAACTACTGAAAAATATAAGTTAATAGCTTTTGATATAGATGGCACTATCAAGGCTACCAATAAAGATATTTCTAATCAAATGATCTGCTCTATCAGTCGTGCAAATAAATTAGGAGCAAAAATCACTGTTATTACGGGTCGATCTTATTTATCAGCTAAAGATGTGGTGTCTCAAATAGACTTATCAGTACCTATAGTTTCATTCCAAGGTGCACATATAGCTAATCCTATAACTGATCAAGTATATTGGAAAAAAATTATAGATAACATTTCACTTAAAAAGTTGATCAATATACTTGAAAAATATGATAATGAAATACTTTTTTATACAGAAAAAGAAATTTTTACTAATAAAATATCTACTTGGAATAATAATTATAGTAAACGCAATAATACTATTATTAATGTATTAAAAGATTTTAATGAACTTAATGATATGGAAATAATTAGAATCACAGTGATTTGTCCATCTGGGGCAAAACAATTTTCACGATTTTTAAAAAATGAAATAAAAAACGACTTGTATGTCACTAGTTCTTTAGCTAATTTTTGTGAAATATTGAATCCAGATGCAGGAAAAACAAACGGTCTAAAAACACTCGCATCTATGTTAAATATAGACAAGAAAAATATCTTGTCTTTCGGAAATAGTAATGAGGATTTGGGGATGCTTGATTGGTCCGGACATGGTGTGATTGTAGAGGATAATAATATTAAACTAGAGAATAATACCCTTAACCATTGTCTCTCTGTAACACAAAATGGACCATCTATATATTTAAATCAACTAATTGACGAAAATTATATAGGTATATAATTAAGCGTTCTTACTTTACCTAAAAATTTATATCTGCTAACATATTTTTAAAATATATATGTAAGGAATTTATAATGGCCCAAAAACAAAAAATAATATGTGTATTATACGATGATCCAATAGATGGATATCCAACTTCTTATGCTAGAAATACTATTCCTAAATTGCAGCAATATCCTGATGGTCAATCTATGCCATCTCCAAAATCAATAGACTTCAATCCTGGCGAATTATTAGGATCTATTTCTGGAGAACTTGGTCTCCGAAAATTCATTGAAAATTCAGGCCATGAGCTAATTGTTACTTCGGATAAAGACTCAGAAGATTCTGTTTTTGATCAACATCTTGAAGATGCTTCAATAGTAATTTCTCAACCATTTTGGCCTGCTTATTTAACCGCAGATAGAATTAACAAAGCACCTAATTTAAAATTAGCTATTACTGCAGGGATTGGTTCTGACCATGTTGATTTACAGTCAGCTATAGATAATAATTTGACGGTATGCGAGGTGACATATTGTAATAGTATTAGTGTTGCAGAACATGCAGTAATGCAAATATTAGCATTAGTTAGAAATTATATCCCCCAATATAAATGGGTCGTTTCTGGCGGATGGAATATTTCAGATTCTGTATCTAGATCATATGATATTGAAGGTATGGATGTTGGAGTTGTTGCAGCTGGTAGAATTGGTGTCGCTGTCCTAAAACGAATGAAGCCTTTTGATGTAAATCTACACTATACAGATAGGCATAGATTACCAGAAGAAATTGAAAACCAATTAAATTTAACATATCACAAAGATGTTAATTCATTAGCAGAAAATTGTGATGTAATTAGTATACATTGCCCATTACATCCTGAAACTGAACATTTATTCAACGATGCACTTATTTCTAAAATGAGACGTGGTTCATACATTGTTAATACTGCTAGAGGTAAAATTTGTGATAAAGATTCAATTACTCGAGCACTTGAATCTGGGCAATTAGCAGGTTATGCTGGAGATGTTTGGTTCCCCCAACCAGCTCCTAATGACCATACTTGGAGAACTGCCCCAAATCATGCGCTTACGCCTCATACATCTGGTACATCGTTGTCAGCACAAGCTAGATATGCAGCTGGTGTAAGAGAAATCCTAGAATGTTGGTTTGAAGGTCGTCCTATTCGAGACGAATATTTAATTGTACAAAATGGAGCACTTGCAGGTACTGGCGCACATTCATATAGCGCAGGTAATACAACAGATGGATCTGATCAAGCTTCAAAATTTAAATCTTGAATTTATTCGAGCTCTTTTATGATTTTCTCGAGTTTTGCAACTTCAGAATATTCTTCTTGCGCTAAGTAAAAACATCTTTGTATGTATAAATCTGCTAATTTAGCACTTTTATCATCATTTTGTTTTAAGACATCCACTACTCTATTTAAATCATATCTTTCAGGAAGATATTTTGATAAAACAAGAATATCTCTTTCGGATTCAATTATAGAATCTTTATTCGAGGTTTCATAAGCAAATCTAAATTTACTAACTAATTTACTTAATTCATTTAATTTATCTTGCTCGCTCATCATTTCATAAACTACATCATTTATTGATGGTAATTCATTAATTTCTTGATTTGGTAATTCATGATTGTTTGAAATATCAGCGTATGATTTAGAATATTTTTCAGTTATATTTTGTACAATGTTAAGCATATTTGTTGAATCAGTTGAATTATTATAGCCAGCGTAAATTAAATCATCTGAACGCAAGTTAGCAATTTTTTTTAATAGATCAATACTAGAAAATGATTCAGGAATTGGTGGAAAAGCAAAAGCAGAAAAATCACTAGAGTCGAGTTGGGAAAATTGATTCATCAGAAAAGGAGGAACATACTTACCGATATCCGCCGAAATAGGTAACACAATTATATATGTAACAAAAATTTTTGAGATATCATTGATATCTGTGAAATAAACAAAAGCATGACCTTTTGGTGATTCGGGTGATCCAATCTCAAAATTTAAATCCATATTAACTCCAAATTCGTTTATATATTATACATATCATGAGACTAAGAATTTAGTAAATGGCATAATGATATAAATAAGTTGTATACTTTCAAAATAAATAGAACTCAAATAATCATAACTAGGTAATCAATTGTTTATTAGAAATATTTTCTTGATCATTATTGATATTTCTTATCATCTATTAATCAAACAAATTTTATTTATTTTCAATCCTGAATCATCACATAAATTTATAGGAAAATTTTTAAAGAAATCCTTTTTGCCATGGCGATATATAGGCAATGTATTAAATGTAGAAGATGGAAATCTATTTACTCCTTATTTTGGTTATTATATAGCTAATCCAATAGGTCTTGCGGCTGGTTTTGATAAAGATTGTGAATATCTAAAAGCTATTTCTAATTTTGGATTTGGATATATAACTATAGGGACTGTCACAGTTCAAAAACAATACGGAAATCAACCCCCCAGATTATCTAGATTAAGAAACGATTCTGCATTACTAAATTCACTTGGATTCCCAAGTATTGGAATGCATGAATTCTTAAAAAATGTACAACAAGCTACAGAATATTCTAAAACGACTTTTTTAACCATCAGTATTACAGGAAAATCAATTGAACAAATGGTAGAGTCATATAAATTTTTATATGAACATTGTGATGCAATAGAAATCAATATTAGTTCACCAAATACTGAACAATTAAAAATTTTTCATGATGACAAAAATTTGTTAAATTTATTAAAAGAAATTAATAAGTACAAGAACTCTCCAATCATTGTAAAATTACCTCCGTATGCTACATCAAATATTAATGAGAAATCAGAATTACTTGAAACAAAAGATAATGTAATGCGTTTAATTGATGCAAGTTTAAAATCAGAAGTTGATGGATTTACCATATCTAACTCTAGGCCAATTATAACTAATAAATTAGCATCTAAAAAAGGTGGATTAAGTGGGAAATTATTATATGAATCTACAGCTGAGATGGTTGAGGATATCAGACCTGTAATTGGTAACAGAACTGTTATAAATGCTTGTGGTGGAATTTCTACAGGTTCACAAGCTTGGAATTTAATCAAACTTGGAGCTACAACAGTTCAATTATATACTTCATTAATTTATTCTGGAATTACACTTCCTAATAAAATGAACAAATTCATTTCTAAAAAATTACAATCTGAAAATCAAAATAATTTAATAGAATTTATTAATCATGATTGAATATAAAAATATTAAAATTTTACCTAATAATATTTCATCTAAAATAGCTGCAGGTGAAATAGTTGAACGTCCTTCATCAATAGTGAAAGAATTAATTGAAAATTCCATTGATGCTAAAGCTACTAAAATTATTATACAAATCACTAATGGTGGATTAGATTCTATAAATGTTATTGATGATGGAATAGGAATTCCTAGAAATGAACTACATACATCATTAATTAGATTTGCAACTAGTAAAATATCAAATGAAGACGATTTATCAAATATACATTCTTTAGGATTTCGTGGAGAAGCATTATATGCTATTTCATCAGTTTCTTCATTTTCTATAGCATCAAAATTTATAAATGAACAATCTGGAACTGTATTAAATTCAGAATTCGGTGAGGATATTAATTTATTTGATCATCCAATTAAACTTGGTACTTCAATCACTGTGAAAAATATATTTCATAATTTACCAGCCCGCAAAAAATTTTTAAAGTCATCTACGACAGAATTAAATTATATAAAAAATGTTGTGGTCAATCTTGCTCTAGGATTTCCAAATATACAATTTCAATTATCACATAATTCTAAGAAAATATTATTTAGTAGTGGCAACGGAAATTTATTAGATGTAATATCGGAAATTTATAACATTAATACTTCACAAAATATGTTCAAGTTAATTAATGAGCCTGAAAATTTAATGTTTAATGGCTACATTTCTAATAATATCATCCAAAATAACAATCGAAAAAAAATTAAACTTTTTGTCAATGGGCGATCTATTGAAGATAAATTATTAACATATGCCATAGAAAGTGGTTACAAATCATATTTAAATGAAAGAAAATATCCTACTGTAATTATAAATTTATCAATAAATCCATCTGAAATAGATATAAATATTCATCCTTCTAAACATGAAATTAAATTTATCAATCATCAATTAATTTTTTCAAATTTAGAACGTTTAATTCGCAAAACAATATTAAGTAAAGCTAGCATCAATTCCACTCAATCTAATTTTGAAATATTATCTAATAATTTGCCTGCAAATGATGTCTCAGAAAATATTTCTTACAATTATTCTTCAAAATATAAATCAAAAAACATACAACCATTTTTATCCAAAAATAATGAAAATAACCAAAAATTTGATACTACCAGCATACCTTTTAAAGAAATCCTGGGTGATTTAAATATTATTGGTCAACTGAAAAAAACTTATATTCTAACAGAAGGTAAAAATGCACTATATATAATAGATCAGCATGCAGCTCATGAAAGAATTATTTATGATTCAATTAATCAATCCTATTTTTCTGGTGAAATACAAAGTCAAAAATTATTAGAATCTATAGTAATTGAAATCAATCAGCAAGATCCTAAATCAATTAAATATAAAATGAATATACTATCAAAATTAGGATATCAAATTGAACAATTTGGTGAAACCGCTTTAAAAATAATATCAATTCCTAGAATTATTTCATTAAGTGATCCCACCTCGTATTTGTATCAGTTAATTGATGAATTTCCACAAGATGAAACAATACCTAATATAGAACATAAATATTTTTCAACAATTGCATGTCACAGTAGTGTAAAGGCTGGTGATATCCTATCAATCGATGAAATGAATGAGATAATTCAACAACTAAAATTAACAAAAAGTCCATTTTCATGCCCCCATGGTAGACCTACAATATTAAATTTTTCTTTCAATAAAATTGAAAAAGACTTCCGGCGTATAAATTAAGTAACTTGACTAGAACGTCTGTTCTAATTATAATTGTTTTATATATTAGAAAGAGATCATTATGTCAAATATACTTAAAACAAATATAAAACTACTTGGAATAGGTGGCTGTGGTGGAAATACTATATCTAGAATTCAACCGAATCTTGAAATTAAATCTATTTCACTTAACACTGATGTTAATGCTTTATCATTATTAAAAGATACACATACATTCGCAATTGGTCCCAAATTAACTAATGGCCAAGGTGCCGGAGGAAATCCATCAATCGCCGAAAAAGCTATAAAAGAAAGCAAAATACAGGTAGAAGAATTACTTAGAGATACAGATTTACTTTTTATTACTGCTGGTTTAGGAGGTGGGACTGGCAGTGGTGCAACCCCTATAATAACTCAAATATGTAAAAAATATAAAATTCCTACAATTGGCGTTTTCACAATGCCATTTAATTTTGAAGGCTCAAAAAGATCAGATTTAGCTAAAGTTGCAATTAATAAAATCAAAGATTACATTGAAACTTTCGTAATTATAGATAACAATCATCTTTTAACTAAGGAAAATAGAAATATTTCTATAGATAAAGCATTTTTGTTAGCTGATTCCGTTATAGACCAATCTATTTCAGGAATTTTAGAAATAATTAATACTACGGGTACTATAAATGTAGATTTCAGTGATCTATTAACTGTAATAAAAAATGGCGGAGAAGCATTTATGTCTACTGCTTATGGAAAAGGTAAAAATTTTATTGATGATGCCATTACAAATTTAATAAAACATCCAATGTTTGATAATCCATTTTCTGATTATTCTAAATTACTTGTTAATATTCAGGCAGGAAATGACACAAATTTCGATAATATAGAATATATTCTAGACACATTACGTAATAAAGCTGACTCCAATGCAAATATAATTTTTGGTTTTATACAAAATGATAAATGGAAAAATACTATAACTATTACAGCTTTAGGTACATGTAAAAATATAGTAGATACTTCTAATGTAAGGGATGATAAGGAGTATATCTCTTTTGAAACACAATTAGATCAAAAAATATTTTCATTTATATAAAATTTATAATAATGAATATATATTTAATGCAGCTATTGTTTTTGCATCACTGATTTTACCGTCTATAATATACTCGTTTGCTTGAGATTGTTTTAATTCAACTACCTCAATTTCTTCATCATAGTCTTTGGGTAATGGATCAAAAATTAAATTTTGAGCTATATATACATATATTAATTCATCACAAAATCCTGGTGCAGTCCAAATTTTCCCTATATATTTTATTGAATTAGCAGAGAAACCAACTTCTTCTCTAAGTTCTCTAATAGCAGTTTTATCTGGAGATTCATCTTTCTCAATTAATCCTGCTGGTAATTCGATTAAAAAATTATTAATCGCGTAACGAAATTGCTTTACGAACAATATTGTATTATTTGTTGTCAATGGAATAATTACACTAGCGCCAGGGTGTTTGATTATTTCACGATTTGACTGGCCAAAAGCTGTTTGTACAGTATCCTTATGGAGCTTTAATAAACTTCCACTATAAATCATATCAGAATGAATTTTAGTCTCTTTTTTCAATATTATGACAATAATCTATTTGTTAATGTAGCATAAAAATTATTTTTGGAATCTTTACGTATAAAAACTGTTGAATTAGAACTTTTTCTAATACGTAATAAATGATCAGTAGAAAAATCAATTTCTTTGATGCCATCAACAATTAATGATGCAGATTGTTTAGAAACAAGAGAAATATTTATTATAGAACTCTTCCCCACAACCAAGCTTTTAGAAAAATTCATATGTGCAGCAAGTGGTTGCAATAACATTACATCTGAATTTGGAGATATAATTGGACCTCCAGCTGCTAAACTATAGCCTGTTGTTCCAGTAGGTGAGGATATGATTAAGCCGTCAGCACGATAAGTATGAAGATCTACAGAATCAATTTCAGTATTTATATCAAGCAATTTGGGATCAGAACCTCTTGAAATAACTATATCATTCAAGGCATTATGAGTTTGTAATAATTTAGATGTAGTTGTATTAAAAATTTCGCATTGGAGCATTAATCTAGAATCATATTCAATTTTAGAATCGTCCAAATAATTTATGATTTCTTTCTCTGCATTCTCAGGTTGTAATTCTGTCATGAATCCTACCCTACCGAGATTAATACCAAGAATAGGGATATTAAACTCTGAAGATATTCTGCTTGCTTTTAATATTGTGCCATCACCTCCTGCCGTTACAATAATTTTAGTTTCCTGCAGAATATCTGGTGAAACATTAATTATATCTCCAGGAGAAATCCAAATTGAATAATGATCGGGAATCATTGTTCTTAATTTATTAACAAGAGGTTCAGCTTTTTGAATCAATTCGTTATAAATGAACCCTATGTATAATTTTTTACTCATATATATGTCCTAATAAAGATACAGATATATATGAGTCTACCATTGAAATGAATTGCTTTCAAATAGAAAGATTATTTGAGAACTAAAATAGATTCCGCAGCAGAAATAGTTATTTCAATAATGGGGTTAGGAAGAATACCTAGTAAAATAATTAGAAAAGATAAAAATACAATAGCAAACTTTGGCACAACATCTGATTGAAGTAATTTTGTTTTAGATGGAGTGTTAAAATACATTACTTTTATCACTCTTAAATAATAGTAAGCAGAAATAACACTATTAAGTAACGCAACAAATATTAACCATGTAAATCCTGCATTAAAACCAACACTAAATAAATATAACTTCCCTATGAAACCAACTGTAGGAGGAAAACCAGTCAAAGCTATCATAGAAATAGCAATACAAAATGCAATTAATGGAGAAGTTTTACCTAAACCTGACAAACTCTTAATTGAATCGTCCTTGTTGGTATTTAAAACAATCATAACAGAAAGAAATGCGGTTAAATTCATCAAAGAATATCCAATTAAGTAAAATGAGAGTGTTGATATTGAATCTGAAATTACACCAGATGAAATACCAGCAATTGCAATTAATAGATATCCAGCATGAGCAATAGTGCTATATGCCATCATCCTCTTAAAACTATTTTGTAAAATCGCAGAAAAATTACCAATCGTCATAGATGTAGCAGAAATAATAGCAATAATATCTCCCCAAGAAATTTCTTGAGGTAAATTCGGGAAAATTAAAGTAGAAATCCTAATTAAGGCAGCAAATGCTGCAGCCTTACTCGCGACAGAAAGAAATGCAGTAATAGAAATTGGAGAGCCTTCGTAAACATCTGGAGTCCACATTTGAAATGGAACAGCCGAAATTTTAAATCCAAAACCTGTAATTATTAATGTGATTATTAAAATAGATATTGTAATATTTTGTGTGTCTCCATTTTTGAATAAATCAGTTAATACAGTTGTAATTAATTGAATATCGGTTGTACCAGTTAAACCATATAAGAGAACAATACCATATAGTAATATAGCGGAACTAATACTAGCTAAAATCAAAAACTTCATTGAAGATTCAGCAGATTTATTAGTTTTATTAATTGCGCATAATGCTATTAGGGGAAGTGTGGTTAATTCTATAGATAAATACAACAAAATTAACTCTGAAGCAGATGATAGAAACATCATCCCGGAAGTAGATAATAATATTAAAGAATAAAATTCTGAAGTATATTTATCAAAAGATTTAGTGAAATTTGTTGAAGCCAGAAGAACAAATATAGCCGATAATATGATGATAGATTTGTATAATATGCCTAATTCATCAAATACAATAGAAGAATTTAAAAATGATGATTGAGTAATAGTGATATCTGAAAATAATTGATATACCAAAGCAAGAATAGCAATAATTAATCCTAGTATTGAAATAATTGAAAGTAGGCTTTTTCTGACTTTAAAAAAATCAATAATAAGTATAGATAACCCAAATATAATAATTATTAATTCTGGAGATATTATTAATAGATCATTAATAGACATTTTGCTCCTGCTTATGAACTAGATATTTGTAATATATTTATAATGCCAGTTTCAAATATAGATGTAAGTATGCTTGGATATATTCCGACAAATAATATCAAGAAAACTAATAGATATATAGACAGCGATTGTAAGGTGTCAACATCAGATAAAGATTCATACCTTTCATTAAGTTTACCGAAAAATGTCCTCTGCAGCATCCATAAAATGTATCCGGCTGTCAGAACAATTCCAGTAACTCCTATAATCGTATAAATTGGAAAAACATTAAATGCTGAGAAGAAAATAAGTAATTCAGATATGAATCCACTTGTTGATGGTAAACCTAAAGATGCCAATCCAGCAATAACTATAGCAATTGTTAACATGGGGAGTTTTTTAGATAAGCCACCTAAATCTGGAATATACCTTGTATGAGTTTTGTCGTACATAATACCAACAGATAAAAATAACAGACCCGTAATGGTTCCATGAGTAAACATTTGCATTGAAGCACCAGTTAGGCCTAAAAGAACATAATCTAAATTAGTAGAAGCTATGGCGGAAAATCCTAAAAGCACATAACCCATATGACTAATACTGCTATATGCTATCAATCGTTTCAAATCTTTTTGACGTAAAGTTATTAATGCACCATAAATTATGTTAACAACTCCTAATAAAGCAAAAATATATGCAAATATTATAGAGGGCTCATTGAATAAAGTTATTATTATTCGTAAAATCCCATATCCACCCATTTTAAGTAATACTCCAGCTAATATAACACTAACAGCTGTAGGTGCGTCAGTATGTGCATCTGGGAGCCAGGTATGAAAAGGGAAGATTGGTAATTTAACAGCAAAACCTATTAAGAACATAAAGAAAATTAAAGTAGCTGGAAGTATAAGAACCGATGATTTCATTATTGTTGGTAAAAGTGTCATATCAAATGTTTCAGTAGAAAAATATATAGCCAATATACCGATCAATAGGAAAGCACTTCCAAATAAAGTATATAAAAGAAATTTCATTGCAGAATATTCTTTGCGACCAGTACCCCAAATAGATATCAAGAAAAACATAGGGATAAGTTCAAGTTCCCAGAATAGAAAAAACATGATCAAATCTAGGGAACAAAAAACACCTAAAACGGCACTTTGTAGAACAAGAAGCCAAGTAAAATATTCACGAACTCGTATTTTAAGCGACCATGAAGCTAATACTGCTACAAAAATCAGAATAGTACACAATAAAATTAGTGGCAGACTTAATCCATCAATACCAACAAGATATTGTACATTAAAGGATTTCACTGAAATCCAATTATAAATAGAATCTATAAATTGAAATTTTTCTGATGAATCTCGGTCGAATGAAGCAAAGATGTATAGAGAAATTATTAGTTCTAATGAAGCAATTATTAAAGCAAAATATTTAACTAAATTATCTGATTTAATAGAAGTTAAAATAATTACAGCAGCAATTAAAGGTAAAAATATTAATACACTTAAAATGCCAGGTCCGACGAAATCCAATTAATTTTCCTTTATAAACTTATGTTAATTATGTTCCAAATTTTATTATTGAAAGCAAAAAATATAAAAATCAATAAAATACCTATAGTAATGAACAATGCATAATTTTGTAATTGTCCAGTTTGAAATTTTCCAAACTGAAATGCAATTTTTTTGGAAGATTGATCTACCATTTGAATCACACCATCCACTATATGTTGATCAAACCAATATAAAAATTTTGCTACATATTGATATACGACAATCTTGACAATGATTTTTTCGTATAAGTAATCAATAAAATATTTATTTTCAAGAATGTTATGTAAATGAGTTAAACGATTTTTAATTTTATTAAGAAAATTTTGGTTTTTATAGTAAAGAATATAGGATAATAAAATACCGGAAAATGCAATTACAGTAGAAATAAATGCAATAGATATACTGAAACTAACATGATGATGTTCTTCAGAATACAAAAAATTTGATAACCAATGTGCTTTGATGAAAAAGATATCTATAGTTGGATTAACTAAATATCCAAATAAAATTGTACAACTAGCAAGAATTATTAATGGTAAAACCATTGTTTTAGGAGGATCAGATAAATGAATTGGGATACGATGTGCTACATTTTCGTCGTTTTCAGCACCACCACGAAAATCTCCATAAAAAGTTAAAAATATAACACGAAACATGTATAAAGCTGTGAAAAATGCACCCAATAAAGCAAAATAGAAAACATAATTATGAAGAATATGATCACTAAAATACAAATTTGTTAAAATTTCATCTTTACTCCAAAAACCAGCGAGAGGGAAAATACCCGAAAGACTTAAAGATCCAATCAAAAAAGAAAAGAATGTTAGTGGCATGAATTTTCTAAGGCCACCAAAATATCGCATATCAAAAGTACCCCCAGATGCATGGCTTATATTACCAGATCCTAAAAATAATAAAGCTTTGAAATATGCATGTGTGAATAAATGAAAAATTGCAGGAACATAAGCACCAACCCCAAGGGCAAGCATCATGTAACCCAATTGGCTCACAGTTGAATAAGCTAATACACGTTTGATATCAGTCATAACAAGACCTAACATAGCAGATAGTAAAATAGTAATTATACCGATCACAACAATGATATCCATTGTAATAGCTGAAGCCTCAAATATATGATAAAAACGAGCAACCAAAAATCCCCCAGCAGCAACCATAGTAGCCGCATGAATCAATGCGCTAACAGGTGTTGGACCTTCCATAGCATCTGGTAACCAAGTATGAAGAGGAAATTGTCCAGATTTTCCTATTGCACCTAAGAAAATCCCTATTGAAATAATTGTAATAGAATTAATAGAAAGAAGGCCAATTGATAAATGATTACTTAAATCAGTTATTAAAAATGGATCTAAAGATTCAGCAGCAAATACATCTATAAATTTAGATAAATACAATATAGCAATTAAAAAACCAATATCACCTATACGTGTCATGAGAAAAGCTTTTTTAGATGCAGCAGCAGCAGAAGGCCTAGTCACCCAAAAACCAATCAAAAGATAAGAACATAGTCCAACAAGTTCCCAAAATATAAATAATTGAATGATATTGACGGATAAAACTAAACCTAACATAGAAGAAGTAAATAGTGATAAATAGGCAAAATATCTAGAAAAACTTTTATCATCATGCATATAGCCAATAGAATAAATTTGCACCAATAAACTAACAGAAGTTACAACGATTAGCATTACTGCAGATAAAGGATCTAGTAATAAACCAAAATTTATCTTAAAAGCACCTATATGGATCCAAGAAAATGTATTTAATATAATCTTATCGTCTGATGAAAATACTGAAATTAAAGCCCAAAGTGAGAGTATAAATGAAAGTGAAATAGCAAAAACACTGATGTAAGAAGAAATTATATCGGTTTGTTTAATTAATGGTCTGATAAATATTGAAATAATAGCAAAAGAAATAAATGGTAAAAATATTATCAACCATAAAAATAACTCAGGTATCATTTTATCTATTCCCATACATAATCATATTTATAATTTCCTTAAGATTTCATCAGCTACATGTTCCCTACCTTTAGGTACCATAACAAAAAACTTAGAGAATTCACTCCATTCCAAAATGTTTTCAAAAGGTAGGATTTTTGTAGGTAAACCTTCACCTTCAAATACATCTTTCCACATTTCAGCAGCCATTAAATTATTAGATATTTTATATTTAGTCCACATAACTCCAACTTAATATTTTAATTTATTTCCCTCTGTAACAAAAACTGTTTGTCGATTTCTATAAACAGTTACCAAAATTGCTACCCCGATTGCAATTTCTGCAGCAGCAACAGCAACAACAAACATTGATAAAATTTGTCCAGTTAAAATAAATTCAAAATCTCCATTAACAAGATGATAAGAATTAAACACATATCTAGAAAAAGCTACTGCAGATATATTTATTGCATTTAACATTAATTCAACACACATCAAAATCGTTATAGCATTCTTTTTTGATAATACGCCATATAAACCTATGGAAAATATAAAAGCTGATAAAAATAAATAATTATGCAACATTAAGAAAATTTTCCTTTATAAAATTAATCATTATCATCACCTTTAAGTAAATATAAGCCTCCTATTAAAGCAGCCATAAGTAAGACTGAGGCTAATTCAAAAGCTAGGACAAAATCTGTTAATAACAATTTTCCCAAATGTGGAATCGAGTTAGAGTAGATATTTTTAATATTTTCAGTTGAATTTGTATCAATTAAACTCATATTTTGAATTATGTTCCAATCTGTAATGCTAAAAACAAATATTAAAATTAGAAAAACAAGAGCAGAAAAAAACATGCTTAATTTATTAAAAGAATTTGAAGGGTTACCAGAATCGATATTTTTAGTCATAAGAATAGCAAAAATAATCAAAACTGAAATAGCACCAACATAAACAAGAATTTCTATAATAGCAAGAAATTCAGCCCTTAATAAAATAAATATGAACGCGACTCCTACAAATGTAAAAATTAAAAATAAAGCAGATCTAAATAAATTAGTTGAAAGAACAACCATAAGTGAAGAAAACATTATAGGAATAGCAATAATCCAAAAAACAAAATCCATAGTTAATTTTAATTCAAAATCTGAAAACAATTACCTTTTACTCCATTTATTAGATTGATCAGTATCAGTAGGCTTCTGGTGTCTACCAACTTGATCCCACTCAAGCGCCCCATTTCTTCTAGGATCATAATTTTTACTCTCTAATTGAGGTCTAAACCAATTACTCGGCTTAGTATCATTATTTTTGAGATTATTAATATCGATATTTAATTCTTGTCTAAAATATTTGCTCTCTTCGAATCCACTTCCCATAAAAAGAGCATCGTAAGGACAAGCTTCAACACATAAACCACAAAACATACATCTACCCATGTCGATATCAAAAACATCTACTTTATATTTTTGTCCTTCGTCTAAATCAACTCCGCTTCTACTAGTTTCTATTTTAATTATTCCAAGTGGACAATATTTTGCACATGAAGCACAGCCTGTACAACGATTTTCATACCAACCAAATTCTTGTCCTCTAAAACGTGAATGCTGAGGATATCTATCTTGGATACTGATTAGCCCAATTAATGATTTAATAGTCTTTATTGGATTATTAATTACAAATTGGATAAAACTTGTATTTTGCCAATCTTGATGATATCTGGCTAATTCTATAGGGCCCACTTTACGATCTGGATATTGGTGAACAGTAAAAAGTCTACTAGGAAGAATTAAATTCTTAAATGTAATTAGTAAACCTTTTATTAAACCGAAACCAAACATATTTTACTCCGATGTAAATTCCATATTAGCAAGTTTAGATGGTATAGGAATATTTTTATCTCTACCTTTGTGTCCAAAAAGTTTTGCAAGTAGAAAAATAGATATACCAGCAAGAATCCAATTGATAAAAGCAATAGTCCATAATTCGTTAATTGTAATTATAGAATCAGAAGAATAAAAAATTTGCAATATTATAGCTTGTGAAAAAATATTAATTACAGACAATGGTAGTAAAAATTTCCAAGCAAAATTCATTATTTGATCCACACGTAATCTTGGCCAAGTAGCACGAATCCAAATAAATATCAGTACAATAACAAATATTTTTACGACTAATATAACTGAACCCGGTATGAAACTTAAACCTTTAATACCACCAGCAAACATGACTGAAATAATTGCTGCAGTTGCTACAGGTGCTAAAAATTCAGTTAGTTGAAAAATAGCAAATTTTATTCCACTATATTCTGTATGGTATCCAGCTCCTAATTCTGACTCAGATTCAATCATGTCAAATGGAGCTCGGCTCATCTCTGCAGATGCAGCAGTAACAAAAATTAAAGCTCCTAAAGGCTGTAGTATGAAAAAAGGAATTTTTTGGGCTTGTACAATACCAACCAGAGACAACGCACTCAAATTGGAGCCATCTATATTTAGAAGGAAATTCGTAGTTAAAACTATTGAAATAATAGATAATGCCATTGGAACTTCATAACTTAGCAACATCGCGACACCACGCATTGCTCCAAACAAAGCATATTTATTGCGTGAAGACCAAGCAGCCATAAAAACAGCTAAAGTATTAAAACCAGTAACACCAACTATGAATAGTATTCCAATATTTAATTGACCTAAAAAGCTATTATTAGACATTGGAATAACTGCAAAAACCAAAAGAACAGGAACTAATAAAACAATAGGAGCTAAATTAAATATTTTTTTATCCGCAGTAGCAGGAACGGTATCTTCTTTACCAATCATTTTAATCAAATCAGCCACGGGAGTGAATAAACCAAAAGGACCCCATCGATTAGGACCTAATCTAGATTGTATTCTTGCTAATAAACGACGCTCTAACCAAACAGTAAGAGCTCCCGTAATTACTACAGCATTGATAACAATAAATGAAATTAATATAGCTGAAGTAATAAACACAAGCCATGTAGGTAGACCAGGGATAAGTGAATTAATAATATTTTGAAAATTGTTTATATTCATCTATCAACTTCACCCATTACAATATCGATGCTACCAAATACAACAATTAAATCAGCCATAGTTGAGCCAACCAATAAATCTTTTAATACAGTGAGATTAATAAAAGAGGGTGATCTTATATGACAACGGTACGGAGAAATACCACCATCACTAACTAAGTAAAATCCTAATTCACCTTTGGGTGCTTCTACAGAGGTATAAGCATTACCAATAGGAGGTTTGAAAAAATATGGAATTTCTGTACGAATTGGGCCAGTAGGAATTTGTTCAACAACTTGATTGATAATTTTTATACTTTCTCGAATTTCATTGATACGTACAAAATATCTATCAAAGGTATCTCCAACTGAACCAATTGGAATTTCAAAATGTAATGAATTGTAAACTTCATAAGGATCAGCCTTTCGTAAATCCCACCTAACACCACTAGCACGAAGCATAGGACCGGTTACAGAAGAATCTACAGCAACACGATCAGACAAAATACCGACATTCTTTGTGCGGGCTAAAACAACTTCATTGTCAGAAATTAATGATTCTAATTCATCAACATAACCAGGCATTTCCTTTTGAAAAATTTTGAGTCGTTCCCAAAATTCAGGAGGCGCATCTTGAACTAAACCACCCGGACGCATATAACTTAATGTGATGCGAGCACCACATAGCATTTCGAACATATCTAATATTTTTTCACGTTCCCTGAAGCAATACATCAAAGGTGTTCCACCAAATGTTCCTAGTTCTTGCATTAGGAAACCAGTTGCAATAAGATGACTGGCAATTCTTTGCAATTCAGAACAAAGAACTCGTAAGTATCGTGCCCTGATTGGCACATCAATATTAGCTAATTTTTCAACAGTTCTTACATAGGCTAAATTATTGGTCATACTTGAAACCCAATCGAGTCTATCAGTTAAAGTAACTATTTGAACATAACTACGCTCTTCTGCTAATTTCTCAGTACCTCTATGCATGTAACCTATGACCGGTTCTGCATCTACAATTTGTTCACCATCAAAAGTAACTTTAAGTCTAAAAACACCATGTGTACTAGGATGTTGATGACCTAAATTTATAGTGACTGGTTCAGTTTTAAATGCCATAGTGTTAATCCGTTAAATCAATATATTCAAAATCTTTTCTTAAAGGGTGGCCATTAAAACCTTCCCAAAGTAAGATTCTAGACATTTGTGGGTGATTTTCAAATTCAATTCCCATCAAATCAAATACTTCTCTTTCTTGTAATTCAGCTCCTCTCCATACTGACACTACGCTAGAAAGTTTTGGAGAAGATCTATCAAATATACGAGTTGCGAAAATCATTGAAGAGTTACGTATCATAGATCTAATATGATAAACAATTTCAAAATATTCTATATAATCTACTCCAGTCAAACTGATTATAGATTCTAGTTGAAGTCTTGAATCATTTCTAAGAAATTTCGCAAATTTTAAAACATCTTGAGGGGGAATATATAAACAATCATCTGCAATATCAATCACAGATTTTTTCAAATCATCGGGGAGAATTGTGGTCAAATATTCAGTAGACAGTATCTTGGTCATTTTTTACCATTATTTTTTCTGATGGAGTCACGTTTAATTTTTTCGTGTAATTGCATAATCCCATATAAAAGAGCATCCGGCCTAGGTGGACAACCAGGTACATACACATCAACAGGAACGATCTTATCAACTCCAGGTACAACACTATAAGACTCATAATACGGTCCGCCACTTGTGGCGCAAACTCCCATAGATATAACCCATTTTGGATCAGGCATTTGTTCATATATTCTTTCAATCGCAGGAGCCATTTTCCAAGTAACAGTACCTGCTACGATCATAAGATCAGCCTGTCTAGGTGAAGCTCGAAAAACTTCCATGCCAAACCTAGACAAATCAAATCGTGACATGGCAGAAGCCATCATTTCGAATGCGCAACAAGCTAAACCAAATGCTAAAGGAAATACAGATGATTTACGTGCCCAATTTAGAAGAGCGTCTACAGAAGTTACTGCTAAGTTTCTTTCTAAATCTGATGGGATTTCAAAGGGATCAGAAGAAGTTAATGGAGTAACGTTGGTAGATTTAAGTAAATTTACGTACTGCCCTTCTGATTGTTCGATTGTTAGTTTAGGTTGTTTTTTTTTAGTCATAATGAATTATCAATATAAGTTATCAGTAAGTTTTTGCAAAAGCACCTTTTTTTATAGCATAAATCCACCCAATCATCAAAATAGCTACAAAGACTATCATTTCAAATAAAACGAAAAAACCAAATTCTTTAGACATCACACCATAATTTGCTGCCCATGGAATCATAAATATAACTTCAACATCAAAAATTAGAAATATCAATGCAATCGCATAATATCTAAAATTGAATTGATTCCATGAACCAGGAACTGATTCAAAACCACATTCATAAATAGATGCTTTTACAGAACTTGGATTAGAAGGCTGAATGCCAAAGAAAGAAGCGAACCAAGAGGCAATATACATACCTATTGGTATCACTAGAGCAACGCAAGTAAATACTGCTATTAAACCGTATTGGGAAAAATATTCGTCGAACATAAGATCCTAGTTAATATGAAATTTAATATTAGGATAGCATTTTTATGAATCGAATCAATGAAAAATCACATAAATATTAAACAAATTTAAAAATTTTCTATATCCTGATAATATTAAATAAAATGTCCAATTGTAATTCTTTTTAAAAAAAGGGGAATTTTGATAAACGAATTAACAAAATTAATTGATACTGATATCAGAAATCAGTTCCAACTTTATGAAAAGGAACTATATTTCCCAATCCAGTATGCTCTAGGAATAAAAAATTTAGATAATTCAGAAACAAAAAATAGACCAGGTAAATCAATTCGACCCCTGATATGCATTTTAATATATACAGCTGCTTCTATTGATCCAACTAAATTTATAGAAACATCATTATCTTTAGAATATATTCATAATTATTCTCTGATACATGATGATATACAAGATAATGACGAATTTAGACATAACAAGCCTACGATTTGGAAAATATGGGGTAAAGATAAAGCTTTAATTATTGGTAATATGCTTAACAATATTGCATACATACAAATGACAAATGGAGAAAAAATATTATCTAAAAAACAAATAACAGATATTTCTCAAGTATTAAATCAAGCAACTTTAGAAATGATTGAAGGGCAATACCTAGACATCCATTTTGAAACTAAAAAAACTATATCAGAAAAAGAATATCTAAATATGATTTCTAAAAAAACAGGAGCTTTATTACAAGCATCTGTAATAATTGGTTCAATAATAGGAAATTATAACTATAAAGATGTTAGCATACTAAAAAAATTTAGTGAATCACTTGGATATCTATTTCAAATTACAGACGATGTATTAGGAATTTGGGGAGATTCATCAAAAACTGGCAAACCTGTTGGATCTGATATAATCAACAAAAAAAAATCTTTACCTATCATACACTGTAAAAACACACTCAATGCAAAAGATTTAATACTGTTCAATAAGATATATTCAGCGGATAAAATTAAACATTCAGATGTTCAAATCATTTTGAATTTACTTGATAAAACTTCTACACAAAAATACACACAATCTCTTGCTATGACCTATTATAAATCATGTATAGAATTATTAAACTCAACTTCATTAAATCATAAAAAAACAATACATCTAAAATTACTATTAGAAAAATTAGTTTCTAGAGAAAAATAGATAAAAATACTTGACCCAAAATATAATTATCGGTGATAATCTATGCGTTCTTATTTATTATAATATTTGAAATATCAAAATTGAAAACATCCCATCATTACCTAAAAATTTCTACAAGTGAAGCACCTAAATTCTACGATATCACTGCTCATATAGAATCAATTATTTCAAAAGCAAATTTCGAATCAGGAATTGTAGTCGTCTTTTCCAAGCACACAACAGCTGGTATTTTAATACAAGAACACGAGCCATTACTTCTAGAAGATCTTACTAATCTGCTTCAAGATATATCACCAAAAGATAAAGAATATAATCACAACAACTTCGCTATTCGTACAGTTCATATGCATGAAGATGAATGCCCGAATGGTCATTCTCATTGTCAACATATTTTGATTGGCACGAGTGAAACTATTCCAGTCATCGATAATTCACTATCTTTAGGGAAATGGCAAAGAATATTCTTAGTTGAACTAGATGAAGAATTTCCCTCTGAACGTGAAATAATTGTCCAATTAATCGGAACTTAATCAACTTATTAATCTAACTATTAGGATTAAAGTGTTAAAAAGATTTTTGTCTAAAAAAACACACCTTGAATCTGCAAAACTCTCTTCGAGTTATGATATTTGTAAAACTATCACAAAATCTAATGCAAAAAATTTTTATTATTGTTTTCAAGTATTACCAAAGAATTTAAAAAGATCTATATATGCTTTATATGCTTTTTGTAGATACTGTGATGATATAGCTGATAGTAATTTGTCTAAATCTAAAAAATTTAATTCATTGAATACGGTAAAAGACAACTTAAATACCTCAGAGAATTTAAAATTCATTTATCCTGCTTTATTTGATTCTATAAAAAAATTTTCTATACCTAAAAAATATTTCCATATGTTATTAAATGGAATGGAAATGGATATAGTAATGAAAAAAAATATAGCTCACTATAAAACATTTAATGATCTAAAAAAATATTGTTATAACGTGTCCTCAGTAGTGGGATTAATGTGTATTGAGGTATTTGGATATAATTCCTCAAAAGCAACTCACTATGCAATTCAATTAGGATATGCTATGCAAATAACTAATATTACGAGAGATATCTTCGAAGATTTAGATACAGGTCGAATTTATATTCCAAAAGAAGATTTCTCTACATGTGAGTACACTTTAGCAGAACTAAAAAAATATAAACTCAATGATAATTATAAAAATTTAGTCAAATTACAAATTTCTCGAGCAAGGAAATTATTTATTGAAAGCCAAAATTTATTACCGTTAATACCAAATAAATCTAGATTTTGTATCGCTGCTATCATAGAAATTTATAGTCGAATATTAGATTTAATTGAAAAATATGATTATGATTTAATTAATAATCATATCCGCCTTTCAACCAAAGAAAAAATCATATTTATGATCAAATATTATTTTTCATATTCTTTTTCACAGATATTCAAATCTAACTCATAAAAAATCCAAAATTTATTTATTGAAAACAAGTAATGATAATGTTAGGATAATTTATGAGTAAATCACTCATAAATACAGGTATCAAGATGTCACAAAAAATCATATCACGCAAATCTAAAATTACTTCAGATTATAAATGGGGCTTTGTATCTGATGTTAATTCAGAAATAGCACCTAAAGGCTTAAATGAAGATATTATTCGTATGATATCTAGTAAAAAAAATGAACCCGATTTTCTATTAGAATCCAGACTTAAAGCTTACAAATATTGGAAAACCAAAAAAAATGATGAACCTGATTGGGCTATGGTTGATTTTGATTCGATTGATTTTAATGACATACACTATTATGCTGCTCCCGTAAAACAACCAAAATTAGACAGCCTTGAAGATGCTGATCCCGAGTTGATCGAAACATTCAATAAATTAGGTATACCATTAGAAGAACAAAAAAAATTGGCTGGAGTTGCAGTTGATGCAATTTTTGATAGTGTCTCTGTAGCAACAACTTATAAAAAAACATTAGAGGATGCAGGTGTAATTTTCTGTTCAATCAGTGAAGCTGCACAAAAACATCCTGAATTACTTGAAAAATACTATGGTTCTGTTGTGCCTTATAGTGACAATTTTTATGCTTCACTTAATTCTGCTGTATTTAGCGATGGATCATTCGTTTATATACCTAAAAATACCAAATGTCCTATCGAATTAATGACATATTTCCGTATAAATGCTGAAGAAACTGGACAATTTGAACGTACATTAATTATTGCTGATGAAGGTTCTTATGTGAGTTATTTGGAAGGATGTACAGCACCTATGAGAAAAACTCATCAACTACATGCTGCAGTTGTAGAATTAGTTGCATTAGATAATGCTGAAATAAAATACTCCACATTGCAAAATTGGTACCCCGGAGATAGTGAAGGAAATGGTGGTGTTTATAATTTCGTTACTAAAAGAGCTAAAGCTTTAGGGAAAAATTCAAAAATATCTTGGACACAAGTTGAAACTGGTTCAGCAATCACATGGAAATATCCTAGTGTCATTCTTCAAGGTGATAATTCTACGGGTGAATTTTACTCTGTTGCATTAACAAATAATAAACAGCAAGCTGATACTGGTACAAAGATGATCCATATAGGCAAAAATACTAAATCTACCATTGTAGCCAAAGGTATCTCAGCAGGACACTCCAACAATACATATAGAGGTTTAGTTCAAATACTTCCTACAGCAACAAATTCTACCAATTTCACTCAATGTGATTCATTACTTATAGGAGATAAGTGTGGTGCTCATACCGTTCCATATATTGAAGTGCGAAATAATTCTGCAAAAATGGAGCATGAAGCTTCTACTTCTAAAGTTAGTGATGAACAATTATTTTATTGTATGCAAAGAGGAATTTCTGAAGAAGAAGCACATTACATGATAATTAATGGTTTTTGCAGAGGTATCTTCAAAGAATTACCATTTGAATTTGCTATGGAAGCAAATCAATTACTTAGAGTTAGCCTTGAGGGTGCTGTAGGTTAATTCTTCAATAATTCAATAAATTATATTGGAGCTTTTAATGCTAAAAATAAAAAACTTACATGTATCCATAGGCGAAACCAAGATACTTAAAGGGTTAGACTTAGATATCAACTCGGGCGAAATTCATGCAATAATGGGACCAAATGGTAGTGGCAAATCTACATTGGCAAACGTGATTGCTGGTAAACCTGATTATATAGTTGATGAAGGTTCAATTCTTTTCAACGACATTCCTATACTAGATCTTACCCCGGATGAAAGAGCTAACCTAGGAATATTTTTGGCCTTTCAATACCCTGTAGAGTTACCAGGTATACCTATGAAACAATTCATTAAAACAGCACTAGATTCAAAATTAAAATCTCAAAACATTAAAGAAACTTCAATCCGAGAGTTTAATGAGATGCTGAAAGTAGAATCTGAAAATATAGGCATCAATACTAAGTTAATAAAAAGATCTGTAAATGAAGGTTTCTCTGGTGGTGAAAAGAAAAGAAATGAAATGTTACAAATGGCATTATTAAAACCTCAATTATCTGTATTGGATGAGACTGATTCAGGATTAGATATTGATGCATTAAAAACTGTTGGTAAATCTGTTAATAAATTAAGCACAAAAGAAAATGCAACTCTAATAGTTACTCATTACCAACGTTTACTTAACTATATTACACCAACAAAAGTTCACGTCTTAATTGATGGTCAGATATCAAAATCAGGTGGCCCCGAATTAGCAAGTGATTTAGAAAATAAAGGATATGATTGGGTCAAATCATTAAAATAATTATATGAATAAAATCAATCATGACATAGAAAATCATTTTAATAACTTTAATAGAGTTAAATATCTCAAAAAAACTAACACTGTTGATAAAGTAAATACATTAAGAAAATCAGCTACCGATTCATTTAAAAACCGTGGTTTTAACTCTGAAATAGCTAATAAAGAGAAATGGAAATTTTCTAATATTAAACCAATAGCAAGAGAAAAATTTCATATTCTTTCAAATAGCCAAGAATTTGTTCCCAACTCTTTAGATGAAAAAATTATCTTTCATAAATCTAATAGCAACAGATTAATTTTTGTAGATGGACAAATAAATGATAAATATAGTGATATTTCTTTACTTACTGAAAAATCTTTAGTTACTACATTCACCAATTCTAATTTATTTGACAAAGAAGTCATTAATAAACAGCTAGGTAAACTAATCAATCATGAAAATGATATTTTTTCTACAATTAACTCAGCATTACTCAATGATGGTTTACTAATCAATATCAAAAAAAATATAACACTAAATACCCCTATCTCTATTATATTTATCAATACCAATCAAAATGAAAATGCCGCAACTTTTCCTAGAATACTTGTAGTTTGTGAAGAAAACTCCGAAGCCTCTATTGTCGAAGGTCATATATCGTATGCTACACAATCTTCTTTAGATATTCCAGTTATCGAAATTGATATGAATAAAAATTCAAATTTAAATCACTACAAATATATGCTTGGAAATAACTCCGGATTCAACATTAGTAATACCGTAGTTTCTCTAGAAGAAAATTCAGATTATAACTCATTCTCTTTTTCTACAGGTTCAAAAATTGCTAGAAATTCAGTTGATATCAATTTAATAGGAAAATATTCAAATTGTAATCTAAATGGTTTATATATTACTAAAGATAAAAATCATATAGATAATCATCTAAATATCAATCATAAAAACACTCATACAAAAAGTAATATTTTTTACAAAGGTATTTTAAAAGACTCTTCCCGTGCTGTATTTAGTGGACGTGTTCTTGTTGAACGGAATGCTCAAAAAACTGAAGCAACTCAAAGTGATAAAAATTTATTATTATCACCTAATGTAAGAATCAATACAAAACCTAGCTTAGAAATATATGCTGATGATGTTCAATGTGCTCATGGCGCAACAGCAAGCTATTTTACAGATGAAGCAATGTTTTATCTACAAAGTAGAGGTATTGATCAAAAAACAGCTGAAAAACTTCTTATAGAAGGTTTTGCCCAAGAAATTTTTGAACAAATCCCATCTAAATTAGTGAAAAATTTTTTCTCGGAAATTCTAATTAATACATCTATACAATATTGAGGTTAATATTGGACGATTTATACCAAGAAATTATTATGGATCATTCTAGAAATCCAAAAAACTTTGGCACTATAGACAAACCTGATAGCTTAAATGAAGCAATCAATCCACTATGTGGTGATTCAATAAAAATTTATTTAACATTTGAAAATAACAAAATAGCAAATATTAAGTTCCAAAGTGAAGGTTGTGCAATTTCAAAAGCATCAGCCTCATTAATGACTGAATTATTACTAGACAAAGATTTTCATACTGCTACTTCAACAATAAATGAATTCCATAAAATGGTTACAGAAAATGAAAAAGATGATCCCAACGAAGAAATCTTAGGTGACACAATAGTTTTATCAAATATTTCAAAATATCCTAATCGTATTAAATGTGCAACAATGTGTTGGCATGCTGTAAAGGAATCACTCGAAACACATAAAAATAATTAAGGATCCAAAATGAATGTCCCAATTCAGGTAGACTATGGAGTAAGAGCTTTGGTCGATTTAGCAGAAAATTCCCATAAAGGTGATGTGCAAACTGCTGATATTGCCAAAAGGCAACAAATACCTAGACAATTCTTAGCTCAAGTTTTGCATAATTTAAATAAATTTGGCATTACGTCTAGTAAAAGAGGACCTAATGGAGGTCATAGACTTGCTATAAAACCATCAAATATTACCATGGGATACGTAATGAGAACTTTAGGAAATAATAAACATACGGTCTGTTGTTTAGAAAACTCTTCGAAATGTTATCAAGCACCAAAATGTTCACAAAAACACGTCTGGCGTAAAGTAGAAATTGCTGTAAATAAAATTTTAGATTCAACAACTATTGAAGATTTGATAAATAATTAATATGACAGATGTATATCAACAAATTGGCCATTTAAATGATTTCAGTGATAATAATATGGTCACATATTTTTTCAATGACAGAGAAATTTTAGTAATAAAAATCGATAATAAACTATATGCTGTAGATAACATTTGTTCTCACTCAGAACAACCATTATGTGATGGTACTGTAATTGATCAAGAAATTGAATGCCCCAGCCACGGCGCAAAATTTAATATCGAATCTGGTGAGCCTACTACAGGACCTGCATTATTACCTATTGATACTTTTAAGTTGAAATTATCAAAAAATGGAGAAATTTTAATTGAATCATAATATATCGGAAATCAGAAAAGATTTTCCAATACTAAATACTGTTATAAATAATAAAAAACTTGTTTATTTAGATAATGCTGCAACCAGTCAAAAACCCATACAAGTAATCAATAAATTAAATGATTACTATACAAAACTTAATTCTAATGTACATAGAGGCGTTCATACATTAAGCGGAAAAGCAACAGATGAGTTTGAAAATGTTAGATTAAAAGTAGCAGAATTCATAAATGTACCTAATTATAAAAAATCAAATCCAATAATTTGGACGAAAAATACCACAGAATCTATAAATATCATATCTATGGCCTGGGGTGATGAAAATATAAAAGAAAATGATGAGATAGTAGTCTCAGCAATGGAACATCATAGTAATTTGATACCATGGCAAAAACTATGCGAGAGAAAAAAAGCTAAATTAAAAATTTTTCCAATTAATGAATTTCAAGAACTAAATATTAAATTATTAAATGAGTATATTAATCCAAATACTAAATTGGTTTCAATCGTACATTCATCAAATTCTATGGGTACCATTAATCCAATTAAAACAATAATTAACCAAGCCAAAAAAGTTAATGCCAAAGTTTTAATTGATGGAGCTCAAAGTGTCCCTCATATGCCAGTAGATGTCACTGATTTAGATTGTGATTTTCTAGTTTTCTCTGCGCATAAAATGTTAGGTCCTACTGGATTAGGGGTATTATATGTTAAAGAAGATGTAATCAATACATTAGAACCACATTTTTTTGGTGGTGAAATGGTATTAGATGTATCATATGAATCAGCCACCTGGAATGATATTCCTATGAAATTCGAAGCCGGCACGCCCAATATTGCTGATGTAATAGCTTTTGGTGCTGCCATTGATTATCTTAATGAAATCGGGATGTCTAACATAAGGAAACATGAATTAGAATTAACTAAATTTGCGTTACATTTAATCGAAGAAAGTAAATTTCTTAATGATAATACTGTCTTGTATGGACCAAAAAATGTCTCAAATAGATCAGGAGTATTAACATTCCATTCAGGTATAGCACATCCTCATGATTTAGGAACATTATTAGACAACGAAGGAATTGCAGTCAGAACTGGTCATCACTGTACAATGCCATTAATGAAATATTTAGGAATTCCAGCATCCTTAAGAGCAAGCCTATATATATATAACACTGAGGAAGAAGTAAGCAATTTTATCAAATGCTTTACTGACTCCTTGCGATTCTTCGAAAATGTTTGATCAAAAAACACTAAGACTTTACAATGCGATCATAAAAAAACATTCAAGATACCCAGCAAATAATGCGAAAATAAATCATATTACTCATAGAGCAGTAGCGATTAATAAATTTTGTGGAGATGAAGTACATCTAAATATTAACTATGACAATAAAAATTTCCTGATTAATGAAATTCAACTCATAGCAGAAGGATGCTCAATAAATATTGCGAGTGCATCTATTGTTTCAAATTTAATTTTAGGATTAAATTCTGAAAAAATTTTATATATCCATCAAATTTATAACAAAATGTTAGACAATCAAAAATTAGACCCTAAAGAACATATAGTATTAGGGGATCTAATATATTTCCGTCCATTATCTAACATTAAAATTCGAAAAAAATGTTCTCAGTTAATTTGGAATTCAATAAGAAATATTCAACCTATAAAGCCCATTTAATGTTAGATATTCATACTCATATTACAGAATATAATCATAATGAAATAACAGAAGTTATTAAGCGTGCAAAAAATGTTGGTGTAAAAATAATTATTGCAGCTAGTACTACTATAAACTCTTGCTTCCAATCAATTAAGCTATCAAATACGTATAATATTATCTATTCTGGAATTGGCTTACATCCAATGGATTTGAAAACTCCGATTAATGAAACAATTTTAAAAACATTAGAAAATTTCACCAAAAAATCTAATAAAATTGTTACTTTTAGTGAAATTGGTTTAGATTTTTTAGATGACATGCCAGATAGAAAAATTCAATATGATGCATTTAGAGAACAAATTCGTTTAAGTATTCAGCTTAACTTACCAATTATTTTTCATAGTAGAAATGCGGATCTTGAAACATTACGCATCTTAAAAGAAGAACAAGCTTATAAAGTAGGTGGTGCTATGCATTACTTTCAAAGTGATATAAATATTGCAAACAAAGTCATAGATTTAGGATTTAATATTTCAATTGCTAAACCTATACTGAATAACATTGAACTTCAAAAAACAGTTAAAAATATTCCATTAAATAAGATTGTTTTGGAAACTGATTCTGCACCTCAACCATTTAAAAAAAATAGAGAAAAATGGACTGAACCTAGACATTTATATGATATAGCAGAAAAATTGTCTTCACTGTATGATTGTGACATTAATGAATTACAAAAAATCACATCAAAAAATTCATATGATATGTTATTTAAAATACCCATATAGATATTCAGTAAAAATTTGAAATTAATTACTCAAATTTGTATTTATAATAATATTTTCCAACAATCTATAGTCTTGTTGAGGAAGTAAATGTAATGAATCAAAAAAGGCTAACGGCCATCTTTCAGGAGACCATTTTTTCAAATATTCCAAACGAGGAGCAATGCTTTCAGCAGGAATTGCGTCTAAATCTGATAAAATAATTTCCGGTTTGGTTTTGATGTAATAAAAATAATTATTAGGAATTATGCTTTCAGTATCTAAATATGGTTCATTTTTGATATAGTAATTAGACTGTATAATAATTTTAGCAAAAAATTTTCTTTGAATTGAATTATATAAAATTATATTATCTCCAATTTCCATACGTTGAACACGCTTGCGAAATCTTTGCGGCCAACCACAAACCAAAAATTTCATAGATTTATATTTCTTAAATTCATGTTGGTTTTGTGACAATAACCAAAAATTCTTCAAATTATTCATATAAAATCCTAATTCATTCAAAAATAATTTTAACGACTGAATTTAGTTGTGAAAACAATTTTATTGCATTAGATATTAAATCAATTTTATTATTTTTGATAGAATCATTTTCATGTAATTGAATTTCATTTTGAAATAGATCAAATATAGTAATTTCCGTCGGAACATATTGAGAAATTTGGCGATACATACGATAGGACTCTTCATAAGGAACAATATTATCTGCTTTATCATGCATAATAAATACAGGAGCTGCTAGATTAGAATTATAACTACTAGGAGAATTATTATTTAACCATTCTAAGGTATCTTCTGGTAAATTATCGATAGCATTTGAAATCTCAGTATGATCTTTTAAATTTAAAAGATTGACAACCAAATTTCCACGTAATGAAAAATTATTGGATTTTATATCAGATATTTTTGTGGAAGAAAAGTTTATGCTTGAAATAATTTCTGCTTCTTCTTTTGATAAAGTAGTATTAATAATTTGTCTTTTAACAAGATTAACTGCAAAAGGATCGGGTACCCATTCTCTACGATTTGAATCTAGAAAGGCAGTGTCTGACAAAATACTTTTTGAAAAATTTTTCAGATCATGATATCCCGCAAAAGAAACAACATAACTCACTTCATTTCGAATTTCTTGATTTGTTGCAGCAATTAAACCCATTGATGCCCCTGTACAATATCCAATTATGCCCACATTATTATTTTTTGTCTGTGGCAAAGAATTCAAATATTTAAAACCATTTACCAATGCATTTACTTCATTTTCACTACTAAGAAATTGTGTCTTTTGGGTATCAGTCCAAGGAATTAAAACTATTATTCCCAAACGAGCTAAAGCCTCAGACAAATTTACAAGTCGTTGATCATCAGTAGGTTCATTTACCGCAATACCTAATGAAAATAATACAGCGGGATTACCTGAAGATTTGATTTTTGATGGGAGTATTAAATCGGCTTTCACAACAGAATCTCCAGAAGTATATTCGATTTTCTGCCAAATTGGAGGTTCAGAAAAATATTGCAAGGGTTTGATAGGAACCGATGGCAATAATTGGGTAACAAGTGCCGTAGTTTTAAAGAAATTTATTATATTATTGTAAAAAATTGAAAACAAAAACAACACACTAATTATAACGAATACTTTCATTAACAGACTAAATTTTTTTTCATTACTAAAATGATGATTCTTCATTAAGTTTATAAATAAATATTCTTAGTTTAAATAAAATGTAATATACTACTATCAATCATTGTACAAATATTTCTAAGCAATAACTAGATCAAATGAATAATACTACACAAAAGGTCGGAGCCATATTACTTGCTGCTGGTAAAAGTAATAGAATGGGCGGACCAGATAAAATTATTAGCCAACTGAATAAAATGCCAACATTTTGGTACCCTTTAAAAATTTTGGCACATTCTAAATATGTTGATGAAATTACTATAGTTGTATCTAAATCAAATTTTGACTCAATTAATGAATATTTAAACAATTGGAACTTTATAAAAACAATTAATTTATTAATCGGAGGAGAACTTCGGCAAGATTCTGTAAAAATTGGGCTGAATTCTTTATTAGATTCAGATATCATAATTGTACATGACGCAGCTAGGCCTTTTCTTTCAGAAAAAATGTTAATTCAGGGTATTAAAGAAGTAGATCTTACTGGATCTTCTTCTGTAGCAATTCGCTCAACTGATTCCTTAAAAATTGTGAAAAATAATCTGTCAATTGAATCTATAGATAGATCCAAAATATGGAATATACAAACTCCTCAATTTTTCAAAAAAAACATTTTGACAAAATCTCATGATAATGCTTCCAAATTAAATAAATATTTCACTGACGATACTAGTTTGGTTGAATCACAAGGCTATAGTACAAAAATTTTTGCAGGCTCCACTACAAATATCAAAATCACAACTAAAAATGACTTACATCTTGCTGAAGCGATAATTAAATCAGGAAAATTAAATGAATCGTAATTTTAGCAGTCGTTCTGCTATAGGAATTGATTTCCACCCATTAAAGACTTCCAAAAAATTAATAATTGGTGGAGTACAAATACCATTCGCTAAAGGACTTGATGGCCATAGTGATGGAGACGTTCTTACGCATGCTATAATTGATTCAATACTTGGAGTTGCTGCACTCGGCGACATAGGAACATTTTTCCCCGATTCTAACCCCAATTACCATAAGAAATATAGTATCGATTTACTATCTGAAACTGTAAAAATGGTTAATCATAAAGGATGGTATTTAACATTCCTTGACGCTACAATTATAGCAGAATCACCCAAGATGTCTGATCATATAAAAAAAATCAAAACTACTATATCTTCGGTAATAAAAATAAATTATGATGAAATAAGTATAAAAGCAACAAGCACAAATGGACTAGGTTTCATAGGTAAACAGGAAGGTATTGCTGCAATAGCTATTGCTACAGCTGAAAAGAATTTAAATGATTAAGTTATTTGACAGTAAAACAAGAAAACTTGTTGAAATTAAACCTGATAATAATGAATTAACCATGTATGTATGTGGATTAACTCCATATGCACCTGCACATGTGGGACACGCATTTAGATCAGTAGTATTTGATGTACTTAGAAGATATTTAGAAGATCTTGGAATAATTGTTAAACATATTGAAAATATCACTGATATAGATGACAAAATGATCGATAAAGCCAATACTGAAAAAATTGCTTTAGAAAAATTAACCGAAACAAATATGTCAGAATATTTTATTTCATTAAAGAAACTTAATGTTTTACAAGCAAATAAATATCCAAAAGCTACTGAAGAAATCACTACAATTATTCAAATGATCAATACACTGATTGACAAATCATATGCATATAATGTTGATGGAAATGTGTATTATAAAGTTGAAGAATTTTCTAGATATGGGGAATTAAGTGGCAGAAAATTAGAAGAACTAATTATCGGTAGTAGAGTTGATCCTGATCCTAATAAAATTAATCCAATGGACTTTGCATTATGGAAAAAAATGAAGCCAAATGAACCTTCATGGAAAAGTCCATGGGGCCTTGGGAGACCTGGATGGCACATAGAATGTAGCGCAATGGCTACAAAACATTTAGGCGATTCCATAGATATTCATGGAGGTGGGCAAGATTTAATTTTTCCTCACCATGAAAACGAAATTGCTCAATCAGAAGCATTTTCTGGGAATTATCCCATGGCTAAAATTTGGGTACATAATGGATTATTGAGATTAGGTGAAGACACAATGAGTAAGTCAACGGGAAATTTCATTACATTGTCAGATGTTTTAAAAAAATACAATCCAGATGCATTAAGATTATTTTTCTTAAGCTCTCATTATAGAAGCCCTTTAACATTCTCAGATGAAGTAATTAAAGGTAATGAAAAAGCTATCACAAGAATATTGCAAACTCTAAAAAAACAATATACACATACATCTACCGACAAAATTGAATTTATAAATTTTGAGAAGCAATTTTATGACTCTTTGAATGAAGACCTAAATACACCTAAAGCTATCGCTTCAATTTTCGAACTAATTCACGAAATTAATAAAGGAATTTCAGAAGGTAAAAATATTTCTGATGCTAGAAATTCAATACTGAAAATGTGCAAAATTCTTGGATTCAAACTTGATGGAAATAATTCCAACAATAATGAAATTAACTCAAAGAATTTATATCAAATTTTTGAAACTTTAAAAACGATATATAAAGTAGATCTTACTATGTACACTAGTATCGACTATGACAAAACTGATCATACATTGAAGAATCTGATTGAAATTAGATCAAAATTACGCTCTGAGAAACGATTTAAAGAATCAGATTATATACGAGATGCTCTCAACAATAATGGAATAACCCTAGAAGACGAATCTAATAAAAAATAAATTTTATGAATATCTAGCATTTAGAATAGAAACTATTAAAAATGCAACAACTAAAAATATTGTACCTTGGAACATTAAGCGCTCAATACCACGTCTAGTCCTAAAAGAACCATCAGCTGCACCAAATAATCCTCCACCCTGACCTCTAACCTGTAATAATACAAGTATAACCAAAAGTACAGCAACTACAATTTGTACTATCTTTAATAATTCAGAAGAATCCACATCAATACCTTTAAAATTAAACTATGCAAATTTATAATACAACAGCTATAAAATTTAATCTAGTCAACAAAAACTTTTTCAAAGAATTAATTTGATAATTTGTCTAATAATTGTTCCAGTAATTTATTAATTAACCGAGGGTCAGCTTTTCCAGAAGTAGCTTTCATTATTTGACCAATTAGAAATTTCTTAGAAGATGATTTACCATCTATGAAATCTTGGACAGCATTTGGATTTTCATTTATAACATCATTAATTTTGTCAGAGATATAATCCTCATCAGTTATTTGGGAAAGATTTTGTTCGCCAGCAATTTTTGAAGCTGATTTACCACTTAAAAACATTTCTTTTAAAACTTTTTTACCTATATTTGAACTTAATTGATTGTTTTCAAGCAAAACACATAGCTCTAAAAAATCTTGAGGTTTTATTTGGATGTTTGAAATATTTTGATCGTTAATTTTTATTAGTCTTGTTAATTCACCATTCATGATGTTACAAATTATTTTCGGAAGATTTTTTCCTTTATCGATCGAAATATTACTTATTACTTGCTCAAAATAATCTGAATAATTTTTATCAGATACCAATTGTGATGCATCATTTTCAGACAAATTGTATTCGTTTATATAAGATTGTTTTCTGACAGCGGGTAATACCGGTATCGTTTCAGTCAAATTTTGAACTATATCAAAACCAACATAAATTGGAGGCAAATCAGGTTCAGGGAAATACATATAATCAGATTCACCTTCTTTTAATCTCTGATTTATGGTTAATTCCTTTTCTTCATCCCAGCCTCGTGTTTCTTGAATAACTTTTTTACCATTTTCAAGAACTTGAGTTTGTCTCAATATCTCATAATTAATAGCCGAATATATTGACCTAAAACTATTCATATTTTTAATTTCAACTTTTGTACCTAATATACTAGAACCAACAGGCTTTAAACTTATATTAGCATCACAACGAAAATTGCCTTCCTCCATATTTGCATCACTAACTTCACAAAATTGTAAAATAGACTTTAATTCAGTTAAATATGCTATCACTTCATCAGAATTATTTAGATCAGGATGAGAAACTATTTCCATTAAGGGTATCCCTGACCTATTGACGTCTATATAACTAGATTGAGAATATTTATCATCATGGTGAATTAGTTTAGCTACATCTTCTTCCAAATGAATACGTTGAATCCGAATAGACTTTGTTACAGTTTCTGTAACTATCGATAAATATCCATCGGTAGCAATAGGTAAATCATATTGAGATATCTGATAGCCTTTCATAAGATCAGGGTAATAATAATTTTTTCTATCAAATTTAGTTTTTTCAGCAATAGTACAATTTGTTGCTATACCAGCTTTGACACCTAAATTAATTGCTTGTTCATTTATTTTGGGTAAAGATCCAGGTAATCCTAAACAAACTGGACAAGTTAATGTATTAGGTTTAGCTTCTTGGTAATATGAACTACAGGAACAAAACATCTTGCTTTTAGTCAAAAGTTGAGCATGTACTTCAAGCCCTATAACAACATCAAAATTATTCATAATACCTCTGTTTATAATATTTATTTAATTTTACCATTACATTAATCAATCTCACAAAAAATGTGATGAGTAAAACTTGAGAATTCTTATTAAAGTTTAAGAATCAATATATAAATTTATTTTATTAATCCAAATTTATTCAGTGGCCAAACACGAAAGATAATCTTCCCTAAAACTTGATCCATTTTAATTGGGCCATATTTCCTACTATCAAAACTATCAAGTTGATTGTCCCCTAATACAAAAATTTCATCCGAGTCAATTATTATATTCTCAAAGGATTCGTTACAATTTAATATTTCCGTCGGCAATCCAATTATACGTTTAACAAACAAAATTTCTTTATTACTATTATGAGTAAATACAATTATAGAACCTCTTTGAAAGAAATCTATCCTAGATGTTGTTATAACAACATCACCATCTGACAAAATAGGTAACATGCTTTGCCCCGAGATATTAAACAATCTAAATTGTTTAATAAATAACAATAAATTATTCATTTAAGTTAGAATTAAGGATTTTATATTGCCCCAAATCTAACATCAGCAACATTGTCAGAATATTCAATTCCTTTAGTGGACCAAAATATTTTTGAAATTTCATCAACGATTTCAACTAACTTTCTGGCAGAAGCTGAATCTACATTTTGTTTGGTAGTACCAGCTAATTTATTGGCATTCCAAAACAAATTGTGTAAGTCAGGATATTTGTCTAAGTGCTCAGGTTTGAAATAATCAGACCAAATAATGTTTAATTCATTTTTAACCTGTTGAGCATGCTCTTCTTTAACATGAATTAATCTAGCAATAACGTTGGGCTGTGAAACAGATGTAACCCCACTAGAAAAATCAACAGCTTCTAGCCTCATTGAGGCTTTCAAAACTGTTTGAGCTGCAATTTTTGCAGAAATTGGATCATAAATGCCACATGGAATATCACAATGAGCAAACGCCGTCCTAATTCCTAATAAATTAAATAAATGATTCTTAAATTTCATAACAAACCCCTTTTAATATTTTTTCTATTAAAGATTACTTGAAGAATCAAAAACGATCAATAAGATTGAAAAGTACAAATGATAAAAAAAAAGTAATTAAGCATTGTGTAGTGATAACGATCGAAAAATATATTCATTTATAGGTGTTTTTATCCCATATTTTTTACCAAACTTAAACACCGCGCCATTCAAATAATCAACTTCAATTTTTTTACCTTTAAACAAATCGGTCTGCATAGAAGATTGAATATTTCTCGAATTCTTTTTCAATTGGTTCATTGTAGAATTTACAATATTTTTTTCGAGATCAAGGTTCATCGCATTAGAAACATTATATACCTCTTGAATTATTTCACGTGTCATTTCAAATGTTTCATGATGATTTAATATTGAATCCATTGAAGATCTAGTAATGCACATCATTCCACTTAATGCACAAATATATATTAATTTATTCCAAACTTCGATTTGAATATTTGGTGAAACAGAAATATTTATTTTAGATTGAGTCAAAATTTTATGAAGCAGAGAAACTGTTTTATCTTCAGGATCAAATTGATTACCTAAAATAATATTACATGGACCACCTTGTTCAATTATATGCCCAGGATGACTAACAAATGAATCTACATAAGTTACACCAGTAATAATATTGTTAAGTGGAAATTTTTGTCTCAATAAATCAGCACTACCAACACCATTTTGTAATGTAACTAATGTTGTTTCTTCACTTAAATATTGAGAAATTGTTCGTATAGCTTGATGATTGTCATATGCTTTTACAGTAAAAAATATTACTTCAGGATTAAAATCTGTAGGAACTTTGCTAAAAGCATCGACTGAAATAGTATAATTTCCAGAAGTAACGCTTTCTACAATCAATCCGTTAGAATTAATATTTTTTAAATGTTCACCTCTGGCAATAAATTTTACATCATGTCCATTTTTAAATAACACTGACCCATAATATCCACCTACACCACCAGAACCCATAATTAATACTTTCATCAAATTTCTCCAAATATTAATATTATATACAATATCTAGATATTGAAATGATAATATTATTAAATCCATAAAAAAATTTATATGATAATATGCATTTAAGAATAGAAGATTATGTATTAAGAAGGACTCATACTAATGATAAATCAAGATAGATTAATAAAAACATTTTGTGATTTAGTAAAAATCGATAGCCCATCTGGACACGAACAGGATATTGCTAAAGATTTAACAAAAAGACTTGCAAAATTAGGCTTTGAAGTAAAATTAGATTCGTATGGTAATTTAATCGCTTCTGAAGGAAGCGAATCCCCTTTCATGCTATCTGCACATATGGATACTGTAGAGCCCGGAACTGGAATAGTTCCAAAAGTTGAAGTTGAATCTGACAAAATTATTTCTACATCTGAAACTATACTTGGAGGTGATTGTAAAGCCGGAATTACAGCTATTCTAGAAGCTTTAGAATCAATTCATGAAGATTCAACTCCTAGAATTCCTGTGGAAATTGTATTTACTCGTGAAGAAGAGCTTGGTCTTCAAGGTGCTGCAAATCTAGATTTTTCATTAATAAAATCCAAAGAAGCAATAGTGTTCGATGGTGAAGGTGCACCTAATGAAATTATTACTATCAGTCCAACATATTTTAGTTTCGATATTACTATTGAAGGTAGGGCTGCACATGCTGGAGTAGACCCTGAAAATGGAATTTCTTCTATTCATATTGCTGCTGAGATAATTTCTAAATTACCACAAGGCCGACTAGACCATGAAACAACATTTAATATTGGTACTATTAAAGGAGGAAATGTCAGAAACTCTGTTCCAAAAGATACCGTAATTAATGGAGAATTTAGAAGTCCAAATTTAGAAACTCTTGATGGGTTGAAAATGCAAATTGAAGAAACAGTAAATCAAATTTCAACAAAATACAATGAAGCAAATATAAATAACGAAATTTATACAAATTTCCATGCATACAAAATTGATAATAATAACCCCCTTGCAACTCGTATTGCTGCAGCTATAAAAGCGATAGGTTTAAAGCCCAAAACAAAATATTCTGGTGGTGGTTCAGACGCAAATATTTTCAGAGAAAAAGGTATTAATTCTGTAGTTGTAGGTATGGCAGATCATAATATGCACACACTATCTGAATTTGTAACCATATCTGAACTAGTTTCCGCTGCAAAACTTTGTGAAATCTTAATAAAAAAATAATATAGGAAAATGTTTTATGAATGTTGATTTTCCTTACGGAACAAATAATATATCCTTATCTCTTCCTGAAAGTATAACAACTTTAATAACTCCTAGATTTTTGCCTGAATTACCTGACGTAGAAGGAGCTATAAAAAATAACCTAAGAAACCCTATTTCATTAGGCCCCCTACGAAGGCAAGTAAATTCTAAACAAACTGTTGCGATTTCAATATGTGATATCACAAGAGCAATTCCAACTTCAATTATCTTACCTATAGTTTTATCCGAAATACGCCATGTCCCTAAAAATCAAATAAATATCATTGTAGCTACAGGAAGTCATAGGCCTTCAACTGAAGATGAATTGATTTACTTGGTTGGAAAAGAAATTTATGAACAATATAACGTTATCAACCACAATGCATTCAATAAAAATGATTTAATTTATTTTGGAAATTCCAAAAATAATATTCCAATTTACCTTAATAAAACTTGGGTGGATTCTGATTATAAAATTTCATTAGGATTTACTGAACCTCATTTCTTTGCTGGATATAGTGGTGGAAATAAAATGGTTGCTCCAGGCCTTGCTGGAATCGATACAATTTTAGGATTGCATAGCTATAAATTAATTTCTTCTAATTTATCAACATGGGCATCTTTCAAATCAAATCCTATACAAAATGAAATCTACAATGTTTCTAGTAAAGCACCGATAAATTTTTCTATAGAAGTAAATATAAATAATAATAATTCAATAACTTCAATTAACGCAGGTGAACCACAAAAATCTCAAAGTGCATCAATAAAATCTTCAGAAGCTACTGCAATTCAATATGTTGATCATAAATTTGATCTGGTAATCACTACAAACAGTGGTTTCCCTCTTGATCAAAATTTATATCAATGTGTAAAAGGTATATCTGCTGCTGCACAAATAGTTAAACATAATGGAACAATAATATGTATAGCAGAGTGCAGAGATGGGATTCCAGCTCATGGTAATTTTTTCGAAACATTGTCACAAAAAATTTCTCCTAAAGAAATATTAACTACTTTGGGAAATTCAAATTCTACAACTCAAGACCAATGGCAAACTCAAATTCTATGTAAAATATTAAATAGAGCAAAAGTAATGATTAAAACAGATGGAGTTAAAGATCAAGATTTAATATCATGCCACCTAGATCCAATAAATGATTTACAACAATTAATTGATGCGATAATTAGTAAATTTAACAAAAATCAAAAAATTTGTGCCTTACCAGAAGGCCCCATGACAATACCTGTAATCCAAAAAATCTAGTCCGCCTTCGGCAGTTACGTACCTAAATCACATATCTATGAGTCTCTACTCAAACCAATTCTTTCCAAAATTGATTTATTATTTTTAAGATTTTTACCTAAAAATTGATTTGTAAAAAATAAATTACTATCGGAAATAGAATCAATAGATTTATATTTAAACAAAAAAGCCTGTAAAGAATCCCATTTTTCTTTTTCTGACCAACCAAATCCATTTTGTTTAACAGAAATAGAATTAGATTGTTCTATTTCTTTTTCTAACATAAATCTTTGGTGTTCTTTATCTGAATTGGTAGCATATAACATCACAATTTCTATAGTCTCATCAGAATTTTCAAGAATAAATTCAATAGCTCTTAAAGTAGCCCGATTGAATCTTTGTAACATATCGGGACGTTGATTAATTGTATCTTCTAAGGTTATATAAGTAAGACCTAATGTAGGAACACCAAATTCTGCTGGGTCCCAAATTTTAACATCGTACCCTAATTTTTTTATCAAATTCGGCTCATTAGATTTATATATAGATAATATATCTACTTTTCCTTCAGTAAGAATTCTAGGGTCAAAACCTACCTTAACTTCTTCTATTTTGTTCCGATCTAAATTATTTATATTAATCATAGCTAAATATTCAGGAGGCAAAGAAATTTTATATCCAAAAATTTTACCTTGCCAATCAGAAACAGTTTGAATATTTTTATCTTCCAAAGAAATAAATGCTTGCTGACCAGTCTGGCCAAATAACATTATCGAAGAAATAGGCACATCTGAATTAGTTCTCCTTTTTATTACAGATGAAGCTGCGGCTGTGGTTATATCAACTTCTCCAGCAAGTAATAATTTTAAATGTGAACCAGTGGAATGAAGAATTTCCACATCTAAACCTTCATCTTTAAAATACCCTTTTTCATTCGCAACATAAGCTGCAACAAATGGTAAATTTGCCTGCGGTTTATATCCAGCCATAAATTTAATTTTCATCAAATCGGAAGTGTTTGAAGTGTTATTTGAACATGACAAAATACAAGAAATACAAAATATAAACAGTATAAAATATTTTAATTTATTCATTTTCCAACTCCTATTAGAATCTCAGATTAATCAATAAATATATTATATCTCCAAAAAACCACTTTTTTTTCAAGTAAATTTGTACAAACTGTTAATAAACAACCTATAAGAGATAATAATAATATTGAAGCAAATAAAGTTGACGTTTGCAATTCATTATTAGATACCAAAATTATACTCCCCAATCCCGAGTTACCCGTGAACCATTCCCCTACTACTGCACCAATTACTGACAAAGGAATAGAAATTTTAAATGCTGAGAATAAATATGGTATTGCAGTAAAGAACCTTAATTTCAAAAATATTTCAAATTTTGAAGCATTTAAAATCTGGAAAAATCTATACTTGTTATTATCAACATCTTTAAATCCAGTTAACGCGTTAATTAATATCGGGAAAAATGTAATTAGAAATGTAATGAATATTTTTGGCGAATATCCAAAACCTAACCAAATTACTATTAAAGGTGCAATAGCGATAATTGGAGTTACTTTAAGCATTAAAGCTATAGGATATATTGACCTTTCTAATAAATTATTATGTACCATTACAGCTGCTAAAAATATAGAAAATATCATTCCTAAAATAAAACCTGAAAAAGCTTCCATTAAAGTGATTAAAGAATGCTCAATGAAAAACATTGGTTTCATATATAATTCGGAAATTACTTGTTGCCAAGTAGGTACAACATAATCAGGAATACCAAGTGACCTAACTATTATTTCCCATATCAGTAAAATAAGAATTATTAAAAACAAAGGAGGAACAATTTTAAAAGCAAAAGGTTTTAATTTTCCTGAAAATATTATATTTAAGAATTTATATAACATCTTAAAAATCATTCGTTGATACTGACAAATATTTTTTCACTTGATTAACTAAAGAAATAAACTCTGTTCTATACTCTAAATCCTTTGTTCGATTAACAGAAAATTTAACAGGAATTTGAGTCAATACAGTAGCTGGTTTTTTTGACAAAACTATAATTTGATCACTCATTACAACTGCGTCTTCAATACTGTGCGTGACCATAATAATTGTTTTATTTTTACTCCTCAAATTTTCAATCAAATCATACCTCATATGCCCTCTAGTAATTTCATCTAATGAGCCTAACGGTTCATCTAATAGAAGTATCTTAGGATCAAAAACTAAAGCCATTCCTATCCCAACACGTTGTTTCATTCCTCCAGATAATTGATGTGGATAAAAATCAGAATAAGGTTCCATTTGTATCCTAGATAAAATATTCTCAACAATACCTTGTTGTTGAGAATTCTTAGATGGGACTGGATTTATTTGAAGAGGAAGCAATAAATTTTGAAATACTGTCAACCAAGGTAAAATAGCAGGAGATTGAAATACCATCCCAATAGATTTTTTAGTTCGAAAATCTTTAGGGGTAAATCCAAAAATTGAGATCTCACCAGAAATTGGAGATAATAAACCCGCGATTAAATTTAATATAGTAGTTTTACCGCAACCACTTGGACCTATAATTGATACAAATTCTCCAGAATTAATTACTAAATTTAAATTCGAAACTGATAATTTATTAGTATCTTGTTTATCATAACAGTGATCAACTTTTTGAATTGAAAGAATAGAATTGTTTTCCAATATATTTACCAAAATAATACTATTTCAAAAGTCTATTCATTAAAATAATTATTTAAATCATTTTCAATTTTTAGAACTTTTTTAAGACGTCTATGAAATCTATGTTCTTTCGAAAACTTTGCTGACAAAAATTTTTCAACTAATTCAACAGATTGATTAAAATCAACAATTTTTGATCCTAAACACAACACATTCATATCATCGTGTTCAACTCCTTGAGAAGCAGAGTACGAATCATGACAAATTGCAGCTCTAACACCTGGTACTTTGTTAGCTGCAATACTAGCTCCAACACCACTGCCACAAATAATTATACCTTTATCGAAATCATTTAATGAAATACCTTGTGCTACAAGAATAGCTGAGTCAGGATAGTCATCATTAGGATCAAACTTTTTTGGTCCTAAATCTATAATTTCATATTTAGAGTTAGAAAAATATTCAACTAATCTATTTTTTAACTCTAAACCATTATGATCTGACGAAAAACAAATTTTCACTGTAAACTCCAAAATTTCTCATTGAGCTGTATAGCCTCCATCAACTACTATAGATGAACCTGTTATAAATGATGAGTCATTCGACGCTAAAAACAAAGCAGTTTGTGCCACTTCTAACGGTGTCCCTAATCGGCCTAATGGATGTTTTGATTCTAATTCTTTTAATTTACCAGGATTTTCATGTAAAGATTTAGTTAAATCAGTTTTTACATATCCTGGACAAATGCAATTCACTCTAATATTATTTTTCGCCAAATCTAGAGCTAAATTTCGAGTTAATTGAATTATTGCACCTTTAGAAGGAGGATATGCATCAAAGCCAACTCCAAAACCATCAGCATAACCCACTAAACCCATAATCGAAGAAACATTAATTATTGAACCTGATTTGTTCTTTAACATTAAAGGTACAAAATGATAGTTCACTAAGTATGTACCTTTTAAATTCACTTCAATTACTCGATCCCAAATTTCTTCAGGTAAAGAATTATTTGCTGATAAATTTCTGGAATGAGTACCAGCGGCATTAAAAACAACATCAATTGTTCCATATTTTTCCTGAACTAACAATGAAATATCTGCTAAATCATTACTCTGACTCACATCGCATTCTAATGCAATGGAAGAATCATTATAAAGGTTTACTTCGTCTAATGTATCTAAAGCTTTAGAATAATTTAAATCAATTGAAATAACTGATGCACCTTCTTTAGCAAATAAAATAGCAGTTTCACGTCCTATTCCAGAACCAGCCCCAGTTACCAAAGCAATATTTTTTCTTAATTTCATTTCATTGTCCAAATCAAGATCTGTATAAGTTTATTATACACTTAATTAAATAAACAAAAATGTATAAATTGAATTAAAAAAATTAGCTAATAAATAAATACAAACAAAATACAAAATAAGATAACCGATTTCATAAAATATCCTAAACCGGTTATTTTTCAGATCTTCATGTTTTTTTCTAATAAAATCAACCCACAAAAAATAGGAAATTAATAAAACTACACCTAACAATATCCAATATAATATTTCCATTATCCGTCACTAGAAATATCTATTTTTTTCTTGGTGAAATCCTCAGGGTTGTTATAACAAAAACCATTATTCAAAATAACAGTTTTGTCATTTAAATTAATCAAAAATTCTGCTTCACGTGAATATGATGAAGCATCATAAATATGTGCGGTATGTTTAGGCAAATTTTGACCATCATTTACAGAAAAATATTCAGTTACTAAAGCAATTCTTTCTTCATCTAAACTAAAAGATTTTGTAGGTAAATAATCAATAAAAACCCAAAATTTGCTATCTTCGTGTGAAATTAATTTTGGCTTCATCTTCCCCGCATCATCAATTTTATATTCTTGTAAATGAATCAGTTGATTCCCATCTACAAGGCTTTCAAAATACATACAGCTATTATCAAGAAAATTCAAAAGCAAACTAGCTACTTCAGGCTTAACAACTTCTTTTTTATCTTGAGAAGAAGAGGTTGGCGTTGAATTTGGTTTAGGTGACTGAATTGATGTTGTTGTAGATATAGGTGACGGACTAGGTATCGAAGTAGGATTTGGTGATATAGGTGGTGTTACAGTAGATGTAATTGCTGTTGGTGAAACCGTAGATATTTCTGAATCTAAATTCAGCACTTTTTTTGAATCAGATGAACAGAAAATAAGTGCTGAAAATACAAAAATTTGAATTAATAATAGCTTTAAAATATTTTCTTGATTGATTTTATTCATACCTTTAAATTATACACCAATAAATTTAAAATTTGTTATACTGTAGATCTATGTCCTTTCACATAGATAATGCCACTAGGTTTCAATCTCTTAGTGGCATTCATTAAAAAGAAAAAGGTTACCATATGTCTGATCCTATTACCAAAATTCCAAAACCAAGAATAGATTCTTATTCAGATAAACGCAAGTTATTTCTAGTTCCTATATACATTGTCCCAAAAGAAAATGCTGAAGAAGGAGAAAAAATTTTAACAGACTATTGGAACGAAGTTGCTGAACAAATCAATAGTTTTCAGCAAAAACTTGGCAAAATATTAAATATATTTCATGAAGGTATTTCAACAGCAGAACAAAAAGAACTAGAAATGTTAACGCAAATCAATGAAAAAGGTGCCTCTTACATCAAGACTCTAATCAATGATGGTGCTAACTTAATTCCTACAGAAAATAAAGAATTAATTGAAGAAACAATAGATTGGCAACGATGTTTATCAGTTGGCTTAGTTAATCCCAAAGTTTATGAAGAAATAATGTCCAAATTTCAAAATGCCATAACAGCAAGATACACATTTATTTCAAAACAAATTGAAGAAAACCTTAAAATTGAAAATCCTAGTATATTGTTAATCAATGAAGAACATAAAGTTCAATTTTCAAATGATATTCAGGTATTTTACGTATCACCACCCTCAGTAGACAAATTTAAACAATGGCGTGAAAAATACATTCAAGATATGAGAGCAAAATTTTCCACAGGAAACAACGATTCCAACAATACCGAAAAACAAACTAAAACTAATACTTAAATTAATCCATCGAAATAAGTTTTTTAGATCTACTTGCAAAAAATAAAGTTGCTAAAATCATAGTAGCACCTAAAAATGCGACTACTTTACGTGCTCCAAAATAATCCATAGCAAACCCCGAAGGCAATGTCCCAATAGGTTGTAAACCAAAAATCAACATCCTAAGAGACATAACTCTTCCTTGAAATTTCTTTTCACAATTTTCTAATAAAAGTGAATTTGCCAAAACCATTCTAGCAGATTCACCTATGCCTAAAAAAAACATTAATATTAATCCAATAGAATAATACGGAAATATTGAAACTAATACCAAAGTACATCCCGCAATCAATATACCAAAAAATTGTAAAAATCCTCTTTTAATTGGTCCCATAATGGCTATTAATATGGAACTCAACAACGAACCTAGACCAATAACGCTAAGCAACAATCCAAGTGCTTCAGATTCTTTAAAATATACTTCTCTGATAACTACAGGCAATAAAAATCTGAAGGGCATAACAAGTATTACGTAGGTTAAAGATAATAACAATAAAATACTTACAATTTGATTTGTTTTTGCATAAATCAAGACAACTTTAATATCAAATAACATTATTTTAAATTTAGAAAAATATGAGTTTAACCGACCTGTAAAATATGTTGCAGAAATATTTTTTTGACCATCAAGTAGTTTTGTATCATTAGAATCAACATAATTTAGCAAGCTACAGATAATAACAGAAAAAGATATTATTACGGTAATACAAACATAAACCCCAGCTGGCCCAATTATCGCATATAAAATTCCTGCTACAGCAGGAGCCAATAATGAAGTCACACCCATTAATGCGCCATCCATAGCTATTCCATTACTAATCAATCTTTTAGGTAAAATCTGTGGAATTATTGTTTGCCTAGCTGGAGCTAAAAATGCCCACCCAACACCTTGTAAAGAAGCACCAACAAGTAGATGTTGCCAAATAATCATTTCATTTATTATCAAAAATGCAATTGCAAATGCAATCAAAGCAGCTAATATCTGCCCTATTTGAATCAAAATCTTTTTATTAATTCTATCTGATAAAACACCTCCAAATAAAGATAGAAGTAACATCGGAATTGCTGAACCACCTATAACAATTCCTACTAATCCAGGATCTTCAGTTAAATCATATGTAAGATAGCCTCTTGCAACCATTTGCATTTGAATACCAAACATCAAAAATAGTTTACTTAACCAAAGAATCAGATAATTTCTATGTGTAAAAGATTCAGTACTTCTGGAAAATATTTTAGAAATTGATTTTTTGTGAGAAGAATCATCTGGTGATGACGGAGTATTAATTGGCAAAATAAAATCATTTCTAAAATATATTATAGGGCAACAAATAAAGTATAAATATATAGTGACTAAATAATATCAGCAAGTTTTTAATAAGTATACAGAATTATGAATAAAAATTTTAAATTATACGTTGATAAAATTTATGGGTCTGAATTTTAGGTCGCACTCATTTTTATTACAAAAAGGAACCTAAAGATGTTCATCCAGACCCGAAAAGTCCTAGAAAATTATATTTGATTATCACATAATAATTATTAGTTTTCAAATAAAATATTTTAATGTAAATTTTAGAAAGCAATTTATGGGCAATACATTCGGGAAAAAATTCAAAATTACGTCTTGGGGAGAATCTCACGGTCCTGCTGTAGGAGTTACTTTGGATGGAGTACCCTCTTTATTTGAAATTAATATTGAACATATTCAAAATGAACTCCAGAGACGTAAACCTGGTCAAAGCGAAATTTCTACACAACGAAAAGAAGAAGATTCCGTTGAAATTTTATCAGGTATATTTGAAGGTAAAACAACTGGCGCACCTATATCAATGCTAATACGTAATACTGATCAAAGATCAAAAGATTACGACCATATAAAAAACATTTTCCGTCCATCTCATGCAGATTACACTTACCAAGCAAAATATGGAATTAGAGATTGGAAAGGAGGAGGTAGAGCCTCAGCCAGAGAAACTATAGCAAGGGTTGCTAGTGGTGCAGTTGCTAAGCAATGGTTATCATACAAATTCAACACAGAAATATTTGCCTTCGTAAAACAAATATCAAACTTAAAAGCTGCAATTTCAACTGATAATATCACTAAAAAAGAAATAGAATCTAACATCGTTAGATGTCCAGATAATTTAGTTGCAAACAAAATGATTCAAAAAATTAAAGATGCCAGAAAAAATGGTGACTCTCTAGGTGGGATTATTGAATGTGTCACTAAAAATATCCCAGTTGGTCTTGGAGAACCAGTTTTTGATAAATTAGACGCTGATTTAGCTAAAGCTATTTTATCAATTCCCGCTTGTAAAGGTTTTGAAATTGGATCAGGTTTTGCTGGAGTTGAAATGACTGGTAGCGAACATAACGACGAATTTTATGTTGATGATGATAATACAGTCAAAACTAAAACAAATCATTCAGGCGGAGTGCAGGGTGGCATATCTAATGGAGAAAATATTATTCTAAGAGCTGCATTTAAACCAACAGCTACTATTATTCGCTCACAAAAAACCATTGATACAAACCACAATACAATAGAAATGCAAGGTAAAGGAAGACACGATCCATGTGTATTACCTAGAGCTGTACCAATTGTTGAATCAATGGTTGCATTAGTTATTGCTGATCATGCATTACTGAATCATTCAAATCAATAAACTCTATTTAATTTTTTTTTTTTAATTCATTTGTTATATATCAAATTTGTTGTATACAAATTCTCTATTTTCCATAATAATAAAAAAATTATTATAGGTATTAATATGACCAATGACGTAACCAAAAACTCAATTTTAGAAGAAATTCAAGACCGCATATTATGGTTAGCTATAAAAATGGTCGATCATTCAAATCGCGGTAGATATGAAAAAGATTCTCCAAAATTAGGTGGTCATCAAGCATCCTCTGCCTCAGTAACAACAATTATGACCTATTTATTTTTTGAATTTATGGGCTCTAATGATAAAATTTCTGTTAAGCCTCATGCAGCTCCGGTATTTCATGCAATTCAATACCTTCTAGGGCAATTAGATAAAAAATATCTAACTCAACTAAGATCTTTTGGTGGCCTACAAGCATACCCAAGTGTTACAAAGGATCCAGATAATGTTGATTTCTCTACAGGATCAGTAGGCCTAGGGCCAATTACTCCTAATTTTGCTTCGCTAGTAGAAAAATATCTTGAAAGTCATTTTGAATATACATCGAATAATTCAAAATATATAAGTTTACTAGGTGATGCAGAATTAGATGAAGGTTCAGTTTGGGAATCAATTATGGAACCTGTAATTGGAAAATTAAATGACGTGATATGGATAGTTGACCTCAACAGACAAAGCTTGGATCGAGTTATACCTGGTGTTAGAGCTAATGATTGGAAAAATATGTTCTATGCAAATGGCTGGAATGTAATTGACGCAAAATACGGTACTCAACTAGAAACTGCTTTTTCTTCAAACAATGGTGATTTACTAAAAACCTGGATTGATGAAATGCCTAATCAAAGATATCAATATTTATTAAGATTAGACCAAAATAACCTCAGATCTGAAGTGCCACAAGGCTTCAAACACTCAAAAGAATTATCAAATTTTCTCAATGATTATTCAGACACACAACTATACAAAATGTTTCGTAATTTAGGAGGACATGATTTTGACAAATTAAGAGATGCTTTTAATCAATCAGTCAAATCTTCATCACCTTCAGTAATTTTTGCTTATACTTTTAAAGGATGGAATTTACCTACTTTAGGATTGCCAAGAAATCATTCTACCCTACTAAACCCTGAACAAATGGAAAAATTATCACAAAAACTTAATATCCCAAAAGAGGATATTTGGGCAAAATTACCTGAATCATCTACTGCTGGTAAACATTGTTTGCAAAAAGGCAAGATTTTTTCTAAAACTACTAAATTAAACTCAAAACATATTGATCAAATCAATATACCTACCGAATTATCTAGACCATTACCAAAATTCGACATATCAACTCAAGATTATTTACAAATGATTTTAACAGAAATTCTTCGCTCCAATCCTGAACTTGCAGAAAGAATAGTTACAACAAGTCCAGACGTAGCAACTTCCACTAGTCTTGCAGGATGGATAGCAAATAAAAATGGATTATTATGGGATGACCAAGAAGAAAATAATATAAATAATAATATGGATTTAAATCAATTCCACAATGAATATGACGACCCTTTACAATGGACATCTTCACCTAAAGGAAAACATATTGAATTAGGTATCTCAGAAAATAACTTGTTTATGCTACTAGGTCAATTAGGCCTTTCTTTTGAACGACATAATGAGATTTTATTTCCAATTGGTACAATTTATGATTGCTTTATACGTAGAGGACTCGATGCCTTATTTTATGGAGCATATTCTAATTCACAATTCATTTTTGTTGGCACCCCTTCGGGGATTACATTAAGTGGTGAAGGTGGAGCCCATCAGTCAATTTTATCTTCATCTATAGGAATTGAATTGCCTGGAATTTCAATGTATGAGCCATGTTTCGCAAAAGAATTGGAATGGATTTTATTAGACTCTTTAAATAAAATCAAACTGAGAACTGGTTCTACATATCTAAGATTGAGTAAAAAAGCTATTAAACAATCTTTATTTCAACTACCTGAAAATATATCAGAACAACAAACCCTTAGATCAAAAATTATAAATGGTGCTTACGTCCTGAAAAACTCTCACAGTAATGAATCAAATACTAAATTAATAAATATTTTCTGTTGTGGTGCAATAATTCCTGAAGTTCTACAAGCTACTAAAATTCTTGAAGAATGGGAAGTTGATTGTAATGTAATTAATGTAACTGGCCCAGGAGTTTTATTTGATAAATATCAAAAATGGATACACAACAAATTTAATAACGGAAAAAGTTCTGTAAACCAAAACCCAATAATATCTTTACTTGATAATATAAATACAAAAGTACCAGCAATTACAGTGACAGATTCTCATCCACATTCTTTAGTTTGGATCGGTGCAGCATTAGGAGCTCAAACTTATTCTTTAGGAATCAATGACTTCGGGCAATCCGGTGAATTAGAAAAATTATACGAAGAGTATATGTTAGATTCAAAAACAATTGTTGAAGCCTGTCTAGATGCATTAAACATTTAAACTATTTTTTTGTTTTCCTATACCATGTTGGATTTTTGTCAATTTTTGTTTTTATTCGTTCTCGAATAATATTATATTCATGTTGAGAAGGATTCCAATCATTAAATAAGCCATTCTTCTTAAAAATATCCACTGGAAATTTACGATTTTCATTAGGTCTAAATCCCCGTTTTCTCATTTCATCTGCTAATAATTCATAACGTCGACTCAGATATTTACCTTTATTATAAAAGAAATATATATGGCCTTTGTTTAGAGTGTAATTTTTAGATATTTTACTTAATTTTAAACCTTCTTTAGATAATATAGTTCTTTTAAGACTAGCAGGTACCATGGTGATCTCTCTATATTCAGCAATAAGATGTTGGTCCATTAATTCTTCAACTGGAATAATATTTATTCTTGTCATAATCTTGAATATTTAAATTTAAAATATAATTACCTATGTTTTATGAGCAGCTTCTCAGTATCATTCATAATACATATTAATAAGGGATAGTTTAATTTCTTGAATTACTACGAATTTTTTTAATTAATATTTCAGGCAACAAATTAATCATAAGAAATATCAAAGAAAAACCTGAAAGAAAAATCAGTAAAAATACTAATGAAAAATATATATTAATAAAAAATGTAAAATCCATATAAATCCGGACCTATAAATTAAATTTAAAAGAATATAAATTACCACCAATACCTATCCAACTATTCTCAGAAATTAAAATCTTTTCCATAATTGGTTGATTATTTACCCTTATTTGTGCATCTGAATTAGTTGAATAAATCAACACACCGTTTTTTGAAAATTTAAATACTATATTTTCAATTGAAGGAATATTTAAATCTTTTCCATTTATAACATTTTTGAAAAAGATTCTATTAATTAAATTACGTTTCACATAACGAAAGTCAACAATCGGAGAGTCATTACTATCAAGTAAAAACCCATATGGAGAACTCAACATTTTTCTTCTAGCAAAATATATTCCTATAAGTAAAAAAATTGCTATAAAAATATATATCATCAAATCATTTTGATTAGATTTAATATTGCTTACAGAAGTATTATCTTGAGGTACCGAAATATTAATATTGGAATTTGAATCTACCGGTATTGGAGTAGACTTAATATTAGTAGGATTAATTTTTTGTGTTTTATTAGATTCTGAATTGTTTTTATTTTCCGTAGATTTACTAAATTCAAATATCAACGCATCTGAAGTGAAAAGCATTGAAACGTCATAATAAACCATGGCAATAGTAAAACTAAAAGTGATATTACCATAATCTTTTGGAGTGAAAAATAATTCATATTCCCAAGCAGGGCCTCCATAAAAAACAGGCTTAGGAACAATATCCAATTGATTATTCAGCACATTTAATTCAGAAGAAACATTTACAGATAATAAATTCTCCGCAATAGGGTATGGTTCACCCAAAACGTTAACAAACACATCAGCAATTTTATATTTCTGGTTTAACTCAAAATTATCAGGAAGAGAAATCTTATTGAAGTCTATTTTTGGAAAAGGAGCAATTTTAATTGTCTTTTGAGATTTAATCACATTATTTAAACCGGAAAATTTCATTTCTGCAGACAACCTATATTCTCCAGGTGTTGAAAATGGCGGTAATAAAGCAGTATATTTTCCATCAGATTTAGCCTCATCTCTGCCAGTACCATCATCAAGCATTTCAAGTACTATCTCTACATCTTCAGGATTAATAACAGTTAAAAACATTTTTGTTTCAGAAAAATCAATGGGGTTAACTATTTGAATTTCATCATGAAAAATTGTTCCTACGATTAAAGAGGGTTTATTTATTTGCACAATTTCGTGGGAATTAATAATTAAAGAATATTTATGTCTAAATTTTTCTAAAACAGATAAATATCCATTTACTCCAGAAATTTCTAGATTCCAAATACCTGAAGTAGGATTCTTAATATTTATTAATTTTACATTTTCTGTATATATAAATTGAATATTTTCAACAGACTTATCTTTTGAAATTCTAAAATTGTTACCTAAAGGATCTTTAAGTAAAATAGTCATATTGGAAGGTAAATTATTTAATATGCCTATCTCAAAATCTGAAGTCTGTGGCAAAACATGAAGTTCCGTGATCATAACTTCATCTGAAGAAAAATTCTCATCAATAGAATTTTGTTTATATAAAAATGATGATTCAGAATAAACATTTTTTAAAAATTGTGTGATAGATTTTGAATCATTTAAATTAAAATATTTTCCACCTGAATCGTTTGTGATTACATCCACTACTTCACTTATATTTTCTTCATTTGATAAGTTAATAAAATTTATTTCAATTTGATTTTGTAATAAATTACTATATATTTCAGATTTATATATTTTTGCAAGATCTTCTTGAGTAGAAAAAGAATTACTATCTAGTAAATAAATTTTGGATCCTTTTATCATACTCAGATTTGGATAAATATTATTAAGAGAATTTAAAGAATTAAATAAACCGTTGGAATCTGAATTTGAATTTAAAATTATGTTTTCAGATAAAATTTTATGAAAATTTTGTAATTCTTCAATAGAATTTTGATGTGGCCCAATAAAATCTTTCGAATTAGCTCAGTTTACAAAAGCAACAAAATCTAAAGAATCTATCGCTGAAATATATAAAATTACTGAGTCGATTAAATTAACAAAATCATCATTATCTACATCCAAACGCCCACTATACAGAAAAATAGAGCCTTGCAAAGTGTTTTCTTCTGCAGAAACTTTATTGTCATGTATAAATAATGAAGTGCATAATACACACAACACTAATAAAAAACTGACTGTCTTGAAAATTTTCATATTTGTATAAAACCTTTATAAGAAATAATTTATATTTACTTCAAAGCATAAGTCAATTAATATGTAGGACAACTTTTCACCGATATAATAATTGAGAAGGTATTTAGTTAAGTCAATTAAAATATATCCGTAATTTAATACTTTATTTTTAATAATTTTAGGAGACAATTCATTTTTATTAAAATACGAAAAAAATTTAATAAGATTTATTTTTATATCCTATTGATATTAATATCGTTAACCGCATGTATATCTAATCAATCAATAGAAGAAATTAGGGGCCATGTAATTCATGTCGAATCTAATTCATTAACCATCGTGTCTGAAATACACATTAAAGATAAAAACAAAAAAATATTTATTCTAAAACCACAAATATATAAAGGTTTTACACCTTCGCACCTACGTCACCATCAAATAGTTAATGAACCTATCACAATAAAATATATACTCAACAATGGTATATTAACGATCATTTCAATGGACGATTAGCTCAATTATCGTCTTTAGTATTCTTTGAAAACTTATACAAAACTAACAAAGCTGAAATAATAAAAAGTAAAACTCCAAAAAAAACATAATTTCCAAAATTAGTGTTTGTCATTTGTTTTGCAGAAATAAAAATCTCTGAACCTATAGATGGGTATTCAACACCATTGATATCTACTAAAAAATTTAGATCCCAATCTCCTGCTGATTCAAATGTAACATTCGCATGATAATATTTTGATTGATCTCTTTCTTTGATTGCCAAAATTTGAAATTTTTCATCAGCATGATTGACTTTTGAAGTTATTATCTTAATCTTTGCAGCCGAAATAGGAGAGTAATTTTCTGGATCGAGTAATTCTATCTTGAAATAACTAGTACCAACTATAGGCTTAGGTGGTAATGTTCGTACTAATAAGACAAAAGCATCTGTTCTGTAATTTACTATTAAACTTGAAGATTCTTGAGCATTTAAAATTGCGAAAGGGAAAACAAAAATATATAAAGATAATATGAAAAAAGATTTATTCAAAATACTCATTTTTTAAAATTGATCACTCTATCAATAGCATCAAATAATTCATTTTCTGAGTTATAACCCTCAAATTTAGAATGTAACAAACCATTACGTTTAATAATAAAAGTAAATGGCTCACTAACTATTCCCCATTCCATCACTACAGGAGAAATTTTTGCCTTTTCAATATCTCCATCAATGTCATTAATATTTTCATAAATTTCTATATGTATAAAATTAACTTGACCTTCAAATTTTTCTCGTAATTTGGATACAATTGCAACCTGGGGGCCACAAGTCTGAGTCATGCAAAATTTTGGAGTTGCAAAAACCACTACAGTTGGCAAATCATTATTAATAGCATCCAAAATACTCAATTCATACAACTTTAAATCAGGATCAGTAGAGGATGAAATTTCAGAGATATCCTCTACATCAGATAGTTTCTTATTTTGGCTCTGTGGTACTTTTGAATCTATCGCAGGTGTAAAACTTTTAGATTTAACAGCGAATCTTGTTTCAGCAAAAAAATTATTACCGTCGTTATCAATGCCTTTAACTCTAATCATCCAAGTACCTGGTGTATCAAAATTTACTCTTGAAACATATACACCAGATTTGCTAACTGGCCATTGAACATATTTAGCTTCGCCTTCTACTAATACCTCAATCTTTGAAGCATCCATAAATAAATAATCAGTTTTAACAGAATCAACACGTAATGGCGATTGGTCAGAATCAACAAGTCCAAATGTCAATCGATTGCGACCTATAGCAAGATCAATTGTAGCAAGAACAACATTAATTCTACGAGATGTAGTAGAAGATTCTGAATTTTTTAAAGAAGTTGCAGTAGGTGTAGATGTGATTTTTGAATTTTCAATATTATTTTTACAAGATGAAAATAATAACAAAAAAAATAGCATAGACAATACTATTAATAATTTATTCCTAAATTGATGTATATCATGTAAAGAGAATTTCATAAAATTACAACCTATTTAAAATATTTTTCTATAACAATTGTCTCAATATACAATCAAATGAGTCAACTAATCAATAATCTATGTATCAATAAAATATTATACGCAATATATAGCCTTCTTCTTGCGCTGAATATCATTATATGGTATATTTCAGACTCCAGTGGATGATTTGGTTCCATTCATTAATTTGGTATCTTTCAACACTGGTTCCTCCTTGAGCTGCCCTCGATGCCTGTCATCGAGGGCCACTTTATACTTTATGTGTATTATTAACTAAATAATTAAAAATGATTATAATAAACAATCAGTTGGTAACAATATTAATTTCAATTATTGCTATATTTACTATTGCATGCCAAACATCTCCTGCGAAGAAAATTGAAACTCCAGACAACTCAACTCAAAATATTCAAGTTCAGAAATCAAAAAATACTGATAAAAAGTCTATTGAGTTTGTAATTAAAAAAAATGATAATTCAACAGCTCGTTACATTGTAAACGAACAACTTGTTAAGCTACCTTCACCTAACGATGCTATAGGCTCTACAAAAGAAATAGAAGGAAAAATTGTTTTGTCAGAAAATGGTCAAATTTCTTCTGATTTTAATTCTTTTTTCGATGTCAATATGCTTTCTCTAAAAAGTGACTCAACTAGAAGAGACAATTACCTTAAAAGAAACTCTCTCGAATCTAATAAATTCCCCATAGCATCATTCAATATTACTAAAATTAATAACCTACCGTTCCCTGCTCCCACAAACCAAAACTTAGATTTTGAAATAGTTGGAATTCTAACAATTAGAGATATATCCAAAGAAATCACATGGGATGTTTCTGGCAAATTCGACGGAACCAAACTCACAGGTCTCGCGAAAACAGAATTTAATTTCGGCTTTTTTGAAATAGATATACCTAAAGTTTTTGTTGTTATCAGTGTAAAAGATTTAATCCAACTTGAAATCGAATTTGAAGCTATCAAAGTTAATTGATAAATTTTGATTATATTGTTCTGATTAGATTAATAAAATGAATCAAATACGCTGCGAGTTTGTTCTATTTGAATACAATAATATTAGTATTTGATTTAAATGATATTACGGTTGACATAGAACAATACCATTGCTAAACTCACGAATAAATTACGCCTAATATCATTATTAGTATCTATAGGAGCAAACAATGGGTAAAGTAGACCTTAATTTTATGCCAAAAGTACCTGTATTTGATGCAAATGCAGCACTTGGACGCAAACATGACAGAAGAGTAAACGTAGATTCTGTAGAAGGAACAATAGCTGAAATGGATCGTACAGGAGTTTCAAAAGCTTTGGTATATGCTCCACATGGCGCAGCTTATGATTCGACTGAAGGTAATCAAATCTTAATTGATACTATAGCTGATAATAAAAGACTAATTCCTCAATTTTGTGCTAATCCAACTTTTGACAATATTAATGATTTTTCTAAATCACTCAAAACAAAAAATGTCAAAACAATTCGAATTTTTCCCCCTCTACACAACTACCCTTTTACTGAATGGGTTGTAGGTGAATGGTTAGACTGGGCGGAAAGTGAAGGAATTGCTATTTGGATACCTGTAAATTATGAAACAAATTGGCACCCTTCTATAGATATTGACCCCACACAATTACATGACACTTTAAAAAATAGACCAAATCTAAATGTGGTAATAGCTGAAATTAAATATGCTGATTTTTCTTGGGTAATGCCATTAATTCGTTCTTTACCTAATATAAGTGTGGAAATTTCAAGGTGGGTAATAATAGATGGAATACAAAGGCTACTAAATGCTGTAGGAGATCAAAGAATTCTATTCGGTTCAAGATTTCCTGACTCACCAATGTCACCTCAAATTTACAATTTACATCACAATGATTTAAGCGATTCAACTCTAAAATCAATCTGCTCAAAAAATACTGAAAGATTAACAGGAGTCAAAATATAATGATAGAAACTACTCCTATTATTGATTTCCATGCACACGGTGGTGGCTGGACAAATAGAGCTTTTCCTGACGACCCAAATACTTATATCAAACAAATGGATATTACCGGAGTTGATACAACTTGTGTTAACTGCATTTGGTTTGGAGATGCTAACTGGGCGAACAATTTAGTTTTCAACAGATTTGTTTCCAAGTACCCGGGTAGATTTATAGGTGTAGCATTTGTCACACCACATTACCCGGAAGAGTGTATATATGAACTTGATAGAGCATTTAATGAACTGAATTTTAAATTTTTAAAACTTTATCCTGATTATTACGGACAATCAAGTGATGCTGAAGGATACCAACCAATTTATGAATGGGCAAACGATAAAGGAATCCCAATTATGTGTCATGGAAGATATGGTACTGATGCACCTGGGACCACACAACTCAAACGATATGAAAAATTTACAAAAGATTTTCCTAATATTAAATGGGTTATAGCTCATGCTGGAGGAGGAACTGACATTGACTCTGTGCAAACTGCAAAAGAACTTCCAAACATTTGGTTAGAAACATGTGGATCTGGAATCGGATTACGTGCAGTCAAGCATGCAGTTGATTATGGATTGGCAGATAAGATTTTATTCGGATCTGACATGCCCATTATGGATTACAGGAATCAAATATCTAAAGTAATCACAGCTGACATTTCAAACAATGATAAAAAAAAGATATTGGGGTTAAACGCTATCAAATTACTTAATTTATAATCTTGCCAATTATAATCATATCTGATTGTATAAAAATGCTTAAGGAAGAAAAATGTACACGGAAAGATTATTACCATTTGACACAGAAGCCGAAGAGGCTGTAATAGGATCAATTTTAATTGACTCAGATTCATTGAGTAAGGTTACTTCTTATATTAAACCAGAAGATTTTTATATATCCAAAAACCAATCATGTTATTTATCATGTATTTCTCTGTTTGAAAAAAGTGAGCCAATTAATCAGATTACTCTTTCACATGAATTATCATCACATGATCTATTAGAAGATATTGGTGGAACCGAATATTTAGCATATTTAGTAGAATCAGTTCCTACTTCAATACATATTGAACACTATGCTCGTATAGTACAAAAAACATCTACTATGAGAAAATTAATTTCTACAGCAACTGAAATAGCAGATATTGGATATAATGGAGTGTCTGATGTTGAATCATCATTAAATAAAGCAGAAAAACTTCTTTTTGGTATTCGTTCTGAACAGTCTGTCGGTGATTTCGTACACATCAGATCTGTACTTGATACATACATGGAAGAAACTGCCGCTCTTGATTCAGACTCTACAAAAATTTCATCAACAATTCCAACTGGGTTCCCTGATATAGATAAAATTTTTGGTGGAGGATTACAGCCATCAGACATGATAGTTGTTGCTGCTAGACCAAGTCTTGGAAAAAGCACATTAGCGTTCAACATTGCACAAAATGCTGCTTCTTTACAGGGATTAAAAGTAGGGATATTCAGCTTAGAAATGAGTGCTGAACAAATCGCAATGAGGCTACTATCCAGTCAATCTGGAGTAGATAGCCATAGGTTAAGAATCAATCTCATAAGCAGTGCTGAAGAAACTAAAGTCATAGATTCAATTGGACAATTATCAGAATTACCAATTTACATTGATGATACCCCAATACAATCTGTAAGTGAGATGATTGGAAAAGCTAAAAGAATGCAATCTGAAACAGGAATAGATTTAATTATTGTAGATTACCTACAATTAATTACTGGAAGCAGGGCAAATTCACGCCAATCTGAAAACAGAGTACAAGAAATGGGGGAAATATCTAGATCGCTTAAAGGAATGGCTAGGGATTTAAATGTTCCTGTTTTAGCATGTTCACAACTAAGCAGAGCTGTTGAACAAAGGCCATCTCATCGTCCAATTTTATCAGACTTAAGAGAAAGCGGAAGTATTGAACAAGACGCAGACATAGTTTCTTTTATTTACAGAGAAGACGTATACACTACTGAATCTGAGTGGGAAAGGAAAAACCCAAATGACCAATATCCTGCAAACATTGCCGAAATAATTGTAGCAAAACACAGAAATGGGCCTACTGGTACTATTCCGCTGTATTTTAGAAACGATGTGGTAACTTTTGAAAGCTTAGACACTCGTCCAGAAAGAATTTCCACAGATTCATGAAAAATAATGACTTCCTAATTAATATCTCCAGTAATATTATAAACAAATCTATTGAATCTCTAAATACCCTTCTAGAAATTAAAATTTTCTTAAGAATTATATTTTTACTACAAAAAAAACAAAATTCTACAGTGGTTTCATTTGAAGAAATCTTAAATGATTCAAAAATTAATCAATTATTGAAATGCGAAAATTCAATCTCCGTAAAAAACCACGAAAAATTAAAACAAATTTGCAATAATTTGATTGATTATAAATTAATAAATAAAAAAATTTATTCCAACAATATAACTAGAGAAAAACAAATAGTATTTTTTATAAAAAATTTTCTAGAAGAAAGTAACTCTCCTTCAGCAACAAACACCCTAGAAATAAATTACAAAAAACCGAAAAATATTTTTGAACTATACGAAAACAATATAGGGCTACTGAACCCAATGATTGTTGATGAACTCATTGAAGCTGAAAAAAAATATCCCTTCAATTGGGTGATTGATGCTGTAAAAGAATCTGTAACAAGAAATAAAAGAAATTGGAAATATATACACACGATTTTAGAAACATGGAACACAGAAGGAAAAACTAATGGAAGAACTCTCGGAAATTCTGAAAAAACTGGATACGGGAAATACTTCAAAAGATAAACAAATTTCAAAAATTGAAGAAAATATCAATAAAGAAGTTTCTTGCGACAACTGTAGTGATAAAGGGTGGATTACTATTGATTTACCAATAGATCATCCTGACTTTGGAAAGCCATTTATTTGCCAATGCCAACAAGCAAAAATAAATATAGAAAGAACAAAAAGACTTATCAAATATAGTAACCTAGGTTATTTAAATAAATGCACTTTCAATAATACAAAACCTAATGGAATCAACTACACACAAGAAAATTCTGAAAATTTTACTGAAGCATTCAAAGATTCTATAAAATTCTCTGAAAATCCAAAAAATTGGTTAGTATTCACTGGTTCTTCAGGAAGTGGAAAAACACATCTTGCCGCAGCAATTGGAAACAAATGTATTGAAGACGGAAGAATCGTTTTTTTCTCAAGAGTGCCTGATCTTTTGGATCACCTTAGGTCAACTTTTTATCCAAATGATAATTTAGAATATAGTGACATTTTTGAACAAATAAACACTGCTGAAATACTTATATTAGACGAGCTTGGAAGCCATAATACATCTCCATGGGCAGAAGAAAAACTTAGACAAGTCATAGGCCATAGGTTCAATGCGGAATTGCCTACCATATTTACTATCAATGGACACTTAGAAAATATCGACGACCAAATTCTTTCTCGTTTACAATCAAATCATATCAGCAAAATTTATTCTTTCAAAACAAGTAGAGAAGATAGTAAGTTTAATTTGGGACACATAGAACCTAAATTACTACATAACATGACTTTCAAAAAATTTAACCCTAAAGGCAATTTTGCTACAAAAGAACAAATATATACAATTGAGTCAGCATATAAAGCTTGTAAAATTTTTGCTGAAAATCCTGAAGGTTGGTTAACATTATATGGCGAAACGGGTGTAGGAAAAACACATTTAGCTATTTCTATTGCAAACAGAAGAATAGAATTAGGTGACACTCCATTTTTCACTTTTGTACCTGAATTACTAGATTACTTAAGACAAGCATTTGACCCAAAAAGTGAAATCAATTACGAAGACCGCTTTGATTCTGTTAAAAAAACACCATTATTAATTCTAGATGATTTAGGCAAAGAAAGAAGTAGCCAATGGGCTGTTGAAAAGCTTTATCAAATAATTGTTTATAGACATAATGCACAACTACCTACCGTAATAACTTCAATGCTTGAGTTTGAAGACATACTTGATCCAATTACTTCAAGAGTACAAGATCCTGCTGTCAGTCAAATAATAAAAATCCGTGCTCCTGATTATAGAAACAAAAGTCGATCTAAAACAAAAAATAATCTATAAAATGGTACCAATATGAAAGCTGCTGTTTACAAAGGTAATCAAACAATAAAAATTGAAGAAATCGATACTCCACAACCTGGCCCAAAACAGGTTTTAATCAAATTAAATTTCAGTGCTATTTGTGGTACTGATGTACACGCATATATGTATGATGCTCTACCAATAGGAACCGTAATGGGGCACGAATATTGTGGAACAATTGTTGAAATTGGAAAAGATGTGACAAAGCTAAAAATAAATGACAGGGTTGTAGGAGGTGGTGGAACACCACCTCCAGGCAAAGGTGCTGGATTCGCTATATTACCCAGGTTTAACTATCGTGTAGATGGGTTCAAAGGCAAACCTATTCGCGCATACGCAGAATATATTGTTATGGAAGAATGGGAACCAATGAAAATTCCTGATTCTGTTTCAGATCCACATGCAGCACTATGTGAACCCTTAGCTGTAGCAGTCAGGGCAGTCAGATTGTCAAAGTTAACAATTGGGGGCAAAATAGGAATTATTGGCGCAGGACCAATCGGATTATTCTTAACTCAAGTAGCAAAAATTTCTGGGGCTTTAGAAATAATTGTTTCCGAACCATCAAAACTAAGACGTGAAACTGCATCAATTTTGGGAGCAACAAAAGTTTTAAATCCCAAAAAATCGGACTTGGTCGAAAATTTAGTATCTATATGTGATGGATTGGGAGCAGATATTGTATACGATTGTGCATGTGTTAATAACACATTCAATGATGCATTAAATGGAACAAAAAGAAATGGACAAGTAATGTTAGTAGGTGTTCCTTGGGACAATATATTTTTCAAACCTATTGATTGGCAAGCAAGAGAAATCTCCATTAAATCCACATTTGGGGCTCACCCAGAAGACTGGAAAATTGCAATGAAGTTAATTGAATCGAAAAAAATTGATTTAGATATGATGCTACCTAAAGAAAGTTTCATTAAATTAGAAGAAATCCCTCAGATATTTGAAAAGTTAAAAACCCCTACGGATGAACTGCAAATGATTGTAGAATTATAATTTTATTTACTAAGATTTTTAATAATTTCTAACCTATCAATTAATGGTGGATGAGTGTAATGCAAAAAAACATAAAATGGATGAGGAGACAAATTAACCAAATTATTCCTAGCTAATCTTTTCAGTGCGTCACCTAACTCAATTACAAGTCCGGTAGTTTCAATACTCCACTTATCAGCATTTATTTCATTTATTCTGGAATAATAATTCGAAAATATTGATATGATTAGAGAAATAGGGGAATACAAAATTCCAAAAATGATAAAGCCTGCATAAGTAGAAATATTTTCTAGATAAAATGCATCAAAAATTAATTGATTTTTTATCACTAAAGACATCATGAAAAAAATAACACCCGAATTTACAATACTCAATACAGTAGCTTTAAGTATATGCTTCAATTTATAATGCCCAATTTCATGAGCTAATACTGCAATAATTTCATCTTCTGAATGATCTTCAATCATAGTATCAAAAAATGCTATTTTTTTACTTTTACCAAATCCAGTAAAAAAAGCATTCGCTTTTGAAGAACGTTTAGAACCATCCATTATCTGAATATTTTTAAATTCAAAACCAACTTCCTGGGCATATTTAGAAATTTTATTTTTTAAAGTCCCATCTGATAAATTAGTGAATTTATTAAATAAAGGCATTATCCAAATTGGTGCCACAACTTGAATAACTATTGAAGCTAACGCTACTAATATCCAGCAATAAAGCCAGGCAAAATTTCCCATATATTCAAAAAACCATAAAATAGAAAATATGATGGGCAAACCAATTAATACAAATAAAACTATCGTCTTGATGAAATCAGATACAAATATTATTGGAGTTGTTTTATTAAATCCAAATTTTTCCTCTATAACGAAAACTGAATATATTGATGTCAGCAATCCTAATAAAATATATCCAGTAAGTATCAAGCCTATATATATCAATCCAGAATAAATTTCAGTCATTTCAAACGATTTTACGTAATCATCTAAGAGTTGAAAGGAACCTGTAAACCAAAATATTAATAATATTGAAAATTTCAAGGCTTCTGTTATTAAATCAAAAATTGTGTTATGTCTTAAATATTGTTGTGATTTTTTATATTCAGATTCAGTAAACACATCTCGCACCGATTCTGGAGCAATTAATTTCAAATTTTTTAAATTCATAATCGCTGCCAAAGTGTTAAATAAAAATTCTAAAGAAATAAAAATTAAAACTATTAATGCTATAAAATTCATTTAATTGTGCTCCAAGCGACCTTATATGTAAAACCAATTAATAGAAATATAAATAATTTCGATTAAATTTTAAAGTACGTCATAATGTTTTCTTAGGTATCTTCAAGTAATTTGCTAATAATAATTAATTAAATGATCCTACCTTTAAAGATTCGCGTTATGATTAACTAGAGAAATTTTTAAAAAATCATCTTACTTTTGAATATAATTTTTAAATAAACTAAATATTAATTAACTTTAAATAAGCTAATTAAATTTGATATAGTCCATGAAGATGCGGCTATTAATTGTAAATAATCACCTAACGTAAATGACCCATAAACGAAAACTGAAGCCATCCAAGAAGTACTAGCAATAAATTGGAACACCCAAATAATACTCCAATTGAATTTAAATTTTCTATAATTTCTAATCAGCATGGACACTCCTGCCCACAATCTCCTAGATCATCTAAATAAAGACCTTCTTTTCGATATTGTTTCAGGCATGAAATATCCATTTCTAACTCATTTCCAATCGCATTGCATACAACACCAAATCTCTGCCTAAACTTATAAATAAAACATAATATATGATTTTCATGACGAACTTGAGGACCAACAAGAAATAAACCAGGAGTTTTAATTGATTCATCATGTTCATTTAATAATACGTAAGAATTTGTTTTATCCCAATCAAAAAAATCTTTAACCATCATCAAACTACTTTTGAATCCTGTTGCGATAATGGGGGGTGTAGCACTTTGGTATTGATATGACTTTTTACCTCTTACATAAATACGATATTTATCATCTTCTAACTTGATATCTTTAACTTGGGATTTATCGAAAAAAGTAATTCTTTCATTCAGCATTTCTTCGTTTAATCTATCAATGGTATAAGGAGATAGATTAACACTTGGATCAGTTGTTCTTATAGAATTCCAATCTTTATTTCCTTCTAACAGAACTACTTTTTTACCTAATCTACTTAAATTAATTGCAGCATCAATACCACTCTCGCCACCACCTATGATATAAATTTGATCCCCTTGAATTTGTTCCCAACTTTCTATTTGGCTAGTATGTAACAATAATGGAGATGATGAAAATAAATTTGAATTTGGATATTGAAATTCTCCAGCCGCCCAAATCAAAAAACGACTTTTGATTATCTTATGCCCCTTTATATGAACAATAAAACGATTTTCAGAATATTCTACATTTTCTACATCAGCATTTTCATTTATAGGCAATTCTAAATGTCGTGATATTAGCCTTAAATATTTGGCATATTCTTTACCAGTAGGATGTTCAGTATCAAGAGAATAAGCAGGAGAGGTACCTGAAACAACAGAATTAAGATCCATATGGCCCCAAAAATTAGTTGTAAATGAAGGAGTTATGAATCGCATTTCTTTAGGCCATTTTTCGAAAGTTGCACCAACTTTATACCTTTCAAGGACTACCATTTTTTTTACACCAAAATCTTTAAGCATAGAAGCTATCCCAATACCAGAAGCACCAGCACCTACAATTACAACATCATAATTTTGCATATTATCTCCAATAAAAATACAACACTATTGAGAATCATTCTCAATAAATACGATGATAGCACAATTGGGAATGGTTCTCAATTTATTGCTTTAGAGCTACTAATACTATTAAAAACAATTAAATATCTTAGCAATTATAGATATCCCAAAATGAGATGATAAACTAATATATGAATTATTTGTTCAGATTTATTTGGTAAAGTATGATATTTAACAAAATAGAACAAAGAAATCTTATGAGGAAATTAATATGAAAAAAGCTATCCTAAAAGGACCAAGAGATTTAAAAATTAAAACACTTGAATCTCCAAATTTAAATCTCGGGCCAGATGATTTGTATATAAAAACTGAAATTTCAGCATTTAAAATCGGTACTGATCGAGGAAATTATGAAGGTGCTGACATTGTTCCTGGTGCGGATCCTTACCCAAGAGGAGTAGGAGATAGCAATTTAGGCACAATAGAAAAAATTGGTTCTAATGTAAAAAATTTTAAAATTGGTGATAGAGTTGTTACTCGCGCTGAACACCAAAGTGAATATATTTACAACCAAAATGCTTCTATCGTTAAAGTACCAGAAAACGTAGATTCTGAAGATGCTGTGTTCTGTCACTTATACACTTTAAGTGCACAATGTTATAGAAAAGCAAACTTTACTCCTGGTGAAAATGTTGCAGTTATAGGGGTAGGAGTTTTAGGTTTAGGAGCAATTGCGCTTGGCCCTCTTTTTGGAGCTAGAACAATTGCCATAGCAAATAGTGAAATAAGACTTGAAATGGCAAAAAAAATGGGTGCTCATGCTGGATTTTTATCTAATGATGAAGACCTGAATCAAAAATTAGAAGAATACAGTAATGGACAAGGGATTGATCTTGTAATATTAACTGCCAATCCTTGGCCAGCATATAAAACTTCTGTAGATATTGTTAGACCTGGAGGTAGAGTTTCAATTGTAAGTTTATTGGGTAGAGGTGAAAAAGAACTTGATTTTAATCCTTTAGCATTAGAAACATTTTATGGAAAAGGTATACATTTAGTAGCTGTAAATGGGGAATCCGCATATTTATATCCACACGGGAGCACAGAACGACATAATAATAGAGGCGATAGATTCTCTTGGAATAATTTATGTGACTACGTTTTAGCGCTAATGTCAGATGGTAATTTAGAACCAAAAAAATTAATTACTCATAGATTAGATTATACTGACATATCTCAAGCATATGACATGGCATTCGAAAGAAACAAAAATATGCTTGGTGTTATATTTAAATGGAATACCTAATTCAATCATTGAAAGAGAAAAATATGTACATCGACCCAAAAGTTAAAAAATCTATGAAAACATATTCTAGGGCATCTCAAATAATTCCTGGAAAAACACAACTAGCTAGCAGAAGAGCAAGCTCATATGCATCTGGAGTTAGTCCAGTATATGCACAAAGTTCCAGTGGCTCTAAATTTATTGATATTGATGGAAATACATATTTAGATTGGAAAAATGCATATGGCGCAATAATTCTCGGCCATTCTAACCCCATAGTCAACAATGCTGTAAAAGATCAAATTGATCAAGGAAGTTTATTTACTATAAATAGTGATCTGGAAGTAAAGTTAGCCGAAATTTTAATAGAAAATATTCCTAGTGCAGAAATGGTCAGATATACAAAAGGTGGAGGGGAAGCTTGTGCACTAGCTGCCAGAATTGCCAGAGGTACAACCGGAAAAGATAAAATTTTATTCAGTGGTTATCATGGATGGCATGATTGGTACCAAGCTGCAAATTTCTTAGCAGACCCTGTCACTGGTGGATACCCAGTCACAGGTGTTGAACCTATTGGGGTACCTAAATCTCTAAAAGGTTCCGCAATTCCGTTTGCACATGAAGATATTTCTATGGTAAAAAATCTGCTCAATCAACATAAAAATGAAATTGCTGCAATATTTGTTGAACCTATGATGTCGCAGGAACCAGATAAAGATTATTTAATACAACTTAAAAATTTAGCTCGTCAACACGGATGTATCTTAGTTTTTGATGAAGTTTCTTGCGGCTGGCGAATTTCAGTAGGTGGTGTTCAAGAATATATAGGTGTAACTCCAGATATGACTGTACTAGCTAAAGGGATTTCAAATGGATATCCTATGGGAGCTGTTGTAGGCTCTATTGATGCAATGGAACCAGCTAATAATATGTTTATATCTAGTTCCTACTGGAGTGATAACATTGGACTTATTGCCTCAATTACTACTATAAATGAATTGATTTCAAAAAACTCAAAAGAAAAATTCCAACAAATTGGAGAAAGTTTAATTAAAACAATTAATCAAGCGATTAAGCAAGTTGGAATTGCAGCAAAATTTGAAGGAATATATACATACCCAACATTAGAATTTTTAATTGACAATAAAGATCTTGCACAAAGTGTAAACACTTTATTTATTCAAGAAATGTCAAAGAGAGGTATATTTACTCCAACTTCATTAAATGCAACCCTTGAACATACAGAAAAAGATATAGAAATCACCGGATTAGCTGCTGCTGAATCATTTGAAGTAATAATGAAAGCATTAGAAGGTGATATTGACAAATACTTACTTGCAGACACTAAAAAAGAACCCTTCCGAAGAATTGTAAACTAAAACTTGGTGGTAGCGCGTACGGGATTCGAACCCGTGATCTCGGCCTTGAGAGGGCCGTGTCCTTGGCCGCTAGACGAACGCGCCACGTGGCTGGGGATCGAGGATTTGAACCCCGGATTTCAGAACCAGAATCTGACGTATTACCACTATACTAATCCCCATCATACTCAGTATAGCATAAATTTATTAGACCTATTAAAAATCAAAAAAGTTTTATTATTCAGTATCTAGGCTTTATATATCTATGAATTTGGTTTAACCAAATTACCATCTCTGCAGTCAAATTTATTGAATGCATATCAGAAATTTTATTTGGATCAATCCAACTACCATTTCCAGATTGTAATTTGATTATATTGTCAGCTATTTTATATGCAATTTTAAAATATTTCTCCTCCTTAGAAATTGAAAATAATAAAGCCGCTGCCCAACCAGTTTTTCCTGCTCTAAGAGTAGAATATAAAAAATCACTTGCTGTTTCTGCTAATAACATATATTTTTTTGATAACGTCAACCATCTAATATCTCTAGTTGCCAAATATAACAACGCCAAAAATCCTCCAGCAATTCCTGGATGAAAAAAACTTTGATCTACTTGAGAATCTTTATTTAATACATACCTAAAATTTGTACCAAATTTAAATTTATCTTCAATGTCATCGGTAAAATCATTTTTATTAATTAATAAGCCTTTAGATTTTGTGAAAACAGTATATAATTGTTCAGGATAATTAGGTTGTTGTTTCATTAAATTTTCCATCCATCTTGCAGCCCCTATGGCCATATCCAATTCACCCATATACAAAGCAGCTCTAGCACATCCACTAGTAACCCATAGATCCATTTTTAAATTCGATTCGAGTTTAATTAAATCAGGATCAATAACGGAATAAAAACCTCCAGTTTCTTGATCCCAAAACCTCCTTAAATAATTCATTCCAGAATAAGAAATATTAAACTCACCAAATCTATGAGCTCCTTCAATTAACCATGCTTTTTCATACGGATAATTGTAACCTCTAGAATTTTTTGAGATTTCTCCGATGTCTCCATTTAAAGAAAGTGCATTTTTTTGAATCCAATCTAAAAGTTTTTGTGCCTCAAAATGATATCCAGAAAGCATTAATGCCAAAGGGATTCCCCAAAAAGAAGCTGCCCCTTGATCATGACCAGGATAACTCCCATTTAACTGTTGTTTCGCAATTAGAAATTTTGCTCCTAAATCAACTGAGAATTTAATGTTTTCTAAATCAAAATTTTTATACAAGAATCTCTTTAGTACTCCAACTATTATTTAATTGAATCAATTGCAGGTTTTAACCAATCCAAAACACGCTTAGGTGATTCGGAGTAATTATAATAATTCACACCATAAGCCCCTGCATCAATGACTGAATTAGTTACATCAATTAATTCTTTTGAATTGAAAAATGAATTAAAACCTAAACTAATGCCAGCAAACAATCTGGAATTCTCAGGGATAGATTTTTTTTCATTAGCAACAATATTATATGCTTCAGAAAAAGACTTACCATACACAGAAATATAAAAAGCATCTACAAATTTTGATACATCAGGGTCAAATTTTTCTAACATAAATAATTTGGTTGAAGAATTTTTCGGTAATTGATTTCTGATTTGTTCACACAATGTAGCAACAGTATTTTTTCGGATTTTCTCAAATTCAACTAACAAAGGGATTTCAGAAAACAAATCTTCTACAGAATCTGGCAGTGATATATCAACTATAGGTGCAGAATTAAAAAAGAGAGTCATATGGTTTAAAATGGATTCTTTAAGTAAATTAAAATCTAAACCAGATAATTCAGCTTGTTTTTGACATGAAAAACAAAAACATAATGACATTAACATAGTTTCTATTTTGCCTAAAACAGTTCCATATCTTTCATGATGGTGTCCGTGATTCAATCCTAAAATATCACCACTGGGATCATGAAAACCCAAAGATTCAAATTGGATAGATGAAACAGAATATTCATACACCAAATTTTTAACCAAACCTATAACATAAGAGCGTACATCAGTATTACTAGGGCATAGAATATGAAAATATTTGTCTCCAAAAACATTAGTAATTACAGCTTCAGGATTAAGTAATCCTAAACGGGTATTATGATTACAAACAGTCCAAGCCCAAAGTTCTAAATCATATTTTGAAAGATTTTGGCTAATTAATTCAAACCAATCATTGTGTTGTGTTATTTTCGCTGGTTTGGGCTTAATAGATGTTTCTTCAAAATATTTCATTTCCGGATGAAAGTATACAACTCCATCCTCAGCAAAGTACATTTTATGATTTTTATTATGAGAATGAATGAAAAATCCACTGTGGTAAGAGCTTGCTAAACTTATAGAAGTAACACCCAAATCACTCAATTTTTTCAACACATTTTCAACACCATCACTCTCCAAATCCCAAGCATATGTCCATAAAGAGGTTGGATTATTCAATTTTTCTCCTAATCTACAATTTTTCTATGAAATCTAATTCTTTAATCAGGCCAGACTCATCATAATAATGCTCTAGAAGTATTGTAGCATCAAGATTTTTTATTTTTTGATGTAAATTTCTAGGTAAAGAACCATCACCAACTAACAAATGAGAATCTCTTCTACCTTTTAAATCATATAAATAATTATCACTCCAATGAACATGGTCTATCAATTCAGGTCTACTCAAAAATGACATTACTCTTTCTTCTCTTTTCTCTGAAGAAAATCTATGAGCATAAGTACAAACATGGCTAGAATCTAAACACAGCTTAACATTAGCATGATTAACATCCTCACATATTTGAATCCACTCTTCTGGTGACATTCCAAATGCTTCATTCTTTGAACCCCAATCTACATCATCAAAATGTATATCATCAGGAATTTCATTATCCCACCAATAAGAATTTAAATTTTCAAGTACTAATTTAATATCATGATCATCTGCATAAGATCCTATATTAAATATTGAATCAATCATTATAGAATATTTGCCCATATTACCTTCATGTTGAGTGGCTTTAACCCATCTTTTAGGCGGGAAATGCATATTCATTTTTCTAATATTTGGAAAAAACATAAGTGAATCAATAAATTTCTTAATCACAGAAATTGAATAATCTCTGAATCTTTTTGATTCAGATGCAATATTTAATCTAATTCCATCTATGTCCTGAGGAGCATGAGCACTAGTTAGTAAATTTTTCAAATTCTTAAAAGAATCTAGATTTTCAGAATCAGCAACACCTGATTCTGATCCAAAATGATATTTTTGAATAATTTTCTCACCAGCTTTTGCTGGAATTGATATCGGATTTTTAGTACCAAAATTATTTTGCATTTAACACTTCCTATTAATGAGATTTAACAGCAAAAACATCAATTTCAAAATCAATTACAGGATTAGCTAACGATTTCACAACTAATCCAGTTGATGTAGGATTCACATTTTTTAGATATTTAGCAATTACAGGATACACAAGTTTTCTATGATTTATATCAGTAACTATAGGTGTTATTTTACAAATATCATTGATATCTGAACCAACTTGATGTAATAATTCTATAACATTTTGCATTGCAACTTCAGCTTGCCTAGCAGGATCTCCTAGTCCATCAAAACCAGTACCATCTAGCTTTAATCCAGTCTGTCCCTGTAAAAATATAAACTTTCCAGCTACAACAATTTTACTCAATTTATATTCAGGGTTATCCATATAATTGGGCTCTGAAGGGAATATTCTTTGGTGACGATCAAAAAAATCAGTAGAAGAGTGTGCAAAAATATCTATAGAAAAATCCATTTGTGGCAAAGGAAAATCGTCAACAACCACACCAGTTGATACAGGTTTAGTATTTTTAATAAATTTAAATATCAATGGGTAAACTAAATCTCGGCATTTAAGATTCTTAATATATGGAGTTATCTTACAAACATCACGAAAACTACTTCCAACTGATGATAATAATTCTTCAACATTATTCATAGCATTTTCTACTTGTAATTCAATATTATTTTCCCCAATGAAATTCTTTCTATCTAATGAAATACCCGACTGAGCAGATAAAAATATATGATTATTTGATTTCACAATATTTGAAGTTTTAAAGCCCGTAGTATCTCCTAAAAACCTCCCGGAATTCACAATCAAATTACTTTGTTTCTTAGAAATTTTTTTTTCATCAGGGAAAATTACCCAAATATCTATTTCAAAATCAATATAAGGTTCAGCAAGTCTAACAACAAGATTGGTAGTAGCGGGTTGAACGTAAGGAAATTTTAAATTAAGTTTTTGATAAATTATGTCAAAATATTCAGAGTTAATCGCATATATATGCATCAGACAAATATCATTTGGTGTACTTCCAATTTCATTTAATAAAATTGATAAATTTTCTAATGCATTTTCTACTTGTAACTCAATGTTATTTTTTCCAACAAACTCTGTATCATCTAGCTTCAAACCAGTTTGTCCAAGGAAAAATGCTTGGTCTATGGCATGTACAACCTGAGAAGAACCAAAATCTAAAGTCGGCCATAAATATCCATTTTTTGTATTCCCAATACGAAATCTAAGATGCATAATTTAACTCACATAATCGATACTCAAAATTATATAACATTGTTTACGAAAGATAATATGAAAAAAATTAATTATTGGTTAGTAAAATCAGAACCATCAGACTATTCTTTTTCTGATTTACTTAAAGAACCAGAACAAACTGCTGAATGGGATGGAGTCAGAAATTATCAAGCTAGAAACATCCTGCAAAACGAAATGAAAATTAATGATCAAGTTTTGTACTACCACTCTAATTCAAAACCTTCACAAATAGTTGGAACTGCAATAGTGGTCAAAGAAGGTTATCCAGATTTCACATCCTGGGATCCAAAATCCAAGCATTTTGACCCAAAAAGCACACCTCAAAATCCAAAATGGTTTATGGTAGATATTAAAGCCGACAAAATATTTAAAACTCCAATTACACTACAAGAAGTTAAAAACAATAAAAAATTATCTAATATGGTATTAGTAAAAAATTCTCGCCTATCAGTACAACCAGTAACGGAAATAGAATGGTCTATCATTTTAGACATGTCAAAATAATTAGACCAAAAAACAAATAAACTATTTTGGAAATTTCATTACAAAAATTATTCCATCTATAACCAAACAGTGGAAAACTACCTGAATAAGACCAGCTAAAGTTAAGTATGAAAAAAATGAATCTTTAATATTATAATTGAGATTTAAAAATCCAAAAGTAGTAGTAAGCAAAATTAATATAGAAGCAAATGCAGTAATCCACAAAGATACATTTGAAATATATAAAAAGATAGAATTAGATGACTGTAAATATATAATTAAAGTAGGCATCCAAATAGCAGCAAAAGCCAAAAATATCAAAACTGAAAAATTTAATGCTTGAGAAAAATTTAAAATATTTAAAAAATGCAATTGTTTTAAGCAATCACCATTTATAAGATAAAAATATACAATATATGAAAAAAACAACAGATATCCTACGGCTGCAATAAGCATTGAAATAATGAATTTCTGTCTTAAAGCTCCATGTACGCCGCCCCATAATGCCTCTCTATATTCAGGGAATTGAAGAATACCTAATATATACGAAAGTAAAACAAAAAAACCAAAAATTAAATTTATCCAAACAAAAGAACTAAGATATGACAAAGAAAAACCCATAATTATCTCCTAAATATAGATTACATAATTGTATCAGTTAATTACTTAAATATATAACATTTGCTACATCTCAAAAAATATCACCATAAATCCATTGAATCTAGGAACATATCTCTTAAATCATCTGATGTAAAAGGAATTGGTGTTAACTTTGTTACTCTGTGTTGAGGTAACGTGCCTGCAACTAATTGAGGCACATCTTTTTCAGAATATCCAACAGATTTTAAACCATTGGGCATACCAACTTTTTGCATAATTTCAATCACAGCATTTGCTAAAATTTCCCCTGCCGAACTCTTAGTTGTATGTGTAATATCTTTTCCCAAAAATCTAGCAGCATTCAAATGTCTATCTGGGTTCGAAAAACCTGTAAATTTAAACACTGCGGGTGCATTTAAAGCTACAGACATGCCATGAGGAATAATAGGGCCTGAACCAAAATATCCATTTGGAATAAATTTGGAAACCATGCCTGAAACTGGATAAGACATGCCATGAGGCAAATGACATCCTGCATTTCCAAAACCTACACCAGCATATGTTGCAGCTAACAACATATTCGAGCGAGCTTCTTTGTTATCTGGTTCATTAACTGCAGAAATAATATTGTCCCCAACCATTTGAATTGCCTTTGCACTCCAAACATCACTTATTGGGTTTGAACCTTGATAACTCGGGCGGAATTCTGGAGTTTTTGGTGCTATTCTATTATGATATGGCAACGCTGTATATGATTCCAATCCATGACATAAAACATCTAAGCCACTACAAGCAATAACCATACTTGGCAATGTATCTGTAACATTTGGGTCAATCAAACCAACATTAGGTCTTAAATACCTGTGAGCTATTCCAGTTTTTGCTTTGATTTCCAAAAAATCAAATATAGAAATCCCTGTTGTCTCACTACCTGTACCTGTAGTTGTAGGTATTGCAACAAGTGGTTTAAGGGGGCCGGGTACATTTTTCCCCATTCCTATAGGTGCATTGACATAAGTTAAAAAGTTTTCTTGGTATGTAGAATATAAATTTGCCGCTTTAGCAGTGTCTATAGTTGATCCTCCACCAATTGCAACAAAACCATCAACTCTCTCGGCATTTGCATATTCAATTGCATCTTTAAAAGATTTATCTGTAGGTTCAACTAGAACATTTTTATAAATTGAAAATTTAATTTTCACATTATTAATTGAATTAATAATATCTTGAAAAATTTTAGTTTTAACAACATTATGGTCTGTTAAAACCATTACTTTTTTACTACCTAAACGATTTAATTCGTATCCTGTTTCTAAACTTACACCAGGCCCAAATTTTATACTTGAAGTATCAATAGAAAATGCAGTTTCAAATCTCATTGATCACCAAACGATTTGTTTCTTAAAACTTTAAGATTAAATATCAAATAACTATAATAGGCAATATATACATAAATTGGCGGGAGCGCAAGGGAGTCGAACCCTCCATGCCTATCGAAGGATAGCCATAAACGGATTTGAAGTCCGCAGAATCCACCGGAATTCATCCGCTCCCAAAGTGTTCCTAATACTTAAATTGAATCAGGAAATTACTTTATCAATTCGAGCTCTCAATGTTGCCTCTGGCAGAGCTCCCACAATTTGATCAGCTGGTTGTGGATTTCCTGGATTGAATATTAATAATGTAGGAATACCACGAACTCCATATTCACCAGCTTTTTCAGCATTAGAATCAACATCAACTTTAGCAATCTTTAATTTACCTTCATATTCAGTAGATAATTTATCTAAAATTGGAGCAATCATTTTACATGGCCCACACCATTCAGCCCAAAAATCAACTAGAACAGGAATTGTAGATTTTAAGACCTCTTCCTCAAAAGTCTGATCAGTTACAGCAACAGTACTACCCATTAGATCTCCTCAAAATATTTTTATAATCAAATTGTAAACTAGATCAAAAAAACTTTCATCAATAAATTGGCTAAAATAAAAATGAATTAAAATTATAATATAGGCATACTACGTAATTTTGAAACCAATTCAACCAATTTATCCAAAACATAATCTATTTCATCAGAAGTGTTAGTGTAGCCTAAAGTTAATCTCAAACTACTCTTAGCTAATTCAACAGGTCTTCCTATAGAAGTTAAAACATGCGAAGCCTCTAAAGAACCCGAAGAACAAGCACTGCCACTTGAAGCAAAAATGCCATTAAAATCAAGTCCTACTAATAATGGTTCTCCTTCAATTCCTTCAAAACAAAAATTCACATTATTATCTACTCTAATAGTAGGATGCCCATTAAGATAGGTTCCAGGAATTCTTTTACTTATACCATCAATTAAACGATCTCTAAGATTTCTACAATATCTTTTGTTTGCTTCCTTTCTAATATCAAGTATAGAAATAGCTTTGGATAACCCAACAATTCCTGGAACATTTTCAGTACCAGATCTCCGTTCTCGTTCTTGCCCACCTCCCGACTGTAAAGAGTTCAATGGTACGCCTCTACGAATATACAAAACACCAACACCTTTCGGACCTCCAAATTTATGGCCAGAAAGACTTAAAAGATCAACTCCAAGTGTATTAACATTTATTTCTTCAAATTCTATTGCCTGTACTGCATCCGTATGAAAAGGAATCTTAATTCCTAACTCTGTTGATTTTTGTTTAATCATTTCAGTAATTCGTGAAATCGGCTGGACTGTGCCAATTTCATTATTAACTAACATAATAGAAACCAAAACAGTTTCTTTCCGAATTCGATTATAAATTTCATGTGGGTCAATCAATCCGTCAGAATCAGGTGTTAAATACTCAACATCAAATCCAATTTCCTCTAATTGCAAACAAGAATTTAAAACAGCATGATGTTCTATAGACGTGGTTAATACATGTCTCCCTGAAGAATTATTGACATTTACAGAGCCTTTAATAGCTAAATTATCAGATTCTGTTCCTCCACTGGTAAAAATAATTTCACTAGGTCTACAACCAAGAAAATTTGAAATTATTTTTCTAGATTGATCAACAGATCTTCTAGATTCTTGGGCCATACTATAAAGACCTGAAGGATTACCATAATATTCAGAAAAAAACGGATTCATTGCTTCTACAACTTCAGGGTGCACAGAAGTTGTAGCGGCATGGTCTAAATAAATATAACTATTATCTTGCATATAAAATCTAACATTAACTTAAATTATAATTGTTTTTAAAAAATTCTTTAGCTTGTTTTAAAACAGAATCATATATATATTGATAAGGTTTATTGAACTTATTAGCTGCTATTTTACAATCTTCATACTCGGGGTGAAAACTAACCAGTTTATTTTCAAAATACTTTAATTTAACATCAATTTTCCCAAATTCTGATTCAATTGGCAAAATTTCTCTTATTAATTGATCACGTAAAACAGTTTGCATTCTCAAACCTAAAGTAGTAGTTTCATTATATATCATTTCGATAACTTGTGATTCTAAATCTTTATCTAACAAAACACTTAAAATAATTCCAGGACGATTTTTTTTCATATAAATAGGTGTCGTCCAAACATCATTTACTCCAATAGCAAATAAACGTTCCTGAATAAAACCAATAATTTCTGAAGACATATTATCTATATTAGTTTCAATCAATAATAACTGTTTTCTACTATCCGGATTTACACTACCAATCCATGTAGTTAGAAGATTTAAATATCCATTTACTTGTTTGTGGCCAAAACCATACCCAAACTTTTCAGCTGTGATTAATGGTTTTTCAAAAGTTGCAATCGTTGTTAAAATAGCCGTGCCTGTCGGAGTAATGATTTCACCAATAGAATTCAAAATAGCTTCAGGAAGATCTGGTTGAAATACTGGCGCATTAGATTGAGTTAATAAAGCTGAAGTTGCAGGTGAGGTTGCAGGCATAAGACCATGTTTAGTAGAAATAGTTCCACTATTGATAGGTAACGCACCAGAAAACACCTGAGTAATTCCTAATTGCTCAAAAGATAAAATCACACCAACAACATCTATTAATGTATCTAAAGTACCCAACTCATGTAAATGAAATTTTGATCCTTGACCTTTATGCGCAACATTTTCTGCTATTTCTAAGTTCTGAAAAATTTCTATCGATTTTCTCTTAACATTATTACTTAAAGTAGACTTTTCAACAATTGAAATGAAGTCTTGGAAATTTCTAGCTTTCCAATTGTGATTTTCATATTCTATTTTAGAAATCAAACCACTAAATCCTATATGAGAATTTTGCTTAGAAGTAATCTTAATTCTACCTACACCTAATTGGTTTAAGTCATAATTTAATCTTGTGACATCCACGCCTACATGCATTAAAGATGCTAAAAACATATCTCCACTAATTCCACCTATTGTCTGTAAATATGCAACCTTCATAAAAGCCTCATCTATATAAATGAATACTAAGTAGTCAATCTTCTATACAAATATAACAACCTTTCGGGTAATATATGAATATCATCTAAAATTTCATATGCCATATCCTGGCACATTGTTTTTAAATAATCATGCCCCGTTTTATCCACAGTCAAGCAAAAAGCATTAATATTTTTGTTTTTGGCTTCATCTAAAGCCATTTTAGTATCATGAACACCATATTCTTTTTCAACACCTTCACGACTATAACCTCTATCTTGTGGCCTACCGTCACTGATTAAAAAAAGTAGCTTAGTTCTAGCATCAACTCGATCTAACTTAGTAGTAGCATGGCGAATAGCAGGACCCATTCTAGTCGCATGCAATGGAGAAATACTTTCAACTCTGCCTTTAATAGTATCTGAAAATGGTTCTTCAATATCTTTCACTGTATAAAATTCAACATTTTCTCTCCCATAGCCCGAAAAGCCATAAATTCCATACATATCACCCAAGGATTCAATGGCATTGATTAACAAAACTACAGCCTCTTTCTCAACATCGATAATTCTTTTATAAGAAGTTCTTGAAAGATTAGACTCAATATTACTTGAATCAACATAAGAACTCGCATCAGATATTGCTTCAGCTGTTGAAGCACTTGTATCTAGTAGGAATAAGACAGCAACATCTCTTTGAACTTTATTTCTTTTCCAATATAATTTTTCGCTTGGCCCAACACCAGATTTAATATCAATCATTGCTTCAATAACATCATCAATGTCTATTTCTTCTCCATCATCTAACTTGCGAACTTTACGATACATCTCTGGGGTAATCTGTTCAAATTGCCGTTTTATCTTAGTTACCATTGATGAATATTCAAGTAAGGTTCTATCATAATATTCTGAATTTCCTTCAGAAATAAATTTTTCTTTAACTAAACACCAATCTACCCGATAATCTCTTACTTTGAAGTCCCATTCATCATATAAAAAAGTACCTTCTTCATGGATCTTTAAAGATTCAGAATTATCAGATAAATCAGAATCAGAAGATTTTTCAGAAAACATCTTATTTGGATCAGCTGAAAACTGTTCTTGATTCATCATTTCCATAGACAATTTTTGAATCATAGCTTTTAAACCATCAGATAAATCTCCAGAATCTTCTCCTGTTGAATCTGCATTTTGTTCTAAAGCAGATTCAAGCATTTCTTTAGTGATTTTGTCAGAATCATTTTCTTGAGGATTTTCAAGCTGAGACTGAACATCTGTTATTAATTGACCCATCTCAGGTTTAAAATCACCTCTGTATTCAACATCTTTCATTTTTTGATAATCATCATCTTTAAGAAAATCATTTTGTCCTGTATCTAAGTTATGTAAAATCTCAGAATCATCAATATATGGTAAATCTTCATCAAGATCATTAGAAATATCTTTCCAAGAAGTCTGGTTATCGTTTTGATCAATAGAAATAATAATAGAATAAATCCTCAAAGTAGCCTCTGCAGAATCTTCCACATCTGATTTATTATTTCGAAGTTGGTTCAATATGTACAATATATTTTTTGCTTGGTGAATATTTTTCAACGAAGAAAATAATTTATCATTTTGATTCAAACTATATCTTAACAACAATTCAATTAATGACTCTCTTGGAGGTAAGGAACGTATATCAGGTCGATTTACTAAAGAATCAAGCTGGATTTTTTTATACGAATTAGAGATACCTTTATATTCAATCAAAACCCTATTATCTAATCGAAAATCTTCTGTAATTGTAAAAATATCTAAAGCAAGTTGTTTTTCAGAAAATAAATTGAAAAATTTTGCCATGTCAGTTAGAGGTTGTTTTTCTTCCTGTGAAGTAGAAAATTGGACTTGTTGTCTTATGTTGTTAAAAACATTCCCTGATTTCAGAAAATCAAATTTAAAACTTCCATACTCTATATGTGCAACTTGATGAGTAGCTACAACTTTAAACATAGAATAATTTTCAAATTTCGAATTGTAGCGGTCTATCCTAGTAGGTAAAAAAACCATATTCCCATAAGAGGAAGATTCAGTTGATACCCAACTAATGTTATCATCACCAGTAGCAGTAGATGATTCTACAGCCACATCTTCTCCGCCTAAAGCTTGACAATACATTTTTAATAAATCTAAAACATTTTTCAAATCAACACCTGAAGAAATTTCATCTAGAAATTGTTTAGAGTTAGCTGATTCAAGTGCAAAAAAAGCTATGCCAGCTTGAGGATTTTCAAGATAAAGAGAATATCCTTTATTAAACCAGTTAGCAAATTGGATATCTGAAATTTTTTTCAATACAAATGGGGCAGAATTTAGAAAACTTTCTAGCATAGACTTATCATGACTAGTTAATTGTGATGCATATTGAATAATCATCAAATGAAAATTTTCTGGAATTTCAGAAAAAGATTTAGAAAAATATCCCAAACAATTTTCTAAATTTAAATCATTGTAATCTGCAATCGAAATTATAATATCTATCAATTGCACTCTATTATGAATATTTACATTTAACAAAAGAGTTTTTGAATTAGAAAAAAGTGCAGTTAAAAAACGAAAATTATTAACTTCCAATAAAATTACTAAATCCAAGAATTTTTTTCTACCTGATGGAAGCAATTTCAATATATCAAAAATTTTTAACAAACAATCCTTTGCTATATCATCTGATCTATTCGAAATTTTTATCACTGTAGATATTAAAGCTTTAAATTCATTTTCAGATAATACTTCAAAAAGCTTGTAAGACTTCTGAAAATATATTGTTACTAAATCAACAGACTCTAGTGTACCTTTAAAAAGATCTAAACCAAATTGTTGCCATATATCAAAAAATTCACCTCTAAACTTTGTGAAAAATTCTAAGCTTGATGAAAAATATACAGCTGCAATATTAGAAGATTTTACTGAAAATCCTAACCCCGAATTTAACCATTGAATAAATTGATCTTTTTCAAGAAGTTGAAATACATCTTCTGTAGACTTAAATAATTGAAGGGCCGCATCCCATTGTCGTCCACCGCCTTCTAAAATCAACAAAGAAGTTCTTAACCAATGATTAATTAACTCCTCATCATTCAATCTATTCAAAAAAATATAAGCTACCGAATATTCTTGTTTTAATATCTCAGGCTGATCAATTAAGTTTTTGTTAATTTTTTCGATTAATGTCAAATCATTATTCACATTTATTGCCCTCAATAGCTTCAAATACACAAATCAAATTCGACAACAAAACTGCAGTTGCTCCAAAAATATAATTTCCGTTATATCCGAAACAACAGATCTTTTTAATTCTATCATTTTCATCCATTAAATATTCATATCTCATATTAGATGGATTCATTAATTTTTTTAGTGGAATTTCAATGATTGAATTAACTTCTTGATCATTTAAATGATATTTATAACCAAAGCGTGTTTTACCTATGAATCCTACTATATAATGAGTTGATGTTTTAGCGTAACCTGGAAGCCTACCCAATATCTCAAAATCAGAATCAAAGATCCCAATTTCTTCTTTACATTCACGAATAGCGGAAGTAAGTAAGTTTTCATCAGTAATTTCTTGAGTTCCACCTGGGAAACAAAATTCACCCTTATGAAGTTTTAAATCCATTGATCTTTTAGTCAAAGTAACATGAACTTCATCATTTTTCTCATACAAAAGAATCATTACAGCAGAAGGAATTAATTTATTAAAATCATCTATATCATTCAAGTTATGAAATAATTTTTGTTTTAATTTATCTAATAAAGAAACTCTTTTGTTGGATACATAAGATTTTTGCATACAATTTCAACTCTCTTAATTTTAGGGAAATATATATCCTGTGAAATAAAAATTATTCAAAAATTGAGAAAGTAACTTCTTCTATTGCTTTTTGCAGTTGCTGATCATCTGTAACAGCCCAATTAACAGAAATTTGACAAGCTCTCCGAGGTGCAATGCCTTGTGCAATCATTTTTCCAGCATAAATTAACAATCTAGTACTAGCTCCTTCTTCTAATCCCTGTTCTTTCAAGTTTCTTATTTTTTCACCTAATTTTGCTAAGCTTTCAGCTACATCAGAGCTAACCCCAGATTCGTGTTGAATTATTTTTTTCTCGATTTCAGGTACAGGTGGATTGAATTCAATAGAAACAAAACGCTGCCTGGTACTATGCTTTAAATCCTTTAAAGCACTTTGGTAACCTGGATTATATGACATAACTAATAAAAATCCTTCAGAAGCTTCAATGATTTCACCTTTTTTTTCAACTGGCAAAACCCGGCGATGGTCTGTCAAAGGATGGATCAATACAGTCGTATCTTTACGAGCTTCTACAATTTCATCCAAATAACAAATACCTCCAGATTTAACAGCCCTAGTCAAAGGGCCATCAATCCATTCCGTTGTATCACCTTTAAGTAGATATCTTCCTACTAGATCGCTTGCAGTCAAGTCCTCGTGACAAGCAATAGTTACAAGTGGAATATTTTGTTGCGATGAATCATTTGTTGATTTTTTAAGCTTAGTTAAGCTAGTTCCCAATTTCCAAGACATATATTCTACAAATCTTGTCTTGCCACAACCAGTTGGCCCTTTAAATAATATAGGTATTCTCTGTTCATATGCAGCAGTAAATAACTCTATTTCATCTCCAACCGGAACATAAAAAGGTTCTTCTTTAAGAAAATATTCTTCAATAATATAACTGTTATAAAGTGTTTGGGTTGCTCTTGCCATACTCACCTCGATTTTAAAACTCTAGTTTGCCATAAAAGGCTAACTTCTTTTCTAAGTGTTTTTTTAGAATCATTATTCAATAAAATGACTTCAGAATTTACATATTTTTCAGGTTGTTTAATTGAATACCTGTTTTGAGACCTAAGGACCAATTCATAAAAATTTGCATCCATGCCTAGTCTAGAATTTATCCTATCTAGAACTATATCTTTTAAAGTTGTAACTGTCCACACTTCGTCTACTAAATCTCTCCATCCTGCTTGTAATAATATTGCAGCTTCCAAAACTACAACTTTGGAGCCTTTATTCCTGAAATGATTCATTTTATTTAATATAATTTTTTTGATATATGGATGGACAATAGAATTTAATTTTTCTAGTGAATCAAAATCATTAAAAACTATATCAGATAATTTTTCTCGATTGACTTTTTGATTTTTATCTAATATTTGATGTCCAAAAATAGAAACAATTTCATTATAAATTTCAATATCTTTATATGCAGAGTGGCCTATTGAATCTGCATCTATCAAATCAGCACCCATTTCAACTAAATAAGAACAAACAGTACTTTTTCCTGTCCCAATCAATCCGGAAATTCCAATTATAAACATAATTAGTCCTAGTATTAACAATTAAGTTAATTATGAGATAAAATTTCTCAATAAATTATTCTATATCGAAAGATTAAGTATTTAAAGAAATACTTAGAAACAATTGATTCTTAATTAGTAATTTAATCAAAATAATGACCAATTTACACATCGATTTTGATATAAATTGAAACATCACAGAAAATACATAATGAAATCATAAAGAACTTAGAGCAAACTAAACAAAATATAGACAATAGAAAATAAAAAATGGAAAATACTTACAGCAACCAAAATCTTCTAAATAAACAATTAAACAAATGAAATGAACCAAAAATCAAAAAATGTAATCTCATTAAGTAATGAATTTAGAAAAATCCCAAGTGTTGAAAGCCTATTATCAAATCAAAATCTAATTCAAAGTACTAATAATTTGTCTAGAGAATATATAACTAAAGTAATTCAAAAAGAAATATCCAAGTTAAAATCTAAATCAATTAATAATAACCAACCTTTAGAATTAAATACATCAGAAATAATTAAAATAGTGAAACAGCAATTAGAGTTAGAAACAAATTATGGACCCCAAAATGTCATAAATGCAACAGGTGTAATCCTTCATACTAACTTAGGCAGATCTACACTAAGTAAAGACTCTATAAATTCAATGCTAAATGTTGCAAATAATTACAGTTCAATAGAATATAATTTAAATTCTGGCGAAAGAGGATCAAGACAAGAACATTTATCATCTCTTTTATGCAATATCACTGGTGCTGAATCTGCCTTAACCGTAAATAATAATGCCGCAGCTCTAATATTAACACTTTCAACATTAGCAAAAGGAAAGGAAATTATTATTTCACGTAGTGAATCTGTAGAAATTGGTGGGGGATTTCGAATTCCTGATATTTTGTCTAGTACTGGAGCATCATTAATAGAAATTGGTACTACAAATAAAACCTATTTAGAAGATTATGAAAAAGCAATCAACAAGAATACGGCAGCTATTATTATGGTACATGCTAGTAATTTTGAAATTACTGGGTTCACATATAAACCTTCAATGAATGATATTAGCAAACTAGCAAAATCTTATGAAATACCTTTAATTCATGATTTAGGTAGTGGTTGCTTGATTAATACCGAGTCATTTGGATTAACACACGAACAAACACCTCAAGAAAGTATAAAAAATGGCTCTTCTTTAGTTTTATTCTCTGCAGACAAATTATTAGGTGGCCCACAAGCAGGAATAATTATTGGCCAATCTAAACTTCTAGAAAAGATTTCAAAAAACCCCATGGCAAGAGCTGTAAGAATAGACAAATTTACAATGGCATCTTTACAATCCACACTTAAGCATTACGTTGAAAATGAAATTACCAAAAAAATCCCAATATGGATAATGATTTCCCAAAAAAAATCTTCTATTTTCAATCGCGTGAAAAAATGGCAAGATATTTGTGAAATTAAAACCGAAATTACTGAAACTCAATCAACAATTGGTGGCGGAAGCTTACCAGGCCAATTAATCCCCTCCTTCTCATTATCCATACCAAGTAGCAAAAAATTAACCGCTATAGAAATAGCAAAAAAATTGAGAAGAAATTCCATACCAATAATTTCAAGAATAGAAAATGAAAAAGTACTCTTAGATGCAAGAACTGTATTCCGCAAACAAGATAAATATGTTTCATCTGCTTTAAAAAATTTGTTTTAGTCAATATCATTAGAAAATTATTAACATGACTTTATTTGACAATAATCGTAAAAATCAATTGGATGAAATAGCACCATTAGCGGCTAGAGTTCGTCCCAAAAATTTTCAAGAATTTATTGGCCATGAAAATGTTGTGGGTGAATCTTCTGCATTACGTCAAACCATCAAAAAAGGAAAAATCCCTTCCATAATTCTTTGGGGCCCCCCAGGAACAGGTAAAACAACATTAGCAAATATTATTGCTTGTGAGATTGATGCGTCTTTTTATAAACTTAATGCAATTGGTTCTGGGGTAACAGAAATTCGAGAAATCATTTCCAAAGCGAAAACTAATTTAGGAATGAACAATAAAAGAAGTATTATTTTTATTGACGAAATACATCGATTCAATAAATCTCAACAACAAGAAATTTTATCTCATATAGAAGATGGAACTATAATCCTTATTGGAGCTACAACTGAAAATCCTTCTTTTGAAATCGTATCTCAATTATTATCTCGTTTAACTGTAATTGTATTGAAAAATTTAACTCCAAAAGATATAAAATCAATTATTCTTGCATCAATTCAAAATAAAAATGGACTAGGTAAACAAAAAATCACGATTTCTGATGAAGGCTTAAAGTTTTTAATTCAAATATCTTCAGGAGATGCAAGAGTAGCATTAAACACACTAGAAATCACCGTAAATTCTTTTACTCAAGAACAAAAAAATTTTCCACAAACAATTAATCAAGAAATGATACAGAAATGTGTGCAGAACACAACTATAAAGTATGATAAAAACGGCGACCAGCATTACCAAATAATTTCAGCTTATATTAAATCTCTAAGGGCATCTGATATAAATGCATCTTTATACTGGTTAGCACGAATGATTTATTCGGGTGAAGATCCTATATTTATAGCTCGAAGAATGGTGATTTTTGCATCCGAAGACATTGGATTAGCTGATTCTAAGGCACTATTAATAGCACTAGGAACAATGCAATCGTTAGAATTAATTGGAATGCCTGAAGGAAAATATACTCTTTCTCATGCAACAATCTACCTAGCAAAAGCTCCAAAAAACAACTCTGCTAAAACCTCTATAAATTCAGCCTTAGAAGAGGTGACTTTTTCTAACAACCAACCTGTACCATTACATCTAAGAAATGCTGTCACAAATTTAGACAAGTCTATGGGTTATGGGGAAAATTATATCTATCCACATGATCAAAAAAATTTTACAAACAAAATAAGTAATTTCCCCCCAAATATTAAAAATAAAAATTTTTTTAGTGAAAAAAGATGAATTTAAAAAATTATTTATCTAGTAAAATTTGTTGAATAGATTTAATAGTATAATCAATGTCATCTGAACTAATATCATTGTGCGTAACTAATCTTAATACAGAATTACCTACATGACCAACAAGAATACCTTTATCAGATAATGTTTCAGTTAGCCATTCGCCTTTCCCATTATCAACACTGCAAAAAACCATATTAGTTTGAAATTTTTCAACTTCAATAGAAATACCAGGAATATTATTTAACCCATTAGCAAGCTTTTTTGCATTTAAGTGATCTTCTTTTAATCGTTCTATCATCATATTGATAGATACAATACCAGCTGCAGCAATAATTCCAGATTGCCTCATAGCAGAACCTAACATTTTCCTCCATCTTCGAGCTTTATTAATGAAATCTTTATCCCCTACCAAAAGAGACCCGACTGGTGCAGCTAAACCTTTCGACAAGCAAAATGTCACTGTATCAATAGAATTTACCAATTCTGAGGGCTTAATATTTAATGCAACTGAAGCATTAAATAATCGTGCACCATCTATGTGAACAGAAATTCCTTTCAAGTGAGCTATATCAGAGCAATCGTCAAGATAAGCTTTACTTAAAGGCGTACCTCCTGATCCATTATGAGTATTTTCTAATGCAAGCAATTTTGTATTAGGATATCTAGAATCATTCACTCTAATTGATTGTTCAATTTCTTCTAAAGATATATATCCTTCATCATCATTTAATGGCATAAGTGCAATTCCACCCAAGACTGACGCTCCCATAGCTTCAGCTCTGAAAATGTGAGATTGACGCCCTAATAAAACCTCATCACCTCTATCACAATGGGATAGTAGAGCGGTTAAATTTCCCTGAGTTCCACTAGAAACCAAAACTGCAGCTTCTTTTCCTAAAACTTTTGCCGCTAACTCTTCTAAGTTATTAACTGTTTGATCTTCCCCTGCACAATCATCACCTAATTCAGCATTAAAAATAGCCTCTCTCATTTCAGATGTAGGTAAAGTTTTTGTATCACTACGCAAATCAACAAAACGCATTGATCGTACCTCCAAGAAGTAAATTCGAATAATCATTTGATTATGAAACTATAAATATTAAGTGTCAACATTTTAAATAAATTTTATAAAACACTTGTATTATCTAGAAATAAAATGAACAATAGATAGACCAATAAAAAATTAAAAAAGGGATGTAATACAGATGAATGATTACAGAATTGAAAACGACTCTATGGGTGAACTAAAAGTCCCTACCTCTTCTTATTATGGTGCTCAAACTATGAGAGCAATCCAAAATTTCCCTATAAGTGATTTAAAATTCCAAAACTCATTTATTAAAGCACTAGCTCAAATAAAACTTTCTGCAGCTGAAGCAAATTTTAAATTAACACTAATAAATGAACAATGTAAAAATGTAATCGTATCTGCGTGTCAAGACATTATTGCTGGAAAAATGAATGACCAATTCGTGCTAGATATTTTTCAAACAGGATCCGGAACTTCAACAAATATGAACATAAATGAAGTAATTTCAAATAAGGCAATTGAAATTTTAGGTGGAGAAATAGGTTCAAAAAAACCCATACATCCTAACGATCATGTAAACATGGGACAATCTTCAAACGATGTGATACCTAGTGCTATTCATTTATCTGCTATTTCTTCAATCAACGAAAAGCTTTTGCCCAGTTTAAAAAAACTTAACAATTCTCTATTAAAAAAATCTGAAGAATTCATGGATGTTGTTAAAACAGGACGTACTCATTTACAAGATGCAACACCAATTAGATTAGGACAAGAATTTCTTGGCTATGCAGGACAAATAGAACGTTCTGCTCAAAGAATTTCTGATTCGGTTAGTCAATTATCTGAAATTGCAATTGGTGGAACTGCTGTAGGTACTGGTGTCAATACTCATCCCCAATTTGCTAAAAAAGTTTGTGAAATTCTTACAAAATTAATCAAAGTCAAAATTACAGAAACTGACAATCATTTCCAGGCACAAAGCACACTTGATACAGCTGTTGCATGTAGTGGCAGTTTGAAAAGCCTAGCTATTGCTTTAATGAAAATTTCTAACGATATAAGATGGTTAAGCTCGGGACCTAGGTCTGGTTTTAATGAAATTGAAATACCTGCTGTACAACCTGGAAGTTCAATAATGCCAGGAAAAATAAACCCTGTAATACCAGAATCTGTCTGCCAAGTTTCAGCTCAAATTATTGGTAATGACACTACTATTTCAATAGCTGGACAATCAGGAAATTTTGAAATTAATGTCATGATGCCTGTAGTCGCATACAATTTACTACAATCAATAGAACTAGCTTCAACTTCTTGTGAAAACTTCACCACTCAATGTATAGATGGAATTAAAGCAACTCAAAAAGGACCTCAAATGGTCACTAATGGTCTAGCAATTGTTACAACTCTTGTACCTCACATTGGTTATGATAAATCAGCACATATTGCAAAACTAGCACAATTAAAAAATTTAACAATTAAAGAAATCGCTTTACAAGAAACAAATTTTTCTTCAGATGAATTGGATAATATATTAAATCCTGAATCTATGACTGATCCTGAATCAGCACCTAATGTTTCACTGGGCTAATCAAATTTTGCTATTCATAACAAATATCGAATGTGGTAAGCTATTTTAATATTAAATAAACCAATTATTGTAGGATTGATCTCTCATGCAATACATATATGTCTTGTCTAAAACCGAAAAAATTTCTGAATCTACTATAAAAAAAATTAAAGATTTATATCCAAAATCTCTTGGTAAATCTGTAATAGTTTTAGGTAGTCAAAAAGTAAATGAATTACCCGAAAAATATGGTAACGACACAAATGAAATATGTAAAAAACAATGTGAAAAAAACAACTTGTCGTTCAAAGCAAAATGGGATGATACTGGTTACACATTAATTAAAATAGAAGAAGGTAGTTTCGGGATTTGTGAAATTTATATTTCAAGACATATTAGAACAATCTTTGCAGGTTTTGGAATAGGTTCTTTATTTACTGGAATGATTTTGGGAGTAACCTCTTTATCTACTTGGATAATTACTTTTGCTCTATTTTCTTTCATGATTTATATTTCATTTAGAGGGAATCCTAGAAATAAAACCGAAGGATGGCTTTTTGCCACAGGTCCAATAATTATAATTGGCTGGATTATTGGTTTTATGATTAAAGGAATTCTTTTATAAAAATATTAGTCACATTAATATTTCATATCTGAATTATTAATTTTTGTTCACATCTGTATAATGTAATCATGAAATCTATTAATTCTGAATTCTGGAAATTAAAATGAATATTTCAAATGAAAATCTCTTCAATCGTCTTCAAGCTGTCTCAACCGCAACTATATCTGGAGTTTTACACCAATTTGGCATCACAAGCACTTTTATAGTTGGACCAACATCTAGAAAGCCTGGAAGTAAAATTGCAGGTAAAGCTGTAACTCTAAGATATATGCCAAAAAGAGAAGATATGTTACCTTCTGCTAATAATATGAACAACTCAAATAAAAATAATGAGAAAAGTGTAGCTCAAGAATATTCTGAAAATACTTCGGCTTTGTGGAAGGTATTAGATACAATTCAACATGGTGATGTATTAGTAATAGATGCTCGAGGAAGTATGGAAACTGGATGTATTGGAGAGATGCTAAGCACTTATTTCAAAGCTAAAGGAGGAATTGGAATCATTGTAGATGGCTGTGTTAGAGACTACAAACAAATAGAAAAAACAGAAGTCCCTGTATGGTCTAAAGGAGTTACACCAAATTTCGCATCACAGACCAATCTATTTCCTTGGGATTTCAATGCCCCAATCGCATGCGGAGAAACTTTAGTTTTACCCGGAGATTTTATTGTAGCTGACGATGACGGTCCTATTGTAATACCCGCATCTATGGTTGAAAAAGTTTTAAAAGAAACTGAGGAACATGAAGACTGGGAAATCTTTTCTAAATTAAAGTTAGAAAATGGTGGAGAAATTTCTAAATATTATCCTTTAAATGACGAAGCTAAAAAAGAATACGAAATATGGAAAAAACAAAACTCTTAACATATGGATTAATTAAATGAAAATTACAAATATAGAAACAATATGTTTAAGTAGAATGCATGAAATTGAAAATCAATGGAAAACATTTAACGTAAAAACATTAAAAGCTGACGTAGCTATAGTAGTTGTTTCAACAGATTCAGATATTATAGGAATTGGTGAAGCATGTGCTTATGGAAATCCAACGTTTATTAAAATATGGATCGATAAATTTGCCCCTGAAATAATTGGAAAAGACCCTCGTGAAATTGAATTTCTTCCACATCCCGTAGGTTTTACAATGGAACATTTTAATAAGAAAAATGATGACTTTTTAAGAGGTCATGATTCTGCAGTTGGTGGCTTAGATTGTGCAATATGGGACCTTAAAGCAAAAATTAATAACACCTCTGTATCAAAATTAATTTCACCAAAATCTAAGGATTCTATGAAAGTATATGCTTCTAGTGGAGTCAGGTATGATTGGAGAGAAGATCCCAATCAACTTATAGAAGAAACAAAAAGTTATATTGATTTGGGATTTTCAGCTACAAAAGTTAGAATTGGAACAAAGTGGACATGGGATAATGTTACAACAGATAAATTTATTGGATTAATGAGAGATCTTTCTAGTGAAGTCGGTAAAAAAATGAATCTTATGGTAGATGGAAACTGCAACTTAAATATTGAACAAGCGACAAAAATAGCTAAAGAGCTTGAAAAACTAAACTTCTTATGGTTCGAAGAACCTATCAACAAAGATGATATTGAAGGCTATATTCAACTCAATGCTTCAGTTGACATGCCAATATCTGGAGGGGAACAATTAACTACATTGGCACAATTCGTGCCGTATATCGACAAAAGAGCCTATGACATTGTACAACCTGATGTTGGTGAAGCAGGTATTACGGAATGTTTAAGAATATCAAAATATGCTGAGAATAATGGAATTAAAGTTATTCCTCATAGTTGGCATAACGGCTTAATGGTTGTTGCAAGTGCGCATTTTGCATCTTCACTTTCAAATCCTCAATTTGTTGAAATGTGCATGGTGCAAGGACCATTACAATGGGATATACTCAAAGAATACCCGATTAAATCAGGTGTAATATCAATTGAAGGCCCCGGTTTAGGTGTAAATCTAGCTGAAAACCTTACCAAAAAATTTCCATACATTGAAGGTAATTACTTCGTTGATGTAGTTAGATAAACTTCAAAAAAATTAATTAATATTTAACTTTTTACCAATTTCCAAATATTTCATTGCTTGTTCTGTAGCACACTCAATTAAATCTACTGAACGAAAAGTAGCTTCCTCTAAAGTCATAGGTGAATTAATTATTGAAGAAATTGAAGAAATTCCTTCATCATACACAGATTCGAAACCTTGTCCTAAAGATCCGCTAATAGCAATACAAGGAACACTAAAAGATTTTGCAATTTTCGAGACACTTATAGGTGCTTTATCAAAAACTGTTTGAAAATCTGTTTGCCCTTCACCAGTAATCACCAAATCTGCATCCATAATTTTTTTGTTAATTCCTAGCATATCTAAAATTATCTTTGATCCAGGAATTAATTGACCGTCTAACAAGGCAACAATCCCACCTCCTAAACCTCCCGCTGCCCCAGAACCAGATAGATTATTAATATCTTTTCCAATATCCCGAAAAACTATTTTAGAAAAATTAAATAATGCATCATCTAATGTTTTAACCATTTCAGGAGTTGCACCTTTTTGTGGCCCATAAATAACAGAAGCACCATTCTTTCCTGTCAATGGATTATTTACATCACAAGCAACTAAAAACTGAGATTCATTCACTCTAGGATCTCTGTCAATCATTTCTATTTTTTCTAAATCAATTAATCCTACTCCACCCAAATTAATATCAGACCCAAAAGAATCTAATAATCTGATTCCTAATGCTTGAGCCATACCAGCACCAGCATCATTAGTTGCACTACCGCCAATACCTATAATAAATTTTCTATAATTTCTATCTAACGCTTCTTTTAAAACTTCTCCTAAACCAAAAGTTGTTGCCGTTAATGGGTTCATGTTATCTTGATCAATTAATGCTAATCCAGCAATTTTTGCCATTTCAATTATAGCAGTATTTCCATCTCCTAAAGCTCCCCATTCAGCTGAAATACGTTCCCCAGTAGGCCCCATCACATTAGAAGAAATTTTTTTTCCACCTGTTGATTCAACAAGAGTATTTAAAGTACCGTCACCTCCATCTGCTACTGGCACAATGGTAATATCTGCAGTAGGGAAAACTTTTTTTACCCCTTTTGAAATTGCTTCAGCAACTTTGACAGCTGAAACACTACCCTTAAATTCTTGTGGGGCTATAACAATTTTAAAACTCATTTATCATACAACTTTTATTAAACATTCAGTCACCCAAAAATCCTTTAATTTCCTCAACATTTTTATCAAGCCATGCTATGTTTATTTTAATCTTTTCTAACGATTGCAAAATTGTTCTGTCAGCTGAAGGAACAGGGTTGTCTTTGAAAAAATTCATTACATCAGTATACTCATCTTCTGTAGAAAATCTTTTAGTAAGACTAACTAATCTCATTAAACCAAATCCACCTTTACCAAATCTTTCATCATAATCTTTCCAGTTATTCTTGAGAAATTCCCAAGCTAAAGTTCTGCCTTTTGGATTAAAAGATACACCAGTAACAACTGCAATACAATTATGTAGCCTAACCTTATCTTTGTCCAAGGAACGATCTAATAAATCAGACAACAAATCCGTATCTTCAAAACATGTTAACGCTGATAATATTCTGGATTTTTCTTCTTCAAAAAGTTCTCGATCATAAAGATCCCACATTTCCTCAAATCTATCGTTAGATCCTGTTTTTGCTGCAAGCGTCAAAACAACTTTTCTTATATTAGGGTCAATAGATGACAGATCATTTTTAAAATCTTCATATAAATTATTTGCTTTTTCAATAGTATTTTTGTCACCAAAATCTCCAAGTTGACTTAAAGTAATACTTCTCAATAAAATATCTAATTGGTTTTCTGTTGGTTTAGATTCCCAACCCACATGATTACCTATTTTTTGATATAAATTACATGCATATCGATTGAATGATTGATTTAAATCCGTCAATTCTAACAAAGAATTAATTGAGTTTAAATTACTAGATAAATCAGACCATACTATTGCATCAGTTTCATCAATATATGAATTTAGTAAAGATAAATATTTTGCACCAGAAAAATAACCTGCTATAGATAATGCAAAACAATCATTCTGTACACCCAAACGATCTATATCAGATAAATCTCTAGAAATAATTCCAGTTTCAATTTTTTTTAAAATATTATCTGGATAATTGATCCTTAAAAAAGAAGACTGCTCAGGATTTAATTTGAACCAGTCTAGATTTGAATAATCATTCAACTTAAAATCTAACTTTTTATCTCTCATCAAAACAGTTTCCATTGAAGATTTATTTGAAGAAATCACTGAAATTGGAATATCCCAGATCGTATCGCTATTATCTTCTGAACCAAGAATTTTTTCATATAGAAATCTACCTTGTTGAATCGAAATAGTATCTTTATCTGATTCAGAAATATCTACTTCAAGAACGGGATATCCTGTTTGATTAATCCATTTCTCCATCATTTCTGTAACAGGCTTACCTGAAACTTTATCCAATGATTTCCATAAATCTTTCCCTTCAGCATTTGAATATTGATATTGTGTTAAATAATCCACTATACCTAATCTAAAAGTTTCTTCTCCTAAAAAATTCTCTAACATTCTTAAAACAGATCCACCCTTACTGTAACTAATTGCATCAAAAAGTTGTCCAATCTCTGACGGATCATTAACTTGCTGATTTATAGGGTGTGAATTCTTCAAACCATCAAGTTGTAATGCTTGATTTGTATCTTGGGATACAAATTGTGACCAAACTTTCCATTCCGGGAAAATACTATCTACAGCTTTATCTCCCATCCAAGATGCAAAACTTTCATTCAGCCATAAATCATTCCACCAAGACATAGTTACCAAATCTCCGAACCACATATGAGCCATTTCATGAGAAATGATAGATGCGACGATTTGTTTAGTAGCTACAGAACTATTCTTAGGATCTACAAGAAGTGCGTTTTCTCTATAAGTTATAGCACCCCAATTTTCCATAGCTCCAGCAGCAAAATCTGGAATCGCTAAATGATCTAATTTTTTCAGAGGGTATTTTATTCCAAAATATTTGTTGAAAAATTTTAATAATTTTTCTGATACGTCAAGTGCATATTCTCCTTGTTTTTCTTTCCCAGTAGTTGTCCAAACCCTAATTAAAGTACCAAATTCTGTTTGACGTTCTATAGAATTGATTTCTCCAATTATAAAGGCCAAATAATAGGTAGACATTGGCGGAGTCTTAGCAAATTTAACTACTTTTTTATTAGGTTTAGAAGATTTTTCTTCTGAAGAAATATGCATATTAGAAACTGCAGAAAATTTATCAGGTACACATAACTCCACACTAAATGTGGACTTAAATGCTGGCTCATCCCAACATGGAAAAGCTCTCCTAGCATCAGTTGCTTCAAATTGAGTAGTAGCTAAATATTTTACATTGTTATTTTCATCTTTATATGAAGCTTTGTAAAATCCTTTTAAATCATCACTCAAAACACCTTTAAAATCGATCTTCAAAATACCTGATTGAGGCAAAACATCTTGCCCAAAATCTAATTTCAACAGTTCATTATTTAAACTAATTTCAAGGTCATAAGAATCAAGAATGTCGTTTGAAATAAATTTAGCATTAAATATTTCTAAATCAACACTATTTAATGAAATCTCTGAAATAGATTCTGAAATTTCAATTTGGATCTCTTCAGTCCCTTCAAAAGTAAAAGATGTAAAATCTAAATCTAAACTAATTTCATAATGTTTAGGAATTACGCTTTTAGGTAGAACATTTAACTTTGTCAATATTTCAACTCCATTTATTTAAAATAATCTATATATACTACGATGAAAACTAACAAAAACCTATTTAAAGAATATAAATTATTTAGAAAATTTTAAAGAAAACAAATATGCATCTTTTAAAATAACGTTAAAACTACTGATCCCCCAATTAATTGTGAAGTTTTCTTTTTTCACCATTTAATTGTTACTGCAATATCATTTCCAAATTTTTTTTAAACATTATTTAATTTAAATTCTGAAATAGTAATAATTATTGAAAAATAAAAATAAGAACTATAGTATTAATTATTAAATCGTAATGAATAGATATCAGCATCATTCATTACAAATCGCACTCTGATTGGTCTACCTGATATCTTAGATAAATCTGTAGATCCGTGCCAAGAAACATGTCTTGATATCTCATCTCCTATCAATCCATCACAATCATCTATACCATATCCTTCTATTGGAATCCCCGACTCATCGAGCATCTCTACCCTTATCCTTCCTGCTGCACTCGTAGAATAATTTAACTCTAACTTATTACCTGTGAAATCTAATGTCTTAGTGATCATCTGACCTTCGTCATAACCTGCATTTAACGATGCAAATCCATCTAACCTAAGAGTCATCCTCTCTAAATATGCGGTTGGTTGTGAATAACGACGTTGTACAAATATCGATATCTCTGTCTTACTTGTCTGAATTATCCCAAGTGTTGGATAATTATTTCTTGTAGTCCAGTTTTCATCCCCTATTCCAGGCCTAAATAAGCTTTCTCTGAATATGAAATCATACCGATTACTTCCTGCACGGGTTGTCATCAATACTCCGTCAGAACAATCGCCAGAATCCTCGCTGTCAGCATCCCGGGACATAATCTTTGGATCCTTAATTTTCCCAAAAAATATTCGACCAGGTAACGATAAATAAATATGGTTAGCTCTAAAATATGGAATTGTGGAATTAGTATAAAGTTGTGCAGATGGTGTGATGGAATCAGTATCACTGTATTCCATTGGTGTAAACTCTGACCAGTTTTCAAAATCTGGTGACGTAGACCTTACAGTTGATCTGATATATGTAGGGAAATCAGAAGCTTTATATTTATCTTTAGAATTAGACAATAAATCAAGCTTGTACATATATTGATCATTATCAATAGTTTTTCCATCTGGCCCAACCATATATCTGGCATACATTACATATTGTGATTCAACTTCAGACCAAAATATGACATTTTGAGAATCAAAATGATTAGGAATTGTCCATGGAATAGCAGGATCACCTTGAATTCGAATGAATTGTTTCCCATCAGCTGATGAATAAAAATTAAGACCTTTCTTCAAAGGATCTAGTTTAAAACCAGCCCTTTCCATATTAGCTTTATATTTTTGTTCTTGAGAAACTCCAGGCTTTGTATCCAAAAATGGAGAAAATACTATCTGACAATCTGGCAAAATAATATTATTATTTTTTGCTTCACCATGCTTAATTAAAGAAACATTAGGTTTATACCAATTAATTCCATCTTCACTTTCTGCATAACAAACATATCTAGAATCAGCTCTATAATACATTCGAAAAATATCACCGTCTTGAAAAACAGTTGTGTAAAAAGAAGAACATGTTGATTCTGTCTCCCAAGGTTGATCATATTTAATTGCAATATCAGCAGGGGCAGGATGATGTAATTTCAATGCTGTACCATTAAAATCATCAGTCAAATAATAATCTACAAATAATTCTCTTTTGTTCTCTAAATGTAAAACTTCAGACAAAACAAACTCCTTAATTTGAAAATCTTAATGAATATATGTCAGCATCATTCATAACAAATCGTACTCTGACTGGTCTACCTGATATCTTAGATAAATCTGTA
>MDTE01055058.1_pt1 | contig 109567 bp, 108 predicted proteins | sample 811231 | NCBI WGS metagenome assembly MDTE01 (sample SAMN05326651, study PRJNA326480) | marine metagenome | isolation source: seawater | place: Indian Ocean: Red Sea | collected 2010 | reverse complement strand
CTCGGCGGCGCGCCGCTCAACGGTCTGCTGCCTGAACAGCGGCATATCGGCATCCTGTTTCAGGACGACCTGCTGTTTCCGCACCTTTCCGTCGGCGACAATCTCGCCTTCGGCCTGCCGCCCGAGGTCAAGGGCCGGGAGCAGCGCCGTGAACGGATCGAGGCCGCGCTCGACGAAGCCGGGCTGGCGGGCATGACGGACCGCGACCCGGCAACCCTGTCGGGCGGCCAGCGCGCCCGTGTCGCATTGATGCGTACCCTGCTGTCCGGCCCCCGTGCGCTTCTGCTCGACGAGCCATTTTCCAAGCTCGATGTTGAACTGCGCGCACGCATTCGTGATTTCGTGTTCGAGCATGCATGGGCCAACGGCATCCCCACGCTGCTTGTTACCCATGACCCGGCCGACGCCGAGGCCGCCGGCGGTGCCGTGGTGGAACTGCTTTGACCGCACAATCGCGCACCGGACCGACCGTCCCCGGCCCACTGGCCATGACGCTTCTGCTCGGCCTGCTCGTCTCGTTCGCGCCGATGACGATCGACCTCTACGTGCCGGCGCTGCCGCTGATGACCCGCGATCTCATGACCGACGCGGAATCGATGCAGCTCACGCTCAGCGTCTACATGGTGGGCTTCGCCATCTCGCAGACCTTCTTCGGTCCGATCTCGGATCGGTTCGGCCGGCGGCCGACAATCCTCGCGGGCACGTCTCTCTATCTGGTGGCCAGCGTCGCCTGCGCACTGGCAACCAGCATCGAGCAGCTCATCGCGTTCCGCCTGTTCCAGTCGGTCGGCGCCGCCGCGGCACCGGTCGTGGCGCGCGCGGTCGTGCGCGACCTGTTCACGCGCGAGGAGGCCGCGCGCATGTATTCGGTGGTGACCACCGTGGTGGCGATCGCCCCCGTGATCGCCCCGGTGCTCGGCGGATTCATCGTGGAATGGCTCGGCTGGCGCGCGAACTTCTGGCTCCTGACCGGCTTCGGCGTCAACGGCATGCTGCTCGTCCTGCTGCTGCTGCCGGAGACGAATAAGGCCCTGGATCCAACCGCCACACGAGTCGGCCGGATGCTGGCCAACTTCACAACAATGCTCTCGAGCCGGGCCTATCGCGGCTATGTGCTGACGGTCATGGGCAATTTCAGCGGCCTGTTCGCCTATCTGCTCGGAGCCTCCTTTGTGCTCGTCGATCGGCTCGGCATGTCGCCCACGGCCTTCGGCCTGTCCTTTGGCGGCGCTTCGGTCGGGTTCATGTCGGGCGCCTTCCTGGGCAGCCGGGTTGTGCGGCGCGTGGGGATCGAGCAGATGTGCATGATGGGTACCTTCTGCGCGGCAGCCGGCGGCATGCTGGTCTTCGCGCTGATCTGGTCCGATGTGGTGACCATCTGGTCGATCATCATCCCGACGGTGATCTACTTCATCGGGATGGGCCTGTCGCAGCCCAACATCCAGGCCGGCGCGATCTCGCCCTTTCCTCACATGGCTGGGGCCGCGGCCTCGCTGCTGGGCCTTGCCCAGTACAGCTCCGGCGGCGTCTTGTTCGCGTTGCTCGGCCTGTTTGCCTTCGACCCGACGCTGCTCCTCGCCACCGTGATGGGGATCTCGGGCGTGTTCGCATTCACGGTGTTCACGGTGATGATCTGGCTGCCGCTGAAGCGCGGCACGTAACGACCGGGCTCAATCGGGCAACTGCTCGAACAAGGATGGTTCCAGCCGGGTGCGATCAGGCCGCTTTACCGCCGGTTTCGCCGGGGCCGGCCGTGCAAGCTCCCGGGTCGTCGCGGCGGCCATGAAATCCTTCCAGATCGCCGCCGGGATGCTCGATCCCGTCACCCGGGCTGTCGGGGAATTGTCGTCGTTGCCGACCCAGACCGCTGCGACCAGGCCGTCGGCGAACCCGACGAACCAGGCATCCCGGAAATCCTGGCTGGTGCCCGACTTGCCGGCCGCCGGCCGCCCGAAGGCCGCCGATTTGCCGGTTCCCCAGGCAACCACCGCGCGCAGCATGTCCGTCATCTGTTCCACGGCCGCCCCAGCGACGACCCGGCGCGGTGCGCGTGTGGCGCGCCGGAAGACAACATCGCCGGCCTGGCGGACCTCGTTGATCCCGTAGGGTTCAACGGCGAACCCGCCATTGGAGAAGGTGGCATAGGCCGCCGTCAGCTCCAGTGGCGAGACCTCTCCGGCGCCTAGTGCGACGGAGGGGTGCGGTGTCAGCGGCGCGGTGATCCCCAGCCGGCGGGCCGACTGGATCACGCGGTCCCGGCCGATATCCTCGGCCACCCGCACCGCCACGGTGTTGAGTGAGCGTGCGACCGCTTCGCGCAGCGTCACCTCACCGCGAAAGCGGCCCGAGAAGTTCCGGGGCGTCCAGCCATCGACCGTGATCGGGGCATCGCGCACCTTGCTGTCCGGGGACATGCCGGCCTCCAGCGCCGGCAGATAGACGATCGGCTTGAACACGGAGCCGGGCTGGCGAAGCGCGCGGGTCACGCGGTTGAACTGGCTCTTGGCATAGCTGCGTCCCCCGACCATCGCGAGCACGGCCCCGTCGTCGCGCATGGCGGCCAGGGCGACCTGTGAGCCCCTGGTGTCCGCCTTCGCCACCGCCTCCTCGGCCAGTTTCTGCAATCGCGGGTCGAGAGTGGTCTCGACCGCCAGGTCCACACCGGCCACCCCGGCATATCCGGACGCGCGCTCGAGCACCCAGTCGGCGAAGTAGCGTCGCGTCTGTCCCTCCACCCGCGGCCGCGGCAAGGCCGCCTCACCGCGCCCGGGGCGCCGTGTCTGCCCGACCCGCCTGGCTTCTTCCGGGCGCAGGAACCCGGCATCCGCCATGGCCTGCAGCACGGTCAGGGTACGCCGATGTGCATTGGTCTCGCTGTTATCCGGGTTGAGGCGCGAGGGCGCGCGCAGAAGCCCGGCAAGCAGCGCGGCCTGATAGGTGTCGATGTGGCGCGCCGAAGTGCCGAAGTAGCGCTGGGAGGCTGCCTCGACGCCGTAGGTGCCGGCACCGAGATAGACCCGGTTCAGATAGATCGTGAGAAGCTCGTTCTTGCGGAACCGCCGTTCCAGCTCGAGCGCCAGAATCAGCTCGCGGATCTTCCGGTCGAATGACCGCTCGGGGGTCAGGAAAAGGTTCTTGGCCAGTTGCTGGGTCAGGGTCGATCCGCCCTGGACGATCCCACCGGCGCGCAGGTTCGCCACGGTTGCCCGCAGCAGGCCGCGAAAATCGACACCGGGATGCTCGAAGAAACGCCGGTCCTCGATCGCGACCACCGCCTGGACGAGCTGGGGCGGCAATTCATTGACCGTCAGGCGCTCGCCGTACAGATCGCCATACCCGCCGACCAGCGAGCCGTCCGCGGCGACGATCGTCACCCCGGGCCGCCGGTCTCTGTCCGTGGCCGGGCCCAGGCCGTCGACCGATGGCAGGTCCCAGGCAAACCAGACCAGCACGCCGCCCAGCGCAAGCCCACCCCAGATCGCCAGGACGAGCGACCATTTGGTCACCCGCCAGGCGAGACTCGACGGTTTCGCCGGAGCGGCGGCGGCCTTCGGTTTCCCGCGCGGTTTCGACGCCTTGGCAGACGCACGGGATTGCTTGGTTTTGCTCATGGGCGGACAGACTGGCGCACGGGCGAGGCCGAATTGTGGCGAACGGGGTACGGTGGCCTAAACGTCCAGATTCGCGACCTTGAGCGCGTTGTCCTGGATGAAGTTCCGGCGCGGCTCCACCTCGTCGCCCATCAGGGTCGCGAAGATGTCGTCCGCCTCTCCGGCCTGGGCCACACGCACCTGAAGCAGCGCGCGCACCTCCTTGTCCAGGGTCGTCTCCCAGAGCTGGTCGGGATTCATCTCTCCCAGGCCCTTGTAGCGCTGGATCGAGATGCCCTTGCGGCCGGCCTCGAACACCGCCTGCAGGAGCGACATCGGACCGGTGATCTGATGCTCGATATCCTTCGCCGCCAGCTTGGAGTGCTCCAGATAGGTGTCACGCAAATCCTGCCAGAGCTCGTTCAAACGGCGCGCCTCGGAGGAGTTGATGATCCGGTCGTCGATCGCTAGGGTCTCCGTCACACCGCGCAGGGTCCGGGCAAACACCAGCGCACCATCGTCGCGCTGGGAGCCCTGCCAGCCCCGTTCCAGGCGATCGGACAGTCGGTCGAGCATCCAGGCAATGGCCTGTACCGCCTCACCGGCGCGATCCGTGTCGGCCACCAGTTCCGGGTTGAGCGCACCGGCAATCGCGGCCTGTTCGACCACGGAGGAATTGGGCAAGTGGACCGTCAACGGCGTGATCAGGCGGCGTGCCGTGACCGCGGTTTCCACCAGTGAGCGCAGATCCGCGCCCGAGCGCTGGGTTCCGTCCGACATGTGCAGCACGGCATCGCCCAGGCCGGTCTCGATCAGGTAGTCCTCCAGCGCCTTGTCGTCCTTGAGGTAGACCGCGGAATTGCCCCGCTGGACGCGATAGAGCGGCGGCTGGGCGATGTAGAGGTGGCCGTTCTCGACGATCTCGCGCATCTGGCGATAGAAGAAGGTCAGCAGCAGGGTGCGGATGTGCGAACCGTCCACGTCCGCATCGGTCATGATGATGATCTTGTGATAGCGCAGTTTCTCGATATCGAAATCATCGCGGATACCGGTGCCCAGCGCGGTGATGAGCGTGCCGATTTCCGCCGAGGACAACATCTTGTCGAAGCGCGCCCGCTCCACGTTCAGGATCTTGCCGCGCAGGGGCAGCACCGCCTGGAACCGGCGGTCACGGCCCTGCTTGGCCGACCCGCCGGCGCTGTCGCCCTCGACGATGAACAGTTCGGCCTTCTCCGGGTCCCGCTCCTGACAATCGGCGAGCTTGCCCGGCAGGGAGGCGATGTCGAGCGCGCCTTTCCGCCGTGTGAGTTCCCGCGCCTTGCGGGCAGCCTCGCGTGCCGCGGCGGCATCGATGATCTTCTCGATCACCATGCGGGCTTCGTTGGGGTGCTCCTCGAACCACTGGCCGAGACGGTCGCCGACGATCGATTCAACAATCGGGCGCACCTCCGAGGAGACCAGCTTGTCCTTGGTCTGGGAGGAGAATTTGGGATCCGGCACCTTGACCGAGAGTACACAGCTCAGGCCTTCGCGCGCATCATCGCCCGAGATGGCGATCTTCGCCTTCTTGGCCAGACCGCTTTCGTTGGCATAGTTGTTGATCGTGCGTGTCAGGGCGCCGCGGAATCCGGCCAGGTGGGTGCCGCCGTCCCGCTGGGGAATGTTGTTGGTAAAGCACAGCATCGTCTCGTGATAGCTGTCGTTCCACTGCAGCGCGATTTCCGCGACCACGCCATCCTTCTCGCCAGCGATGTGGATGATCTCGCCGGCCAGCCCCTGCTTGTTCCGGTCGAGATAATCCACGAAGGCCTTGAGCCCGCCTTCGTAGAAAAGTTCGGTGAGAACCGGCTCGACACCGCGTGCATCGGTGAGATTCAGGGTGACCCCAGAGTTCAGGAAGGCGAGCTCGCGCAACCTGTGCTCCAGCGTGTCACGATCGAAATCGACCATGGTGAAGGTCTCGGGCGACGGCATAAACATGATCTCTGTGCCGGTTTTCACCTCTCCGTCGACGACCGGTGCATCGCCGCTCACCTCCAGATCGCCCTCCGGCTCACCGTGCACGAACCGGAGCTTGTGTTCCTTGCCGTCGCGCCAGATGCGCATCTCGAGCCATTCGGACAGCGCGTTCACCACGGACACGCCGACGCCGTGCAGGCCGCCGGAGACCTTGTAGGAGTTCTGGTCGAATTTCCCGCCCGCGTGCAGCTGGGTCATGATCACCTGGGCGGCCGACACGCCCTCTTCCTCGTGGATATCCACCGGAATGCCGCGGCCGTTATCGACCACGGTGACCGATCCGTCCGGGTTCAGGGTCACATCGACGGTGTCGCAATGGCCGGCCAGCGCCTCGTCGATCGCGTTGTCGACCACCTCGTAGACCATGTGGTGCAGGCCCGATCCGTCATCGGTATCTCCGATATACATGCCGGGCCGCTTGCGCACCGCATCCAGGCCGCGCAGGACCTTGATCGAATCGGCGCCGTACTCGGCATCGTCGGGATCGATGATTTCGTTGTCTTCTGGTGCATCACTCATGGCGAATCTCCCGTGGCCGGCGACACCGCGCCGGCGCTGACATCAAAACTCTGTGCATTTTCGCCGAAGGCCTCGAACAACCGCCGGTCGGTCCCGGTCAACCAGGCCTGGGCGCCCAGCGAGAGGATCCTTTCGGCGAGGGCCGCACGGCGTTCCTGGTCGAGATGGGCCGCCACTTCGTCCAGCAGCAGGATCGGCGCGGCCCCGCGCGCCAAGCCCAGCAGTCGCGCATGGGCCAGGATAATCGCGATGAGCAGGGCCTTCTGCTCCCCGGTCGAACACAATGCGGCGGCCATATCCTTGTCGCGGTGGTGCACCGCCAGATCGCTTCTGTGCGGCCCGCGCAGGGCACGGCCGGCATCGGCATCGCGCGAGCGCGCCGCAGCCAGCACGTCGCGCAAACGGTCCTCGGCCTCGAGTGCCGGGCCCTCGGCCAGCCAGTCCTCGACTTCGCCCTCCAGGGCCAGGGCCGCGCGCGGGAACGGCCGATCCGCCAATCCGTCCTCGGCCGCGATGGCGGTATCGAGACGCAGCACCACCTCGCGCCGCGCGGCCGCGATCGCAATCCCGTTCGTGGCCATGGTTTCCTCTTCCGAGGCGAGCCAGGCCCCGTCACCCGACCCGTCGCGCAGCAATTTCTGGCGCCCGCGCATGGCTTGTTCATAGACCGCGATCCGGCGGGCATGTTCCGGGTCGAAGCCATAGACCATGCGATCGAGGAAACGCCGGCGGGCACTGCCGCCCTCCATGAAAAGCCGGTCCATATCCGGGGTCAGCCAGATCATGCTCACGCGCTCGGCAAAGGTGGCCTGACCGCGCGCCGGCTCACCGTCGATCCGCACGGCCCGGCGCGCCGGGCCGCCGTTCGGGTTGGCTTCCATCCCGGTGCCGAGCGATACCGACCCGTCGCGGCCATCGATCCGGGCGGCCACGGCCCAGGATGCCGCGGCGGTACCGTCGTGCAGACGTGCAATATCGGGCAATGCCGCTCGGCGCAGACCGCGTCCGGGGGCGAGAAACGACAGGGCCTCGAGCAGGTTGGTCTTGCCCACGCCATTGATCCCCGTAAGCAACACCGGTTGCGGGCCCACATCGAGGCGCAGCGCCGGATAGCTGCGGAAATTTGTCAGATCCAGACGGGACACATGCGTGGCTAGCCGGGCGCCGGGTTCATCCGGCGACGGTGTGTGCGCCAAACCTGTGATCGTCGTGTCGTCGAGCTTCATTCCGGCCACGCGCGCCTATACGCGCATCGGCATGAGAACGTAGAGCGCACTTTCGTCGCCACCGTCGCGAACGATGGTCGGCGAAGAGGCATCCGCCAGGATGAATTCGGCCACGGCGCTTTCGATCTGGGCTGTGATATCCAGCAGATAGCGTGAGTTGAAGCCGATCTCGATTTCGGTTTCGTCGTAGGAAACCTCGAGCTCCTCGATGGCACTGCCGTTTTCCACGCTGGTGGCCGACAGGGTCAGCTGGCCCGGGGCGACCGCCAGCTTGATGGCCCGGCTCTTTTCCGAAGAGATGGTCGAGACCCGGTCGACGGCCTGGGCAAAGGCGCCGCGGTCGACCGACAGGACCTTGTCATTGTCCTTCGGGATGACGCGTTCATAGTCGGGGAACGTGCCGTCGATGAGCTTCGAGGTCAGCACCGCATCGTCGAACGTCGTGCGAATACGTGTTTCGGACAGCGCAATCTCGATAGGATCGGTGGTTTCCTCGATCAGCTTGCGCAATTCGCCGATCGCCTTGCGCGGCACGATGACACCCGGAAGGCCGTCCCCGCCATCGGGCATGGGCAATTGCACCCGGGCCAGACGGTGACCGTCAGTCGCCACGGCCCGCAGCACCTCTGCACCGTCCTGATCGGCAGCGTGCAGGAAGATTCCGTTCAGGTAGTAGCGGGTTTCCTCGGTCGAGACCGCAAACCGTGTCCGGTCGATGAGCGTGCGCAGATCCTCCGCCTCCAGCGTGAAGGTTTGGGGCATGTCGCCACCGCTCATAGTCGGGAAATCTTCCACCGGCAGGGTCGCCAGGTTGAACTTCGACCGGTCGGCGCGGATCAGAAGTTGGCCTGCCGAGGCGTCGGTCTCGATCTCGACCTGGGCGCCGTCCGGCAGCTTGCGGACAATGTCGTAGAGCGTATGGGCCGGCGCCGTGGTGGCGCCTTCCTGGGCCACGTCCGCCGGCACGGTTTCGTTGATCGCCAGGTCCATATCGGTCGCACTTAGGGTCAATGCGCCGCTCTGCCCATCCAACAGGACATTGGCGAGAATGGGGATCGTATTTCGCCGTTCAACGACGCTCTGGACATGTGCCAACGCCTTCAGAAACGTCGCCCGCTCGATTGTCAGCTTCATTGTTTTTCGATCCTTCTTGTCCCCGATTGCCGCTTCGTGGGGTGGCCGACCCCCGCGCTGCGACAGGATTTGCTCTGTCCGCCGACAGCGCCCGGAAATCCGGGGAATCTGGACATATTTAGATACATGGTGAGTATAGCAAAATCAGGCTGATTCGACAGGCAAATCAAGCAACGCACAGCAACAGTCGTGCGCCAATTATGCGTTTAATTACAAACTATTACGCTTCAGCCGCCCAGGCCGGAGCGATTAGATTTCGAGCATCCGCCGCAGCAGCTCGACATCTTCGTTGAAACCGGAGTCCGTCGAGCGCAATTCCTCGACCTTGCGCACGGCGTGCATCACCGTGGTGTGGTCGCGACCGCCGAATTTCCGGCCGATCTCCGGCAGTGAGCGCGAGGTCAGCTGCTTGGCCAGATACATCGCCACCTGGCGCGGACGGGCCACCGCACGCGCCCGGCGGGCCGAATGCATATCGGCCAGGCGAATGTTGAAATGCTCGGCCACGCGTTTCTGGATTTCCTCGATCGTCACCCGGCGGTCGTTGGCCCGCAGCAGGTCGTGCAGGACGTCCTGGGTCGTCTCCAGGGTCACCGGCCGGTCCACCAGGGTCGCATGGGCGACAATGCGGTTGAGCGCGCCTTCGAGTTCACGCACGTTCGACGTGATCTTGTGGGACAGGAACTCCATCACCTTGTCGGGGATCTCGGCCCCCATCTGCTCGGCTTTGGCCTGCAGAACACCCAGGCGCAGCTCATAGTCGGTGGGGTGGATATCGGCCACCAGACCGCATCCGAGCCGGGATTTCAGCCGTTCCTCCATACCCTCCAGGTCCGACGGGGACTTGTCGGCCGACACGATGATCTGGCGGTTCTGGTCCACCAGGGCGTTGAAGGTGTGGAAGAACTCTTCCTGGGTCGAATCCTTGCCTGCGATGAACTGGATATCGTCGATCATCAGCACATCGACGGAGCGAAACTGCTCCTTGAAATCCATGATCGTGCGGTACCGCAAGGCGCGGATGAACTGATACATGAACTTCTCGGCCGACATGTACAGCACCCGCCGGCGCGGCTCGCGCTCGGTGATATGCCACGCAATCGCGTGCATCAGGTGGGTCTTGCCCAGGCCCACGCCGCCATAAAGAAACAACGGGTTGAACGGGACCGACTTGGCTTCGGCAACGCGTCGTGCCGCCGCATGGGCCAGCTCGTTCGACCGACCGACAACGAAATTCCCGAACTTGAAGCGCTGATCGATGATCGCGCGCACATCTTCGATGCCGATTTCGCCGCCCCCGGCGCCCGATGGCGCCACGCCCTCGGCGTCATGCGGGGCGGCCTCGGATTCGATCCGCTGCGCCAGCGGCTGCTGGGGCGGCGCACCGGCGGGCTGGATCAGCGTCTGGGACGGCTCCACGATAATCTCGACCGACTTGACGTTCTCGTTCTCGTCCGCCCACAGCTCGTTGAGCCGGGCGCCATAATTCTGGTCGATCCAATCGCGCATGAATCGCGTCGGCACGGCGACACGCAGGCGTCCGGCATTGAAATCACCCATCGTCAGCGGCTTCAGCCAGCTGTTGAACGCGGCATCACCGACATCCGAACGCAGTTTCGCCCGCACCCGAGTCCACTGCTCAGCCAACGATCCGTCTGTCTGCCCCCATTGCTCACCCATCAGGCGAAACTCTCCGCAAGTACGACCGTTCAAATCCTCGACGCACGTCCCCTGCCAGGTTCGGTCGCACGACGCCTAAATCTTCCCGAGCCGCGCAACACCACGCTCGGCAACTTGACGGACAATCCAATGTCGCGGGCGAAACACCCGAAGGACACGCCACTGCCCACCCCAGCCTCCGAAATTGTCACCGCAGGAACCGGCAGAAACGTCAAATTGACGCCAGGATCGGGGAAGAAATCGCAGCTTACTTCTGAACGCTTCGCTGCTTATTAGAATTCGGTTTTACTTGTGTTTATTTCGAAAAAACCGACTTAAACTTTTCCCAGACGCGCATCTTCCCCAAAAGACTTAGTTGTATTTGTTTCAACTTAGTCTTCTGAAATCCTCTTCTGTATTTGTCCGATATTCCGACGGCCGAGTACTTTTTTTTACTGCTTACTCAGTCCCGGTAGGCAAGGGCGAACATAGCGTGAGAGGCTGGGACTAGCAACTGGTCAAAAGGTCGAATCTGTAAAAAAACACGAAAATTTCGCGGGCCGACATCCGGCCGCACCTCCGGCGCGCGGGCAAACGAAAACCGCGCCCAAAGGGCGCGGCCGACAAAAATTCAAACAGGGTCGTTGGTTACGACATCGCCTTGATGCGCGCCGACAAGCGCGACAGCTTCCGCGACACCGTGTTCATGTGAATCACGCCCTTCTGAGCACCGCGCTGCATTTCCGGCTGCGCGGCCCGAAAAGCTGCTTCGGCGGCCGACTTGTCGCCCGCCTCGATGGCAGTTTCCACCAGCTTCACATGGGTGCGGATACGCCCGATCCGATTGCGGTTGATCGTGGCGCGGCGTTCGTTGCGCCGGATGCGCACCTTTGCCGAATGATGATTGGCCATTTGAAATCTCAAAATCGTTTCGCGTTCGAGCGCGGTGTATAGTCGTGAGCCAGCGGCCCGTCAAGGCCACAAGCGGCTGAAATCCGAAGGAATTCGGCGACGCGCCGGACGACCCGGCGCCCCCGCCTTAGCGATGCTTGAAGTCCGGCTTGCGCTTTTCGACAAAGGCCCCCATGCCTTCCTTCTGATCCTCGGTGGCAAAGGTGGAATGGAACATCCGCCGCTCGAACCGGACACCCTCGGCCAGCGTGGTCTCATAGGCGCGGTTGACCGCCTCCTTGGCCATCAGGATCGACGGCTGTGACAGGCCGCAAATGGTCTCGGCGGCCTTCATCGCCTCGTCCATCAGATCATCCAGCGGCACCACGCGGCTGACCAGGCCCGAACGCTCGGCCTCCTCGGCATCCATCATCCGCCCGGTCAGAACCATTTCCATGGCCTTGGACTTGCCGACAAAACGGGTCAGGCGCTGGGTGCCACCGGCACCGGGGATGGTGCCGATGGTGATCTCGGGCTGTCCGAACCTGGCGTTGTCCGCAGCGATGATGAAGTCGCACATCATGGCCATCTCGCAGCCACCGCCCAGCGCGTAGCCGGCCACCGCCGCAATCACCGGCTTGCGGCAGGCCGCAACCCGCTCCCAGCCGTCGGTGATGAAATCGGCCATATAGGTGTCCATGTAGGACTTCCCGGCCATTTCCTTGATATCGGCGCCGGCCGCGAATGCCTTGTCGGACCCGGTCAGCACGATGCACCCGATCTTCGCATCGGCCTCAAGTTCGTCCAGCGCCTGGCCCAGCTCGGCAATCAGTGCATCGCACAGGGCGTTGAGGGCCTTCGGGCGATTGAGCCGGACGATGCCGACGGGGCCCTTGGTTTCGATTTCAATGTTCCCATAGGCCATCACGGCCCTCCTCGGTCTGATATTCGGTTTGTGTTCTCGATGGGTTTGGGGCCGTTACGGCGCGTTCGGCGCGATCGTGTAACGGACGATGACGGTCTCGCCCTTTGCCTCGACTCGCACCCGAAGCAACTCCTTGTCGCGGACCCAGGTCCGGTCGGCGCCCGGTTGCCAGCCCAGGGCCGGCAGGGACTGGGCGTAGAAAGCGTGCACGTCGGCTGCATCGGCGCGTCCGGATGCGGCGGCCTGCACGATCCTGCCTTCCGGCTTGTCGAAGGCGACCCTGGCCGCCGGGTCCTCGACCAGCCCGGGTGCCAGCGGCAGATCGTCCACGTCTTCAAGATAGGCCGGCCCCTGCGCCATCGCGGGTGCGAAAAGCAGGAACAGTCCCGCAATCACAAGCGTGGCAATCCGCGACGCACTTTTTGTGCAAAGCAACATAACGTCGCTCTTAGCTCACCGCTGCTGTCGAGAGCAATAGAAAGTGGACCTGCCGGACTGAACAATCCGCCCGATCCGGCAATCCTCGATGCCGGCGTCGAGACATTTCCGGCAGGCCTCTCCCTCGCGGTCATAGACCGCCCAGCGATGCTGGAAATATCCGAGCTCGCCATCGGTCTGGACATAATCGCGCAACGATGAACCGCCGGCCTCGATCGCCTCGCCGAGCACGGATTTCACGGCCGCCACCAGCTTCTGCGCACGGCCGCCGGCGACGGTGTGGGCGTTGCGCCGTGGGCTGATGCCGGCGCGCCACAGGGCCTCGCAGGCGTAGATATTGCCGATCCCGGCCACCACATGCTGGTCGAGAAGCGCCGATTTGATGGGCGTGCGCTTGCCCTTGAGCGCGGCCGCCAGATAGGCCGCGTCGAACCCGTCCGACAGGGGCTCCGGCCCAAGTGCCGCCAGGTGGACATTTGCATCCTCTGCGCCGGCCGCAATCAGGTCCATGAACCCGAACCGCCTTGTGTCGTTGAACACCACCCTGCCGCCATCCGCGACCTCGACCAGCACATGGTCGTGTTTCTCGACCATGGCCCAGCCCGAATTGTGGCCGGCCTGGCCCGAACTGGCCGTCGCACCGGGGTTGACGGTAAACCGGCCGGACATGCCCAGATGCGCCAGCCAAGTCTCGCCCGTGTCGAGGCGGATCAGGATGTATTTCGCCCGCCGCACCACCTCGGTGACGGTGCGACCGGTCAGCCGTGCCTCGAAGTTGTCGGGAAATGGGAACCGAAGATCCGGGCGGCGCAACTCGACCCGTTCCAGACGCTTTCCCTCCAGCGCCGGACGCAGGCCTTGGACCACGGTCTCGACTTCAGGCAATTCGGGCATTTTCCGCGTCCGGCAGCGAACAGAAACCGCCCCAGTCTTATCATGCAGACCCTCGCGCGGTGGCTTTTCTTTTGCCGCTCGCACCCCTCCTCCGATATGGTCCCCCCGCTATGCGCGAACCTGGCCAGACATCGCCGCACGACACGACACATTTCGGCTTCGAAGACGTTCCCGTCTCGGAGAAAAGCGCGCGCGTGCGCGACGTGTTCACTTCCGTCGCGGGCCGCTACGACCTGATGAACGACCTGATGAGCCTGGGGGTTCACCGGGCCTGGAAGGCGGTGTTCGTGGGCGCGCTCACCCTGCGCGCGGAAATGCGGATTCTCGACGTGGCGGGCGGCACCGGCGATATCGCCTTTCGCATCCGCGAGAAGGCACGCCCGGGTACAGGGATCAGCGTCTGCGATATCAACCCGGACATGCTGCGGGTGGGCCGCGGCCGGGCCGTCGACCGCGGCATTCTGGGCGGCGCAGACGGGCTGCGCTGGATTTGCGGAGACGCCGAGGCCCTGCCGGCCGAGGATTCGTCCTTCGACGCCTACACAATCGCGTTCGGCATGCGCAACGTGACCGATATTCCCGCTGCCCTGGCCGAGGCCCGACGTGTGCTGCGCCCGGGCGGACAGTTCCTATGCCTGGAGTTCAGCAGTGTCGTCCTGCCGGTCCTCGACGATATCTATGACCGGTACTCCTTCTCCGTCCTGCCCTGGCTTGGCCGGAACGTGGCGCGCGACGAGGCGGCGTACCGCTATCTCGCCGAAAGCATCCGCAAGTTCCCCGATCAGGACACTTATGCCGGGATGATCCAGGCCGCGGGACTGGAACAGGTCCGCGTCCGCAACCTGTCCGGCGGCATCGCGGCCATCCACACGGCCCGGCGGATCTAGTCGGGGACGCCATGCTGCGCGGATTGCGAAACCTCTTCCGGCTGATCGGCATTGCACGCACTCTGGCGCGCTACGATGCCCTGTTTCCGGCCGACTGGCTGCCGGCGACCGGCGGGCTTGTGTTCGCGGCGCGGATTCTCTCGGGATTCCGCACGGCACCGGGCATCCGCGACCTGCGCCCGGGAGAACGCCTGGCCCGCGCACTCCAGGCCCTGGGGCCGAGCTTCATCAAGTTCGGCCAGATGCTCTCGACCCGGCCCGACCTGGTCGGAGAGACCATCGCCAACGACCTGTCAGCCCTGCAGGACCGTTTGCCGCCGTTTTCCAGCGACGAGGCGCGCAACGCCATCGAGACGGAGTTCGAGCGCCCGGTCGACGAGCTGTTCGAGCATTTCGAGGACACGCCCATCGCAGCCGCCTCGATCGCCCAGGTTCATTTCGCCCGGGTCGCCGCCGATCCAGACGATCCTTCGGCTGGCCCACCAGCTGACGGCAAAGGTGCGCCCGCGCGCGACGTCGCGGTCAAGGTGCTGCGGCCGGGCATTGAACGGGCGATCGAACGTGATCTCGACCTGTTTCGCTGGATCGCCGGTATCGCAGAGCGGACACAACCGCGGCTGCGCCGCCTGAAGCCCGTGATGGCCGTGGAGACCTTCGCCGAAAGCCTGCGCTGGGAAATGGACCTGCGGATGGAGGGCGCAGCGGCCTCGGAGTTGCAAGGCAACTTCTCCGACGACCCTATGTATGTGGTCCCCGAGGTCGACTGGGAGCGGACCGGCCGGCGGATCCTGACCACCGAATGGATCACCGGCCTGCCGGTCCACGATGTCGACGATCTGGTGGCGGCCGGGCACGATCTCGAGGCGATCGTCCGCAAGGCCGCGGAATCCTTTTTCCTGCAGGTCTTTCGCGACGGCTTCTTCCACGCCGACATGCACCCCGGCAACGCCTTCGTCCGCGACGATGGTGCGCTGTGCGTGGTCGATTTCGGCATCATGGGCCGCATCGACCGGGGCTCGCGCTATTTCCTGGCCGATATGCTGCTTGGTTTCGTCACCCGCGATTATGGCCGGGTGGCCGATGTTCACTTCCAGGCCAATTACGTCCCGGCGGGCACCGACCGGCAGGTGTTCCACCAGGCCATCCGGGCGATCGGCGAGCCGATCTTCGACCGCCCGCCGAGCGAAATCTCGATCGCCCGGCTGCTGGCCCAGCTGTTCCAGGTCTCCGAGCGCTTCGATATGGAGGTTCGGCCCGAGCTGCTGCTTCTCCAGAAAACCATGCTGATCGCCGAGGGTGTCGGCCGCCGCCTGGCGCCCGAACTCAACATGTGGCAACTGGCGCTGCCCCTGGTAGAGGAGTGGATGCGCGAGCATCGCGGCCCCGAAGCCCGGCTGGCCGAGATCACCGCCGACGTCATCCACGCCGCCGGAAGGCTGCCGCAGGCCGTGGAAGCTTTGGAACGGGCCGCGACCAGCATCGCCGATGGCGAGTTGCGCCTCGATTTCGGCCGCGCCGGTGCGCCGCAATGGCCGATTTGGACCGGAATCGTCGCTGTTACGGCGTTGGCTCTGGCGGCGCTGCTGACCTGAAAACCGCGCAATTCCGCCGCCATTGCCCCGGCCGGCCCAGAGACCTATCTATCTACAAATAATTTTCGTAGATTAGCCGCTCACACCTGCGGCGGACCCGATTACGGAGAGATCCCCGATGTTGCACGGCAAACGAATCCTACTGATCGTCAGCGGTGGAATTGCTGCCTACAAGAGCCTCGAGCTCGTGCGGCGCCTGCGCGAACGCGGCGCGGCCGTGCGCTGCGTGCTCACGCGTGGCGGCGCCCAGTTCGTGACGCCCCTGTCGCTTTCGGCGCTGAGCGAGGACAAGGTCTACACCGACCTGTTTTCCCTGACCGACGAGGCCGAGATGGGCCATATCCAGCTCTCGCGCGACGCCGACCTGCTGGTCGTCGCACCGGCCACGGCCGATATCCTCGCCAAAATGACCCAGGGTCTGGCCGACGACCTCGCCTCCACGGTGTTTCTGGCCACCGACAAGGATGTGATGGCGGTCCCGGCCATGAACGTGCGGATGTGGGAGCACCCCGCGACCCAGGCCAACCTGCAAACCCTGCAGTCGCGCGGTGTGCATATCGTCGGCCCCAATGAAGGCGACATGGCATGCGGCGAATACGGGCTTGGCCGCATGGCCGAGCCGGAAGAGATTGCCGACGCGATTACGGATTTTTTTCAAGCTAGCGCTCCGCTTTCGGGCCGGCGAGCGCTCGTCACCAGCGGCCCGACCCACGAACCCATCGACCCTGTCCGCTATATCGCCAACCGCTCGTCCGGGCGCCAGGGCCACGCCATCGCCTCGGCGCTGGCGCGCCGCGGCGCGGCCACTACCCTGGTCTCCGGGCCCACGAACCTGCCCGACCCTGCCGGCGTGAACGTCATCCATGTGGAAAGCGCGCGCGACATGCTGGCGGCGTGCGAGAAATCTCTGCCGGCCGACATCGCGGTGTGCGCCGCCGCCGTCGCCGACTGGCGCGTCGCCCAGGCCGCCGACGAGAAGCTGAAGAAGAACGGGGGCGGCCCGCCGACCCTCGAGATGGCCGAGAATCCGGATATCCTTGCGACCCTGGCCGCAGCGGCGAACACCCGCCCTCGGCTCGTGGTCGGCTTCGCGGCGGAAACCGAGCAGGTGGTCGCCCACGCCCAGGCCAAGCGGGAACGCAAGGGTTGCGACTGGATCCTGGCCAACGACGTCTCGCCGGAGACCGGCACCTTCGGCGGCGAGGACAACACCGTTCATCTGGTGACGGCCGACGGCGTCGAGAATTGGCCGCGCATGTCCAAGTCCGACGTGGCCGAACGCCTGGCCGAACGCGCGGCCATCGCACTGGAGACCCCGGAATGAGCGGACATATCGACGTCGCCGTGACCCGTCTCGCCCACGGCGCCGACCTTGAGCTGCCGTCCTACGAGACCGCCGATGCAGCCGGCATGGATTTGCGTGCCGCAGTGGAGGCCGACGTCACGGTACAGCCCGGCGAGCAAACCCTGATCCCGACCGGGCTCGCGATCGCATTGCCGCCGGGCTACGAGGCCCAGATCCGGCCCCGTTCGGGGCTCGCGCTGCGCAACGGCATCTCGCTGGTCAACACACCGGGCACCATCGATGCGGACTATCGCGGTGAAGTCGGCGTCATCCTGATCAATCACGGGGACGAACCGCTGGTCGTCACGCGCGGCATGCGCATCGCGCAGATGGTCTTCGCCCCGGTCACCCGGGCCGTCTGGACCGAGACCGACAGCCTGCCCGAGACCGAGCGCGGTGCGGGCGGCTTCGGCTCGACGGGCACCGCCGGCAATACCGAAACCGGACAGGGTTAGGTCATGTTCCGTCTTTCACGAAAAACATTGTTCGCCATCGAGGCGGTCCTCGACATCGCCTATCACGCCGGCCCGGCGCCGGTGCAAAGCCGCGAGATCACGCGGCGGCAGGAAATTCCGCGGCGATATCTGGAGCAGGTCCTGCAGAACCTTGTCCGGGCGGGCGTCCTGACGGGCGTGCGCGGCCCGCGCGGCGGCTACCGGCTGGCCCGTGAACGCCGCCGCATCACGCTGGCCGACATCGTCCAGGTGATCCTGGATACGGAGGCGCGCGACGATCCCTCTGATGCCCTCGACGGCTCGTCGCTGGGGGTCAAGGTCGTTCGCCCGCTGTGGCGCGAAATTTCCGACGAGTGTATGCAGCAGTTGTCGGGCATCACGATCCAGGACCTGTGCGACCGGGCCCGGGATGCCGGCATCGAGAGCGAAGACGCCGACCGCCTCGATTACACGATTTGAACCCTGACCAGACTGGATTTCGACACATGGCCGAAGCCGACGACGAAAACCGAGAAAAATCTGCTGAATTCCGGGGGAAAATATACGATTCGATCGTCGAAACCATCGGCGCCACGCCCCTGGTCCGCATCCCGCGCATCGCCGCAGAAGAAGGCTGCAAGGCGGACCTCGTCGCCAAGCTCGAATTCTTCAACCCGCTGGCCTCGGTCAAGGACCGGATCGGCGACGCCATGATCTCGGCCGCCGAGGCCGAGGGCCGGATCGGCCCGGGCTCGATCATCGTCGAGCCCACCTCGGGCAACACCGGTATCGCACTCGCCTTCGTCTGCGCCGCCCGCGGCTATCGCTGCATCCTGGTGATGCCCGATTCCATGTCCCAGGAACGGCGCAAGATGCTGGCGCTGCTCGGCGCCGAACTTGTTCTGACACCGGCGGCAGACCGAATGCCGGGCGCCATCCAGAAGGCCCGAGAGATCGTCGATTCGACCAAGGGCACGATCATGCTGCAGCAGTTCCAGAACCCGGCAAACCCGGAGGCGCACCGGCACACCACGGCGGAGGAAATCTGGGCCGACACCAATGGCGAGATCGACGTGCTGGTGGCCGGCATCGGCACCGGCGGCACCATCACGGGCACCGCGGAGGTGCTGAAGGCGCGCAAGCCCGACCTGCATGTGGTCGCCATCGAACCCGAAGACAGCGCCGTCCTGTCCGGCGGGCCGGCCGGGCCGCACATGATCCAGGGGATCGGCACCGGTTTCGTGCCGGACACCCTGAACACCCAGGTCTATGACGAGATTCTGCCGATCGCCAACGAGACCTCGTTCGTGACCGCGCGCAAGCTGGCGCGGATCGAAGGCATCCCGGTGGGAATTTCGTCCGGGGCCGCGCTGGCTGCGGCGTTCGAAGTGGGCGCGCGGGACGAAATGGCCGGCAAGCTGATGGTCGTGATCCTGCCATCCTTCGCCGAACGCTATCTCTCAACGGCCCTGTTCGAGGGTCTCTAGAAGACGCCATGGAACTCAACGACGAGCAGTTTCACCGCTATGCCCGCCACCTGATCCTCGACGAGGTCGGCGAGGAGGGACAGGAGAAGCTGCTCGCCTCGAAGGTCCTGGTGGTCGGCGCCGGCGGGCTCGGCGCACCGCTGCTGATGTACCTGGCCGCCGCCGGGGTCGGCACGCTCGGCATCGTCGACGACGATGAGGTCGACCTGACCAATCTACAACGCCAGGTCGTCCACGCGACGGGCTCGGTCGGAAGGAAAAAGACCGAGTCTGCGAAGGATACGCTGGCGTCCCTCAATCCGGGAATCAATGTTGTCACCCATGACTTTCGACTCAACGATGAAAACGCCGCCGACATCATCGCCGGCTATAACCTGGTCGCCGACGGCTCGGACAATTTCGAGACACGGTATCTTCTCAACGACGCCTGCTATCTGTCTGGAATTCCTCTCGTTGCCGCCGCGATTCTTCGCTTCGAAGGCCAGCTCTTCACGTTCGGTCGCAACGACGGCGCGCCAACGGCGTGCTATCGCTGCATCTTTCCCGAAGCACCGCCGGCCGATCTGGTGCCGCGCTGCGAGGAGGCAGGCATCCTGGGCGCGCTGGCCGGGGTGATGGGCTCCCTGCAGACCACCGAGGTGCTCAAGGAATTGCTCGGTCTGGGCGAATCCCTGGCCGGGCGTATGCTGATCTACGATGCGTTGAACACGGGGTTCCACACCATCACCGTGCCCCACAACAAGGACTGCGCCCTGTGTGGCAGTTCACCGACCATCACGGCACGCAATGCCGGAAGCCCCACGGGCGCCATGGAGGCCTGATCTTGAGACCGAGGCTTGCCGCCCTTCTGCTAGTGCTGACGGCGCTGGGCGCGTTCCACGCGGTGGCCCAGACCCAGACGGCGGCACGGGAGTATCCGCCCCCGGTCACATGATGATCTTCAGCGACCGGAAGGCCGACAGGCTCGAGTTTTTCAGGAAACATGCGGTGCGCCGAGGCGACACACGGGCCGCCATCACCCTGACCTGGGAACTTGGCGAGCGCATCAGCGAGGTCTGAGGCGGTCACCAGACGATCCTGTGGGAAATCTACATGGACGTCGCGGAGTTCTGGCGGGGTGCGGGAGAGTATGACCGGGCGATCGCGGTGCTGGACCGGATGGAGACCGAGCTCGGCCCGTTTCACTGGTTCGACAATTACGAGCGCGCCGGCGTCCAGCTGGCACAGGCCTATATCTTCGTGGACGGGCCCCGCTTTATCGAGGCCGAGGACGCATTCCGCCGGTATCTCGAGCTCTACGCCGACAGCGAGCAACCCGCCGGCCCGGTCACGGCCGAAATCTACCGGAATTTCGCCGCCGTCCTGCAAACTAACGGGAAGACCGACGAGGCGGGCGAGATTCGCCGCCGCCTGAAGCCCTAGAACATGGTCTCCAGCACCCGGTCGTGCGGCGTGTGCCCGTCGACGAAGGTTCGGATGTTGATCACCACCTTGTCGTCCATCTCCTGGCGGCCCTCGATCGTGGCCGAACCCATACGGGGCAGCAGCACCACATTGTCCGACGCCATCAGGCGCGGATTGACGGCGGGTTCGTGTTCGAACACGTCGAGCCCCGCACCCGCAATCTGTCCAGCTTCGATCATGTCGCCCAGGGCACGTTCGTCGATCACCTCGCCGCGCGAGGTGTTGACGATATAGGCGTGGGGCTGCAGCAGCGCGAGGCGCCGGCGCGACAGCAGGTGATAGGTCGCGGGCGTACGCGGGCAGTTGATCGACACGATATCCACCCGGGCCAGTCTCCGCCGCGCACCAGCCGCTGGCCCTCGTTCAGGCGCCGTGGCACGGCGAGGATCAGCGCCATGGTCATATCGGCCGTGTCCTCGGTCAGGACACCGGGCGTGTTGGTGACCGTGATGCCCCGCTCGCGGGCGGCCGGCAGGTCGATATTGTCGACGCCGTTTCCGTAGTTCGCGATCAGCTTGAGATTCTCGCCGGCCTGGCCGATGAGCTTCGCATCGATCTGGTCGGTGACCGTCGGCACCAGCACGTCGGCCTCCTGCATGGCCGCCACCAGCGCCGCCTCACTCATCGGCGTGTCGTCATCATTGAGGCGCGTGTCGAACAGCTCCTTCATCCGGGTCTCGGTGACCTCGGGAAGCTTGCGCGTCACGATGACGGTGGGTCTGGTGTCCGGCATGTCCCCCCTCTTGTGCCGTATTCCGCCCCGATTATCGCGGAAGCCCCGCTCGGCGCAAGCGCGGCCCTGCATTTCCCGCGCTTGACCGGCGCAACACCGTTCGATAGACGGCTAGACATGGTTTTTCGGCCGTTTCCCGCCCTGCTCGGCGCGCTTGTGGTAGCATCCTTCACTGTCCTCGCGGATGGGCCCGCCACAGCTCAGCAGAACGAGACGGCATCGCAGCAGATCCGCAACCCGTCCGGGCTGACGATCCCGCGCTGGGTCAGCATCCGCGCCAAGGAAGCGAACATGCGCACCGGGCCTGGGGCGCGCTATCCCATCGACTGGGTGCTGCAGCGGCGGAACCTGCCGGCGGAGGTGGTGGCGGAGTTCGAGAACTGGCGCCAGGTCCGGATGCCCGACGGCACCGTCGGCTGGGTCCACAAATCCATGCTGTCTGGCAAACGGATGGCCGTCGTGACCGAAGCCGAGGTTCGCGTCCGGCAGCAGCCGGACTCCCGGGCGCTGGTCGCGGCGTTCATCGGTGAAGGCGTGATCGTGAAGCTCGATGAATGCAACCAGGCCTGGTGCCGGGTCGCGGTCAATAGCCATAATGTTGACGGCTGGCTGCCCCGCGAGGCCCTGTGGGGTGTCTACGCGGGTGAAACCGTCGGCCGCTGAGCCGGATCAGGCGTCGAAGTCGCCGGCTAGTTCGCCGCGGACGTCATCGGTCAAGATCGTCATATGCGCATAGTCGGGGTGGGTGAAACCCAGGGTCACCTCGGTGCCGGTCGTCGCGAATACCGCGGCCTGCTCGTCAGTGAACGGGAAATGGATGAACTGGACCGAGCTCGCCTTGCCCGCCGCATTGGTCCGGTCGACATCTTCTTCCGGCACGCCCGCCACCGTCTCGCCGGCGAATTTGAGGAAGGCGGTTTCCTCGACCCCGCCGAGCTTCGAAAGCACCATCTTGCGGCGCACCTCGTCGTCGATCTCGAACATCACCGTCGCCACTAGCTCGCGCCCATTGGGGATCAGCGGGTTGTAGGCACTCAACTCGTCGGCGATCTGTTCCTCGCCGCCGCGCTCGATGAACAGCATCTCGTGGACCTGGTGCCACATGGTCTCGTAGCACTCGAAATAGGCCGTCGCGTAGGGACCGATCGCAACCCGCCGGTTCTTCTTGCGGGCGACCAGGGCGGCACGCCGGTCCTTGCGGGTGCGGCCGTATTCGTCCATGCCGATAATGTCTTCGCGCGTGATCTCGCGTGGTGCGGCCATCTATTCTTCTCCGTCTTTAGGAACTCAGTTCCGGTGCCAGCCCGTAGGCGAGCGCGAACATTTCCACCGGGTGATAGGTGCGCGACGGGGCGGGCTCACCCTCGTCGAGCTGCTTCTCGACACCCTGCAGGATGTGGTCGGCCGCCAGCGGACATTCCGACACGATAAAGCGGCTTTCCTTCGCCTGGCGGGCGACCGGCCGCCCGACCTTGATCGCGGTGTCGAAGTTCTCCTTCATGATGCCCCACGAGCCGCCATGGCCCGAGCAGCGTTCGATCACTTTGAGGTCGACCTCGGGGATCAGGCGCAGCATCTCGGCCGCCTTCTGGCCCATGTTCTGGGCCCGAGCATGACACGCCAGGTGCAGCGCGACCGGGTCGGGCAGCGCCGACAGCCCGTCGGCCAGGCCCTCGTTCTTCGCGATATCGACGATGTATTCGGTGATATCGCGGGTCGCGGCCGACAGGGCCTTTACGTCTTCGTCGTCGGGCACAATCAGGGGCCATTCGAACTTGAGCATCAGGGCACAGGACGGGGTCAGCGCGATGATGTCCTTGCCCGCATCGACATGGGGCCGGAAGGCCGCGGCGACGGTCGTCGCGAGATCGGCCACCTGGCCGATCTCGCCCTGCTCCAGCTGCGGCATGCCGCAACAGGCCGGGTGGAGCGCGCTCGTCTTGACGCCGTTCTGCGCGAGGATGCGCTGGGCCAGCACGCCGGTGTCGGGCTTGTTGTAGTTGACGAAACAGGTCGCATACAGGATCGCCTCGCGGCCGTGGGCCGGCGCGCTGGTGTTGATCGCCGGCGGCGATGTCTCGGCCTGGCGCACAAAGCTCTTCGATGTCGGCGCATATTTCGGCAGGTAGGCTTCGCGGTGCACGCCCGCGACCGCCTCGATGACGGGGCGGGTCAGCTTGTTGCCCCGGTCCGAACCCCAATTGGCCAGCCCGGCGACCTTGCCGGCCAGCCGGCCATTCCGGTCGGTCTGGGTCAGCTGGCGCTCGTTCCAGCCCACCCCGTCTTTCTTCGCCTCGACCGCGCGATAGCGCAGCATCAGATGGGGAAAGTCGAGATTGAATTCGTGCGGCGGCACATAGGGGCACTTAGTCATGAAGCACATGTCACACAGGGTGCAGGCATCCACGACCGGTTTGAAATCGGCGCTGTCGACACTGTCGAGTTCGCCGGTCTCGGCCTCGTCGATCAGGTCGAACAGGCGGGGGAAGGAATCGCAGAGATTGAAGCAGCGCCGGCAGCCATGACAGATATCGAAGACCCGGCGCAGCTCCTCGTCGAGCTTTTCCTCGTCATAGAAGTCCGAATCCAGCCAGTCGATCGGGTGCCGGGTGGGTGCATCAAGGCTTCCCTCGCGCGGCGTGGCGCCACCGTCTGCATCGCTCATTCTTCGCTCCCTTTCTTCACGGCCTTCGGGCCTTCACGGGCGCAACTATCCCTCCGACCGTCTGCCCCTCGGCACCGGCCTGATTCTCGATCGGGCAAGTACTGGAACCGGGGCCGGCGTCAGGCGCGCGGCCCCGGGTAAAATCAGTCGAGGTCGTCGAGCGCCTTCTGGAAACGACCCGCGTGGCTCTTCTCAGCCTTGGCAAGTGTCTCGAACCAGTCGGCGATTTCCTCGAAACCTTCATCGCGCGCGGTGCGCGCCATGCCGGGATACATGTCGGTGTACTCGTGGGTCTCACCGGCAACCGCGGCCTTGAGGTTGTCAGACGTCGCGCCGATCGGCTCGCCGGTGGCCGGATCACCGACCTCCTCGAGGAATTCGAGATGGCCATGGGCATGGCCCGTCTCGCCCTCGGCGGTCGAGCGAAACACTGCGGCGACATCGTTGTAGCCTTCCACATCCGCCTTCTGGGCGAAGTAGAGATAACGGCGGTTGGCCTGGCTTTCGCCGGCAAACGCTTCCTTGAGATTGTCTTCGGTCTTGGAACCCTTGAGCGCCATCACACGCCTCCTAATCGGTTTGTCGTTTCGTCTTCAGTTCCACCCCCAACCGGGCGTTTTGCGGTCGCGGGCCGGCCGGTCAATGAACAAACCGCCGCCCCGGAAACTGCCTGCCCTACCAATATGATTGCACGGGCAGCGCGAGTCAATAGTTTAGAACAATTCCAAACAGAAAAATATCTAACTGTAATAAGCGGGGTTAATTAAGAACGATTCTCGTCCGTGCGGCGCAGCCGGACAATCACGTCGACGCGTGCGACTTCGGCATCCGCCGGCGCATCCGGCAGGGCCGCCAGCGCAATCTGATCGCCGGGGATGTCCTGCAGCGTGGCGTCGTCTTCGTAAAAGAAATGATGGTGATCGTCGACATTTGTGTCGAAGTACGACCGGCCCGGCGCCACCACCACCTCGCGCAGCAGGCCCGAGGTGCTGAACTGGTTCAGCGTGTTGTAGACCGTCGCCAGGGACACCTTGATGCCCTGCGCGTCCGCCTCGCCGTGCAGCTGCTCGGCCGTGACATGGCGGTCGCCCGCATCGAACAGCAGCTTGCCCAGGGCGAGACGCTGCCGGGTCGGGCGCAGGCCCGCACTTTTGAGGCGCGCGAGGGTTCCTGCGAAGGGCCGCTGCCGCTGGAGATCGCTGTTTTTGTCCATGGGTCCAATATGGGTCATTCGACGGACATGTAAAGAGGAATCTTTCGAAACAATGCGATAACCCATTACACTTGATGAAACTTTATCAACAGCGAACGACAGTGCCCACAGGGCCGGAATGCCCCGAGACCCTTTACGAACACCCGGTGCAGTCTCACGCTGAGCGAAATTTCGAACAAACCGTCCGCAAATTGCGGACAGTCCCCAAAACTCCTGTTAGAACGGCTTTAGTCACTTCTGGCACATAGATTTACGAGCGAAGCGGGCATGGACGGTCTCACTCAGAAATTCAGTTTTAGCTACGAAGACCTGATCAAATGCGGCCACGGCGAGCTTTTCGGCCCCGGCAACGCGCAACTGCCGCTGCCGCCGATGCTGATGTTCGACCGTATCACCGAGATCTCCGTCGATGGCGGTGAGCATGGCAACGGCCTGATCGTCGCCGAGTTCGACATCAAGGACGACCTCTGGTTCTACGGCTGCCATTTCGAGGGCGACCCCATCATGCCGGGCTGCCTGGGACTGGATGCCCTGTGGCAGATGCTCGGCTTCTTCCTCGGCTGGCAGGGCCTGCCCGGGCCAGGGCGCGCGCTGGGTGTCGGCGAGGTGAAGTTCGCCGGCGAGGTGAAGCCCGAGGGCATGCTTCTGCGCTACCGGATCGATGTGCAGAAGGTGATCAAGCGCGGCTTCGCCGTGGCGGTCGCCGACGGGATCGCCGAGCTCGACGGCGAGACGGTCTATACCACCACCGGCCTGCGCGTCGGCCTGTTTCCGCCGCGCGAAGGTAGCAAGTGATGAGCACAAACGGTTTGCGCCGGGTCGCCGTCACCGGCCTAGGCATCGTCTCGCCGATCGGCGCCAATACCGTCGAGGTGACCGAAAGCCTCAAGGCCGGCCGCTCGGGCATCGTCCATTGCGACACCTATGCCGAGATGGGATTCCGCTCCCATGTGCACGGCGCGCCGGATGTCGACTTCGACAATTTCATCGACCGCAAGCTGCGCCGCTTCATGGGCGACGGCGCGGCCTACAATTACATCGCCATGAGCGAGGCGATCGCCGATGCCGGCTTGGACGACGCCGACATACACGACGAACGCACCGGCCTCGTCATGGGTTCGGGAGGCCCGTCCACCTCGGCCCAGGTCGAGGCGGTCGACATTGCCCGCGAGAAGGGCCCCAAGCGGGTCGGCCCCTATGCCGTGCCCAAGGCCATGTGCTCGACCCTGTCGGCGAACATGTCGACGGCGTTCAAGATGCGTGGTCTCAGCTATTCGATCAGCTCCGCCTGCTCGACCAGCGCGCACTGCATCGGCAACGGCACCGAGCTGATCCAGATGGGCAAGCAGGATGTAGTCTTCGCCGGCGGCGCGGAAGAGCTGCACTGGACCCTGACCGTGCTGTTCGACGCCATGGGGGCGCTGTCATCGAAGTACAACGACACGCCCGAACGCGCCTCGCGACCCTATGACGCCAGCCGCGACGGGTTCGTCATTGCCGGCGGCTCCGGCGTGGTCGTCCTCGAGGAGATGGAGCGGGCCAAGGCGCGCGGCGCCCAGATCTACGCCGAGGTGGTCGGCTACGGCGCCACATCGGACGGGGTCGACATGGTCGCCCCGTCGGGCGAATGCGCGGTGCGCTGCATGCGCATAGCGACCGCCGGGCTCGGCAACCAGACCGTCGACTATATCAACGCCCACGGCACCTCGACGCCGGTCGGCGACATGATCGAGCTGGCGGCGATCCAGGAGGTGTTCGGCGCCCACCGCCCGAAAGTGGCCTCGACCAAGTCGCTCACGGGTCATTCCCAGGGCGCGACCGGCGCCCATGAGGCGATCTACTCGCTGCTGATGCTGGAGCATGACTTCGTGGCCGCCTCGGCCAATGTCGAGGCGCTGGACCCCGAGGCCGGCGATGCCAACATCGTCACCGAGCGGATCGACGATGCCGGGCTCAACATCGTGATGTCGAACAGCTTCGGCTTCGGCGGCACCAACGCGACGCTAGCCTTCCAGCGCCACGGGGGCTGAGCCATGGCTGATGCACGCGCACCCTCCGCCGAACCCCGCCCCGCAACCCTGAAACAGGCCGACAGCATGGACGGACAACCCGCCACCGGAAACCTGATGGCCGGAAAGCGAGGCCTGATCATGGGCGTCGCCAACGATCACTCGATCGCCTGGGGCATCGCCCAGGCCGTCGCGGCCCAGGGCGCGAGCCTGGCCTTCACCTATCAGTCGGACAGCTTCGCGCGGCGGGTCGGCCCGCTCGCCGAATCCGTCGACGCGGCCGCCATGGTCCAGTGCGACGCGTCGGACGTGGACAGTCTCGATAAAGCTTTCGAGGCCATCGGCGAGACCTGGGACGGGATCGACTTCGTGGTCCACGCCATCGCGTATTCCGACAAGGAAGAGCTCAAGGGCCGGTACATGAACACCAGCCAGGAGAACTTCCTGCACACAATGAACGTGTCTTGCTATTCCTTCACCGCCGTCGCCCAGCGCGCCGCGGCGATGATGAACGGCAGCGGCTCGCTGCTGACGCTCACCTATCACGGCGCCCAGGCCGTCATGCCCAACTACAACGTGATGGGCGTCGCCAAGGCGGCGCTGGAAGCCTCCGTGCGCTACCTGGCCTCCGACCTCGGCCCCGACGGGGTGCGGGTCAACGCGGTCTCGGCCGGGCCCATGCGCACGCTGGCGGGCTCCGCCGTCGGCTCGGCGCGCCAGGTCTACAACTACAACCGGGAGAGCTCGCCGCTCCGCCGCAACGTGGTGCTCGACGATGTGGGCGGTGCCGGCCTCTACCTGCTGTCGGATCTGTCCAAGGCGGTCACCGGCGAGATCCATTATGTGGATTGCGGCTTCCACACGGTCGGCATGCCCGACCCGAACGGCAACGGCGAATAGCCTCAGCCAACAGCTTCCGAACAAAAAACGGCCCCGGAATTTCCGGGGCCGTCTTCGTTCTGGCTTGTGGCCGAGATTACTCAGCGGCGTCGCGGTCGCGGCGCGGCCGGCGGCGGCGCGGACGGTCGTCCCCGTCTCCGTCGCCATCCCGGTCGCGGCGCGGGCGCTCTTCGCGCGGCGGGCGCGTGTCCTCGAGCTCCTCGCCGGTCTCCTGGTCGACGACGCGCATCGACAGCTTGACCTTGCCCCGGTCGTCCATGCCGATGACCTTGACCTTCACCTCGTCGCCCTCGTTGATCACGTCGGTCACCTGGCCGACGCGCTCGTTCTTGAGCTCGGAGATGTGGACCAGGCCGTCGCGGGACCCGAAGAAGTTCACGAAAGCGCCGAAATCGACGACCTTCACGACCTTGCCATCGTAGATCACGCCGACTTCCGGCTCGGCCACGATGGAGGTGATCCAGTCGATCGCCTTCTGGGCGGCCTCGCCGTCTGAGGACGCGACCTTGATCAGGCCCTCATCATCGATATCGACCTTACAGCCGGTCACCTCGCAAATCTCGCGGATAACCTTGCCGCCGGTGCCTATCACTTCCCGGATCTTGTCGGTCGGGATCTGCATCGTGGTGATGCGCGGCGCATGCTCGGACAGTTCGGTGCGACCCGAATCGATGGACTTGGCCATCTCGCCCAGGATGTGGATCCGGCCGTCACGGGCCTGGTCCAGCGCGATCTCCATGATCTCCTTGGTAATGGACGTGATCTTGATGTCCATCTGCAGCGAGGTGATGCCGTCATTGGTGCCGGCCACCTTGAAGTCCATGTCGCCGAGATGATCCTCGTCACCGAGAATGTCGGACAACACGGCGTAGCCGTCATCTTCCTTGATCAGGCCCATGGCGATGCCCGCGACCGGTGCCTTCAGGGGCACGCCCGCATCCATCATCGCCAGCGAGGTGCCGCACACCGTAGCCATGGAGGACGAACCGTTCGATTCGGTGATCTCGGAGACCACGCGGATCGTGTAGGGGAAATCCTCCTTGGTCGGTAGAAGCGGACGCAATGCACGCCATGCCAGCTTTCCATGACCCACCTCGCGCCGGCCGGTGAAGCCGATGCGGCCCGTCTCACCGACGGAGTAGGGCGGGAAGTTGTAGTGCAGCAGGAAGTGCTCGCGATACTCGCCCTCGAGCGCGTCGATGATCTGCTCATCCTGGCCGGTGCCCAGCGTGGCGACGACCATCGCCTGGGTCTCGCCCCGGGTGAACAGCGCCGAGCCATGGGAGCGCGGCAGCACCGAGATCACGCTCTCGATGGCACGCACCGTCTTGGTGTCGCGGCCGTCGATGCGGTTGCCCGTGTCGAGAATATCGCGGCGCACTACGTCCTTCTCGAGGGTCTTGAGCGGACCGCTGGCGATCGCGGCTTCCTCTTCGGAAAGCTGCTCGATCACGGCCTTCTTGGCGGCCGAGACCTTGTCCTGACGAACCAGCTTTTCCTTCTCGGTGTAGGCCTCGCGAATGCCGGCCTCGCCGAGCTCGCGCACCTTCGCCTCGAGGTCGAGGATTTCCTGCGGGGTCTCTTCGACCGGGCGCGGCTCCTTCGCCGCCCGCTCGGCCAGATCGATGATCGCGTTGATCACTTCCTGATAGGCCTCGTGGCCGAACATCACAGCACCCAGCATGACCTCCTCGGTCAGCTCATTGGCCTGGGATTCGACCATCAGCACGCCTTCGTTGGTGCCCGCGACGACCAGGTCGAGCTCGGATTTCGCAAGCTGGTCGGCCGTCGGATTGAGCACATACTCGCCGTCGATGTAACCGACGCGCGCGGCGCCGATCGGGCCCATGAAGGGCATGCCCGAAATCGTCAGGGCCGCCGACGCACCGACAAGCGCCGCGATGTCCGGATCATTCTCCAGATCGTGGCTGACGGTGGTGCAGATCACCTGGGTTTCGTTGCGATAGCTCTTGTGGAAGAGCGGCCGGATCGGCCGGTCGATCAGGCGCGAGGTGAGAACCTCTTTCTCGGTCGGACGACCTTCGCGCTTGAAGAAGCCACCCGGGATCTTGCCGGCGGCGTATGTCTTTTCCTGGTAGTGGACGGTGAGCGGGAAGAAATCCAGCCCCTCACGCGGCGCGTGTTCGCCGACCGTGGTGCAGAGCACCGAGGATTCGCCATAGGTGACGAGAACGGCCCCGTCGGCCTGTCGGGCGATATGCCCGGTCTCCAGGATGAGCGGACGCCCACCCCAATTGATTTCCTTACGTACAATGTCAAACATCGCTTATCTCTCAACCTGCGTCGTCCGTCCGGGCCTATCCCGAGACGTCCGCCCCGTGCCAACGGGGTCTTCGCGCCGTCACGCAATTCAGTTTCGACGGCCGGTGCACGGACCTTCCGTGCGGGCCAGGCCTTGGGCGCCGGATTGCGTCCTTGGGGCCTGTCTTCGTGGCGCCGGGCCGTGCCCGCGCCGGTACAACTGACATCCGCGCCTAGCGGCGAATGCCCAATCGCTCGATCAGCGTGCGATAGCGCGCTTCTTCCTTGCGCCGCACATAGTCGAGCAAACGCCGGCGCTGGCCCACCATCAGGAGGAGCCCGCGTCGGGAATGATGATCCTTGGCATGGGTCTGCAGGTGCCCGGTCAGATTGTTGATGCGTTCCGTCAGGATCGCAACCTGGACCTCGGGCGAACCGGTGTCGCCAGCCTTGGTCTGGAATTCTTTGATGAGTTCAGTCTTACGCTCAGCCGTAATCGACATGGCATTCTTGCTCCCGGTATCAAAGATTTAAAACGCGGACCGGACGAACCTGGATGCCGTCGACGCGGACGAGCGCCACGGGCGTCTCCGCTTCGAGGGCCAGGACAATTCCATCGTCCCCCGCCGTCGCGATCCGTTCCCGATCCTGCGGTCGCAGCACGGGAACTGCCTGCCCATTTCGAAGCCTTTCCGCTTCCCTATCCGACAGGGCCAGCGCCGGGATACCGTCCAGCGCGGTCTCAATCGGCAACAAATGGGTTGAGGCGGCGGCACTATGGCCAAGTTCCTGCAGCATTTCCAGTGAAATCGCAGCATCTTCTGCGAACGGCCCAACGGCCGTGCGCCGCAGCTCCGACAGGTGGCCACAGGTACCCAGCGCGACCGCCAGATCCCGGGCCAGGGCGCGCATATAGGCTCCCTTGCCCGATTGCACGGCAAATCGCGCCCGGCCCTCGTCGATCACATCGATCAACTCGAAGGCGTGAATCTCGATCCGGCGCGCCTCCAGCGTCACGTCTTCACCTGCGCGGGCCTTGGAGTAGGCGCGCTCGCCATCCACCTTGATCGCGGAATAGGCCGGCGGCACCTGCTCGATGCGGCCGATAAATGCCGGCAAGGCGGCCAGAATCGCGTCCCGGTCCGGGCGGGCCTCGCTGGTCTTCACCACCGCGCCGTCCGCATCGTCGGTGTCCCGCCGCTCACCCCAGTTGACGGTGAAGGTGTAGCGCTTCGCGCTGTCGGTGACATAGGGCATGGTCTTGGTCGCCTCGCCCAGCGCGATCGGCAGGATCCCGGTCGCCGAGGGATCCAGCGTGCCGGCATGGCCGAGCTTGGCGGCACCCGTGGCCCGGCGCACCGCGTTGACGCAGGCCGCCGACGTCATCCCCGCGGGCTTGTCCAGGTTGAACCAGCCATTGACCGACAATCCCTTGCGGCGCCGGCCCATCAGCTGTCGCCCTCTTCCGTCCGGTCTTCCAGGGCCAGATCGCGGGCCACTTCCGGGCTGTGCATGATCGTCTCGATCCGCGTGGCCTCGTCGAAGCTCGCGTCATAGACGAAGGTCAGCGCCGGCAGATATTTCAGCCGGATCGCCTGGCCCAGCTGGCCGCGCAGATAGGCCGACGCCCGGTTAAGCGCCTTGACCATCGGCTCCGCCTCGCCGTCCAGGGGCAGCACATAAGCGGTCGCGTTCTTCAGGTCCGGGCTGACTCGGACCTCGGTCACGGTGATCGCCCGGTTGATCAGCTCGGGGTCGCGGAATCCGGCGCGCAGCATTACGCCCGACAGGGCGTGGCGAACCTCTTCGCCCACGCGCAACTGGCGCTTGGACGGCGCCTTGCCGCCGCTTGCATTCTGGCCATGCCCGGTCATTGTCTTGCTGACGTCAGTTCCATCTGGCGCGCACCGGCCAGTCGGCCGTGCGCGGCGTCTTTGCGTGTGTGCAGCTTCCGCCTAGCTCGCTTCGAGCTGGCGGGCGATCTCCTGCACCTCGAAGCACTCGATGATGTCACCCACCTGGATGTCGTTGTAATTCTCGAGTGCGATACCGCATTCGTAGCCGTTCTGGACTTCGCGGACATCGTCCTTGAACCGGCGTAGCGTGCCCAGATTGCCTTCGTGCACGACGACACTGTCGCGCAGCAGCCGGACCTTCGAATCGCGGCGGATCATGCCGTCGGTGACCATGCAACCGGCAACCTTGCCGACCCGCGAGACGCTGAACAGTTCGCGGATCTCCGCCGCGCCCAGGAGATTCTCCTCGAGCGTCGGGGCAAGCTCGCCCTCGAGCATCGAGCGCACATCGTCGACGACGTTGTAGATCACGTTGTAGTAGCGAATCTCCACATTGTCGCGCTTGGCCTGGTCACGGGCCTGGGGAATGGCGCGCACGTTGAAGCCGATGATCAGGCCGTTGTTCACGGTCGCCAGCGAAACATCGGATTCGGTGATGCCGCCAACCGCGGCATGCAGAACCTGGGCCTTGACTTCGTCCGTCGACAGATTCTCCAGCGCACTGACGATGGCTTCGACGGAGCCCTGCACATCTGCCTTGATGACCACGGGAACCTGGCTCGCCTCACCGGCCTGAATTTGCTGGAACATCTCGTCCAGGCTGCCGCGCGCACCCGCCGCCGCGCGCTGGTCGCGCAGCACGTCCTGCCGGTATTCGACAATCTCGCGCGCCCGTCCGTCATTCTCGACCACGGCGAATTCATCGCCCGCCTGGGGCGCACCATTGAGACCAAGCACCTCGGCCGGCTGGGACGGGCCTGCCGCCTCGACATTCTCGCCACGATCATTGACCAGGGCACGCACACGGCCCCATTCGGCGCCGGCCACGAAGATATCGCCGACGCGCAGCGTCCCGCCCTGGACCAGCACCGTTGCGACGGCGCCGCGGCCGCGCTCGAGCTGCGCCTCGATCACCGCGCCAAAGGCGCTGCGCTCGGGGTTGGCGGTCAGTTCCAGCAGTTCCGCCTGCAGGGAAATCGCCTCGGTCAGCGTGTCGAGCCCGGCCCGCGTCTCGGCCGAGACCTCGATAACCTGGGTGTCGCCGCCCATCTCTTCGGGCACGATCTCGTGGGACAGAAGTTCGTTCTTCACCCGCGAGGCATCCGCGGCGGGAAGGTCCATCTTGTTCACAGCCACAATGATCGGCGCTTCGGCCGCGCGGGCATGGTTGATGGCCTCGACCGTCTGGGGCTGCACGCCGTCATCGGCGGCCACCACTAGGATGACGATGTCGGTGACATGGGCGCCACGCTGGCGCATCGCGGTGAACGCGGCATGGCCCGGTGTGTCGATGAAGCTGATCTTATCGCCCGATTCGAGTTCGACCTGATAGGCGCCGATATGCTGGGTGATGCCGCCCGCCTCGCGGCTGACCACGTCGGTCGAGCGCAGGGCATCGAGCAGCGAGGTCTTGCCGTGATCGACATGGCCCATCACGGTGACGACCGGCGGTCGCGGCAGCTGGGTGCCCTCCTCGTCCTCGACACCGGCGCCCAGATTGAGCTCCACGTCACTGGCCGAGGTCAGTTTCGCCTGGTGACCAAACTCCTCGACCACAAGCTGCGCGGTTTCCTGATCAATCGTCTGGTTGATGGTCGCCATCACACCGAGCTTCATCAGCGTCTTGATGACCTCCGCACCACGTTCGGCCATGCGGTTGCCAAGCTCGGCCACCGTGATCGTGTCGGGAATGTTGACCTCGCGCACCACGCGCTGCTGCGCCTGGCCCCCGCCCTGGGTGTCGCGGGTCGCGCGCTGGCGCTCGCGCTCTTGGCGTCGCCGGAATGCGGCGACGGACCGCTGGCGTGCGCCGCCCTCCTCGTCGAGCGCCTCCGAAATGGTGAGCTTGCCGCTGCGCCGCTTGCGTTCGCCGCGCGGTCGGCTGGCCTTCTGCGACGGGCCTTCGGCACGGGCCGCCTTGCCCTTACCGCTGCTGCCACCGGCCTCTTCCTCAAGCTCGGCGAAGCGGCGTTCCGCCGCGGCCGCGCGTGCGGCGGCCTCTTCGGCCATCTGTTGGGCCTGCGCCTCGGCCGCGCGACGCGCCTCTTCCTCGATCTCGCGGCGCGAGCGGGTGTCGACTTCCTCGGCCGCCGGTGCCTCTTCCGGGGTCTCCTCGGCCGCCGCCTCTTCCTCGGCTGCGGCCTGGCGCGCCTCTTCGAGCGCCACCTTGGCCTTCTCGCTCTCGATGGCCGCCTCTTCGGCGGCCTTGCGCGCCTCTTCGAGCGCGCGCACGCGCGCGGCCTGTTCGGCCTCGGTCAGGGTGCTCTGCGGTGTTGTCTCCACGGCCTCGACGGGCGCGGGCGTCGCCTCGGCCGCGGCGTCCTCGGCAGCCTCCTTGATCTCCGTCATCTCGCCGGTCGAACCCTGCTGGAAGGTTCGCTTTTTCTTCACCTCGACGGTCACCGTCTTGGTCCGGCCATGACTGAAACTCTGGCGCACCTGGCCGCCTTCGACGGTCTTCTTCAGCTCGAGCTTGCCCGGCTTGGACAGCGTCAGCGGCTTTTTCTTCTTGTCGTCGTTCTCGGTCGTATTCGCCATAGTCTCAATCCATCACATCGACATCGGCTACCGGCGCCGTATCGCCCCGGTAGTCCGTGTATTTCCGAACCGCATCCGCCACATGGCGAGCGGCACCGCCGGGCAACACCAGCGCATGAACCGTGCGATCACGGCCCGACACCTGACCCAGCGTGGCGGCGTCGAATTCATCCACGCGTCCGACACCACCAATCCGGTCTGCCAGCCGCGTTACCTTTTCCCGGCCATCGTCTCCGGCGTCGCTGGCGCACAGGAGAACGGCACGATCCGGTCCCTCTTCCTGGAGCCCCGACAGGGCCGAACGGACCTTCTCGAAGCCCGAAATATACGCACCCGCCTTGCGTGCGAGCGTCAACGCCCCCACCGCACGGCGGAACAGTTCCGCCTCCACGAAGGCGTCCAGACCCTCACCATCGGGCCCGGTCATCGGCGTCACCTGACGCTTTGCACCGCGCGCAAATGCACGCTTGGCGCAGGCTTGCGCGACTATATCCCTGCGTCCGGTCAACCACAATCCGCGCCCCGGAAGGCGCCGGTCGAGGTCGGGCACGACCGTATCGTCAGGGCCGACGACGAAACGCATAAGTTCACCGCGTGGCCGCACCTCACCCGTCACCAGACAGCGCCGTTCGGGCGCCTGGCGATCCCGCCGGCGCGGGGCCGGCCCGGTCGAGGTCTGTTCCGCTGCGATCAACGTCATGCGCCGCCCGCCCTATTCCCCGGCTCCGGCCGGCTGATCGGGTGACGGCGCGAACACCGCCTCGGCCGTCGCGAGCTCCGGCGACGTCTCGGGCGCCGCTTCGGCCTCCTCAGCGTCGGCTTCCGGTTCGGGTTCCGGCGTGATCACATCCTCGCCATAGACCGCGACCCGCGCGGCCATGATGATCGTGTTCGCATCCTCGGTCGAGACCGGGCTCTGGCGCACGAGACGACTGATCTCGTGGTCCGCCATGTCGAACAGGTCGTCGAGTTTCACCTCGGTCTCCACATCCATGAAGATGAAGCGGTACTCGTCGGGCATCAGACCAGCTAGGTCCTCCGCCGTGCGCACGGCGTGGGTGCCGAGGCGGACCGCCTTCTCCAGCGACAGGCCAGCCACGTTGAGGATCGCATCCTCGACGCCGAGCTTCTTGCGCTCGGTGTCGAGTTTCGCATCACGCTCCTCGAGCCATGCATGGGCACGCGCCTGCAACTCTTCGCCGATTTCCTCGTCGAATCCCTCGATGACGGTCAAATCCTCGATCGGCACGAAGGCGACTTCCTCGACGGTCGCGAAACCCTCGGTCACCAGCAGATGGGCAATGACGTCTTCCACATCAAGCGCCTCGATAAACATGGCGCTGCGGGTGTTGAACTCGTCCTGGCGACGCTGGGATTCCTCTTCATCGGTCAGGATGTCGATATCCCAGCCCGACAACATGGAAGCGAGCCGCACATTCTGCCCACGCCGCCCGATGGCCAGCGACAGCTGCTCATCCGGCACCACGACCTCGATCTTGTTGGCATCCTCGTCGAGCACGACCTTGCTCACCTCGGCCGGGGCCAGTGCGTTGACCACGAAGGTCGCGGGGTCGGTCGACCAGGGAATGATGTCGATCTTCTCGCCCTGCAGTTCACCGACCACGGCCTGCACACGACTGCCGCGCATGCCGACGCAGGCGCCGACCGGATCGATCGAGGTGTCCTTGGAGATCACCGCGATCTTGGCACGGCTGCCCGGATCACGGGCCGCGGCGCGAATCTCGATGATGCCATCGTAAATTTCGGGCACTTCCTGGGCGAACAGGGCCTTCATCAATTCCGGACGCGTGCGCGTCAGGAAAATCTGCGGACCGCGGGGCTCGCGGCGCACATCATAGATATAGGCTCGGATCCGGTCGCCCGGGCGGTGGTTTTCCCGCGGCAGCGCCTCGTCGCGGCGCATGACGCCCTCGGCGCGGCCAAGATCGACGGTCACGTTGCCATACTCGACACGCTTGACCAGGCCGTTCACGACCTCGCCGACGCGGTCCTTGTATTCCTCGAACTGGCGCTCGCGTTCGGCATCGCGCACGCGCTGGACGATCACCTGCTTGGCCGTCTGGGCGGCAATGCGCCCGAAATCGATCGGCGGCAGATCATCGACCAGGAACTCGCCGACCTTGGCGTCGGCCTTTTCCGCCTGTGCCTGATCGACCGTCAGCTGGGTGTTCTCATCCTCAACCTCCTCGACCACCTCGCGGTAGCGGGCGAGCGAGATATGACCGCCATCGCGGTCGATGACCGCGCGGATATCATGCTCGGGGCCGTACTTGTTGCGACCAGCCTTTTGAATGGCTTGTTCCATCGCGGTGATGACTTCCTCGCGCTCGATACCCTTTTCGCGCGCGACAGCGTCGGCGACGGCAAGCATCTCGATGCGGCTGGGACCTCCAGACTCCATAATTCTCTATCCTTCGTTCATCCGGCCCTTCTGGGCCGCGGCAATGAGTTCATCCGTGAGCACGAGCTTGGCCTTGGCGATCTCGGAGAACGGCAGGACATACTCGTCATCCTCCGCCTCCAGATCCGCCAGGCGAACCGTGTCGCCCTGCACACCGAGCAGCCGACCGCGAAACCGGCGGCGGCCCTCGACGGCCTGTTTCAGTTCGACCTTCGCCTCATAGCCGGCAAAGCTGTCGAAATCCTTCTGCCGCGTCAGCGGCCTGTCGATCCCCGGAGAGCTCATCTCAAGCTCGTAAGCCGCGGAAATCGGGTCCGCGACATCGAGCAAGGCCGATACCGTCCGGCTGGCCAGCGTGCAATCCTCGATCGTGACGTCTGCGCCGTCGGCTCGGTCGATCATGATCTGCAGCACGGGGCGGCCCGCGCCGCCATAGTAGACGCGCACCAGTTCGTAGCCGAGGTCGGCAAGCGACAGTTCGATCACAGACACGATCTTGTCCGTCTGGGTATTTTCGCTGATCAGGCTCAAACCTTCGATCAAACTCCGTGTTCGGCCCCACCGAAAAAAAGGTAACAAAAAAGGCGGCGCCGGGTTGTCCGGGCCACCCCTTACTGTCTGTCACCAGACTGTTGGGCCTTGTAGAGCGGGAATATAGGGAAAACCGCGGAAAACGCAAGCGGAACGGTGAGCGTCTACCGGGGAATGCGGCGATAGCGCAGAAAGGTCGGCCCGGGCCCGCCGCTGCGGTTCTTGTCCTCATAACGCGTGTCCGGCCAATCGGTCGGCCGCACCCGCCAATCCGCGGCCCGCGCGGCCAGCCATTCGAAGTTCGGATGGGCCTGCATGTGGCGCAGAATCCAGACCAGATAGTCCTGATCGTCCGTGGCGATCCGCAGTTCGGCCCCGTAACGCAGCAGCCGGGCCAGCGTGTCGAGCATCAGCGGGTTGATGATCCGGCGCTTGTGGTGCCGGGCCTTGGGCCAGGGGTCGGGAAACAGCACAAATGCCCGGCCCAGCGTGGCATCGGCCATGCGGTCGAGCAGCGGGCGGACATCGTCTGGATAGATCCGGATATTTGCCGGCCTGGTGTCCGCGGTCGTGGCCAAGAGCCGGGCCACACCGTTCAGATAGGGCTCCGCCCCCAGGAAGCCCACCTCCGGGTTCTGGGCTGCCTGACAGACGAGATGTTCGCCGGCCCCGAATCCGATCTCAAGCCAGACGTCCCGCGTGCCGTCGGGAAACCATGAAAAGGGATCCAGACGCGCGCCATCGTCGGGCAGCGTAATGGCGATATCGGGCAGATAGGTTTCCAGCAGGCGTGCCTGGCCGGGCCGCATCTTGCGACCGCGACGTCGACCATGGAAACGCGGATCGGAATCCGCCGGATTGGCTGCCATATCCCTCGGCGGGTGCGTCGCCCGCCCCGTCGTTCGCCGCAAAGCTCTAAAGGGCGTTCTGAAGCGCGTCGACCAGGTCCGTCTTCTCCCACGAAAAGCCGCCATCGGCCTCGGGTTCACGCCCGAAGTGACCGTAGGCCGCCGTGCGTGCATAGATCGGCTTGTTGAGACCCAGATGCTCGCGAATACCGCGCGGGCTCAAATCCATGGCCTTCTGCACGGCCTCGGCAAGCACTTCGTCGCTCGACTTGCCCGTGCCGTAGGTGTCGACATAGACCGACAGCGGTTTCGACACGCCGATCGCGTAGGCAACCTGGATCGTGCAACGGTCTGCGAGATCCGCGGCGACAACGTTCTTTGCCACATAGCGCGCGGCATAAGCGGCGGAACGGTCGACCTTGGTCGGATCCTTGCCGGAGAAGGCACCACCGCCATGCGGGGCGGCACCGCCATACGTGTCGACAATGATCTTGCGGCCGGTCAGGCCCGCATCGCCATCCGGTCCGCCGATCACGAAGCGACCGGTCGGGTTCACATAAAACTCGTCCTCGGGGCACATCCAGCCGTCCGGCAGAATCTTGAGGACATGGGGGCGCACGATCTCGCGCACATCGTCCTGGCTAAGCGCCTCTTCATGCTGGGTCGAGACGACGACGGAGGTCACGCCGACCGGCGTGCCGTTCTCGTAGCGCATGGTGACCTGGCTCTTGGAGTCCGGCCCCAGGCCCTTGTCCGCGCCCGAATGGCGCGCCTCGGCCATGGAACGAAGGATCGCGTGGGAATAGTGGATCGGGGCGGGCATCAGCACGTCGGTCTCGCGGCAGGCGTAACCGAACATCAGGCCCTGGTCGCCCGCACCCTCATCCTTGTTGCCCGCAGCGTCGACGCCCTGGGCAATATCGCTCGACTGGGCGTGCAGGTAGACGGACACATCCGCGTCCTTCCAGTGGAAGCCGTCCTGCTCGTAGCCGATTTCCTTCACCGCCGTGCGCGCAATGTCTTCCATGCGGGCGGCATCGATATGGCCGTCCTTGCCCACCAGGGGTTCGGGGCCGCGCACCTCACCCGCCAGCACAATGCGATTTGTTGTCGTCAGCGTCTCGCACGCCACCCGGGCTTCCGGATCAGCGGCCAGAAACGCGTCGACAACTCCGTCGGAAATCCGGTCGCAGACCTTGTCGGGATGGCCTTCCGAGACGGACTCGCTGGTGAAGAGATAATTGCCTGTGGACATGGGGATGCCTCCCTAAAATCGATGCGCCGGCCATTGATTGGCCAACAGTTATGTCTGACTGGGATCGTCGAAATCTCGTTACCCACAAAACCGTCAGCGGCGGGGGGGCCGGTTGTGCAGGAACGGGCCCCGGCCCGTCAAGCGGATTTCGGACGCCGCGCCAAGGGGCCCGCCGCCGCCAACAAGGCGAGGGCAAGACTTACGGGAATCCAGTCACCCCAGCGTGCATAAGGCGTGGGGGCCAGCGCGGCTGGGAGCGGGCTGTCGATCACCCCCTCGACACCAATCCCGAGATGCCGGAGCGTGCGCCCATAGGGATCGACCACGGCGGAGATTCCCGTATTCGCGGCCCGCACCATGGGAAGGCCCTCCTCAACCGCGCGTGTCGAGGTGATTGCGAAATGCTGTTGGGGCCCGGCGAAATTGCCGAACCACGCATCGTTGGTAAGGTTGAGCAGCCATCCGGGGCGTTCCTCGGCAGGCGTCACGCGGCCGGGAAAGATCGCCTCGTAGCAGATCAACGGGCTCAGCGCCGGCAGACCGTCCACCCGGATCAGCCGGCGGCCGGGCCCGGCGACGAAACCCCCCTGGCCGGGGACGATCTTGTCGATCGGCAGCACGCCGTTCAGCGGCACATACTCCCCGAACGGCACAAGGTGGGACTTGTCGAAGATCCGCTGCACATCGGCGTCACCGTCGACCACGACCATCGCGTTGTGCAACTGACGGTCCCCGCCGCGGAACGCCGCGCGGACCGAGCCGGTCAAAAGCGACCCCCCCGCGGGCGCCGCCCGGGCGGCGCGAACTCGGGCGAGCGTGTCGTTCGCCAGAAAGAACGGCACCGCGGTCTCGGGCCAGATCACGTGGGTCGGCGGCGCATCGGCCGGCGCGTTGCTCAGCGCGACGTGGCGCTCCAGGTGACGGGTGCGCAACTCCGGGTTCCACTTGTCCCGCTGGGCGATGTTCGCCTGCACGATGCGCAGACGCACATCCGGTACGGCCGCCGACTCGGCCGACTGCAGACGGGCCTGGCCGCCGGCCCACAGGACCGCCGGCAGCACGATCGTCGCTGCGATCGACACGACCCATCGTTGCCGCGCGGGCATGTCGGGGGCGGCCAGAACGGCGGGCATCGATGCCGCCACAACCGTCACTGCACTGAGCCCGAGTATCCCGATCACCGCCGTCGACTGGAGCATCGCCGGTGATCCGCTCCAGACATATCCGGTCAGGTTCCAGGGGAAACCGGTAAAGATGAAGCCGCGGACAAACTCCGCCACTGTCCAGGCACCCGCTAGGGCCAGGACATGCGCCACCGGGGAAGCACCGAGCCGCCATACCGCCAGCGCGCCACAAACCAGCGCCGGGAAAAGACTCAGGACCGCCGCGAGCCCCGGCAGGGCAAACGGGATGAGCCAGGCCGTGCGCCCCGGGTCGACCAATAGCGGTTCCGCAATCCAATGCAGCCCAACGAAGAAATGTCCGAACCCGAACCAGAACCCGTCCAGCATCCCGCGGCGTATCCGCCGTTGCCCCGTCGAAGAACCCTCGAGCAGCCAGACCAGGCCGACGAAGGCCGGAACCAGCAGGGGAACGAGATGGAATGGCGCCAGGGCCAGCGCGGACACCGCGCCCAGGCCGAGACCGGCGAGGGCGCGCCGCCAGCCGATAAGCGACCTGAGCCGGTCAGAGAAGCGAGAAATCATGGGGGGTATCACGGTCCGTCATGATTCCGGCTTCGCAGCCTTGCTCTCCCGCAGGTCACGAACCCGAAGCCGCTTGATCCGGCGCGCGTCCGCGTCGACGACCACGAACTCGATGCCCGATCCGTGGGTCACGACCTCGCTGCGCCGCGGGACACGGTCGACCAGAGAGAAGACGACGCCCCCCAGCGTATCGATCTCTTCGCGCTCCTCTTCCGTGACGAACGGCCCGATCATGGTCTCGAGCTCTTCGATCTCGACCCGCGCATCCGCCAGGATCGAGCCATCGGGATTGCGCGTGATCTCGGGCCCGTCCTCGTCATGCTCGTCCTCGATTTCGCCGACGATTTCCTCGACCAGATCCTCAATTGTCACCAGCCCGTCGACCCCACCGAACTCATCGACGACGATCGCGATATGGGTCCGGAGCGCACGCATCTCCAGAAGCAGATCCAGGACGCGGATCGACGGCGCGGCGAACAGGATTTCCCGGGTCAGGTCCGTCACCGACTTGCGCGGCGTGCTGCGCATGGCAGCGAAGACATCCTTGATGTGCACAAACCCGACCACCTCATCGAGTTGCTCGTGATAGACGGGCACCCGCGAATGGGCTTCGCGCAACATCAGGTCCGCCAGTGTTTCGAGTTCGCTGGCCTGGTCGGCGCCGACAATCTCTGCGCGCGGCACCATCACGTTTTCCGCGGTCAGGTCGTGAAGCTTCAGGATGTTGGCGATCAGGGCGCCTTCATCGGGATTGATCGGCGTCGCCTCGTCGCCGGAATCCTCTATCAGTTCCTCGATCGTCTCGCGGACCGAGTTTTCGCCGTTGCGCCCGCTGACCAGACGACGCAGCCAGCCGCCGAAACCGGTCAGCCAGCCGCCGTCGCCCGCAGGCTCGACCACGCCGGAACTGTCCTGTTGTGAAACCTCGGTCATCTTCGCATTGCCACCGCTCACGCGGCCTCGCTGTCTGCATAGGGATCGGGCACATCGAGGCCGGCGAGGATCCGCCGCTCCAGCGCCTCCATCTCCTCTGCCTTATTCGCCTGTTCGTGGTCGAACCCGACCAGATGCAGAACGCCGTGCACCACCAGATGGGTCAGATGGTCGGACAATGACTTGCCGTCCCGGGACGCCTCGGCCACCACGGTCTCGTAGGCCACAACCACATCGCCCAGCATAACAGCCCCGTCACCGCCAGCATTGTCGTCATCGAGCGGAAAGGAAAGGACGTTCGTCGCCGCATCGCGGTCGCGCCATTGCCGGTTCAAGGACCTGATCTCGGCATCGTCCGTCAGACGCACACCGACCTCTGCGCGCCGTTCGACGGCGGCACCGGCCAGCGCCGCGACGACCGCCTGGACGGCGAGACTCTCGAGATCCAGCGATCCGGCCCCGTCCCAGGCCAGACTCGCGACATCGACGATCACCATATGTCCGCCAACGGGATCGCTCATTGGCCGCCGTCCTGCCCCGAGCCGTTCTCCTTGTCGCGGGCGTTGTAGGCCGTGACAATTCGCGTCACCATCGAGTGGCGCACAACGTCGGCCTCCCCAAACCGGACAATGCGGACTCCCGAAACATTGTCGAGCACATCGAGCGCATCGGCTAGGCCCGAGCGCGTGCCCGGCGGCAGATCGACCTGGCTCATATCACCCGTGACCGCCATGCGGGAGCCCTCACCCAGGCGGGTCAGGAACATCTTCATCTGCATCGCCGACGTGTTCTGCGCTTCATCCAGGATGATGAACGCCCGCGACAGGGTCCGCCCGCGCATGAACGCCAGGGGCGCGACCTCGATCTCACCGCTGGCGAGGCGCTTGGCCACCTGATCGCCCGGCAGCATGTCGTACAGCGCGTCGTAGAGCGGCCGCAGATAGGGATCGATCTTTTCCTGCAGATCGCCCGGCAGGAACCCGAGCCGCTCTCCGGCCTCGACCGCCGGCCGCGACAGGATCAGCCGGTCAACCTTTCCCTGGATTAGATCCGAGACCGCCATCGCGACGGCCAGATAGGTCTTGCCCGTGCCTGCCGGCCCGAGCCCGAAGGTCAGATCGGCCTGGCCCAGCGCCTCGAGATAGCGTGCCTGCATCGGAGAGCGCGGCGTGATGGTGCGCTTGCGTGTGCGGATGGCAATCCGGCTGTCATCGGTGTTGCTGCTCGCGGCCATGCGAACGGCGGCGTCGACATCGGCCAGCATCACCTCCTGGCCGCTCTTGAGTTGGCTGTACAGGCTTTCGATCGCCCGGTCGGCAATCTCCCGGGATGTCTCGGACCCCTGGATTTCAAGCTGGTTGCCACGATAGCGCAAGGTGACGTCGAGCAGTCTCTCGATCTGCATCAGATGCTCGTCGTGATCCCCGAACAATGCCGGGAGAAGCGTGTTGTCGTCGAACTGGATTTGCACCGGTTGCCCGGATGTCACGTCAGTCGATGTCAAGCGCTCAGCCTCTCCTCGATATTCGTGCCGATGTCACCGGCGGACTGCTGCTCAAGCCGTCCCTCCAGACTGTGCGTCTTGCAGGCCTCAATCACAACATCCGCGATATCACCGACCTGCAGTTCCTCGGCCGACACATGCACCGCCTGATTGTAGGGACTGCGCCCGACGAGTTGACCCGCATGACGGCCGGGCTGCTCGAAAAGCACCTCGACACCCTGTCCGACACAGGCCGTATTGAAGGCGCTCTGATGTTCCTCGAGGAGCGCTTGCAGCCGCGCCAGGCGTTCATCCTTCACCTCTGCCGGCACCTGACGCGGAAGACCCGCGGCGGGTGTTCCCGGGCGGGCACTGAACTTGAAAGAATAGGCCTGGGCATAGCCGACCTCGCGCACGAGATCGAGGGTTGCCTCGAAATCGTCGTCGCTCTCACCGGGAAAGCCGACAATAAAGTCGCTGCTCAGGGCCAGGTCGGGCCGGGCATCGCGCAGCCGGGCGACCGTGTCCAGATAGCGCCGGGCATCATGGCCACGGTTCATGGCATCGAGAATAGTGTCGCTGCCCGACTGAACGGGCAGATGCAGATAGGGCATCAACGCCGGCACTTCGCCATGCGCGGCAATCAGGTCGTCATCGACATCGCGGGGATGGCTGGTCGTGTAGCGAATGCGCGCCAAACCGTCGGTCGTTGCGAGCCGACGCACGAGTTCGCTGAGCCTGATCTCTCCGCCGTTCGCGGCGCCGTGATAAGCATTGACGTTCTGACCCAACAACGTGATTTCCCGGACCCCGCCGGCCACGAGCTGTTCGGCTTCGGCGAGGACCTGTTCGACCGGCCGCGAGAATTCCGCACCGCGGGTATAGGGCACCACACAGAAGGTGCAGAATTTGTCGCAACCCTCCTGGATCGACAGGAACGCCGAAACGCCGGTTTCCGTGCGGCGATCGGGAAGATGATCGAACTTGCTCTCGACGGGAAAATCGGTGTCGAGGACGCCGGCCGACTTGCTCCCGGCACGGTGCGCACGAGCCACCATCTCGGGCAGGCGATGATAGGTCTGGGGACCCAGGACGATATCGACGAACGGCGCGCGGCGAAGCATTTCCTCGCCCTCGGCCTGGGCGACACAGCCCGCGACCGCGATCACCATCCGGTCCCCGCCTTCGGCGCGGCGATCCTTGGCCAGGCGCAGGCGGCCCAGCTCGGAATAGACCTTCTCGCTCGCCTTTTCGCGAATGTGGCAGGTGTTGAGAATCACCATATCGGCGTCCTCGGGATTCTCACCCGGCGCATAGCCAAGCGGCGCCAGGATTTCCGCCATGCGCGCGGAATCGTAGACGTTCATCTGGCAACCGTAGGTTTTGATGAAAAGCTTCTTGGCCAAGGGCCCTTACGCCGTCTGCATCGACAGGATCCACACCGACCGGAACACGGCCCGGCGTTTCACCGTCAACATATTGTAATTAATAAACAATCTCACACCTAAGCCTTCGCTGCCTTGGAGTCAACCCGCGCCGACGCGCGCTTCTCGCGCGGGCTCTGGAAGCCCTTTCTCGCCCGCCGCAACCCCTTGAGGTCGCGCAGGCGCGGGCGCAGGCGCCAGCGTATCCAGTCCCACTTACCCGACGTCCCGACCATCGGCTGGACCCGGCCCGACAGGGCGTCGGAATGGCTGCCGACAATCTGGCGCTCGCAATACTGCGCCAGCGCCTTGCGGGATTCGAACTGCTCGATGGTGACGGGCTCGTGGAACGACACGGTCACGGTCAGCCGGCCCAGCCCGACAAGGTCGGCGGCATGGTTCAACAGGTCCATGTCGCCATACCAGGCATAGTACGGCCGCAGGTGACGGCCGATCGGCACCCCGTCGACGCGCGAGTAGGTGAGCGACACCGGCTGAATTGTCAGCGGCTTTTCATTGACACTGAACTCGGCCACGGACAGGAGCGCACTTTTGAACGGCAGGATATGGTTCCCGTCATCGCTGGTCCCCTCTGGAAACAGGATCATGCTGTCGCCCGCCTCCAGGCGCTTGCCCAGCGCGGTCGCCTGGATGTGCGACGTGCGCACCCGGCGGTCGACAAAGACGGAGCGCTGGAGCTTCGCCAGCAATCCGAACATCGGCCAGTTCGCGACTTCCGTCTTGGCCACGAAGGACCCCGGGATCAGCGCCCCGTAGATCGGGATGTCGAGATAGGACGTGTGGTTGGCAACAAACAATGTCGGCCGGTCGCGCGAGCGACGACCGAAGACCTCCAGCCGAATGCCCAGGAGACGGCAGCAAATTCGGTGGTACCAAAGCGGGATTCGCTTGGACAGGGGCAGGCGCAGCAAGAGCGCGACGGCCTGGACCGGGATCAATGCCAGCGTGAAAACGACGTAGACCGCAGCCCGGCAGATTGCTGTCAGGCGCGAATGATGGATGGTCGGCGCGCTCACGCGTCGCCGTCCCGATCGCCGGCATTGCCGCGCTTCTGTATCCAGCTGTCCGGTGCGTCCCGGCCGTAATGGCGGAAGTACTTTCCCGTCACCTGATCGGTTTTGACGACGATGCACACATCGGTCGTGTTGAACTGGTGGTCGACGACGGCCCCGTCGCCAATGAATCCGCCGAGCCGCAAGTACCCTTTCAACAGGGGCGGCAACGCTTTCAGCGCTGCCTTCTTGTCGACGGCGTCGGCAGCCATGAAGTCCATCGGAACATGCAGGTCCGGCAGCGCCACCGGGCGCAACTCCTTGGGCGCCAGGTGGAAATGATGCAGGTAGCTGAGCGGCAACGCGAGCGCATCGGGCTCCACGCCGTGCAGGCTGGCACAGCCGAACATCAAAGAGATGTCGTGGTGAAACACAAACTTCGCGATCGCACTCCACAGAAGCTGCATGGTGGAACGCCGGCGATAATCCGCATCGACACAGCTGCGCCCCAGCTCCAGGATTTCCCCGGGATAGTCGAGCAGCGGCGCGATGTCGTACTCGCTGGCCGTGTAGAAGCGGCCGAACGCGCGCGCGTTCGCGCCGCGAAAAAGCCGGTAGGTGGCGATGATCGCATCCGGACCGTCACCCCGGTCCGTGTCGATGACGAGCAGGTGTTCGCAAACATTGTCGAACGGGTCTACGTCACGGCGGAGCTCGGCTATGTTGGCATCCGGCTTGGCCCTCATCTCGTCGTAGAACACGCGATAGCGCAGCGCCTGGGCCGCGACGATGTCATCCTCGTCGCGCGCAAGGCGGGCCCCGAGCGTTCCCAACCTCAGACCGGCGAGGGCCTCATCAAGGTCTTCCGGACCAGCTTCCGGCATCACCGCCGCGCCTGCTTCGGTGTTCTCGCTCATCTGTTTTCCGACTTCATATGTCGAGGGCGCGGGATCAAGCGGCGCCGTCTTCGTCCGGTGAACTGATGGGTTTCGCGAACAACTCCAGGCGATGATCGATAAGTTCATAGCCGAGTTCGTGCGCGATCCGCTTCTTCAACGCCTCGATCTCTTTGTTGAAAAACTCGATCACCTTGCCGGATTTCACGTCGATCAGATGATCATGGTGGTCATCCTGCACCTCTTCATATCGCGCGCGGCCATCGCCGAAATCATGCTTCTCGAGAATATTGGCTTCCTCGAGCAAGCGGACGGTTCGATAGACGGTGGCAATCGAGATACGGGAATCGAGCCGGGTCGCGCGCCGGTACACCTGGTCAACATCGGGGTGGTCGTCAGCCTCGGACAAAACGCGCGCGATTGTGCGGCGCTGCTCGGTAAGCTTCAGGCCCCGGTCGATACACAGGTTTTCGATACGCGAAGGGGAGCTAGAACTCACAGGCGCCTCCCGCCGACCATCGTGCATGTCTCGAACGTGTTATCACCGGCGCAATATAGGACAAATTCCGAGTCAGGGCGAACACGGACACGGGGGGTGCAAGGGTTACTTCTTGCCCCGTTTGCCCAGTCCGATCTTCTTTGCAAGCTGACTGCGCTTCTTCGCGTAGTTGGGGGCAACCATCGGGTAATCGGCCGGAAGCGCCCAGCGTTCACGATACTGCTCGGGCGTCAGGTCATAGGAAGTTTTGAGATGCCGCTTCAGCATCTTGAGCTTCTTGCCATCCTCAAGACAAACGATGTGGTCCGGCGTCACCGACTTCTTGATCGGCACGGCCGGGGACGGCCGCTGCGGAGCACCGTTGGACCCGCCAGCATCCGTCAGGCTTGTATGAACCTGGGCAATCAACTGGTGCAAATCATTAGCCGGAAGCTTGTTGTTGGAGACATGGGCGGCGACTATTTCTGCCGTCAACTTCAACAATTCAGCCGAACTAACCTGTTCGTTCATTGATTTCTGCCTTACATGTCGAAATTCGTATCGTTACTAGGCCGTTATTTAGTCCCTGATCACGATTTGTCCAAGTTTTTTTCCCGATTCTCGGAATTCGGGTCCCAAATCGGCTCTCGCACGAGGACAAGAGCGTCGATCTTTCGTCCCCGGGCCGCGTAGTAACCCGGCCGCCGCCCCGCCGCGGAGAAGCCCATAGACCGGTAGAGGGCGATGGCGGGTTCGTTCTCGACCGCCACCTCAAGCGCGATGCGTGCCTGATCACCCATCCGGGATATGAAGTCCTGCAGGAGCGTGCGCGCCAGCCCACCCTTTCGGCTGTCCGGGGCGACACACAGAGTCAGCACCTCGGCCTCGTCCATCATCTTGCGCCCTATAAGCAGGCCCGAGACGCCCTGTCCCGGCCCGCACGCCGTAAGCGCGACCGCACCGGGCATGTGAAGAATCGTCCGAACGGCCGTCTCCGACCAGGGTGTTTCGGGCAGGGGGGCGAAGCACAGCGCATGCAGCCGTGACAACTCACCCGCCGCCTCGGGCCCCACCGGCACGATCACCGGATCAACCATGGCACCGGCTCCGTTTCACGGCGACTGACGCAAACGCTGCTTGTCGGCCGAAGGCGGGGTCGTGTCGGGGGCGCGCAGATAGAGAGGCCGCGGCGGGGCGAGTGTCGAAAGATCGGCACCCCCATATCGTTCGCCGGCCAGCATCGCCGCGACCGCGGCATCGCCATGTTGCGGTACAACGGCATCGGCAACACCGGCAAGACCCGGTGCGCCATCAAGAAGCCGGGCCGCCGCATCGCCGGCCAGGACCAAGTTCGAACCCACACCGGACAGATTTGCTTCCACCGCCGGCCCGGTCTCCACCAATGGATCACCCAGCCGCTGATCATCGGCGCCAAACAGCTGGACATAGAAATCGCTGCGCTTGGTCTCCAGCACCACCGCAAGCAACCCGGTCACACCTGCATCGCGCGCCATCCGCCGGTGAAGGTCAAAGCTTTCAACGCCCAAGACCGGAACATCGACCGCCAGGCCGAGCCCGCGCGCAGCCGCGATTGCAATGCGCAGCCCCGTATAGGCACCGGGGCCCACCGTCACCGCCAGGAGGTCCAGCGCATCGAAGCCGGCCTCGCCGACCACCTCCGTGGCCATCGGCATCAGCGCCTCGGCATGACCGCGCGCCATCTGCTCCCAACGCCGCGCGACAATCTCGGTGTCGGCCAGCAGGGCGGCCGAGCACGCCGCCCCGGCGGCGTCCAGGGCAAGAATTCTGGGATGGGAGCTCGGGTTCATATTCATCCGTTCCGGCGAATCAGTGACCGGGTCTAGCATCGCGTGCCGGTCGCGGCCAAGCGGCCCCGCGTGAGGAACCTGCCGTGAGTTACGTCGAAATCGACCCACAGCAATATGGCGTCGACATCTCCCTGACCTATGCAACCGACAACAATTTCACCGGGCAACCGGTCTACAAACACGCCCATTGTTTCCTGCATGAAGACGCCGCCGCACACCTCGCGCGCGCCGTCGAACTGGCCGGATGTCTCGGCCACCGGATGCTGATCTATGATGCGCTGCGGCCCAGCGAGGCCCAATGGGCCCTGTGGAACCACACGCCCGACCCGGATTTTCTGAGCGATCCACGGCGGGGCTCGCCCCACAGCCGCGGCGTCGCTGTCGATCTGACACTCCTCGACGAAAGCGGAACGCCGCTCGATATGGGCACCGATTTCGATGCGTTTACGCCGCATTCCCACCACGGATCCGACGGTGTTTCGCAGATCGCGCAGCGGAACCGTCATCTGCTCCTGGGCATCATGTCGACGGCAGGCTGGGATTTCTACATGAACGAATGGTGGCACTATCAACTCTTCGATCCCCGGCGCTACCCGCTGGTCGAGGATGGAGAGTTGTCGAAATCAATGATGGAATAATCTTGATCGGCAGGGCCTTGCGGCGCAAAACCGGCCAAAGGTAACATTTCGGCAATGGTCGATCCGTTTTCATGACAACACTGATGGTGTGGTAAAACCTGTGATCGGATACAGCTTGAAGTTGTCCTGGATGCACGCGCCGACATGGCTGCGCCGAGGGTTGCTTGGGGTCCTCGCCGCGCTGCCCCTCTGGTTTGCAGCCGCGACGCCGTCCCTGGCGGCCGATTCAGCGGTCGTCCTGATGTACCACCGCTTCGGCGAAAGCGCCTTTCCGTCCACCAACATCCGCCTGGAGCAGTTCGACGCCCACATCGCCGAGCTTTCCTCCGGCCCCTATACGGTGCTGCCCCTGCCGGACATCGTGGCCGCCATCCGCGAGGGCCGCGAGCTCCCGGACCGCGCCGTCGCCATCACGATCGATGACGGCTATCTGTCGATCTACACCGAGGCATGGCCGCGTCTGCGCCGCGCCGGGTTTCCGTTCACCGTGTTTCTGTCGACAGACCCGATCGATCGTGAATTCGCCGGCTTCATGAGTTGGGACCAGGTCCGCGAACTCAAGGCCGCGGGCGTGACCATCGGCGGCCATACGGCGACCCATCTGCACATGGCGGCCAACTCACCGGCGCGCAACGAATCTGATATCGCGCGCTCGAACGCGCGCTATCTGGAAGAGCTCGGTGAGATACCCAAGATTTTTGCCTACCCGTTCGGCGAGGCCAGCACCCGCGTGCAGCGAATCGTGCAGGACGCCGGCTACGACGTCGCCTTCGGGCAGCATTCGGGCGCGCTCGGAGCCTCCCACGACCTTTACTACCTGCCGCGGTTTGCCCTGAACGAGAATTTCGGCGACATGGAGCGGTTCCGACTTGTCGTGAATTCCCTGCCCATTCCCTACAGCGATATGACACCCATCAACCCGACCCTGGCGGAAAATCCGCCCATCTTCGGGTTCACCCGCGCGCCGGACGCGGAACAGATCAACGGGCTGGCCTGTTATGCGGCCGACCAAGGCCAGGTCCAGGTCGATGTCATCGGACCGCGCGTGGAGGTGCGGATGGACCGGGCCTTTTCCAACGGGTGGGCGCGGATCAACTGCACCGGACTGGGCCGCGACGGACGTTGGCGGTGGCTGGGAATGCTGTATTACGTGCCGCGCTCATAGGCGGCGCAAAGCGGATCTAGCGTGATGCCAGCTGAACCGCGTCGGCGTCAAACGGTTCCGTCGAGAGTTTCGCCACTTCGAATTGATCGAGACGGTTCGTCCGGATCAGGCCCAGCAGCGCCTCGACATAGGCTTCGCGGCGTTCGGAATAGCTGACAAGCGTTTTCGCCAGTTCGCGGCCATCCAGGCTGACAGAACCGGCACGCATATTCGCACGCGCAATCCGGTAATCGTCATAGGCATAGTGCCGGTTCAGGTTCACGACATAACTGCGCACGCTGTCCAGAAGGCTAGCAAACGCCCGCACCTCGAACTGGGCGCCCTCTGCGCGTTCCTCGGGCACGAAGCCGGCCCCCTGGCTCCAGGCGCGCTGGCCGAACAGCGCATTGCCATGGCGGGCAAAACGCGAACGCCCCCAGCCGCTTTCCTCGATAGCCTGCGCCAGCGCCAGCGTCGGGGAGACCATGTCGACCCGACGCAGCAGCTCGGCGAAATCGCCCGACGCGACGTCGTACTTCTCCGCCAGCTTGCTCAGCCAGGTTTCGGCCGAGTCCGAAATGTCGCGGCCCGAAAGAATCTGCTCCTCAAGCGCGACCAGGCGGCGGCGCTCGGCGCGAACCTCTTCATTGACCTTCAGCACCAGCGGCAGAATTGTTCGGATGAACACGCGCTTGCGCTCATCGACGACCATCTCTTCGTCGAAGTTTTCAGGCAGCCGCTCCACGAACAGGCGTGGCACACGCGTGTGGCCGCGGCGCACCGGGCGCAGATCGTAATCCGCCGCCTCGAGCATATCGCGCAGGTCATCGGCGGTTGCGACGCGGACCATGTCTCCATCGTCAATCGCCGGGCGATCCGATTCCGCGCTGAACTCCACTTGCGGCAGCGCGATCCAGTCGAGCGCTTCCCGGGCAGGCCGGTCAACCGGATAGGCGATTGCAGCGCCATATAGCGCAACGACGCCCACCGCCGTTACGGCCAGTGCCGCACGCTTATAGTCACCAAAATTACGAATGATATCCCCCATTCGTACACGCTCCCGCGTTGTGCCGCGGGCCAAGGGCGTATCGACTTTTATTCGTATTCAACATATTCGGCAAGTCGTTGCGTTTCGGCCGTCAGGAAACGGCCTGAACCTCGTCCACTTCCGGCACGTAGTGCCGGAGCAGATTCTCGATGCCCATCTTCAACGTGGCCGTCGAACTCGGGCAGCCGGCGCAGGCGCCTTGCATGGTCAGAAACACGACGCCGTCCTCGAAGCCGTGAAACACGATATCGCCGCCATCCATCGCAACGGCGGGGCGCACCCGGGTGTCGAGCAATTCCACGATCTGGGAGACAACCTCCTCGTTCTCACCGTCACCGGCTGCGTGCACCGGGCCCGCAGCCTCGCGTAGGGCCGGGTCGCCCGAGGTGAAGTGTTCCATGATTGCGCCGAGGACCGCCGGCTTGAGAACCTGCCAGTCCGCATCGGGTGACTTGGTCACGGTGATGAAATCGCCGCCCAGGAACACGGCAGTGACTTCGGCCACGCCAAACAGGCGCTGGGCCAACGGCGATTTGTCGGCGCCGTCCCGGTTGGGGAAATCGGCCGTGCCTGTGCCCAGCACTTCGCTTCCGGGAAGGAATTTCAAAGTGGCCGGGTTCGGCGTTTCTTCGGTCTGAATGAACATACCGAGTCTTACCTCGCTGCACCGCAACATCGCACCGGGCGCGTTTTGATGGCTCTTGTTAACGTTTGCCCGGGCGATTCGTTAATAAATCGCATTTGCGGGGTCTTCACTGAACGGGAACTTGGCAAAACTTCCGGAATAATCAACCCCTGATTTGAACCAAATGGGGTTAATCGAAAATCGATTGTTGGTTAACACGATCGGCCGAAAACTGGCGAACACAGCGGGAACATCCTATGTTCTACGTACCAAACCGGCCTATTGAAAAGCCCCAGCCCGGGATATCACCCCTGTGGATAGTGAAACACTTGTGTCTGAGAATCGCATGCAACCGGACGACGTCTCCGACCTGCCCGGCCCCGAATATGCGTGTCCGGAGTTCGAGTGGACCTAGAATTTCTGGCGCTATGTCGATTCAATCCCGGTCCTGATCAGCGAGGTCGGGCGCCGATTCCAGGAATTTGGCCTGCCGCTGGCGCGCCTCAGCGTGGTCATTCGAACCCTGCATCCCCAGATCGCCGCGGCCGGGTTCGTGTGGGACGGCAGAACCGGAGGGATGCACCAGTTTCGCGGAGACCATGAATCCCAGTCGAGCGAAGCCTATCAGCGCAGCCCGGTCCGCCTGATCTTCGAGGGCTCACCGGGTATCCGCCGACGCCTCCTCGGTCCCGATTACCCGTGCGATTTCCCCATTCTCGATGACCTGGACGCCCAGGGAATCACCGATCATGTGATCCTGCCGATCCCGTTCTCCGACGGACAGAGTTTTGCCTGTTCCTGGTCGCCCCAGGCGCCCGAGGGCTTCCCCGAGGAAGCAATCACGCGCATCCAGCAACTCATGCCGGCATTCTCGCTGGTGCTGGAAATTCTCGCGATGCGCATGATCGCGTGCAACCTGATGGACACCTATCTCGGCCACAGCGCCGGGGAACGGGTGATCGACGGCGAGATCTATCGGGCGTGAACGAAACCATCGAGGCGGTGGTCTGGATATCGGATCATCGGAACTTCACGCGCCCGTGGACTAGCGCAGGAAGCCGACGATCTCGTGCACGTCGCGGATGACCGGTTCGGCGATCGCAGCGGCGCGTTCGGCACCATCGTGCAGGATGCCGTCGACATGGCCCGGATCCGCCATCAGCCGCTGCATCTCGGCACCGATCGGGCCAAGCTTCTCGACCGAAAGGTCCGCCAGCTGGCCCTTGAACGCGCTGAACTGGGCGCCCGCAAACTGATCCAGTGTCACGGCGATCGACTGACCCGATAGGGCGGCGTAGATCGACAGCAGGTTGAAAGCCTCAGGGCGCGCCTTCGCGGCCTCGTCGTCGACATGGATGCCGTCCTCGGCCAGGGCGTCGGGACCGGGAAGCTCCTCAGGATCGGTCTTGGCCTTGCGAATCTTGCCGGCAATGTCGTCAGCACCGTCGGTCAGGTTGATCCGGGAATATTCCGAAGGGTCCGACTTCGACATCTTCTTGCTGCCGTCGCGCAGGCTCATCACCCGCGTCGCCTCGCCGAAGATCAGCGGCTCGACCACGGGGAAGAAATCCGTCTCGAAGTCGTTGTTGAACTTGATGGCGATATCGCGGGTCAGTTCCAGATGCTGTTTCTGGTCCTCGCCGACGGGCACGTGGGTCGCCTTGTAGGCCAGAATGTCGGCCGCCATCAGGTTCGGATACACATACAGCCCAACACTTGCATTCTCGCGGTGATTGCCGGCCTTCTCCTTGAACTGGGTCATGCGGTTGAGCCAGCCCATCCGCGCCACGCAGTTGAAGACCCAGGCCAGCTCAGCATGGGCAGTTACCTGGCTCTGGTTGAAGATGATCGAGTTGGCCGGATCGATGCCCGAGGCAAGGAACGCCGCCGCCACCTCGCGCGTGTGCGGCGCCAGCTGCTTGGGGTCCTGCCAGACCGTGATCGCATGCATATCGACCACGCAGTAGATGCATTCGAAATCGGCCTGCAGGCCGACAAAGTTCCGGATCGCACCGAGATAGTTTCCGAGGTGAAGATCGCCGGTGGGCTGAACGCCCGAGAAAATGCGGTTCATCGCAAAATCGCTCCTGGGGGTTTGGACGCCCGAGGGTGTCAGGGGTGGCGCGCGTTATGGCCGCGCCCGCGCCCGAGGTCAAGCGGTCGTACCCTATCCGCGCCGCAGCATCTCGCGCATCTCGCCCAGCGAGGTCGCCCGCAGCAGCTGCGCCAGCGCGCCGTAGATCGCGACACCGACCACCACCAGAACCGCCAGCGCGGCTATTCCCGGCACATCGCTGCGTGCGAGTTGGCCGGCCATAAGCGCCGCGCCCAACCACAATCCAACCCCCATCAGGGCGGATGCGGCAAGGATTCGCAACAACCGCCCGACGAGACGTGCATCGGGGTCGAGCAGGCCGCGTCGATACAGAAGCGCGGCCAGCAGCGCGGCGTTCAGCCAGGACGACACCGCAGTCGCGAGAGCGATGCCCACATGCGCCAGCACAGGCATCAAGGAGAGTGCCAGGGCCACATTCGCCACCAGCGCGATGGCCGCGATCTTGATCGGGGTCGCGGTGTCCTCACGGGCGAAGAAGCCGGGCGCCAGCGCCTTGATCAGCACATAAGCCGGCAGGCCCAGGGCGAACGCGGCCAGTGCCTGCCCCGTGGCCGCGGCATCGCCGGCGTCGAACGCGCCGCGCTGGAACAGGACCGTGACGAGCGGATCCGCGATCACCACGAGCGCCGCGGCCGCCGGGATCGTCAGCAGCATTGCGAATTCGATCGCCCGGTTCTGGCTTTCGCGGGCCGCGCCCGTGTCGCCCGCCTTGAGCTGGCGCGACAGAAGTGGCAGTAGCGCCACCCCGACGGCGGCCCCGACGACACCGAGCGGCAGCTGGTTCACCCGGTCGGCGAAATACAGGAACGCCACCGAGCCTTCGGGCAGCTCAGAGGCCAGGCGCACCCCGATCAGAACATTGATCTGATATACCCCGGCGCCGAGGATCCCCGGCCCCATCAGCGCGAACAGGCGCCGCACCCGCGGGCCCATGACCAGCTTCGGCACGATGGGCATCACTCCCGTGCGCGCGCACACCGCAGCCAGCCAGACAAACTGTCCGATGCCGGCGATCAGCACACCCCAGCTCAAGGCCAGGCCCGGATCGGGCAGCAGGCCCTGCGAGACCCCGATGAGCGCACCGATTAGCACCACGTTCAGCAGTATCGGCGCGGCCGCGGCAGCGGCAAATTTCTCAAGCGTGTTGAGGATGCCGCCCAGCATTGCCGACAGGGACACGAACAGGAGATAGGGAAATGTCAGGCGGGCGAAATCGACGGCGAGTTGAAACTTCTCCGGCTCGTCGGCGAACCCGCCGGCGACGACGGACATCACTTCCGGCATGAAGATTTCGACCAGCACGCTGAGGACGATCAGGATCAGTAGCATGACGCCGAACACACGCTGGGCGAATTCCTTCGCGGCGGCCCGGCCGTTCTCGGTCAGTTCACCGGCGAACAGCGGCACGAAGGCCGCGTTGAACGCACCCTCGGCGAAAAGACGGCGAAAAATATTGGGGAACTGCAGGGCGACAAAGAAAGCGTCGCTAACCTGTCCGGCGCCCAGGAACGCGGCAATGAACATATCGCGCACGAAACCGAGCACGCGGCTGCCCATGGTCCAGCCGCCGACCGTGGCGATTGCGCGAACGAGCGACATGCGCCGCTCTTAACGGGAAACCAAGGCGAAGGAAAGGCACCGAATGCCCGGACCGGGCAACGCGAGCGTCATGCAGGAGGCCGGCTCGCTACTCGGCGGCCGTGCGCGCCGGGGCGGAATCGTCCTCGCGAATCGCCTCCAGAAGCCGCTCACGGATCGCGCCGATGCGCGCCTCATGGGTGACCTTCGTGCCGAAACCATCCTTGACATAGAACACGTCGACGGCCCGTTCCCCGTAGGTTGAAATCTTGGCCGAGGAGACCTGCAAGGACAAATCGTAGAGGGCGCGAGTCACCAGATACAGGAAGCCCGGACGATCGCGACCGTTGATCTCGATCACCGTGTGGGTGGCGCTCGCCTGGTTGTCGACAATAACCCGCGGCGGCACCTTGAACACCTTTACCCGGGCCGGCACGAATGTCCGTTGCGCCTCGGGTTCGCTGCGATTCATCTCGCCGGCAAACGCGCGTTCGATCTGGACCGTCAGCTTGGCCAGGGTTCCCGATGCAGACAGCGCGCCGCCCTCGCGGTTCTGGAGCCAGAATGTGTCGAGGGCCATGCCGTTGGGCGTGGTGAACACCTTGGCGTCGACAATGTTCGCATCGACCCCGGCAATCGCACCGGCGATCCGCGAGAACAGGCCCGGGTGATCCTGGGTGTAGACCGTGAGTTCGGTGACATCGATATCGGCGCGCACGCGCGTGCGAATCGACAATGGCAATTGTTCCTGCTCGGCCGTGCGCATGATGCGCGCATGGTGCGCCAGCGTCTCGGTGTCGAAGGCCAACCAGTATCCGGAGTAGCCACGGTCCAGCTGCGCCGCGATATCGTCATCGCTCCAATCCGCCAGCGCCTCGCGCAATGCCGCCTGCGCCGCGCCGATCCGGGCGGCGCGTGCGTTGGTAAGCTGGCCGCCGGACATCACATCTTCGGCCGCGCTGTAGAGCTCACGCAGCAGTTCGGCCTTCCAGTTGTTCCAGACATTGGGGCCGGTGGCACGCATGTCCACGACGGTCAGGCACAGCAACAGCCGCAACCGCTCGGGCGACTGCACCTGGTCGACGAAGTCCATGATCGTCTTGCTGTCGTTGAGGTCGCGCTTCTGGGCAACGTCGCTCATTACCAGATGCTCGCGGACCAGCCACTCGACGGTCTCGCTTTCCTCTTCGTCGAGACCCAGGCGCGGGCATACACGCTTGGCGACCCGCGCGCCCTGCACCGAATGATCGCCGCCGCGCCCCTTGGCAATGTCATGAAACAGAACGCCCAAATAAAGCGCACGCCGCGAGCCGATCTTGTGGATCACTTCGCTGGCGACCGGGTGTTCGTCCTTCAGCTCGCCGCGCTCGATGCGGGCGAGCAGGCCGATCGCCTGGATGGTGTGCTCATCGACCGTATAGACGTGATACATGTCGTGCTGGGTCTGGCCGACGACGCGCCCGAAATCGCGCAGGAACCGGCCGAACACGCCAGCCTCGTTCATGCGTGTCAGCACGACTTCGGGCGAGTCGATCGACGAGGCCATCTCGACAAACATCCGGTTCGCCTCCGGGTCCTCGCGAACGGTCTTGTCGATACGTTTCAGATTCTGGGTCACCAGGCGCAGCGCGGCGGGGTGCACATCGAGGCCCGCATTGTGCGCCACATAGAAAAGCCGGATCATCGCGACCGGGTCGCGCTCGAACTGTTCGTCATCGGCCACCGTAAGGCGGTCTCGGTCGATGACGAAGCCCATCAGGTCGCTCGACCGGCGCAGACGTGGCAGCCGGATCAGGGGGCGGCTCATATTCTCCGCCTCGATCGCGGCGCAGAAGATACGGGTCAGATCGCCCACATCCTTGGCCACGATGTAGTAATGCTTCATGAACCGCTCGACACCGGATGCGCCGGCCCGGTCGGCGTAGCCCATGCGCTGGGAAATCGGTGTTTGCACATCGAAGGTCAGGCGCTCTTCGGCCCGTTCCGACAGATAGTGCAGGTGGAACCGGACGCTCCACAGGAAGTTCTGGTCCTTCTCGAAATTGCGCGCTTCGGCCTTCGTCAGCACGTCGCGATCGACCAGGTCGGCGACGCTGTCGACTTCGTAGGCGTATTTCGCGATCCAGTAGAGGGTCTGCAGGTCGCGCAGGCCTCCCTTCCCGTCCTTGATATTGGATTCGACGTAGTAGCGGCTGTCACCCATCTTCTCGTGCCGGCTGTCGCGCTCGTCGAGCTTGCCCTTGACGAACTCCATCGCCGCGCCGGAGATCACCTGTTCGCGGAACGTCTTGCGATATTCGAGGAACAGATCCTGATCGCCCCACAGGAAACGCGCCTCCAGCAGGGCCGTGCGGATCGTCAGGTCCTTCTTCGCCAGGCGGACGCAATCCTCGATCGAGCGGGTCGAGTGGCCGACCTTCAGCCCCAGGTCCCACAACATGTAGAGCATGTACTCGACGATCTGCTCGCCGTGCGGGGTCTGCTTCCACGGGAAAAGAAACAGCAAATCGATGTCCGAGAAGGGCGCCAGTTCGCCGCGGCCGTATCCCCCCACGGCCACGATCGCCAGACGGTCGGACGCCGTCGGATTGGCGGCGGGATATGCCCGCGCGGCCGCGTCGTGGACGATACGGATGACCTGGTCGAACAGAAAGGCGAGGTCGCCCTTGGCGGCGTTGCCGTCGATCTCGGCAGCCTCGAAACGGGTCTGCACCTTGGTGCGACCCTCCTCGATGGCGGCCTTGAGATGCTCAAGTGTGACGCGCCGACGGTCGCTCAACGAACCCAGATCGGCGCAGGCGCTTGCGATCTCGTCTTCCAACCGAGCCCGGTCGATCGTGTCGCGTTTCGGTTTCCGCCTTGGCATAGCAGCCTTGTTTTACACTCTCGGCGCCGGAATGAATACGCCGCGCCCGGATCGCGCTAGTCCGGCACCGCTCCCCCCTCGAGCGCCGCATGCAGGCGGGTGCGCCGGGAGTAGGCATATATGTAGACAGCCAGGCCCACCAGGGAACCCACCGTTACGGGCCAGCCGAGCCCGACCGCATCGCCGATCCGGCCCATGGCCAGCGCGCCGAGCGCAGGCCCGGCGCGAAAGATCATCCCGAACAGACCCAGCACACGCCCCCGCATCGCATCGGGTACGGCGAACTGGACGACCTGCTGCGTGGCGATCCCGCCACTGGTCATGGAAAATCCGAGCGCCGCAAGGCAGACCATGGCAAGCGGCAACCATGTGACATTGACGATCAGAAACGCCGCCGTCCCGCCGACCAGACCCGACAGAAGCGCCAATTCGGTAATGCCGTCCTTGTTGCCCCGTCGCAGCATCCAGATCGCGCCGGTCATGGCCCCAATGCCCAGCGAGGAGGCCATGATGGAGAAGCCCGTGACATCGAGCAGGAACACCGAGCCGGCGAGCGCGGACAAAAGTTCCGTCAACGGCCGAATCATTGTGCCGAGCGCAAACAATAGAAGGAGCATGGGCCCGATGCCGGGATGGGATGCCCCGTACCGAATCCCGGCAAGCGCGTCACCGAGGAACGTTCCGTTCGCCGACTTAGTGTCGGTCTGCAGCGGCACCTGGATGCTCGCCAGCGCCCAGACCATGGCACCGCCCGCAAAGATATTGAACGCGAAGGCAAGCTCCGGCCCGCCCAGCGGCAGGAGAATTGCTGCGAGTGCCGGGCCCACGAACTGGGCAGCATTGAACGTCGACGAGTTGAGCGCGATCGCGGTTGCGATCTCCGAACGCGGCACCAGGTTCGGCATGAGCGCCAGCCGGACCGGCTGCCAGAACGAGAACGTGATGCCGCGCGCGAGTGCCATGGCCAGCAGCAGCCAGATGGTCATCAGGCCGGCGAAGGTCACGACCGTCAGCAGTACCGAGATCACGACCAGTATGGCCTGGGTCGCCACGGCGATCTGCCGCCGGTCCATCCGGTCTGCCATAACACCGCCGATCGGGCCGAACAGAAGCACGGGCAGGGCATCCGCGGCGGCCACGGCGCCGACCCAGAAACCCGAATGGGTCAGCTCCCAGGCGAGCCAGCTGATCGAGATGCGGACGACCCAGGTGCCCACGACATTGGGGATGTGCCCGACAAGGTAAATCCGAAAACTGCGGTGGCGCATCACATCGCCGACCGCACCGAACCCGGCCAGCGCCAGCACGCGGAGGAGAAGGTCATTCATCCAGTGCGGCTTTCAGCCTGTAGAGAAGTTCGAGCGCAGTGCGCGGGGTCAGCTCGTCGGGAACGACGCTCGTAAGGATCTCGCGCACCGGATCGGACTGTAGGGGCGTCTCCAGCGTCGAGGCGACCGCCTGGAACAGTGGGAGATCATCGACCAGCCGCGTGAGCGCCCCGGCCTGCTCGCCGGCTTCGAGCAGACGCAGGACCTCCTCGGCACGTGAGACAACGGCCTCGGGCAGGCCGGCCAGCTTGCCCACATGGATGCCATAGGACCGGTCTGCCGCCCCCGGCCCCACCTCGTGCAGGAAGACGATGTCGTCGTTCCACTCCTTGACCCGCATCGTGTGGCACGACATGTCCGGCAGCCGCGCGGCAAGCCGCGTCAGTTCGTGAAAATGGGTGGCGAACAATGTCCGGCAGCTGTTCTGTTCGTGTAGATGTTCCACCGTCGCCCAGGCGATCGAGAGCCCATCGAAGGTCGCGGTGCCGCGGCCAATCTCGTCCAGGATCACCAGCGATCGCTGGCCCGCCTGGTTCAGGATCGCCGCGGTCTCGACCATTTCGACCATGAAGGTCGAGCGGCCGCGTGCCAGATCGTCGGCGGCACCCACGCGACTGAACAGCCGGTCGACAACCCCGATCTCTGCCGCACCCGCCGGCACGAAGGATCCGATCTGCGCCAGGATGGCAATCAGCGCGTTCTGGCGCAGGAACGTAGACTTGCCGGCCATGTTCGGACCGGTGACGAGCCAGAGTCGTCCGGCCGCTTCCGTCTCGCCGGACAGGTCACAGTCGTTGGCAACGAAGCCCGACGATCCATCCTCGAGCATCGCCTCGACGACGGGGTGACGGCCGGCGGTGATCCGGAACGCCGGACTGTCCGACAGAACGGGCCGGGTATATCGCGAGCCGACCGCGAGTTCGGCGAGGGCCGCCGCCACATCCAGCTCGGCCAGCGCGCGCGCCGCCGATGCAACCGCATTGGCCTGGGCCAGCGTTTCGTCCGCAAGCGCCTGGAACACTTCTAGTTCGATGGCCAAGGCGCGTTCGCCGGCGCGCGAAATCTTATCGTCCAGCTCGGACAATTCGACGGTCGTGAACCGGGTTGCATTTGCCATCGTCTGGCGATGGATGAGCCCGTGGCGCTCGGCGGCCGCCTCCTTGCCGCCCTCCATCAGGCGCTCGGCATGTGTCGCACCGACCTCGACGAAGTAGCCCAGCACATTGTTGTGCTTCACCTTCAGGTTCGCCACGCCGGTCTGCTCAGCATAATCGGCCTGCAGGCCCGCGATCAGATGCCGGCTTTCATCGCGCAGCGCGGTCTGTTCATCCAGATCGGACGAGTATTCGGGCCGGATAAACCCGCCGTCGCGCGCGGCAAGCGGCAGGGTATCAGCAAGGGCCGCGGTCAATCTGGAAACCAACGGGCCATGCTCACCCAACGCCAGCGCAGCATCGGTAAGCACCGGGGGCACCGATGCCGTGGCGTCGAGGAGCCCGCGTAACGAAGCCGCCGCTTCAAGCCCGGCGCGAACAACCGCAAGGTCGCGCGGCCCGCCACGGCCCAGCGCCAGGCGGGAAAGCGCGCGTTCCATGTCCGGTGCGGTGCGCAGGCCGGCGCGAATATCCTCGCGCGCGGCAACCTCATCGACCAGGAACTCGACGGCATCAAGGCGTAGGTCGATCGCGGACACATCGGTCAAGGGCGCGGCCAGCCGTTCCGCTAGCAGGCGCGCACCGGGGCCAGTGACGGTGCGATCGATCACCGACAACAACGACCCCCGGCGTTCGCCGGACAGGGTCTGGGCCAGCTCTAGGTTGCGCCGGGTCGCCGCGTCGATCTCCATCACGGCGCCCGCCGCACCCGGCGGCGGCAAACGGCGTGGACGCGCCAAGCGCGGCATCCGGTCGACCTGGGTCAGGGCGAGGTAGTCGAGGAGCGCACCGGCCGCCGTGACTTCCGCCCGACCCGGTTCGCCGAACGCATCAAGGGTTCGGACCCCATAGGCTTCGGTCAGGCGCGCCTCGGCGTTGGTGGAATCGAAACGGCTCGCCGGCAGGGGGGTCAGCGCCTCGCGCATGTCATCCCACAGCGCCGCGAGATCGTCCTCCTCAAGCATGCGGTCGGGCAGCAGGATCTCGCCCGGCGCGATCCGCGCCAGCGCGGCGGCCAGAAGATTGCCACCGCCCGAGGGCGGGATCGGCTGCATCCAGACCTCACCGGTCGACATGTCGAGCCAGGCGAGCCCGATCTCGCCACGCACCTCCGCGCACGACGCCAGATAATTGTGCCGGCGCGCATCCAGCAACGTGTCCTCGATCAGGGTGCCCGGCGTGATCACCCGCACGACCTGGCGGCGGACGATCGACTTTGAACCCCGCTTCTTGGCCTCGGCCGGGTCTTCCATCTGCTCGCAGACCGCGACCCGGTGGCCGGCCCGGATCAGGCGCGGCAGGTACTGCTCGGCGGCGTGCACCGGCACACCCGCCATGGGAACCGGTTCGCCCTTGTGCTGCCCGCGCGTGGTGAGCGCGATATCGAGCGACGACGCAGCCGCGACCGCATCATCGAAAAACAGTTCGTAGAAATCGCCCATGCGGAAGAACAGTAGGCAATCCGGATAGGCCTCTTTCGCCGCGTGCCACTGAGCCAGCATCGGCGACGCGGCGGCCGGCTTGGATGGGCGTGTATCGGAGGCGGTGGCGGAACCTGACATGGCGAACCCCCATCATATACGCCCACGCCCGACCGGCCAAAACCCCGGCAAAACCCGCAGTCCGAGAAAATCGGGGAAAAGATTGCGTGCGTGCCGCGCAGCTTTTCTTGACCTGTTCGCGGAACACGGTTCACGCTCACCGTGCGTAGACCGTTGCCTTCACCAGCCGAAGCGAGATTCATGGCCGATACGTCAAAAGGGGATCAGAAGAAACTGTCCCAGCTCGACATCGATTCCCTGCACATGCACAGGACCGGAAAGCCGGGCAAGATCGAGGTCAATGCCACCAAGCCCCTGACGACCCAGCGCGACCTGTCTCTGGCGTATTCCCCCGGTGTCGCGGCGCCCTGCATGGAGATCTACGCCAATCCCGACGAAGCCTATGACTATACGTCGCGCGGCAACCTGGTCGCCGTGATCTCAAACGGCAGCGCCGTGCTCGGCCTCGGCAATATCGGTGCGCTTGCCTCGAAACCGGTGATGGAAGGCAAGTCCGTCCTGTTCAAGCGTTTCGCGGATATCGATGCGATCGACCTGGAGGTCGACAGCGAGGATGTCGACGAGGTCATCAACTGCGTCCGGTTTCTGCGTCCCACCTTCGGCGGCATCAACCTCGAGGACATCAAGGCGCCCGAATGTTTCATCATCGAGCAGCGCCTGCGCGAGATCATGGACATTCCGATTTTCCATGACGACCAGCACGGGACGGCTATCGTTTCCCTGGCCGGGCTGATCAACGCCCTCGACCTGACCGGGCGCGAACTCAAGGACATCAAGCTGGTGGTGAACGGCGCCGGCGCGGCGGCCATCGCCTGTATCGAGCTGATCAAGGCGATGGGCCTGCCCCACGACCAGGCCATCCTGTGCGACAGCCGCGGGGTCATCTACCAGGGCCGCGAGGACGGCATGAACCAGTGGAAGTCGGCCCACGCCGTCAACACCGACGCCCGGACCCTGGAAGAGGCCATGGTCGATGCCGACATGTTTTTCGGCGTTTCGGTGGCCGGGTCGGTAACCAAGAAAATGGTCAAGTCGATGGCCAAAAGCCCCATCATCTTTGCGATGGCGAACCCCGACCCCGAAATCACGCCGGAAGACGTGCGCGCGGTTCGCAAGGATGCCATCGTCGCCACGGGCCGCTCGGACTATCCCAACCAGGTCAACAATGTCCTGGGCTTTCCCTATATCTTCCGCGGTGCGCTGGACGTACGCGCGCGCACCATCAACGACGAGATGAAGATCGCCTGTGCCCAGGCCCTGGCCGAGCTGGCCCGCGAGGATGTGCCCGATGAGGTCGATGCCGCCTATCCCGGCGAGCACCTGGTCTACGGTCCCGACTACATCATCCCGGTGCCGTTCGACCCCCGCCTGATCGAGTTTGTTCCGCCTCGCATCGCCCAGGCGGCGATGGATTCCGGCGTCGCGCGCAAGCCGATCGAGGACATGGAGAAATACCGGCAGACCCTGGCGCGGCGCCTCGATCCGACCTCCTCGGTCGTCCAGGCGACGTTCGAGGCGGTTCGTTCGAGCCCGCGCCGGGTGGTGTTCGCGGAGGGCGAATCCGAACGGGTGATTCGGGCCGCCATCGCATTCCGGAACGCGGGGCTGGGAGAACCCATCCTGATCGGCCGCGAGAATGTCGTGCGCCAGCATATCGAGGATCTGGGGCTGACCGGCATCGACGAACTGCGGGTCCACAATGCGGCCCTGTCCGACGACCGCGAGGCCTATATCGAATTCCTCTACAAGCGACAGCAGCGTCAGGGCCGGATGCACCGGGACTGCGCCCGCGACGTCAACCAGAACCGGAATATCTTCGCCGCCTGCATGGTCGCGCACGGGGCCGCCGACGTCATGGTGACGGGCCTGTCGCGCCGCTTCTATACCTGTTTCAACGACGTCACCCAGGTCTTCGACCCCAATCCCGACGAGCAGATCTTCGGACTGTCGATGCATGTCCTGCGCAACCGCACCCTATTCCTCGCGGACACATCGGTGCACGCGCGGCCCGAACCAGAGGTTCTGGTCGACATTGCCGTCCAGGCCGCCGACAAGGTGCGCCAGATGGGCAGCGAGCCCAGGGTCGCGTTCCTGAGTTATTCGAACTTCGGCAACCCGCCCGTCGACCTCACCGAACGTTCGCGCGAGGCGGTCCGGCTGCTCGATGAACGCGGCGGCGCCGACTTCGAATACGAAGGCGAGATGACCCCGGACATCGCGCTGGATTCCGATATGCGCGAACGCCTGTATCCGTTCAGCCGGCTTTCGGGGCCGGCCAACCTGCTGATCATGCCGGGCCTGCATTCCGCCCATATCGCATCCCGGCTGCTGCAGTCGCTGGAGGTCGGCACCGTGCTCGGCCCGATGCTGATGGGCCTGGAGAAGCCGGTCGAGATCGTGCACATGAACGCGACAGTCAACGAGCTGGTCAGCGCCTCGGCCTTCGGCGCCTACGAATCGATCCGGCGGGAGACCGACGCGAAGCCGAAACGGCCACGCAAACCGGCGGGCAAGAAGACCAAAGGCTGAACGGCGACTTCATCGACCGGCGTGTTAGTCTGGCCCCCGCCCGATCGACGGCCTGACGCAGCAAAAACCGAAGATGCCGAAGACAAAACATCTGCTTGCCATCGCCCTGGCTCTCAGCCTGCCTGGGATGGTCGTGCTGATTATCCTGATCACCTCCGGCGCTCTTCCGGCCGGCCCAGGTGTGATCGGCATCGTGGTTGTCGTCACGGCCGGCGCAACGCTGGTCATTCGACCTCTGGCGCGCCTGCGGGAGATTTCGACCCGGCTTGAATCCCTGATCGATCAGCCTCCCGATCAGGAAGCCGATATTTTGCCGCCTGACGACTTCGGACCTATCGGGGACGTGGCCGCGAACCTGTTTCGCCTCGAACGCAACTGGGGCCGCGACCGTCGGATGTTGCGCGACAATTTGCATGCCGCCCAGATCCTGTTCGATGCGCTTCCGGACCCCCTGATCACGCTGGATGCCGAGTCCCGGCTTGTCTATGCGAACACGGCGGCGCGCGAGCTGCTGGAGGGGCGCAACGGGACCGGAGACCTGATCGGGCGCAACCTGTCGGCCGTGATCCGCCAGCCCGCAATCCACGACGCGGTCGCCGAGGTCCTCGAAGGCAAGCCGTCGCGCGCCATAGAATTCAACTTCGCCGACCGGGTCGACCAGTTCCTGGAAGCACGGGTCGAACCCATTCAGGCCAACACGGAAAGCGTGGACGGGGCGCGCGTGCTCATCTTGATGCACGATGTGACGGCGCTGCGCCGCGGTGAGCAGTTGCGTGCGGACTTCGTCGCCAATGTCAGCCACGAATTGCGCACACCGTTGACCTCTCTCGTGGGTTTCTTCGAAACATTGCGTAGCGCGGCGCGGGACGACCCCGACGCCCAGGCCCGCTTCCTCGACCTGATGGAGGATCAGTCGACCCGCATGACCCGGATCGTCAACGACCTGCTGTCCCTGTCGCGGATCGAGATGAACGAGCACACGCCGCCCAGCGACGAGGTGGATCTCGGCCAGACCATCGGTACCGTGGCCGATCTGCTGGCACCCCAGGCAGCGGCCCACGACGCAACCATCCAGCTCGACATGGGCAACCTCGACCGCCCGGTCGTCGGCCAGTCGGATGAACTGACCCAGCTGTTCCAGAATCTGATCGAAAACGCCATCAAGTATGGCGGCAGCGGCAGCATCGTGCGGGTCGAGGCCGAGGTTCAAGATGACACGGTGAGCGTGTCTGTCATCGATCAGGGGGACGGCATTCCGCGCGAACATCTTCCACGCCTGACCGAGCGCTTCTACAGGGTCGACACCGCCCGCTCGCGCGAGCTCGGCGGGACCGGTCTCGGTCTTGCCATCGTCAAGCACATCGCCAATCGGCACCGGGGCGAACTGTCAATTCAGAGCCAACCGGGCGTCGGCAGCACCTTTACCGTGACCCTACAGCTCGCCACGCCCTGACCCGGCAACGTCCCGACAGGCACCCTGGAAGCCGCGAGTTGTCACAATCTGCGGCGGCGCGGGTCCGTGTCACACAACTGAAACATAAGTGTCATACATCCATCTCCGAGGTGGCCGTAGGGTCCTGCCTGCGAACGTGACCGGACCAATCACCGGTGCGGCCGCGCAAATCGAACGTCAACCACGACCATCCTCAGGAGAGGCAACCGTGAAAATCAAGACACTGACCCTCGCAGCAGCCCTTACGGTGGGTATCGCCGGAGCTGCCGAAGCCCGCGACCAGATCCGTATCGTCGGATCGTCCACCGTCTTCCCATTCTCTACCGCCGTGGCCGAGCAGTTCGGCAAGACCTCGAGCTTCTCGACCCCGGTCGTCGAAAGCACCGGCACCGGCGGCGGCATGAAGCTGTTCTGCGCCGGCGTCGGCGAGAACCATCCAGATATGACCAACGCCTCGCGCCGCATGAAGAAGTCGGAGTTCGAGGCCTGCACCAAGAACGGCATCGACATCACGGAAGTGCAGGTCGGTTTCGACGGCATCGTGATCGCCAACGCCAAGGGCGGCGCAGATCTGGACCTCAGCCTCGAGCAGCTGTTCCTGGCGCTGGCCAAGGATATTCCCCGCGACGGCAAGCTGATCGCAAACCCCTACCGGATGTGGTCGGATATCGACCCCACCCTGCCGAAGCAGAAGATCGAGGTGCTAGGGCCGCCGCCGACCAGCGGCACGCGTGACGCCTTCGTCGAGATCGCCATGGAGGGCGGCTGCAAGACGCTGCCCGGCGCGGCTGAACTCGGCCTCAAGAAAAAGGCCTGCCACGCCGTTCGCGAAGACGGCGTCTTCATCGAAGCCGGTGAGAACGACAATCTGATCGTCCAGAAGCTCGAAGCAAATCCGGCCGCATACGGCATCTTCGGTTTCAGCTTCCTCGACCAGAACGCCGACAAGCTCAAGGGCGCATCGGTGAACGGCACCGAGCCGGAGTTCGAGGCCATCGCGGCGGGTGACTATCCCGTCTCCCGGTCCCTGTTCTTCTATGTGAAACAGCAGCATGTGGGGGTCATCCCGGGCATCAAGGAGTTCGTGTTTGAATTCACGAGCGAGAACGCCTGGGGCCCCGACGGCTATCTGATCGACAAGGGACTGATCCCCCTGCCCGATGCGGACCGTGCCGCAATGGGCAAACAGGCACAGGGCCTTCAGCCCCTGGCCATGTAACTACCCCCACTGCCACCGGCGCCCCCGCGCCGGTGGCTTTTTCTTTCCCCCACACCCCGCGCGCCGCCAGAACCGCAACATCCATGAACTCCCTGCTCCTGATCGTTGCACTTCTGGCCGTGAGCGCGTTGGCCTATCACTACGGTCGCCGCAAGGCGTTCGCCGCCGGCAGCGTCGGCCGCCTGCATTCCCTGCCGTCCTATCACGGCGCCTATGTCGCGCTGTGGTGCGGCCTCCCGGCGATCCTGGTCATCGCGGTCTGGCTGATGTTCCAGAACAGTCTGGTCGAAGGCATGGTCCTGGCAGGACTGGCCGGCCATGTGGCCGACCTGTCCGAGGGGCAGATCAGCCTGCTTCTCAGTGATATTCGAAATCTCGCCGCCGGTGACATCACCAGCCGCGCTCCCGACCCCACGGTGCTGGCCGCCGCCGAGCGCTACGGCAACCTGCAGCGGCTGGGCTTTGTCCTCATGGCCGGTGCCACCTTCGTCCTGGCGGTCGGCGGGCTGTATCTCGGTCAGCGCGCCATCAAGCCCGCCCTGCGGGCGCGTCCGCGCGTCGAACATGTTTTGCGCTGGATACTCCTGATCGCATCGATCGTCGCGATCCTGACGACCATCGGTATCGTCCTGTCGCTGCTGTTCGAATCGATCCGTTTCTTCGGCCAGGTCTCGCCAATCGAGTTTCTGTTCGGGCTCAACTGGAGCCCGCAAACGGCCCTGCGCGCCGATCAGATTGGCGGATCGGGCGCGTTCGGCGCCGTCCCCATATTCGCCGGCACCCTGTTGATCACCGTGATCGCGATGATCGTCGCGGTCCCGATCGGATTGATGGCGGCGATCTATATGGCCGAGTACGCCAGCCCCACGACCCGTTCGATCGTCAAGCCTCTGCTCGAAATTCTCGCCGGCATCCCGACGGTGGTCTACGGATTTTTCGCCGCTCTGACGATCGGGCCACTGTTCCGCGGGGTCGGGGAGTCGATCGGCCTGCCAGTCGCATCCGAAAGCGCGTTGGCCGCCGGTCTCGTCATGGGCGTGATGATCATTCCGTTCGTCTCGTCCCTGTCGGACGATGTGATCAACGCCGTGCCCCAATCCCTGCGCGACGGGTCCTACGCCCTCGGCGCCACCCAGTCCGAGACCATCCGCCAGGTCATCCTGCCGGCATCCCTGCACGGGATCGTGGGCGCAATTCTGCTCGCCGTCAGCCGCGCCATCGGCGAGACCATGATCGTGGTGATGGCCGCCGGCCTGTCGGCCAACCTGACAGCCAACCCCCTCGAGGCGGTGACAACGGTCACGGTGCAGATCGTCACCCTGCTGGTCGGCGACCAGGAGTTCGACAGCGCCAAGACCCTGGCCGCCTTCGCGCTCGGCCTGGTGCTGTTCCTCGTCACCCTGGCGCTGAACGTGGTCGCGCTGCGCGTGGTGCGGAAATACAGGGAAGAATATGACTGATTTCCCAGCCGATCGATCGATCACCCGGAAGCCGGATTTCTCCGACGCCCATCTGCGGCGGCGCTATCGCGCCGAGGCGCGGTTCAGGATGTACGGGATCGCCGCAATCTTCGCGGCGCTCGCCATGCTCGCCGTGCTGCTTGGCTCCATCGTCTCGACGGGATCGAGCGCCTTCACCCAGACCGAGATGGCGCTGGACATTCATCTCGACGCAGCACTGATCGATCCCGACGGAACGCGCGACCCGGCCATTCTGGCCAAGGCGAATTACCGCAAGATCGTGCGCGACGCGATGCGGGCCCAGTTCCCCGATGTCTCGGGCCGGCGAAACCAGCGCAGTCTTTTCAAGATCATATCCTCCGGCTCCGATTTCGATCTGCGCCAGTTCGTCGAGGCCAATACCGAACTGATCGGGACCACCCAGACCATCTGGTTCAAGACCTCTGCCGATATCGACCAGCTGGCCAAGGGCGCCATCCCGCGCGACGTGCCGGAGGGGGATCGCCGCGTGAAGGACGCCCAGATCGGCTGGTTCGACACGCTGGACGAGGATGGCCGCATCCGGCGCTCCTTCAACACAACCTTCTTCACCTCTGGGGACAGCCGCGAGCCCGAGCAGGCAGGCGTCTGGGGCGCCGTCGTGGGCACCGCGCTGACGCTCGCCGTCACCCTGGTCCTGTCCTTCCCCATCGGCGTGATGGCGGCGGTCTATCTGGAAGAGTTCGCACCGAAGAACCGCTGGACCGACCTGATCGAGGTCAACATCAACAACCTGGCCGCCGTCCCCTCCATCGTCTTCGGTCTGCTGGGACTGGCCGTGTTCCTTAACTTCTTCGGCCTGCCCCGCTCTGCACCGCTGGTCGGCGGCCTGGTGCTTGCGCTCATGACCCTGCCGACCGTGATCATCGCCGGCCGGGCCGCACTGCAATCCGTGCCGCGGTCGATTCGCGAAGCCGCACTGGGGGTCGGCGCATCTCCGCTGCAGACCGTCTCACACCATGTCCTGCCACTGGCCATGCCCGGGATCCTGACCGGTACGATCATCGGCATGGCGCGCGCCCTGGGTGAAACGGCGCCGCTCCTGATGATCGGCATGGTGGCATTCATCGTCGACATCCCGCGCGGCTTCACCGACGCCGCAACCGTCCTGCCGGTCCAGGTCTTTCTTTGGGCCGATGCGCCCGAGCGCGCATTCGTGGAACGAACGTCGGCAGCAATCATCGTGCTGCTGGCATTCCTGATCATTATGAATCTCGCCGCCGTTCTGCTGCGGCGGAAGTTCGAGAGGCGATGGTAGAATGACCGAAGCCGTTCAAGTCGAGGGCGCACCGCCGCCCGTTGAAGAAGGCACCACTGGTATGAGTAATACAGTTGAGGCGCACGCCCCGTCGACCCGCTCCGCCGCTGCCCCCACCAAGGTGAGAGCAGAAAATGTCGACGTCTTCTATGCGGACAAGCAGGCGCTGTTCGGGGTCTCGCTCGGCGTGCCGGAAAATCAGGTCACGTCGCTGATCGGGCCGTCGGGTTGCGGCAAATCGACATTCCTGCGCTGCATCAACCGGATGAACGACACCATCCCGATCTGCCGCGTGACCGGCAATATCGAGATCAACGAGCAGGACATCTACGCCAGCGAAATCGATGTCGTGCAGCTGCGTGCACGGATCGGCATGGTGTTCCAGAAGCCCAATCCCTTCCCGAAATCCATCTATGAGAATGTCGCCTATGGCCCGCGCATTCATGGCATGGCCCACGGCAAGGCCGATCTCGACGAGCTGGTCGAGCAAAGCCTGCAGCGCGCCGGTCTATGGAACGAGGTCAAGGACCGGCTGGGCGAACCCGGCACCGGCCTGTCGGGCGGTCAGCAACAACGCCTGTGCATCGCGCGCGCCATCGCGGTCAATCCCGATGTCATCCTGATGGACGAGCCCTGCTCCGCACTCGACCCGATCGCCACGGCGCGCATCGAGGAGCTCATGGACGAGCTGCGCCAGAACTACACGATCATGATCGTCACCCATTCCATGCAGCAGGCCGCGCGCGTCAGCCAGCAAACGGCGTTCTTTCATCTCGGCTATCTGGTCGAATCCGGTGCGACCGAGACGATCTTCACCAACCCCGAGGACGAGCGGACCCAGGACTACATCACGGGACGGTTCGGCTAGTCCGGACGCCGATCACGGAGAGAAACGATGGCAACCGACCACATCGTCAAATCCTTCGACGAGGAACTCAGCCGGCTGAGCGCCCTGCTGAGCCGCATGGGCGGCCTCGCCGAATCCCAGCTCGAGAACGCCATCGAGGCGCTGCAAAAACGGGATTCGTCCCTGGCCGAGGATGCCGTCGCCAATGACCGGCTGATCGACGAACTTCACATCGAGGTCGACGAGCTCGCCATTCGCCTGCTCGCCCTGCGCCAGCCCATGGCCGGCGACCTGCGCCACATCGTGACCGCGCTCAAGGTCGCTCCCATCGTCGAGCGGGTCGGCGACTATTCGAAGAACGTCGCCAAGCGGACGATCGCGCTGAACCAGATGCCGCCGGTCAAGCCGCTGTTCACCATCCCGCGCATGGGACGGCTCGTCCGCGGCATGATCAAGGATGTGCTCGACGCCTTCGCCAACAATGACGTTGCCATGGCGCGTGAGGTCTGGGTCCGGGACAAGGAGGTCGACGATATGTACGACAGCCTGTTCCGCGAACTTCTGACCTACATGATGGAAGATGCGCGTAACATCACGGCATGCACCCATCTTCTCTTCGTGGCGCGCAACATCGAACGCATCGGCGACCTTGCCACCAATATCGCCGAACTTATCCACTACCAGGTCGAAGGGGTGGCCCTCGACGAAGACCGCCCGAAGGCGGACGAAGCTAGTATCACCGTTGTCGAACCGGAATGAGTCTCGAGGCCTGACAGCCATGAACAGCATCGAGCCGAATATCCTGATCGTTGAAGACGAGCCGCCGCTGGTCGAACTCATTTCCTACAATCTCGAAAAGGCTGGCTTCCAGTCACGCATCGCACGCGACGGCGAGGAGGCGATGCTCGCGATTGAGGAACAACAGCCGGACCTGGTCCTGCTCGACTGGATGCTGCCTTATGTCTCGGGCATCGAGATTTGCCGCCGCATCCGACGCAATCCGGACACACGCGACCTGCCCATCATCATCCTGACGGCACGCGGCGAGGAGGACGACCGGATCCGCGGGCTCGACGCGGGCGCCGACGACTATGTCGTAAAACCGTTTTCGCCGAGCGAACTCATCGCCCGGGTCCGCACCGTCCTGCGCCGCACACGCCCGGCCTTCGACAAGGACCTGCTCACCTATGCCGACATCTCGATGGACCTTTCGAGCCACCGGGTGACCCGCGCCGATGCGGCGGTCGAACTGGGCCCGACGGAGTTCCGGCTCCTGAGGTTCCTGATGGAACACCCAGCCCGCGTGTTCTCGCGCGAACAGTTGCTGGATTCGGTCTGGGGGCACGATACCTATATCGAGCCGCGCACGGTCGATGTGCACATCCGCCGCCTGCGCAAGGCCATGAACCTGCCTGGCACGGTCGACCTGATTCGCACCGTCCGGTCTTCCGGATACGCCCTCGAGGTTGATGGAGATGCCGCCGTCTAGGCGGCCTGGTCACGCTGTCGAACACCGCGATTTCGAGTCGGGTGTTCTGCCTCGGTATCGACTCAATGGGCAGAGTATATTTGGGGTCGCGATCGCCCATCCGCTGTAAAGATCGATTTGCCCATGCGTGAATTCCGACGCCCGCCAAATACCATCCGGACATTCACCGCCGCGCTGGTCCTCCTCGGCGCCATGTCCGTGCCGGCGGCAGCCGAGCCCAGGCATGCCATCTCGATGCTCGGCACACCCAAATATGCCGAAGGTTTTTCCCATTTCGATTATGTCGAACCCGACGCGCCGCGTGGCGGCACGTTCCGCCTCCACGCCATCGGTTCGTTCGATTCCCTCAACCCCTATATCGTGAAGGGCAAACCCGCGGCCGGCGTCCACAACGGCTTCGGCATCTATTTCGAAACCCTGGCCAAGCGCAGCCGCGACGAGCCCTTCTCCCTCTACGGGTTACTGGCTGAGACGATCGATATGCCCGATGACCGCGGCTGGGTTGAATTCACCCTGCGCGCGGAAGCCCGTTTCTCAAACGGGGCTCCAGTCACGGTCGCGGATGTCATCTTCAGCTGGGAAACCCTCAAGGCACGGGGCCGACCCAACGCACGCGCCACCTGGTCACGCGTCGCCGACGTCTCCGAGACCGGTCCACGCCGCGTCCGGTTTACGTTCAAGGACAACAAGGACCGGGAATTGCCGCTGCTGGTCGCGGGCTTCCTGCCGATCCTGTCGAAGGATTGGTGGACCGACCGTGCGTTCGACGCGACCACCCTGGAGCCACCCCTGGCCAGTGGCCCCTACACCATTGCCGGCGTCGATCCCGGGCGCGGCATCATCTACCAGAGGAATCCTGAATACTGGGGCCGCGATCTGGCGGTGAACCGCGGGCAGTACAATTTCGATGAAGTCCGGTTCGACTATTTCCGTGATTCTTCAGTCGCCCTCGAGGCCTTCAAGTCCGGAGACTATGATTTCCGGTTCGAAGGCGATGCCACGCGCTGGGCGACCCAGTACGAGTTTCCGGCCCTCGCCTCCGGCGCCGTCGAGCTCGACATCCTCGAGACCGGTCTGCCGTCCGGCCTGAGCGCGCTCACATTCAACCTTCGGCGCGACAAGTTCCACGATGTGCGCGTCCGCGAGGCCATCACGCTGGCGTTCGACTTCGAGTGGATTAACCGCACCCTCCTGCACGGCGGTTATGTGCGCACGGCGAGCATGTTCTCGGGCTCCGACATGGCGCCGGCCGGGCCACCGGAGGGCGACGAACTGGCGCTGCTGGAACCACTGCGAGGCACGGTGCCCGACACCGTCTTCGGGCCGCCCTACCGGCCCCCTGCCACGGACGGATCGGGGCGGCCCCGCACCAACCTCAAGCGGGCGGCGACCCTCCTGGCTGAAGCCGGCTGGACCATCGGGGACGGGGTGCTCAAGGATGCGTCCGGCCGGCCCCTGCGCATCGAGATCGTCATACGCCGGCCCTCGAACCAGCGCATCGCGCTTGCCTTCGTGCGCAACCTGAAGCGCTTGGGAATCCAGACATCCGTGCGTCTGGTCGAATCCGCACAGTTCCAGGGCCTGATCGACAGTTACGATTTCGACATGGTCTTCGGTTTCTGGGGCGTGACCCTGTCACCTGGCAACGAACAGCAGAACTACTGGAGTTCGCAAACCGCCGATCAGCCGGGCGGGCGGAACTGGGCCGGAGTCGCCGACCCGGCAGTCGATGGCCTGATCGAGGCGCTGGGGGCCGCGCGGACGCGCGAACAGCTCGTCGCGGCCGCCCGGGCGCTCGACCGGGTGTTGATGTGGAACCACTATGTCCTGCCGCTCTATCACGATGCCGGACAGCGGATTGCCTACTGGTCGCGGATCGGACGACCCCCGACCGTGCCCGTCTACGGATTGCGGCTCGAGACGCTCTGGAGCCGCGACGCCGAACGGAACTAGCGCACTAGAGCCTCAGCGCGACGAGGGCCCCGAACATGGCGACCGAGTCCGGCAGGACGTGGATCAGCCCGGGCCCGAGAAACACGCCGGCACCGAACAGAGACCCGAGCGCAAACAACCGCTCCGCATGCCGCGACCAGCTCGTCCCAAACGCAGCCAGGCAGCCCAGGATCGCCGTGGCGAAGATTGCCGCAACGGCAATCAGCTTGATCGCGAGAAGGGACACCCGCCGTCAGGCCAGGCCGTTCTGCGCGGCGAGCTCGGATAGGCTGACCAGTGGGCGCGGGCCGACATGGCCAATGACTTCCGCCGCGGTCATCGCGCCGAGGCGAGCGCAGGTCGCGAAATCACGGCCCCTGGTCAGGCCGCGCAGAAAGCCCGCTGCGAACTGGTCGCCGGCTCCGGTCGTATCGATCACCGCCTCCACAGGGTTGGCGTCGACCACGTGGACCTCGTCACCGGCCACCACGACCGCGCCCTTTTCCGAGCGCGTCAGGGCCGCGATGCGGCAATCCTCGCGCACATGCTGGAGGGCATCGTCGAAATTTTCGACCTGATAGAGGGACGTGATCTCGTCTTCATTGGCAAACAGGACGTCGACATGATCGGTGACGAAGGTGCGGAACGAATCCCGATGACGCTCGACACAGAACGGGTCGGACAGGCTGAGCGAGACCAGCCGGCCGGCCGCGGCGGCAAGCGCGGCGGCCTTGAGGAAGGCGGCCTTCGCCTCGTCCCGGTCCCACAGATAACCCTCCAGATAGGTCACCTGCGCGCGCTGCACGAGATCACCGTCTATGTCGTCCGGGTCGAGGTTCACGCTCGCGCCCAGAAACGTGTTCATGGTGCGCTGTGCATCCGGTGTGATCATAACCAAGCATCGCGCCGTCGGCGGGCCCGCGGTCGCGGCCGGGGTGATGAACTCCGCCCCGACAGCGCGAATATCGTGGACGAAGATGTCGCCAAGCTGGTCGTCACGCACCTTGCCGATGAACGCGCACCGCGCGCCCAGGGAGGCGAGCCCGGCCGCGGTGTTCGCCGCAGAACCGCCCGATGTCTCGATCCCTTGCGGCATGGCTTTATAAAGAATCTTCGCCTGGTCCTCGTCGATCAGAGCCATGGTGCCCTTCACCATCCCATGGGCATCCAGAACCGAATCGTCGGTCTGAGCGAGGACATCGACAATCGCGTTGCCGATGCACACCACATCGAGCTCCTGTTGCGGGGCGGCAGAATCGGTCATGAAAACTCCGGGGGGCTGGGGCTGAATAACGCGCGCGAGTATAGCGAGGCCGGGCGCGCTGGCAATCGGCGAGGTCCGCAGAATTTCAGCATTTTCCGTGGTGTTCCAAGCCCCCAACCACTAAGAGGAAAGGCATGATTCCCGCATTCTTCAGAGCCCTCAACGATCTTGGTAGACCGCGATTTCGCTCGATCCTGCTGCAGTGCACCGCCCTCAGCCTGGCAACGGCGATCATCCTTTGGTTCGCCATTCGCTGGGGCCTGAACCACACCGAATTCATCGGCGAGTTCTGGATATTCGGCACCTGGATCGAGACCGCCGTCGACCTTTTGGGTGGAATCGCCGCGGTCGTGCTGCTGATCCTGCTGTTGCCGGCGTTCCTGGGCATCTATGCGAGCCTTTATATCGAGGCGATCTGCCGCGCGGTCGAGGCGAAGCACTATCCCCATCTTGCACCGCCACGTGATCAAACCATCATCGAAGCGGTGATGACGGGCCTCAAGTTCGCGGTTTTCCTGGTCGCGGCCAATCTTCTGCTGCTGACCCTGTTCTGGCTCGGGCCCCTGTACATGGCCATTGCCTGGGCCGTGAACGGCTATCTGTTAGGCCGGGAATACTTGGAAATGGTGGGATTCCGGCGCATGAGCCCCCAGGAACTCACGAATTTCCGGAAGTCGAAGCGCGGATCGGTATTTCTTCCCGGCCTGGCGCTGGCGGTCGTGGCGACCATTCCGATCGTGAACCTGCTGCTGCCCCTGTTCGGAACAGCGATGACGCTGCACGTTTTCGAGGCAAAGGGCGACCACGAATCTACATAATTACAGCAATAACAATGGCCTAATAAACGTTATAGATATTTTGCTCTAAATGCGCTATCCAAGCATCTGAGGGTGTCAATAATCTCGGGTGTGGGCCTTGGTGCCGACGCCCGATTGGCGATTCTGGGGTCAAAAATGGGGGCGCAGACATGAGCGCGGACACCAAAGCCACCGAAGACCGGCCGGATCTCGACCTGAGTTTCCTCGACCGGCAGCCCGATCGGGCAACGGACGTTCCCAACCTTTCGAACCATGGCGAGCACCCCGAAGAGAGCGAACCGCGCATGGGCCCGCAGCAGGACAGCAAAACCCTGACCGTGGGCCGGGACATCTCCCTGAAAGGCGATATCACCGAGTGCGATTCACTCATCGTCGAGGGGCGCATCGATGCAACGCTGGCAAGTGCGCGGGCGCTGGAAATTTCCCGCGGCGGTCGATTCTTCGGCAGCGCGAAAGTCCAGACAGCCGTGATCAGCGGGCGATTTGACGGCGAGCTCGACGTGGCGCACGCGCTCTGGATCACGGCATCAGGAAAAGTAACCGGCAAGGTTTCCTACGGACGCCTTGAAATCGAAAACGGCGGAGAAGTTCATGGCGATGTTACGATTCATCAATAGGCTGGCTCAAAACGGCGGTGCTCACACCGGAGAAAGCCCCTCGCGGTTCGCCTTGCTGACCGGGGCCGGCATCACCGTCCTGATGACGGTTTTCGTCTTCTCGGCCTGATCCCGTGATCGTTCGCGGCGGTTTGACGCTGGTCGCCGCACTGGCGCTGGCAGCGTGCGCGGGCGCGGGCGCGCGCACGCCCCCGCCCGCACAACCGCAATCCACGACAGCACCGCCACCGGCGCAATCCGCACCGGCCGTGGCGCGGCGCACCCAGCCGGCCCCGCCGGCGGCGCCCAAACTGGCGATGGCCGACCTTCTGGGCCAGCCCGCCACCCGGATCGACGGCCTGCTTGGCGAACCCGACCTGGTTCGCATCGAGGGCGATGGCGAGTTTCGGATCTACAACAACGCAAGCTGCGTGCTGCACGTGTTCATCTATTCCCGTGACGGTGTCCGTCAGGCGACCCACGCCGAGGCCCGCACCAGCGCCGGCCGCCTGGACGGCGACCAGGCCGATGACTGCGTGGCCCGGTTCACATCCTAACCGGCCACCGGCTCACGCGGTGACCTTGGCCTTGTAGCCACACAAATCCATTACCACGCACGACCCGCAATCGGGCTTGCGCGCCCTGCAGACATAACGGCCGTGCAGGATGAGCCAGTGATGGGCGTGGCGGCGATACGCCTCGGGCACACGCTTGAGCAGCGCGTCCTCGACCGCGCGCACATCCTTGCCGGGCGCCAGGCCGGTGCGATTCGAGAGACGGAAGATATGGGTGTCGACGGCAATGGTCGGCTCGCCGAAGGCCGTGTTCAGGACCACGTTCGCCGTCTTGCGCCCGACCCCCGGCAACGCCTCCAGGGCTGCGCGATCGGCCGGCACCTTGCCGCCATGTTCGGCCAGCAGCCGTTCACTCAGCGCGATCACGTTCTTGGCCTTGTTGCGGAACAGGCCGATGGTCCGGATGTGCTGGATCAGCGCATCCTCGCCCAGGGCGACCATCTTGGCCGGCGTTTCGACGGTCTTGAACAGTTTGGCCGTCGCCTTGTTGACGCCCACATCGGTGGCCTGGGCCGACAACACGACCGCGACCAGAAGCGTGTAGACATTCCGGTAGTTCAGTTCCGTGGTCGGGTGCGGGTCCGCCGCCGACAGCCGGTGGAAGAACGCGTCGATATCGTCTTTCTTCATGCGTGCCATGACACACCAAACCTAACGCGTTTCGCGCCCGCTGGGCAGCCGCCGATCACAAAGCCGACAGTGCGACAAAGCGCATCTTCCCGCACTTCGCCACGTGGCCTAAAATCCGGCCATGAACCACGCACCGGCCGAACCGATCTTCGACGCGGTCCTGTATCCGCACCGCAGCCTGAGCCCGCGCGGCGTCCGGATTGTGCTGTTCGCACTGGCCGGCACCCTGATGCTGGTCGGACTGTTCTTCGCCATCGCCGGCGCTTGGCCGGTCCTGCCCTTCTTCGGGTGCGAAATCCTGCTCTTCTGGTGGGCCTTCCGGGCCACCGCCCGAGACGGCCGGCGGTTCGAACGGCTGCAACTGACCGAGGACGCCATGACGGTCGCGCGCGTCCTGCCATCAGGTGATCCCAGCGAACACCGGTTCGCACCGCCCCACTGGCTGGCAGTCGAGCTCAGCCCGCGCCAGGGCGGCGACAACGAGCTGCGGCTCGCCAGCCACGGAAAGTCGGTGAAAGTCGGCGAGTTTCTGACGTCCGAGGAGCGCGGCGACCTGGCCGAGGCGCTGCGGGCGGCATTGCGAAAGCTGTGGGTGCCGCGCGCCTAGGCCGCGCCTAGCCCCAACACATCCGGCATCGCGTAAATACCCGGCGCCTGGCCGGCCGTCCACATGGCGGCGCGCACCGCACCGCGCGCAAAGATGGCGCGATCGGTCGCCCGGTGGGTTAGTTCGATGCGCTCTCCGGCCCCGGCAAACACGACGGTGTGCTCGCCCACAACGTCGCCGCCGCGCAGGGTCGCAAACCCGATGGCGCCCCGCTCGCGTGCACCGGTGATGCCTTCGCGCGACAGGATTTTCGCGGAATCGAAATCGACACCGCGCCCGCGCGCGGCCGCTTCACCCAGGCTCAGCGCCGTGCCCGACGGGGCGTCGACCTTGTGCTTGTGATGCATCTCGACGATTTCGATGTCGAAATCGGGATCGAGCGCCCGGGCCACCTGCTCGGTGATGGCGAACAGCAGGTTCACGCCGCTCGACATGTTCGATGCCCAGACGACAGGCACGCTCTTCGCCGCTGCGTCGAGTGCCGCGCGATGGCTGTCTTCCAGCCCGGTGGTTCCCGCCACGAATGCGCAGCCGGCCTCGGCCGCAAGCGCCGCATGAGACGCGGTCGCATCGGGGGCGGTGAAATCAATCACCGCATCGACCGCGCCGAACACGCCCGCCGCACCGTCCGAAATCGCCACGCCGGTCTCGCCCGACCCGGCCAGCACGCCGGGGTCGGCGCCGATATGCGGCGAGCCGGAAACCTCGCTGGCGCCGGCCAGCACGCAGCCCTCCGTCTCGGCGACAATGCGCGCTAGCATCTGGCCCATGCGCCCGCCGGCACCGACAATTCCAATCTTTCGCTGATCTGCCATTTTTGACTACCCCTACGGGTAAGGTGCCCGGAACTGCGGGGAACATAGCATTTCGTGCGCGTTCGCAAACACGCAGCGTTGCGCTAGTCCTTCAGGTCGTCCCAGAACTCCTTCACCTTGGTGAAGAAGCCTTCGGATTCGGGGCTGTGCTTGGTCGACCCGCCACCGGCATCGGCGAACTGCTTCAGCAGATCACGCTGGTCCTTGGTCAGGTTGACCGGGGTTTCGATCTGGGCCTGCACATACATATCGCCGTGCGAGCTGGCGCGCAGAACCGACATGCCCTTGCCGCGCAGGCGGAACTGCTGTCCGGTCTGGGTGCCGGCCGGGATGTTCACCCGGGCGCGCGCGCCATCGATGATCGGCACCTCGATCGAGCCACCCAGCGCCGCCGTGGTCATGGGGATCGGCACCCGGCAGTGAATGTCCGAACTGTCGCGCCGGAAAAAACGGTGCGGGCGGATCGTCACGAAGATGTACAGATCGCCCGGCGGGCCGCCGCGCAGGCCGGCCTCGCCTTCGCCGGCGACGCGGATCCGCGTGCCATCCTCGATCCCGGCCGGTACGTTGACCGACAATGTCTTTTCCTTGTTCGTCCGCCCGGCACCGCCGCAGGCATCGCACGGATTGTCGATCACCCGTCCCGCGCCGTGGCATGACGGACAGGTGCGCTCCACCGTGAAAAAACCCTGCTGCGCCCGGACCTTGCCCGCGCCCTGGCAGGACGGACACGCGACCGGTTCCGCGCCGCCCGATGCGCCCGACCCGTGGCAGGAATCACACGCCGCGGAGGCGTTGACCCGAACCTTTGTCTGCTTGCCGGAGAAAGCCTCCTCGAGGCCGACATCGAGATTGTAGCGAAGGTCCGATCCGCGGGTGCTGGCCTGGCGGCGTCCACCGCCGCGGCCGCCCATGAACTCGCCGAACATCTCGTCGAAGATGTCCGCGAATCCGCCGCCCGAGAAATCGAAACCACCCGCGCCGCCGCCGGGACCGCCACCGGCCGCGCCGGCCTGGAAGGCCTCGTGGCCGAACCGGTCATAGGCGGCACGCTTGTCGTCATCCTTCAGGACATCGTAGGCCTGATTGACTTCCTTGAAGTGCCGCTCCGCCTCCGCATTGTCGGGGTTGCGGTCGGGATGCAACTCCTTGGCGAGTTTCCGGTAGGCATTCTTGATCGCGGCACCATCCGCACCGCGATCGACACCCAGTGTCTGGTAGAAATCCTTATCGGCCATCGACGTTCCTCACCCCTTCACCGAATGTGGCGGGATGTGCGCACGGTGTCTGCGGCATTTGTGCCGAAACCCGTGCGCGCGCCGCCATGCCCCGGTTACGAGGCGGACGACTGATCCTTGCGATCTTCGTCGTCGTCGACTTTCTCGAAGTCGGCATCGACGATGGTTTCATCGGGGCCGGCTCCGGCCTCGCCGCCGTCGTCGACATCATCGCCCGGTCCGGCCTCGGCCGATGCCTGCTCGGCCTTGTAGATCGCCTCGCCGAGCTTCATCGCTGACGTGGCCAAGGCCTCAAGCTTGGTCTGGATCAGCGCCCCGTCGTCGGCCTCCACGGCCTCCTTGAGGGCCGCCAGATCATTCTCGACGGTCGCCTTGTCGGCCGGCTCCAGCTTGTCGCCATGCTCCTCGAGACCCTTCTCGGTCTGATGGATCAGGGCCTCGGCCTGGTTGCGGGCCTCGACGGCCTCACGCCGCTGCTGGTCTTCGGCGGCATGCTCCTCGGCATCCTTGACCATGCGGTCGATATCGTCGTCGGACAGGCCGCCGGAGGCCTGGATGCGGATCTGCTGCTCCTTGCCGGTGCCCTTGTCCTTGGCCGACACGTTGACGATGCCGTTGGCGTCGATGTCGAACGTGACCTCGATCTGCGGCACGCCACGCGGCGCGCTCGGGATTCCGACGAGATCGAACTGGCCGAGCACCTTGTTGTCGGCCGCCATCTCGCGTTCACCCTGGAACACGCGGATCGTCACCGCTTGCTGATTGTCCTCGGCCGTCGAGAACACCTGGCTTTTCTTGGTCGGGATCGTGGTGTTGCGGTCGATCAGGCGGGTGAACACGCCGCCCAGCGTCTCGATGCCCAGCGACAGCGGGGTAACGTCGAGCAGCAGGACGTCCTTGACGTCACCAGCCAGCACACCGGCCTGGATCGCGGCGCCGATGGCCACGACCTCATCCGGGTTGACGCCGCGATGGGGGTCGCGGCCGAAGAAATTCTTCACCGTCTCCTGGATCTTCGGCATGCGGGTCATACCGCCGACCAGGATGACCTCGTCGATCTCGTTCGGCTTCAGGCCGGCGTCCTTGAGCGCGGACGCGCACGGCTCGACGGTGCGCTCCACGAGATCCTCGACGAGGGCCTCGAGCTTGGCGCGGGTCAGCTTGATGTTGAGATGTTTCGGGCCCGCCTGGTCCGCCGTGATGAACGGTAGGTTGACCTCGGTCTGGGTCGCAGACGAGAGCTCGATCTTGGCCTTCTCCGCGGCCTCCTTAAGCCGCTGCAGCGCGAGCTTGTCCTCGCGCAGATCAATGCTCTGTTCCTTTTTGAATTCGTCGGCGAGGTACTCGATGATCCGCGCGTCGAAGTCTTCGCCGCCCAGGAACGTATCGCCGTTGGTTGACTTCACCTCGAACACGCCGTCCCCGATCTCGAGGACCGACACGTCGAAGGTGCCGCCACCCAAATCGTAGACCGCAATGGTGCCGGTCTCCGACTTGTCGAGACCGTAGGCGAGCGCCGCGGCGGTGGGCTCGTTGATGATGCGCAGCACCTCGAGACCGGCAATCTTCCCGGCGTCCTTGGTGGCCTGGCGCTGTGAATCGTTGAAGTAGGCCGGCACCGTGATGACCGCCTGCTCGACCGGCTCGCCGAGGAAGGTTTCCGCCGTCTCCTTCATCTTCTGAAGGATGAACGCGCTGATCTCGGACGGGCTGTACTTCTCGCCGTTCGCGCTGACCCAGGCATCGCCATTGTCGCCCGCGACAATCTCGTACGGCACCAGGCCCTTGTCCTTCTCGGTCAGCGGATCGTCGTACCGGCGACCGATCAGACGCTTGACCGCAAAAATCGTGTTTTCCGGATTGGTGACCGCCTGTCGCTTCGCGGCCTGGCCAACCAGACGCTCGGAATCTTCCGAGAACGCCGTCATCGATGGTGTCGTGCGTGCGCCTTCCGAATTCTCGATCACCTTGCCCTGACCGCCATCCATGACGGCAACGCAGGAGTTGGTGGTGCCGAGATCGATACCAATAACTTTCGCCATAACTTCCTCGCTTTTGGAGCAGACATGCCCGGCCCGTGCGGCGCCGGATCAGGCCCCCTTCAACGTTCACGGCGGCCCGCCTTGTGACCGCCAGTTGTTCGACGCTCATATAGGAAGGGCCAAACTCGAGTGCAACCGCTAGTCTCGGGCGGAATCCTTAATGATTCGGGCATTTCGAGACGATTTTGGGTCCGCCATGATTATATCGGCCAGCTATAAGACCGACGTTCCGGCGCTTTACGGAGATTGGTTCCGCGCCAGACGCATAGCTGGGTCGTGCCAGGCGCGTAACGTGTGGGACGGAAAAATGTTCCAGGTGTCCCTGCGAGACGCGGATTGCAGCGATTTTGTGTTCGGGACCCGCAACGCCCGGCCGTTCGAGGCCGAACTGGCGCGCACCGGCCACACCCGCCCCTTCGTCGTGCAATACACCGTCACCGGCCATCCCCGAGCGCTCGAGCGCTCGGTTGTGCCGCCCGACACGGCGATCGGGGATATTCGCCGGATTTCCCGGCAGTTCGGCGAACGCGCCGTGGTGTGGCGCTACGACCCGGTGGTTCTCACCGATGCAACCCCCGCGGCCTGGCATATCGAGAACACTGGCCATCTGGCCTCAGAGCTCGCCGGCACCGTCGACGAGGTCGTGGTCAGCTTCGCCCAGATCTATCGCAAGACGCGGCGCAATCTCGATCGTGCCCAACAGGAGACCGGGAATGCCTGGCGCGATTCGTCGGGCGACGAGAAGCGCGACCTGCTCGCCCGGCTCGGGGACATCACCAAAGCCCAATCCCTTTCTTTGACCGTTTGCGCCCAGCCTGAACTGGCCGGCGATCGGCTGCAACCGGCGCGCTGCATCGATACCGAACGGTTGAACCATGTGGCGCGGGATCTCGGTCATGCGCCGGTGACGGCGCGCACCAAGGGCGCCCGGCCCGGATGCCTGTGCGCCGAATCACGCGATATCGGCGCCTATGAAACCTGCTCGCATGGCTGCGTATACTGCTATGCCGTCGCAAACCCCGATCGGGCCAAGGCCGCGCATCGCGAACACGATTTCAACGCGCCGGGCCTCGCCGGCGCCCGAATGCAAGAGAGTATTGACGCATGAGTGAGCCTAAACGCCCGATCGATATCCTCGAATTTCTTGGCGGCCAGGGGCACAGCCCAGAGACGCTCAAGATCATCGATGTCGGTGCGCTTGATGTCGGCGAGGTCGAGCCCTGGGCCCGGTTGCTGGAGACCGGAGCCGGCACGCTGATCGGGTTCGAGCCGAACCAGGCCGAATGCGACAAGCTGAACGCCGCTGGACGGCCCAACAGCCGCTACCTGCCCCACGCGCTGGGCGACGGTCAGGCCCATACGCTGCATATCGGCACCGAGCCCATGACATCGTCCCTGTTCCCGCCCGACCAAGCGGTGATGAAGCAGTTCCACTGCCTCTGGGAACTTTGCGAAACCGCCGGCGAAGAGCGTGTCGAGACCCGGCGCCTCGACGATATCGCGGAGGTGCGGCCGGCGGATTTCATCAAGCTCGACGTGCAGGGCGCGGAGCTGATGGTGCTCGAAGCGGGAGCGCAGGTGCTGGCAGACACGCTGGCGGTCCAGGCGGAAGTCTCCTTCCTACCGATCTATCGGGACCAGGCGCTGTTCGCCGATGTCGACGCCTTTCTGCGCGCGCAAGGCTTTGCGTTTCACACCATGGTTGGGGTGGGCTCGCGGCCCTTTCGGCCGCTGATCAAGGACGGGAATCCGAACCGCGGCTTCGCCCAGGTCATCTGGAGCAACGCCCTTTATTTCCGCGATCCCGCGTCATTCCCGGAGATGGCGGGCAAGAGCCCGGGAGCGTTGCTGCGGGTCGCGGTCCTGGCACATGAACTGTATGGCGCCTTCGACCTGGCCGCGGCGGCGCTGCAGCACTATGGCGCGGCAAAGGCGCCCGGGCTGGCGACCGCCTATATCCGCGCCCTGATGGACGCCGATCCGTCGATCACCGCGCGCAAATAGCCGCCGTTCAAACCTTGGTGTCGACCTGCGGCTCGGCCTCGCCGTTCGCGGACTTCGCCACGCCGACACGCGCAGGGCGCAGCAGACGGTCGTGCAACTTGTAGCCCGGCTGCACCACCTGGGCGATTGTGCCGTTGGACAGATCGCTGTCGGGCACCTCGAACATGGCTTCATGCAGATTGGGATCGAAGGCCTCCCCCGTCGGGTCGATGCGTTCGATCTTGTGTGCGGACAGCGCGTTGAGGAAATCGTTCTGAACCGCGGTAACCCCGTCCAGCAGAGTTTGCAGCAATTCATGCTCGCCCCGCTGATCTTCGGGCACCGACTCCAGCGCACGCTCGAGATTGTCGGCCACCGACAGTATGTCGCGGGCAAATCCGGTCACTGCATAGCGGTGGGCGTCTTCGATCTGGCGCTCCCCGCGTTTGCGGATGTTCTCGGTTTCAGCCATGGCGCGAAGCAACTGATCGCGCAGATCGCCGGCCTCCTGTTCGAGCTCGACGATCCGCGCGGCGTACTCCGCACCGCGCTCGGGATCACCGGCCTCTGGCGCGGGCGCGGCTTCGGCCGCGGCGTCTACCGGCGCTTCGGGTGCGGCCTCGGGGCCCTCTGCCTTGTCGGCCTTTGCCGTTTTCTTGGAGGCTTTATTTGCGTTCATTCTTCTGTTCCCTGGGGCAACCTTTGCGGTGCCGTCTAGCTCACTAGGTGACCGACGACCTGGGCCGTGTAGTCCACCACGGGAATGATCCGTGCATAGTTGATCCGGGTCGGACCGATGACGGCGACCGCGCCGACGATTTCCTGCTCGCTGTTCCGGTAGGGCGCCACCACAACCGAGCAGCCCGCAAGCGAAAACAGATCGTTCTCCGATCCGATGAAAATCTGAACACCCTCGCCAAGCCGCGCCATGTCGAGCAGCTTGATCCATGATTCCTTCATCTCAAGCGCGTCGTACAGGGTGCGGACCCGTTCCAAGTCCTCGACCGCCTGGACATCATCGAGCAGCCGCTCGGTGCCGCTGACGATGAGGGCGGCGTCCGAGCCGTCACCCGTGGCCGTTGCCATGCCAGCCTCGACGAGTTTCCGGGTCAGGTCGTCGAGGTCGCGGCGATGGGTGTCCAGTTCTCCCATAATCTGCCGCTGCGCCTCGTCGATGGTCTTGCCGACCATGCGCGCGGACAGGAAATTCGAGGCCTCGACCATGACCGAGGCCGGCATGCCCTGGGGCACCTCGACGATCCGGTTTTCGACGCTGCCATCCTCGGTGACGAGCACGACCATGGCGCGTCCAGGCGCCAACGAAACGAACTCGATGTGCCGCAGCGGCGAATCGGTCTTCGGGGCCACAACGAGACCGGCGCAGTTGCTCAGCCCCGAGAGGACCCGGGTCGCCTCCGACAGGGTCTGCTGCAGGCTGCGGCCATCGGCGGCGCCCTGCGCCTCGATGGCACGGCGCTCCTCATCGGTCAGGTTGCCCACCTCGAGCAGCCCGTCGACGAACAGCCGCAACCCGGCTTCCGTCGGGATACGCCCGGCCGAGGCATGGGTAGAGAACAGCAAACCGGAATCCTGCAAATCGGCCATCACGTTGCGGATCGTGGCCGGCGACAGCTCCATGCCCAGATTACGCGACAGGGTGCGCGAGCCGACCGGCTCACCCGTCTCAAGATAGGCGTCGATGATCTGCCGAAAGATCTCGGAGCTTCTTGAATTGAGTTGTGGAATCGCGCGACTCATCGGCGTGATTGTCCGTTGTTTGCCCGTGAGTTGTCGAATTCTATCGGCCCGGAGAACTTAGGCACACCCCGGCTCCTAATCAAGAACGAGAGATGGGGCCGGACGTTCCGATTTCCCGTTCTGGACGCACCGCACCTTCAGCGACTAGGTTCCCTGCTCACAGTCACCCCCGCCTGCACTGGAACCAGCATGCCCGCCAAATCCATCCGGCCCTCGCGCCGCGCCCCCGATGAAATGCGCCGTGTCCGCCTGAAACCCGGTGCCGCGAAATACGCCGAAGGGTCGTGCCTAGCGATGTTCGGGAACACCCATGTCCTGTGCGCCGCAAGCATCGAGGACCGGGTGCCGCCGTGGATGCGTGGCGGCGGCTCGGGATGGGTCACCGCCGAATACGGGATGCTGCCCCGCTCGACCCATACGCGATCCACGCGCGAGGCGGCACGCGGCAAACAGTCGGGGCGGACCCAGGAAATTCAGCGTCTGATCGGCCGCTCCCTACGCGCCGTGACCGACATGGAAGCCCTCGGCGAGCGCCAGATCCGTCTCGACTGCGATGTGCTGCAGGCCGATGGCGGCACACGAACCGCCGCCATCACCGGCGCCTGTGTCGCTCTGTACCTAGCCTGCGACGGCCTGGTGAAGTCGGGGGATATTTCCGCGAACCCGGTGCGCGAACTCGTGGCGGCCATTTCCTGCGGCATCTATCAGGACACCGCCGTGCTCGACCTGGACTATCCGGAAGATTCAAGCGCCCAGGCGGACTCGAATTTTGTCCTGACCGAGCGGGGGCATATCGTCGAGGTCCAGGGCACCGCCGAAGAGAAGCCGTTCACCCGGTCTCAGTTCATCCGCCTGCTCGACCTCGCACGCGGCGGCACCCGGGACCTGTTCCAGCTTCAGCGCAAGGCCATCGGCATCAAGTAGGGCGGATAGGCGGAACCGGCATGGCCCGACGCTTCACGGACAAACAGCTGGTGATCGCCAGCCACAATGCCGGCAAGGTCCGCGAGATCGCCGACCTGCTCGCGCCCTGGTCGATCGAGGTGCACAGCGCCGGCGATCTGGGCCTACCCGAGCCGGAGGAGACGGGCACGACGTTCGCCGAGAACGCAATACTCAAGGCGCGCGCATCGACTGCGGGCAGCGGACTGGCGGCACTGGCCGACGATTCCGGTTTTTCCGTGGCGGCGCTGGGCGGCGCGCCTGGCATCCACGCCGCCCGCTTTGCCGAGCGCGAAGACGGGGCCCGCGACTTCGACTGGGCCATGGAGCGCCTGCACGAAGCGGGCGCGGATGCCGGTGACGACCAGGCCTGGTTCACCTGCGCGCTCGCGCTGGCCTGGCCCGATGGCCATGTGGAGGTATTCGAGGGCCGGGTCAAGGGGCGCATGATCTGGCCTCCGCGCGGGACAATGGGCTTTGGCTACGACCCGATCTTCGTGCCCACAGGCCATGAGGTGACCTTCGCGGAGATGGAGCCGGACGCGAAACACACTATGTCCCATCGGGCCATCGCGTTCCGCGATCTCATCGACGCCTGCTTCGATCCGCCCGCATAATCCCCGCATGACCGATACCGGCGACGACATCGCGCTTTATGTGCACTGGCCGTTCTGCCTGTCCCTGTGCCCTTATTGCGACTTCAACAGCCATGTCCGCGACACCGTCGACCAGGCGGCCTGGCGCGACACGCTTATCGGTGAGCTGGAACACTATGCCGCACGCACGTCCGGGCGGCGGCTGACGAGTATCTTCTTCGGCGGCGGGACGCCTTCGCTCATGCCGCCCGAAACGGCCGGCGCGGTGATCGCCCGCGCACGCGAGCTGTTCAAGGCCGACGCGGCCATCGAGATCACGCTGGAGGCGAACCCCACCTCGGCCGAACACGCCGTCCTGCAGGACTTCGCCGACGCCGGCGTCAACCGGCTCAGTCTCGGCGTCCAGGCCCTGGACGACGGTGCGCTGTCAATGCTCGGACGTACCCACGCGGCGGCCGAGGCGCGTGCGGCCATCGTCATGGCCGCCGAGACGTTCGAGCGTTACTCGTTCGACCTGATCTACGGCCGGCCAGGACAGACACCGGATGCCTGGCGGCGCGAGCTCGAAGACGCGCTTGCGCTCACCCGCGGTCACATCTCGGCCTATCAACTGACCATCGAGGCCGGCACACCCTTCTTCCTCGCCCAGGCACGCGGCGACCTGACGCTGCCGGACGAGGCCGCCGGCGCCGCCATGTTCGAGGCGACCCAGGAGATACTCGCCGCCGCGGGCCTGCCCGCCTACGAGGTCTCGAACCATGCCGCACCCGGCCAGGAATCGCGCCACAATCTTACCTACTGGCAACACCGCGACTATCTTGGGATCGGGCCGGGCGCCCATGGACGGATCGGCGGTCCGGATGGTGTCCGCGCCACGCGTCAGCATCGCGCACCGGAAATCTGGCTCGAACGCGTACTGGCCAACGGCCACGCCACCCAGGAAGACGATATCCTCGCCCCCGACACGCTGGTCGAGGAAGTCACGATGATGGGCCTGCGGTTGACCGGCGGAATCGATGCCGCCGAGTTCAAACGTCGCACCGGGTCCCGGCCAGGTGCGGTGTTCGCGGCGGATGCCGTTGCCCGCTTGGTCGCAGGCGATTACCTGGAATGGAGCGAGGACGGGTTCGCGGCGACTCCGGCTGGTCGCCAGCGCCTCAACGCCGTCCTGGAGAGCCTTCTCAGTTCGTGACCGGCGGCGCGAAATTCGTCGGGGCCGGGTCGATCTCGCGCGGCGCATCGCGTCGGACCTCCAACACGGCCAGCCCGCGCTCAACGGCGCCGGTTTCGGTCAGCCTGAAAATTCCATCGACACCGGCAAAACCGTCCGGGGTCTCCAGCCGCTCACGGGTGTAGGGCGCGCCCTCGGGGCCAATCCCGCGCGCCAGAACGGCGGCCAGGGCCACGCCGTCATAGGCCAGGGTCGATAAGCGATCGGGCGCCCGCCCGAAGGTTTCCTGGAACCGCTCGACGAACCGCGCGCGTGCCTCGGGTGGCGGCGCGGCAAACCAGGCGCCGAGCATCGTCGGCTCCTTGCCGAGCGCCGGATCGTCCCAGACCCAGGTGCCCAGCAGCTTGACCTCCAGGGGATCGATATCGAAGAAGGCCAGGAGCGGCGACACCTGCAACACCTCGTCGCCGCCGGCGGGCAACATCAACGCCTCGAAACCTACCTCGCCCAGCGTGTCGCGGGTCTCGAGACGTTCCAGCGCGCGTTTGGAGAATGCATCGTCACGCGCGATCAGAAGCTTGCGCTCCTCTTCCAGTGCCTTCACCCGCTCGTCATATCGCGCTAGCGCCCGTACCGTCCCGTTCAGCCCCTCGGTGTCGGCCGGATAGAAGGCCGTGGCCGCAACATTGCCCCCGCGCCGCAGCACGGCTTCGGACAGGATCGCGGACATTCGCGATCCAAACCCGTCGTCGGGGACGAGCGCGGCATACTCCACAAGTCCACGGCGCGCCGCGAAGGCCACGACCCTGTCGATCTGCGCTTCGGCGGAGAAGCCGGCGGCATAGACACCGCCGCCGGCAATTCGCTGGTCGTTCGAGAACGCAAAGACCGGCACGCCGGCCAGACGCATCACACTGGACGCCCCGGTCACGGCCTCGGACAGAAGCGGGCCGAGCACCAGCCGCGCGCCATCTGCCTGCGCGCGCTCGGCAGCAGCCCGGGCGGACACCGCGGTGCCGCCGGAATCGTAAATTCTGAGCTCGAAATGCGGGACCCCGAAATCGAACAGCGCCAGCTGCGCCGCATCGGCTAGGTCGCGGCCAACCGATGTCGCCGCGCCACTGAGCGGCACGATCAGGGCGGCGCGCGTCACATCCGGCACGACCGGCTCGGGTGTGACCGGTATCGGCACCACCGTCTGCGGCGGCGCAGGTGGCGGGGGTGGCGGGGGTGGCGGGGGCTCCGCGGCCTGTGGGGCCGGCGCTTGCGCTTCGCCTTGCGTCCCCGCTAGGTTGCCTTCCGCGCACGCCGCGAACGACAGAGCCACAACCACCATCAATGCACGCAAGCGGGTGCCGGTGGATGTGACGGCATGCGGGACCAACGGGACAACCGGTCGTGGCACGAGAACGCCTTCCTCAATCATCTCAAGATGCTCACCAGGAACGTGATGCGCGCGAACCTAACCGTGCGGGCAGGCGCGAACAAGTATCGGATGACACCGCTGCCCCGGGCCTGCACATCGTGGCCACGCCAATCGGCAATCTGGGCGATATCACGGTGCGCGCCCTCGACATCCTGAACGGTGTCGACACCATCCTGTGCGAGGATACGCGTGTCACCCGCAAGCTTCTGTCCCGATACAGAATTGCCACCAAAACCACCGCCTATAACGACCACAACGCACGGCGCGTCCTGCCGAAGCTCATGGAACGCCTCAATGGCGGCGATTCTCTGGCGCTGGTCAGCGACGCGGGCACACCCCTGATCTCGGACCCCGGGTTCCGCCTTGTCGAGGCCGCGATCGCCGGGGACATCCCGGTCCAGACTCTGCCCGGCCCCAGCGCGACAATCGCCGGGCTCGTCCTGTCGGGTCTGCCGACCGACGGTTTTTTCTTCGCCGGCTTCCCGCCGCCACGCAGCGCCGCACGGCGACGGCGGTTTCAGGAACTGGCTGCGGTACCGGGCAGCCTGGTTTTCTACGAATCGCCCCAGCGTCTCGCGGCCTGCCTCGAGGATCTCCATGCCGTTCTGGGAGACAGGCCGGCGGCGGTGGCGCGCGAACTCACCAAGCTTCACGAGGAGTTGGTGCGCGGCCCACTTGCAGACCTCGCCGAACGTTACGGCACATCGGATCCGCCGCGTGGCGAGATCGTGTTGCTCGTCGGCCCGCCCCCGGCGGCAGAGGTTGGCGACGACGCGGTCCAGGCCGCCCTGACGGACGCCCTGAAAGACCTCAGCCTGCGGGATGCGGTCGCACAGATCACCGCCGTGACGGGCCGCGCGCGGCGCGATGTCTACCGGCTCGCGCTCGAAATCTCCGGCGAAGACGACGGCGGGTGACGGGCGGGGCGAAATTCGGCACCGGTACCCGGCAGCAGGCCGAACGCCGCGGCCGGCGGGCCGAACGCCATGCCGGCTGTGATGTCCAGTTCGACGCCATTCTGGTCGCACCCCGGCAATGGACGCGACACGTGCCCGACGCGTGGCGAATCGAATAGTCTGTACGGCAGCCTCAAGGAGTTCGACATGGCAACTTCCAATCGCGAGAAACCGAATGTGGGCAGCCGGCATCTGGCCGGCGCACTGATCGCAGGCCTGCTCCTGCTCACCGCATGCACCCCGGCCGGGGTCGCCGTCGGCGGTGCGGCGAGCGCGGGCGTCGCGGTATCCGAGGAACGCGGCTTCCGTGGCGCGGCCAGCGACGCCCTGATCCGGGTCAAGATCAACGAGGCATGGCTGAACTACGATTTCGACACCTTCAATCGCCTGAACTTGCAGATCTACGAAGGCCGGGTGCTCTTGACCGGCACGGTGCCCGACCAGGAAAAGGCCGACCGGGCCGTGCAACTGGCCTGGCAGCCCGAGGGGGTGCGCGAGGTCATCAACGAGGTCGAGATTTCCCCGGGTGGCGGTCTCGACGATTTCGCCAATGATGCGCTGATCAATGCCCGCCTCGACGCCGACCTGCTGTTCGACGGCGAAGTGAGCTCGATCAACTATTCCACCCGCGCCGTCGGCGGCACCGTCTACCTGCTCGGCGTGGCCCAGGACCGGGACGAACTCGATCGGGTCTTCCGCATCGCCCGCGACGTACCCAACGTCAAGCGCGTCATCAGCCATGTGATCATGAAGGACGACCCGCGCCGGATCGCGAATCCCGAGGGCAAACCCGCCGAACCGGCACCGGCCCAGAACGCCCCGGCGAACAACCGCTAGGCATGTCGGCCACGGCGGACACCACGCACGCGCTACGGCGTCTGGCAAGCCTCGACGATGCCAGCATCGAGCTGGCCGAAGCAGCACTCGCGCTGGCCGCGCGCGAGCGTCCCGGTGTCCAGCCGGGCCGATATCTCGACCATCTGGCCGAGCTCGCCAATGACATCGGTGCGGCCTTTGCGGCATCGCCGGGCGGCCTCTCCGGAAAGCGCGACGCCCTGGCATCTGTGATCCACGACGCATTCGGCTATACCGGCGACCAGCAATCCTATGACGACCTGCAGAACGCAAACCTGATGCGCGTCATCGACCGCCGCAAGGGACTGCCGATCTCTCTGGGAATCCTGCACATCCATTGCGGACGCCAGCTGGGGTGGGACATCTGCGGGCTAAACTTTCCCGGCCATTTCCTGATCCGCATCGAGGAGGGACCGGAGCGGCTGATCCTCGATCCGTTCGCGGGGGCCGAAGTCATCGACGTCGCACGGCTGCGCAAACTGTTGAAGGCGACCTTGGGTGAGGACGCCGAACTGGCCCCCACTCACTATGCACCGGCCAGCAACCGGGACACCCTGATCCGGTTGCAGAACAACCGGAAGGTCCGCCTGATCAAGGCCGACCAAATCAGCGACGCGCTGAAGGCCGTCGAGGATATGCTGCTGTTCGCGCCGGGCGAGGATTCCCTGTGGCACGAAGCGGGGTTGCTGAACGCCCATCTCGGCAATCTGCGGGCCGCCCTGGTGGCGCTGGGACAATGCCGGGACCTGTCCGGGAGCCCGGTTGACCGGGCTCGAGTCGACCAGCTGATCGCGGAAATTAGCAGCCGGCTGAACTGAGGCCCGCGCGGGCCGTCGAACGACACGCCGGTCGCGTTTGCGAAACCGGCGAAAACGCCTAGATTAACCGCCGGTTTTCCAAGCGCCCGAGCGCGCGCCAAGGAGGGCAGCATGAGCTTTGCCGTAGCAATCCAGATGGACCCGATCGAGAACATCGACATCGACGGCGATTCGACCTTCGCCATGGCCCTCGAGGCCGCGTCGCGCGGACACGGCCTGTTCCACTATCTGCCCCAAGACCTATCCCTGCGCGAAGGCCGTGTCGTCGCCCGGGCCCGGCCCCTGCAGGTGCGCCGCGAGGCCGGCAATCATTTCACCTTCGGCGCGCACGAGACCCTCGACCTGGCGGGTGTCGACGTGGTGCTCATGCGCCAGGACCCGCCCTTCGATATGGCCTACATCACCGCCACCCATATCCTCGAACATGTGCACCCCCAGACCCTCGTGGTGAACGACCCCATCTCCGTGCGTAACGCGCCGGAAAAGCTGTTGGTCACCCATTTCGACGGGATCATGCCGCCGACCCTGATCAGCTCCTCTCACGAGGAAATCACCGCCTTCCGTAACAAGCACAAGGACATCATCGTCAAGCCGCTCTACGGCAATGGCGGGGCCGGGGTATTCCACATCAAGCCCGAAGACGAAAACCTGAACTCCCTGCTGGAGATGTTCGCCGAGATGTTCCGCGAGCCGATTATCGTACAGCGCTACCTGCCCGAGGTGCGCGCCGGCGACAAGCGCATCATCCTGGTCGACGGTGAGCCGGTGGGCGCCATCAACCGGGTGCCCGCCGAGGGTGAGGCGCGGTCCAATATGCATGTCGGCGGCCGGGCGGAGAAGATCGGGCTGACTCCGCGCGAGCGCGACATCTGCGCCACCATCGGGACGACATTGCGCGAGCAAGGGCTGATTTTTGTCGGCATCGACGTGATCGGCGATTACCTGACCGAGATCAACGTCACCTCACCGACGGGCATTCAGGAGATCGACCGGTTCGAAGACACCAACCTGTCGGCCCTGATCTGGGACGCCATCGAGGCCCGGCGCGACAACGTCGCCGGGTGACGGCCCAATGGCTGAGGGGGCCTTCCGACCCTCTCTGAACGAACCTAGTTGGCCGGGAATTCCGACAGGTCCGGCGGGATTCCGTCCGGGCGCTGCAGCAGGCTTTTCTCATCCTCGCCCGCCTTCAGGCGCGCCGACAACTCGTCCGGGTCAAACTTGATGCCGATCGGGTTCTCGGTGAATTCGCCGTTGTCAAAATACTCGGCGAACTGCTCGACGGGGATATTGTCGACCTGAAGCTCGACCTGGTTCTTGTCCGGGTCGAAGTAGTACATCGACGTGGTCGGGCCGTGGTTTATGCAGAATTCGGGCTTGATGTCGTGCTCGTCACGCAGGCGCTCATAGGTGTGCATCAGGTCACCGAGATTCTCATAGGTGAACGCCATGTGATGCATGCCGGCATGGCCGTCCACATGTTCCTTCAGTCCCGGGAAGCCAAGCACCGCGACGCGATGATGCTCATCGTCGTAGGTCACGAAACCGAAAGCGTCGGTCTCGAACATGGCTTCGCCCTCGAGCACGACCTTGTACCAATCGAGCACCGTCTTGGCGCGCTCTGGCGGAGTCCGAAGGACCACGTGCGCCAGTTTTGCGGGCGCGACCTTTCCCCGTTCCTTTGCCGTCTTCGGCATTTTTGCAACCGCGTTCATCGTCATCTCCCGATTCTAAGTGCCTTGTTCGGTAGGCATCGAACGCGCATTGTTGCGCTTACGGACAAAAGATTCAATCGTGCCCGGAACGCAGCATGTCCGGGGAGTGAAGGATCATGTCCGAACGTAAGAAATCGCCGCCGCCGCAGCGCGACACCAAAACGCCCAAGCTGAAAGCCCCACCGGGTGCCACGGACACCCATTTTCACCTCTACGGGCCTGGCAAGCGCTTCCCCTATCACCCAGATGCCCCGCTGATCGTCGAGGATTCGACGCTGGAAGATATGCTCAAGATGCACAACGCGCTCGGCATCGAGCGCGGGGTAATCGTGCATTCCGTTGTGCAGGGCCAGACCTACGAGTATCTGATCAACGCCCTGTCGCGCGAGCCCGAGCGGCTCCGAGGTATCGCGCTGCCGGCGCCAGATATAACCGACCGGGAACTCCAGATCCTGACGGATGTGGGCGTCGTCGGGGCCCGGTTCGCCTACCGCGCCAACCCCGAGATCAATACCGACATCATCGCACGCACTCACGAGTTCGGCTGGCACCCGCAATACTGGTTCCGGGGGCCCGACGAGGCGGCGGCCTGGCGCGAGATCATGCTCGCCTCGCCGGGAAACTTCGTGATCGACCATATGGGCTGGCAGCCCGCCGAACTGGGCATCGACGCGCCGGGCTTCCGGGCCGTGCTCGATTGCATCGACACCGGGCGCTGCTGGGTGAAGATCTCCGGCCCAATGCGCTTCACCAACGGCATGGAACTGCCCTACGAGGACACCTGGCCCTTCGCCAAGGCACTGATCGAGCGGGCGCCCGACCGGGTCATGTGGGGCTCGGACTGGCCGCATCCAGACCATTTCGAGACCATGCCCAACGATGCCGACTTGCTCGACCTGCTGCTCGAATGGGCGCCCGACGAGGCAGTGCGAAAGAAGATCCTCGTCGACAACCCAGCAGAACTGTTCGGATTCCCTGCTATCTAGCTGCCAAAACCGGCCGTTTGTTCTTCTCTCGGTGTGGGGGGCCCTATAGTCGGGGCGGACGGCGAACCGCTGGAGGCCGCCGCGGCCGATGGGCCCGGTGAGGCGCACTCACCCAGACAGATCTGCACACCCCAGTCGCCGGCGGCGTGATGGCCCTTGGCAACTGGCAGGGTATCTTCCTGTTCGAACACCGCAGCCATCCGAGGCCGAGAGAGATCGTGCTGCACCTAACGGACGAACAGGCCCACTGCGCTAGATCACCGCGCCGAACAGCGAGCCGATGGCCGCGGTCGCCGCCATCGCCGCCGCACCCCAGAGCGTGACCCGCGCCGCGGCGGGGAACAGGGGTGCCCCACCCGCCCGCGCAGACACGGCCCCGAGCACCGCCAGGCTGACCAGCGAAGCCAACGAGACGACGGGAATAGCCTGTGCGACCGGCGCCAGCGCCACGGCCACCAGCGGCAAACCCGCACCCACGGCAAAGGTCGCGGCCGAGGTCCAAGCAGCCTGCAACGGGCGAGCGGCCGCCATCTCGAACATGCCGAGCTCATCGCGTGCATGGGCGCCCAGCGCGTCATGGTCCATGAGTTGGGTCGCGACCTCCCGGGCCAAGTCTTCTTCCAGGCCCCGCGCAACGTAGATCTGAGCCAGCTCCTCGCGCTCGGTCTCGGGCGATTCGGCAATGGCCTGGCGTTCGGTTTCCAAATCCGCCCGCTCGGTGTCCGACTGGGAGCTGACCGAGACATACTCGCCCGCCGCCATCGACATGGCACCCGCCGCGAGACCGGCAACACCGGCAATCAGGATGGCATCCCGGTCCGCTGTAGCCGCCGCCACGCCGACGATCAGGCTGGCGGTCGAAACGATCCCATCATTCGCCCCCATAACGGCAGCACGCAACCAGCCGATCCGGTGAATGAAATGATGTTCGAGGCCCCCGCCGACATGACTCATGATTTTCAACCCCTGTTTCGCGCCGCGACCCGGGCCGGGCGAGCGCCATGTAGTCATAGACCGGCGCGCTGTTTACAGTAACCCTCGGAACGCAAACAATACGCTGAGTACCAGATGTCCACTTCAGCCGACCTTCACGATCCGCAGCAAGAACTGATCGACGGGTTCAGTATATTCGCGCCCCCGCCCGGCTTCTACGAAAGCCCCTACCCCTATTACCGGGCCCTGCGCGAGCGCGAGCCGGTGCACGAGAATGCCGACGGATCCTACTACCTGACCCGCTACGAGGATGTCCGTCGCGTTTACCGGACCAAGAGTATGACGTCCGACAAGACCGAGATGTTCACGAAGAAATACGGACCGGGCCCGCTGCTGGAACAGCACACCACGTCGATGCTGTTCAGCGATCCGCCCTATCACACCCGGATCCGGAACCTTCTGCGCCACGCCTTCACGCCGCGCGCGCTTGCACAGCTCGAGCACCGGGTCGTCGACCTGGTCGACAATCTTATCGAACGATGCCGCGAACAGGGCGGGATGGACCTCGTCCTCGATTTCGCGTTTCCCCTGCCCGTCGAGGTGATCTGCTCGATGCTCGGCATCGATACCAGCGAGCGCGAACGGCTCCAGGAATGGTCGCGACTGATCCTGACGCCGCTGGAGCCGACCGCGACACCGGAAATGGTGGCGGAAGGCAATCAGGCGGTGACCGAGTTCAGCGCGTTCCTGCGCGATCTGCTGGCGGAAAAGCGAGTGAACATGGCGCGCGGCGTGCGCGCAGGAGACATCCTGGAAGATCTGATCAATTCCCAGGATTCCGAAGACGACCCGCTGACCGAAGACGAGCTCGTGCAGAATTGCATCCTGCTGCTCAATGGCGGCCACGAGACCACCACGAACCTGGTGGGCAACGGCATGAAGGCCATGTTCGACAGCCCCGACCAGTTGCGGGCGCTGCAGCAGGACCCCTCGCTCATCGGCAGCGCGATCGAGGAAATGCTCCGCTTCGACAGCCCGCTGCAGATCGGCAATCGGGGCATCGCCGAGCCCTTCGAGGTTGGCGGCATCACCCTGACGACCGGTACCCAGGTGCTGACCAGCATCGGCGGGGCAAACCACGATCCGGAAGCCTTCGACAACCCCGACGTCTTCGACATCGCCCGCACACCCAACAAGCACCTGGCCTTTGCCGCCGGCATCCATGCCTGCATCGGTGCCCCGCTGGCACGGATGGAGGGCACCATCGCCATCGGCAAGCTGGTCGCGGCGTTCCCGGAGATCGAGCGCACCGGCCCCGTCAGCCGCGGCGGCCGTGCCCGGTTCCGCGGGCTTACCAGCATGCCCGTATCGGTCTAAGGCGGCAGAACGAGGGACCCCGCACCATGAGCGAGATCTATATTGTCGGCGTCGGCATGACGCCATTCGGCCGGTATCTCGACCGCCCCATCAAGGACATGACCCGGGACGTGATCACCGACGCCCTGGCCGATGCGGGCGCGTCGACAGGCGATATCGAGGCGGCCTGGTTCTCCAATGCCGCACAGGCCATCCTGGAAGGCCAGGGCTCGATCCCCGGCGAGATCGCCCTGCGCAACATGGGAATCCAGGAAATCCCGGTCACCAATGTGGAGAACGCCTGCGCCAGTGCCTCGACCGCGCTGGACATGGCCGCCACATGGCTGCAGGCGGGCCGCGGCGGGATTGCCCTGGCCATCGGTGCCGAGAAGATGTTCCACGAGGACCGGGCGAAGATGTTCTCCGTCTTCGACGGTGGCTGGGACGTGCACGATGTTGACGCGGCCACCGATCGGCTGCTGGCGATGGGCCAGGGGCTGGACGACCCGGACGGGGAAGAGGATACCGGCCAGCGCAGCGTGTTCATGGACGTCTATGCCGCGCTGGCGAAGTTCCACATGAAGTCGTTCGGCACCACCCAGGCGCAGATCGCCGCGGTGGCCGCCAAGAACCATGTGCATTCCCAGCACAATCCGCTGTCCCAGTATCGCGACCCGATGACCGTCGACGAGGTGATGGCGGCCCGCAAGGTGAGCTGGCCACTCACCCTGCCCATGTGCTCGCCGATCTCCGACGGCGCTGCCGCCGCCATCCTGTGCCGGGAAGAAGAGCTCGACCGTTTCGACCGGGCCCGCGCGGTGAAAATCTGCGCCACGGCATTGCGCTCCGGCTCGGACCGCAAGCCCGAAGAGGTGGAACGTCACATCACCCACCTGGCCGCCAGGGATGCCTATGCGCGCGCCGGACTTGGCCCTGAGGACATGGACGTGGCCGAGGTGCATGACGCGACCGCCTTCGCGGAGATCCAGCAGGTCGAGAATCTGAGCTTCTGCGGTTTCGGGGAAGGGGGGCCGCTGACGGAATCGGGCGCCACCAGCCTGGGCGGGCGGATTCCGGTCAACCCGTCGGGTGGGCTCGAATCCAAGGGCCACCCGGTCGGCGCGACCGGCCTGGCACAGATATACGAGCTCACCACCCAGCTGCGCGGGGAGGCGAAGGGCCGCCAGGTCGACGGCGCAAGGTTCGCGATCGCGGAAAACGGCGGCGGTTTCCACGGCATCGAGGAGGCCGTAGCCTGCGTCACCATTCTCGGACGCGACTAATCCGGACGGCCAATGCTGCGCCCATATTGCGCAGCATTTTCTGCGGCATAAAATATATTGTGCGACGCAACAAGCCGCGCGTGACGCGCTTCTTCTGTGCCTTTCAGGAATTGCTGCGGTGCGGCAATCTGCCGCCTAGGCGTGGGGCACGGCGCCCTGGATGACGATGCGGTGCATCAGGCGATGGTCGGTGTAGTCGAACAGCGCATAGTGCAGCGACAACCGGTTGTCCCAGACCGCCAGATCGTTGGTTTTCCACTTGTGGCGGTACTGGAATTCGGGCGTCCGCAGGTAGTCGAACAGGTAGCGCAGCAGGAAATCGCTCTCGCGCCGGTCCATGTCCTTGATGAAGGCCGTCATGGATTCGTTGACGAAGAGCCCCTTCTTGCCGGTGACCGGGTGGGTGCGGATGACCGGATGCAGGGCCGGAATATAGTGCTTCCGCTCCTCCAGAAGATGATCGGTCCCCTTGTCGGCCTCGTACATTTCCGGACGCACATGCACGCCGTAGGGCTGGTTCGAATCGTGATAGGCCTCGAGGCCCTCGAGGTGGGCCCTCATGCGGTCCGACAGCGCCTCGTAGGCGGCCGCCATGTTGACCCAGACCGTGTCGCCGCCGCGCGGGGGAATATCCTTGGCGTAGAGCACCGTGCCCATGGTCGGGCGCTCGGTCCCGGCGAAATCCGTGTGCCAGAGGTCCCGGGTCACGTGGGGCGGGTTTTCGACATCGTATTCGAGGATGTCGATCTCGGGATTGTCCTTGCTCTTCTCGAACCCCGACACGGCAGCCGGTTGGGGTTCGCCGAAGCGGCGCGCGAACGCGACCTGCTGGTCGGGTGTCAGGTCCTGGTCACGAAACACGATCACGGTGCGGTCGAGCAGGGCCTCGTGAATTTCGTCGAACTGGCGGTTCGTCAAATCCTGCGAGAGGTCGATCCCCTCGATGATGGCGCCGCAGGCGGGCGACATTTCGGTGACGTTGATGGTTTCATAGGCCATGATTCTTCTCCGTGATCCCCGCGATATTGTGGACAACGCAGGCACCCGGAACAAGCCGAAACTGGCCAGCGCACCTATTGTTCGGGCGGTTTGATCATGCGACCCAGGTTCTGGCCGCCGAAGATATGGATGTGGAAATGGGACACTTCCTGGCCGCTGTCCGGGCCGTGGTTGGCCAGGATCCGGTAGCCCGGATCGGCCAGCCCCAGCTCGCGCGCAACATCGCCGACCGCCCGGACGAAGCCGGCGATCTCGGCCTCCGAGGCGTTTGCCGAGAAATCGTCGCTCGACACATACGGACCTTTCGGGATCACCAGCACGTGGACCGGCGCCTGAGGCGCGATGTCGTTGAACGCAAGCGCATGTTGGCTCTCATAGACCTTGTCGCAGGGAATCTCGCCGCGCAGGATTTTCGCGAAGATATTCTCGTTGTCATAAGCCATCTATTTCTCCCGGCTCGACTTCTCGTCCAGGCCCGAAACGCCCCGACGTTCGGCCAGTTTCGCCCACACATCCTCGGGCCGCACGCCGGCATCGGCCCACAGCACGCACAGATGGTAGATCAGGTCCGCGCTCTCCGACGCCAGCGCATCGGGGCCCTCGTTCAGGGCGGCGATGATGGATTCGACCGCCTCCTCGCCCACCTTCTCGGCAATCTTGCCGGTGCCGCGCGCGAGAAGCTGCGCGGTGTAGGAACTGTCGGGATCGCCGCCGCGTCGCGATTCGATGACCGCGTAAAGCGCATCCACGATGTCGGCTGTCGGATTATCGGCCATCATGAAGTCTCCGTCTCGCCGTCGCTCGAAACCGGCCGCACGGGGACACCCGCGGCGGCCATGTGTGCCTTCGCCTCGCCCAGCGAATGTTCGCCGAAGTGGAAGATCGAGGCTGCCAGCACCGCAGAAGCATGACCGTCGCGCGCGCCTTCGACAAGATGGTCGAGGGTGCCCACGCCGCCCGAGGCGATCACCGGGATCGACACGGCATCGGCGATCGCGCGGGTCAGTCCGACATCGAAGCCGGACTTGGTGCCGTCGCGGTCCATCGAGGTCAGCAGGATTTCGCCGGCGCCATAACCTTCCATGCGCTGCGCCCATTCAACCGCATCGATGCCCGTCGGGTTACGGCCTCCATGGGTGAACACCTCCCATTTCGCAGGCGCGCCGTCATCATGCACCGCCTTGGCGTCAATGGCGACGACGATACACTGGGTGCCGAACTTCTCGGCGGCTTCGCGCACGAACTCCGGATTGTTCACCGCGGCCGTGTTGATCGACACCTTGTCGGCCCCGGCCAGGAGCAAACGGCGGATATCCTCGACCGTGCGCACCCCGCCGCCCACCGTCAGCGGCATGAAACAGGCTTCCGCCGCGCGCGCGACCACATCGAAGATGATGTCCCGGTCCTCGTGGCTGGCGGTGATGTCGAGAAAGCACAGCTCGTCGGCCCCGGCCCGGTCGTAAATCTGGGCCTGCTCCACCGGATCGCCGGCATCGCGCAGGTCGACGAAATTGACGCCCTTCACCACGCGTCCGTCCTTTACGTCGAGGCAGGGAATAATACGCACCTTGAGCATCAGCCCGCCTCCCGCAACCGGCGCAGGGCATCGGCCAGGTCGATGCGGCCATCATAGATCGCGCGCCCGGAGATCACGCCGGCGATGCCGCGATCGGACCCGTCGCCGGCATACGGCAGAAACGCCTCCACGTCGGCCAGCGAGGAGACCCCGCCCGACGCGATCACGGGAATGTCCACCGCCTTCGCCAGAGCCACTGTAGCGTCCACGTTCGGGCCCTCCATGGCGCCGTCCCGGTCGATATCCGTGTAGATCAGGGTCGCCACGCCGGCATCCTCGAACCGCCGGGCCAGCTCGTCGGCCGCCAGGTCGGAGGTCTCGGCCCAGCCCTCGACCGCGACGCGGCCGCCGCGCGCATCGATGCCGACGGCGACGCGGCCGGGATGGATAGCGCAGGAACCGATGACCAGATCAGGATCCTTCACCGCCGCGGTGCCTAGGATCACCCGGTCGACACCGTCGGCGAGCCAGCCTGCAACATGGTCGGCAGTGCGAATGCCCCCTCCCAGCTGCACCTGCACACCCGCCGCGTGCGTCACATCGAGAATGCCGCGCACCGCATCGCCGTTGACCGACTGGCCGTCGAAGGCGCCGTTCAGATCAACGATGTGCAACCAGTCGGCCCCCGCCTCGACGAAGGCGCGGGCCTGGTCGGCCGGGCTGTCGTTGAAGACAGTCGCGGCGTCCATGTCGCCGCGCAGCAGGCGAACACAGGCGCCGTCCTTCAGGTCTATGGCTGGAAACAGGATCATGGCCGGCCCGCTCAGAGGTTTTTCGTGTAAAAATAGCCTTCGATATACTCACCAGCCACGCGCACGTAGTTGGGGTGGGTGCCCCAGCGCACATAGCCGCTTTCCTCGAACAGCTGGATGGCCCGCTCCTGGGTGGCGCGGACATCGAGATTGAGCACGGTATAGGCCTCGCGGCGCGCCAGTTCCTCGCAAGCACCCAGGATGGCCGGCGCCAGCCCGTGACCGCGCGCCCACGGCGACAGGAAGAAGGTCGAGACGTTGACCGCGAAGGACTGGGATTCGGCGCTCCCGCGCGGACGGTTGAGCTGCGCCGCACCGGCGATCACCCCGTCCAGACGGCCGACGAACACCGTGCGGCCCGGCACCAGCAGGTTGCCGCGCCAATAAGCTTCCATGACGTCCCGGCGCGGCGGCGTCAGCCAGCCGAAACCGCCGCCCGCCACGATCGCCGCCTCTGCCGCATCGCACAGATCCGCCAGATCGTTGCCGCGAAACTCGGCCAGGCGCTCCACCAGGATATCGGTCATGGCGACCACCCCAGGAAGGCCGTGATCAGCGCCAGCCCGGTGTGCTGGCTCTTCTCGGGATGGAACTGGGTTCCGATCATGTTGTCGCGTCCGACCACGGCGGTAAACGTGCCGCCATAATCGACCGTCGCCAGCACGTTGCCCGGCGCGCGCGCGGCCAGGTGATAGCTGTGCACGAAATAGGCGTGAGGGCGCGGGTCGGCGAAGTTCGCCAGCAGCGGGTGATCGGCCGCCCGGATGTCGAGCTCGTTCCAGCCCATGTGAGGAATCTTGAGCGCCGGATCGTCGGGCGCGATCGGCACTACCTCGCCGGAGATCCAGTCGAAGCCCGGCGTCTCGCCATGCTCCAGGCCGCGGCTCGCCATCAGCTGCATGCCCACGCAAATCCCGAGGAACGGCCGCGCCTTGTCGATCACGGCCGCCTACAAGGCGTCCAGCATGCCGTCGCGGGCCGCAAGCCCGTCGCGGCAATCGCGGAACGCCCCGACGCCCGGCAGCACGACCCGGTCGGCCCCGGCCACGGTGTCGGCATCCTCGGTCACGATGATTGCGCGATCGAACTCGGCCTCGCTGGCCGCACGCTCGAACGCCTTGGCGGCCGAGCGCAGATTGCCCGACCCGTAGTCGATGATCGCGACGGTTTCCATGGCCCTAGACCGCACCACGCAGGTAGCGCATTTCGGCATCGCGCAGGCGCCGCCCCGCGACCGCGCCGCGCTCGAAGAAATCCCGCCGGGCCAGCACCCGCCGGCGCCAGTCGTTGGCCCACAGGCCGATCGCCACCTGCAGCACGCCGGACAGGGCGAATTCACCCGCATCGGTCAGGCTAGCGCCGATCGCCAGCCCGCTGACCACGGCCGACAGGACCAGCAGGACGATCGCCGTCCGCCACATGCCGTGCCACAGGGCCCAGAGCGGGCCGAAGAAGAATGCCGGCCAGCAGAATCCCTCCTTGACGAAGGTCGCATCGCCATCCGCCGCGCCGGACCAGGCCCGCGTGTGCACCGTATAAAGCTTCTCACCCACCGCTCAGTCCTCCCGCGCCATGCGGAGCTTGAGCTCCGTCGTCGAGAAGATGCGCAAGTCAGGCAGGAAGGATTCCTTCCGCAGGAACCGCACGTCGCGCTTCGTCACCGGCCCCACGAACATCAGCTTGTGGCTGACGCTGTAGCGGGCCTGCGCAATGCCGAAGATTTTCTGCAGGATGTAGAAGGTCAGATAGTGGTTGTCGACGACGGCGCGCACCGGCGTTTCCGAGCGGCGCACCACATGAATCAGGTCGAGATTGAACAGCTTGTCGCCATTGACCGGCGAATGGCGGTCGGGCCCGTCGGAGAACACGAAGTCGAACGGCCGGCCGGGCAGCTCAGCATACTGGACCCCGCGGAAACACTTGTAGAATCCGTCCACCTTGGGGCTGTGGATCAGGTCGACCACGCTGCGCACCTCGTCCGGCAGGCGCTTGCCCGCCACCTCGAACCAGTCCCGGTCGTCCTCCATGGACGTGACCCGGCCCAGCTCGCCGCCATCCTCAGCGGCATTCTCGATAAGCGCACACGCCAGCACGACCGTCGAAATCCCGGTGCCGCATTCAAGGATCTCGCGCGGCCGATAGGCCCGGACCTGCTCGTAGAGCGTCAGATAATCCGAATAGGACGCGCCGGTGACGGCCGTGCCCGCCGCCGCACGGGTCATCAGGTCCCACAGCGTCGTGTTGCGGCGCAGGATCGCCTCGGCCCGGCGCGCCCGGCGGGCCACCATCCGGTCGACCATCCATTTCCGGGCCCGCACCAGCGGGCCGTAGGCAGCCGCGCTCACCGCCGTCGGCACCGCGCCGGGCGTGTGTTCGGATCGGCGGGCCGGAGTGCCGCCAGTCGGGGTCCCGATTTCGTTCATCGTCCGCTGCCGTTCGGCCATTCGGCCGTCAGTTCAACAACCGGCCCGCCGTCTAGTCCAGCGAGCCGCCCAAAACACCCTTCGTCGACGGCACATCGTCGGCGCGCCGGGGATCGATCTCCGCGGCGATACGCAGGGCGCGGGCGAGACCCTTGTAGCAGGACTCGACCATGTGATGGTTGTTCTCGCCGTACAGCGTCGCGACATGCAGCGTCAGGCCCGCCGACTGGGCGAAGGCCCGGAACCATTCCTGGAACAGCTCGGTGTCCATGTCGCCCAGTTTCGGGCGGGTGAAGGCCACCTTCCAGACCAGGAAGGGCCGGTTCGACGCGTCGAGCGCGACCCGGGTCAGGGTTTCGTCCATCGGCACCAAGGCGTCGCCATAGCGGCGAATGCCGCGCCGGTCGCCCAGGGCCAGACTGATCGCCTCGCCGACGGCGTAGCCGCTGTCCTCGGTCGTGTGGTGAAAATCGATGTGCAGGTCACCCTTCGCGCGCACGGTCAGGTCGATCAGGCTGTGCCGCGAAAGCTGCTCGAGCATGTGATCGAGGAAACCGATTCCCGTTTCCACGTCATAGGCGCCGGTTCCGTCGAGGTTCACCGCGACGGAAATGTCGGTCTCCTTCGTCGTGCGCACCACTTCGGCGGTCCGTTGTTCACCGTCCTTGCGCGCGGGAAGCTCTTGAACACTCATCGTTTTCTCCTGCAAACCGGTTTTGGGCCGAATGCGGCGCCTAAATAGCAGCGAACCGCGCCCGGCGCCATCCCGGAAGCCAATCGCTGCGAAGTGGATTGCGGAACGCGCGGAATTGCGCATCATGCGCGAACCCGGATTTTCGCCCTGTCCTGTCCACGATGAACACCTTGCCCGGGCGCGCCCGTGCCTTTTCCAACGGAGATATCCTACTCAAGGCCGGCGCCGACGCCGAGCTCAGCTTCGTCATCCTGTCCGGGCGCGTGGAGCCGCGCAACGCCGCCTCGCTTCACATTGGCGAAAACCAGAGCGCGGCCGGCGGCAACGACACGCCCTTCCGATTCATCATCGACGTAAAGGCCTAGGCGGGTTTCCGGCCCCGGCCCGCGCGCCCTGCGGGCTTGATCCGGCCCCGCAGCACCCCAAATGAAACCTCTCGGCCATTGCGCCGCGCGGCCGGATACGGCAGGACTCCCCGACCACGGGCTTCCGTGCCCGGCAACCACGAACGCAGCAAGACCATGATCGCAGCACATGACGACGACCGCATTCCGACCTGGCACGGCACCACCATCCTGTCGGTCCGCAAGGGCGACCAGGTGGTGATTGCCGGCGATGGCCAGGTCTCCCTCGGCCAGACCGTGATCAAGGCCAGCGCGCGCAAGGTCCGGCTGCTGGGCGACGGCAGCGTGATCGCCGGCTTCGCCGGGGCCACCGCTGACGCCATGACCTTGTTCGAGCGCCTTGAGGCCAAGCTCGAGCAGCATCCCGGACAGCTGACCCGCGCCTGCGTCGAGCTGGCGAAGGACTGGCGGACCGACCGCTATCTGCGCCGGCTCGAGGCCATGATGGCCGTCGCCAGCAAGGAAACCTCGCTCGTGCTGACCGGCACCGGCGATGTGCTGGAGCCCGATGACGGCATCATAGCCATCGGCTCGGGCGGCAATTACGCGCTCGCCGCGGCGCGTGCGCTGGTTGGCCGGGAGGACCTCGGCGCCCTCGAGATCGCCGAACAGGCGATGGCAATCGCGGCCGGTATCTGCGTCTACACCAACACCAACGTGACCATCGAAACCCTCTGATTGAAGCCCCATGACCAACTTTTCCCCGCGTGAGATCGTCTCCGAGCTCGACCGGTTCATCGTCGGCCAGAACGACGCCAAGCGCGCCGTCGCCATCGCGCTGCGCAACCGCTGGCGCCGCCAGCAGCTGCCCGAGGATCTGCGCGAGGAAGTGCTGCCCAAGAACATCCTGATGATCGGCCCGACCGGCGTCGGCAAGACCGAGATCTCGCGCCGGCTCGCCCGCCTCGCCAACGCGCCCTTCATCAAGATCGAGGCAACCAAGTTCACCGAGGTCGGCTATGTCGGCCGGGACGTGGAATCGATCGTCCGCGACCTGGTCGAGCAAGCCATCATGATGACGCGCGAGAACCGCCGGAAAGAGGTCGTCGCCCAGGCCGAATACAATGCCGAGGCCCGCGTCCTCGACGCGCTAGTCGGCGAGACGGCGAGCGAGTCCACCCGCGCCTCGTTCCGCGAGAAACTGCGCGCCGGCGAGCTCGACGACAAGGAGATCGAGATCGATGTGGCGGATTCCGGCGGCGGCATGCCGACCATGGAAATCCCCGGCATGCCCGGCGCCCAGATGGGCATGATCAATCTCAACGACATGCTGGGCAAGGCCTTCGGCCAGCAGACCAAGCCGCGGCGCATGACCGTGGCGGAAAGCTACGGCGTCCTGATCGGCGACGAGGCCGACAAGCTGCTGGACGAGGACAAGCTGGTGCAGGAGGCGCTCAAGTCGGTCGAGGACAAT